>Ga0210385_10000905_pt1 | contig 18872 bp, 17 predicted proteins | sample IncBWH26OmetaG_FD_160107 | JGI IMG/M metagenome (GOLD analysis project Ga0210385, IMG submission 160107) | Forest soil microbial communities from Barre Woods Harvard Forest LTER site, Petersham, Massachusetts, United States - Inc-BW-H-26-O ...
TGACCTTCCGATTCTTCAATTTGACTTACCGCCGCCACAAACTACGAAATTGACTGCAAGGACGGATGCGAGATTCATGCCTCGCTCCACTCCAAAACTCGCTCGCTCGATGGGCCCAATCCCCCCCGAGCGCGCGGGTTGTGTTACAGAGCATTTGCTGAAAGCTGCTTGCAAGAGCTTGCTTTTCGAGGAGAGAGGAATTACTTCCGGATCGAGGACGGAGGCCACGGGCATGCCGACAGTCTTCGACACACGCGCAGGAACGTGCCGATGCGGACGCCAGCAGAAAACCTTGCATTCGAAATACCCCCACAGACGATTTCAAATGCCCCGAAGAATGCGCCGGGCACCACCGCCCGGCAGAAAGACGACGTCATCATACTCCCTATTGAAATGGATTCAAGCGGAAGATGGGGCCGCAAACTCCCGCGTCTAACCTAGGTAAAAGGCGAGGAATCGGAAGAGCTAGCGTTCGTTGGCCGACAGATAGCCGGCTTCCACGAACATCGGGGGTGTTTTAAGATTCGCGCCGAGTAAAGACGGGGAACGCATCCATCGCCGAACGGAAATATCTTACCGGCGGCCAGGTGGTTTTGCTCGGCCACAAACTGGAATACGAAGACGACGAATTGCGAACAGAAAAAGGGATGATTCTTCCCATTTATCAATTGCCCGAAAGCAACGTCCATTTGAGTGCGAGAGGGCGCGATACCGGGCTTCTTGAAGATCGAGCTGACCGCGCCCGTGATGCTGTAGGGCATTCCACCGGTACGAGCGTGAATATCCATGAAGACTTTCGCGCAAGTTGCCGCCCCGGCGGCCAGCCTTACATTCTTCGGGCGAAATACCTGGTAGGAATATTCTTTGTCCTGGAGGTACATATCGGCCGCGGAAATTCCGTGCCCATCCGATTCGATCAGGTATCGGTTATCAAAGAGGATGCCGGCATGGATGAGTTCTTCATTGCCCCGGCCCATCAGCTTCTGGCCGAAACGAATCGCCTGGTGAACGGCCGATCCGGCGTTTACCTCGAGCCGAATGTCTCCACTCTGCAGATCGCGACCGAATAGTTGGCCCACAGGGTTCCCTTCGAATTTTTGTTCCGCGCAATCACGGCAAGAACGCGCAGCAATAGCGAGCGCGCGCGAAACCGATCAAGGGCGATTATAACTCACGGAAAAGAATGGCCGGGGCATGGAGATTTGAACTTTATTTTCCGAGTAAAGTGCCATCGTCGGGACGCCTTCGTTATTCCCTGGAGCGCTGTTTCCGCTGACTGAAGCTTTCCTAAGATAATGGGTGGCCAGGCGAATCCACAATCGCCGCCGGCCACACTCCCTTCTTGTATCGAACCCGGCGTTTCGTGTAGCCTCAAGGCACTTTTCGAGAAAATTTTCGTCATTTCACGGAGGGAATCATGCGCCCGGCATTCACTCTCGCTGCGACGCTATGAGTGAAGGACGCACAGCAACAGCCGGGTCCAAAATTCCAAGAGCTTCGTGTACGCAAACGGGAAAGCGGATATGACCAGCACGGACACTCGAGGGGTCCACACATGAAGAGACTTATCAGCCTTACAGCTTTCAGCCTGACGTTGCCTATTGTTCTCTTTTGTATTTCCTGTGGCGGAAGTTCGTCGACAGCTACTTCCTCGTCATCGGCACCGGCCGAAAGCGGAGAGTATTTTGTGTGCTACACCAGTTCCAACGCGCACGGCGTTACGGTGAGCTCCGTGTTCCACGTGCCGCCGGCTGATAACGTGACCATGCTCGAAGAGCCGTGGGCAAAGGATTTTCGGCGCTTCATCGGGCAGTCCGGCGACGAGGGTGGGATTTCGGTTTCGTGCGACCAAGTCGATCCCAAGAATCCGGATGCCGCGGTGAAAGCCAAGATCGACGCGTGGACGAAACAGGGCATCCCGGTGAAGCAGGTCAATTATAAATACGCGGGCTGACCCCTTCGAAGCTGCGCCGAAATGTGACGCGGCCGAAGGGGCTACGCTTTCGCCGACCCTGCGGCAGCGACCTGCAAGACAATTTTTCCGCGCTTGTGGCCGGCCGACGCCTGTTCAAACGCTTCGCGCGCTTTGGCAAGCGGAAGCACAGCTCCGACGAAGACGCGAAGCGTACCGTTGTCGATCAGGCCGGTCAGATGGATGAGCTGCGCGCGGTTCGGCTCAACGATGAACCACGCTCCTCGAAGTCCAAGCGAAGCCGGTTCCCCGGCCGGCGGCGGGCTGACAATGCTCACAAGAATCCCGCCGCGCCGCAACACGCACCAGGAACGCTGCTGAGTATCGCCGCCGATCGTGTCGAGCACCGCGTCCACGTCTTTCACTTTTTGCTCGAAGCGCTCGCGCGCGTAATCAATCACTTCCGAAGCGCCGAGACCGACAAGGAAATCGCGATCGTTCGATGAACCCGTCGCGATCACCTCCGCCCCCTTCGACTTCGCAAGCTGGACCGCATACGCCCCCACGCCGCCCGCCGCGCCGTGGATCAGGACCCGCTGTCCTTTTTCAATTTGCGCGTGATCGAAGAGAGCTTGCCACGCGGTAAGGCCTGCCAAGGGAACCGCAGCCGCCTGCTCAAAGTTCAGCGACTGCGGCTTGGGCGCGAGGTCCGCTGCGCGGATGGCGATAAATTCGGCGGCGCTGCCATCGCGGCAAAACGACGCGAGCGCATACACTGCGTCGCCAACGCGCACACCCGCAGCCTCCGGCGCCAACGTGTCAACAATCCCCGCGAATTCGTGTCCCGGAATCGACGGAATCCGCGGGCGGCCATCGCAATCTTGATAGGTGAGGTCCCAGGTTAATTCTGTCTTCGTGATCGACGTGGCGGTGACGCGAACGAGCGCATCTCCTGGCTGAAGAGCCGGCTTCGGCGCGTCTTCGTAGGCGAGCAATTCCGGCCCGCCCCGCGTGTGCATGCGAATCGCTTTCATGGATCGCCCTCCCGTCCTTCCTGCGGAGGCGATTTTACATCGGTTTAATTCCATCCGTCATTTGTGCCGCGATTCGAGTCGTCACTTTTCCTGATGGCGGAGGACTTAAGCACTTTCTGACTCGAGGCGGTTGCGATTAGAAGCGAGTGGGGAGTGGATCGTGGTTAGTGGTTAGTGGATAGAGAGAAGGCGATGGTGCGGCGAGGGGTCGATTTGCGTGACCCTTCGTGCCTCGGGACAGATGTGCTGGAGACAGTGCGCTGTCGTTACCGGCGTATTCAGGACGAGCAGCGATTAGAAGCGCCGCGTAACCGGGACCAGGTCGCGGTACCGGATACGCTTGTTTTTGGAGCGAATACGAAAATCATGGCGGAGAGGGTGGGATTCGAACCCACGGTGGAGTTTCCCCCACACACGCTTTCCAAGCGTGCTCCTTAAACCGCTCGGACACCTCTCCGTCGAGGAAGCGTTTATGAGCCTAGCAAATAGACCGCGGAGCGGCAAACGATCACTTCAAAAAATGCGACATGGCGATTCGATTTCGGCGGTTTGAAAATCGCCGCCGTTCCGAACAGAAAGCTGCGAAGGCGCCGCCGGAAAAACGCGCAGGAATGGTATAGTTGAAATCCCACTGGCGGGTGGTGCAATTGGTAGCACAGTGGCCTTTGGAGCCATCAATCTTGGTTCGAGTCCAAGCCCGCCAGCCACTATCTTCCGCCGCCTTTCGAGTTTCCGCGCGCCGCAGAAACCAACGAGTGCTTCGTATGCCTACAGGAGCGAATCCGATCCATCGATGAGGCCAAGCAATCGATCTTTCGCTGCAAGGACGAAAGGCCTGCACACAAAGCCGGTAAATCGACAGACGAGCGCAAGGGAATGCAAAACGGTGCGAGATACCTCCGACGGAGGGAATGCTATGCGGCAGAAGATTGCTTTTTAGTTATGACGAACGGCCGGGCGGCCTGTTCGGCTTCTCGCACTTTTCGCAGCAAATCGGAGGCGCGACGGAGCAGCATCTCAAACTCCGTTTCCGGCACCTGCATGACGATCAGTCTGGATTTAGCAACCATCCGCCCATCCGAAGATTACCGACACAAACACCCGGGACGCATCTGAGAGTGGCGTCAATGTAGCTGTTCACTGGCGTGAAGTCAACGGGTTTCGGCGACGTTTCGCCCGCGTTTGTCGGCAAATTCCTACAGATTGGCCGCGACGCGATCGAGCGATTCAGCGATCACGTCATGCACGAGATGCAAATCGGCAGGTTGGATCACGTAAGGCGGCAAAACGTAAATCACGTTGCCGAGCGGCCTCAGCAGAACACCGGCGTCCAGATAGAAACGATAAAGCGCCGGCCGCAACTTCGAAAAATAGCCCGCGTCGTCCGCGCGCAACTCCACCGCAGCCATGGTTCCGATCATGCGCGTTTCGGCGACGGCGGGATGATTGCGAATCGCGGCGAGCCGCTCGGAGTGAATTTGGGAAATCGCGGCGATGCGTTGGAAAACTGGCTCATCCTGAAATATTTTTAAGCTCGCGGCCCCGGCCGCGGCGGCAATTGGATTCCCCGTGTAAGAGTGTCCGTGGTAGAACGTGCGCGCGCGATCTTGGCTGCGAAACGCCGCTTGAATCTCGTCCGTACACAACGTAGCTCCCATGGGCAACATTCCGGCCGTCAATCCCTTCGAGAGGCACATCAGATCGGGCGTTATGCCCGCCAACTCGCACGCGAACATTTTTCCGCAACGTCCGAAGCCGGTGAGAACCTCGTCCGCGATCAAAAGCACGCCATAGCGGGTGCAGAGCCGGCGCATTTGTTGCAGAAATTCCACCGGGTGAACGATCATTCCGCCCGCGCCTTGCAGCAGCGGCTCCACGATCAGCGCGGCAATCTCTTCGTGCTTCTCTTCCAGCAGCCGCGCCAGCTTTTCCATGCAGTCGATGTCGCACGTCGCGCGCGTCTTCCCCACCGGACATCGGTAGCAATACGCCGCGTGGACGCGATGAACGGGAAACAACATCGAGCGAAACGCCTCGGTGAAAGCAGACTCGTCGCCCACGGACATCGCCCCGGCCGTATCACCGTGATACGCATGCTCCAGCGCGACGATGGATTTTTTCTTCGGCTGGCCCACATTTTGCCAATATTGCACCGCAATCTTCAGCGCGACTTCCACGGCCGTCGAACCATCGTCAGAAAAGAAAATGTGATTCAGGCCCTGCGGCACCACCGCCCGCAGTCCGTTAGCAAGTGCTTCCGCCCGGTCATGCGTGAATCCCGCCAGAAGCACGTGATCGAGCCGCTCAGCTTGCGCCGCAATCGCTGCCACGATCGCCGGATGACCGTGCCCGTGAATGTTCACCCACCACGAGGAGATCGCGTCGATCAAGCGGCGGCCGTCTGCTGTATAGAGGTATGCGCCCTTCGCGCGCTCGATCCTCACCGGCTTCGGATCGAGCGCCTCCTGCGTGAAGGGATGCCAAATCCGCAGTCCGTCGCTCATGTCCTCGCTCATGGAAGAAAGGCGCTCCGTTCGAAATTCGAGCGAAACGCTTTCAGCAGCGCCACCCGATTCAATTGCGCCAGCCGCGGAAGCGTGCCGAGCACAGGTAACGTTCCGTAGCGTTCAATGGCTTTGCGATTTTCGATATTGGGCTTCCCTGCCATGATCACGCCATGCACATCGATTCGCGCAGCGCGCAGCGCCGCGATCGAGAGCAGCGTGTGATTGATGGTGCCCAGCGCCGTTCTTGTCACGAGCAAGACCGGCAGCTTCAGATGCGCGATCAGCGCCGTGGTCAATTGCTTCTCGTTCAACGGGACAAGCACTCCGCCGGCGCCCTCGGCGATGAGAAGCCGACTCACGGGAATCTCCGGCAAAACGATTTTTCGCAGCTCGATTCGCATGCCCGCGCGCCGCGCGGCCAGATGGGGAGAAACCGGCGGGGCGAAACGATAGATCTCCGCGATCGTCCGGCTTCGCGGAAGTCCGGCCAGACGAACCACGGTCGCGCGATCGCTCCCCTCGCGCGTTCCCGTCTGGATCGGTTTCCAATAAACCGCGTCCAGCGCGGCGCACAGCATCGCGGAGACGACTGTCTTGCCCACGTTGGTGTCCGTGCCGGTGATGAAAAATCCTCTAGGCATGCACGGAAGTGGAAGCAACTTGCGGTAGCGATCTCACGGCCGCCTCGGTGGCGGCAGCCAGCCGATGAATTTCCTCGAGCGAGAGCGAGGCTGTGAGCGACAGCCGGAGCCGCGAAGTTCCCGCGGGCACGGTCGGCGGCCGAATCGCGCGCACAGCAAAACCTGCATCCTGAAAGCACGCCGCCACAGCCAATGCCGCGTCATTGGTCCCAAGATAAATCGGAATAATCTGCGAGCAGCTCCTGCCGCAGGAAATTCCGGCCGCCGAGAGCCTCGTCCGCAATATTTCCGAAATCGTGCGCAGGTGCGCACGCTTTTCATCCGCAGTTCGCGCCAGAGCGAGCGCCGCGCGAATCTGCGCCGCGAGATAGGGCGGCATCGCCGTGCTGAAGATAAATGTCCGAGCGCGATTGATCAGAAAATCGCGCAACGCCCCAGAGCCGCAAACGAACGCGCCCGCACTGGCCAGGGCTTTCCCACATGTGTGCACGGACGCGAATACGCGACGTTCCAGGCCGAGCGCAGCGCAAATTCCCCGCCCGCCCGGACCGTGGACTCCCACCGCATGCGCCTCGTCCACAATCAACTCCGCGCCATGCGCCGCGGCCAAATCAGCCATTCGCGCCAGCGGCGCGACGTCCCCCTCCATGCTGAAGACGCTCTCTGTAACGATCAGCTTCGTGCCAGCATGCCGTCGGTGTTCGCACAAAGCGGCTTCGAGAAATTGCAAATCCGCGTGCGGGTAGATGACTTTCTTCGCGTCCGACAATCGAATACCGTCAATCAAGCTCGCATGATTCAGCGCGTCGGAGAAAATCAAGTCGCTCGGACCAGCGATTGCTGCGATCAATCCAAGGTTCGCCGCATAGCCCGATCCGAAATAGAGCGCGCTTTCGGTTCCCGCAAACTCGGCAAACTCCGATTCGAGCGCTTCCCACTCCGGCGAATTGCCCGAGAGCAAACGCGAACCAGTGGCGCCGATCGAGTCCCCGGCCGCAAGCGCTTCGAGCGTCGCTTGCTTCAGCCGCGGATCGTGCGCGAGCCCCAGATAGTCGTTGGAATAAAGATTGATGCCCTGCGGATTTTCCAGCGTGCGAAATTGCGACTGTTCGCGAAGCGCGTCGAGCGTTGCCTCGATACGTTCGCCGAGAGTGCCCATGCCAGCTTCAGACACGCTCCATGGCCCTCATGCCCAGTTCGTCCAGCAGCTGATGGTCGGCGCTCGCGGCGGGATTCGGAGTTGTCAGCAGCTTCTCGCCGGTAAAAATGGAATTCGCGCCGGCGAGAAAGCAAAGGGTCACAGCCTCGCGCGACATTTGCTGGCGTCCTGCCGCAAGGCGCACGCGCGACTGCGGCATCAGAATTCGAGCCGTGGCAATCATGCGCACCATACTAAACGTGTCCACTTCCGCCGCATCCGCAAGCGGCGTGCCCTCGGCGCGCACCAGCATGTTGATCGGCACGCTTTCCGGATGCGGATCGAGGTTTGCGAGCTGCTCGAGCAATCCGACGCGATCCTCTTCGGACTCGCCCATGCCGAGAATCCCTCCGCAACAAACGGTGATCCCGGCCTTGCGAACGTTTCCGATCGTGCGCAAGCGATCCTCGTAGACGCGGGTGGTGATGATCTCACCGTAAAATTCAGGCGACGTATCGAGATTGTGGTTGTAAGCGGTAAGGCCGGCGTCTTTCAAGTCCGCGGCCTGCGCTTCGGTTAGCATGCCGAGCGTGCAGCAGACTTCCAAATTCAACGACGCAACGCCGCGCACCATTTCCAACACTTTCTGAAAGTCTTTGCCCTCGGGCGCCTGCCGCCACGCGGCGCCCATGCAGAAGCGGGTTGCGCCCTCGTCTCGCGCGCGTTGTGCAGCCGCGAGCACGTCCGCCGGATTCAGCAGGTCTTGCCGCGCCACGCCCGTTTCGTAGTGCGCGCTCTGCGGACAATACGCACAGTCTTCCGGGCACGCGCCGGTCTTGATCGAAAGCAATCGGCAGAGCTGCACTTCGTCCGGGTCGTTGAATTCGCGATGAATCGTCTGCGCGCGAAAGATCAGCTCCGGCAGCGGCAGGTGAAATATCCGGCTGATTTCTTCGCGCGTCCAATCGTGCCTGGTCTGCATCAGTTGCTGGCCCCTTTTCGAAGTTCTAACCATAACAAAATACGAGTGAAAGAAAAATTCAGGCTTGCGGGCGTTCCCAATGGCCGGATTCGGCCGAACGGAACAGCGCATCGATCGCCGCCATATTCAGAATAGAGTCCTCGATCGGCACGGGCACTTCACTGCCTTCGCGAATCGCACGCGAAAAGGCATCGCCCTGCACGGTGTATTGATCGCACGCCGGGATCATCTCCACGCTGGCGCCGCCACCGAAAAAATCCCGTCCATCATCGATCAATATGCGCAGCGCCCTGTCGTTGGGCGCGTTGAAGGGAATTTCCACGTCGAGGCGGGCTTTCGTGCCGACGAAGGTCATGCGCTGAAAATAGTCGAGCTGCATGCTGCAGGTGAAGACCAGCTGCCCCGAGCGAAAATCCAGCATTGCGGACGTGAGCCGGTCGATCTTGAAATCCGGATCGCGCTCGATCAGCGCGCACACTCGCGTCGGCTCTTCGCCGAAAATAAAACGCGCGAGATTGATCGGATAGCACCCGATGTCCATCAGCGCCCCGCCCCCCCAAGCGGAATTATTGCGGGGATTGTTCGGGTCGCGATTGAAAAAGCTGAAGTGGCACAGGATCGAGCGGAGTTCGCCGATGCGTCCTTCGCGAATCAGCTGCCGCGTGCGCAGCCATTGCGGATGCGTACGCACCATAAACGCCTCGCCGATTTTAACGCCCGTTTTGTCGCGCACGGCCAAGAGCTTTTTCGCCTCAGCCGCGTCAAGGCTGAGCGGCTTTTCGCACAGCACATGCTTCCCCGCCTCGGCAGCCTTGATCGACCACGGGACATGAAGATGATTGGGGAGCGGATTATAGATCGCCTCAATCGCCGGATCGGCGAGCATCTCTTCGTACGATCCGTAGGCTTTCGGAATGTCCATCGAACGAGCCGCGGATTCGGCCTTCCCAAAATCGCGCGAAGCAATCGCCGCAATCGTGCTGAATTCGCCGCGCTGCATCGCGGGAATCACCTTGCGCGTGGCAATCGAAGCCACGCCCAGAACGCCCCACCGCACTTTGTTCATGCCCGGCAGTTTACCAGCCGCGGCGTGCTTTCCGTAAGCGCCCCTGATAAAAGATAAGAACAAGATAAAAACAAGAAGGGCCATCCACCGAGCGGAATGGCCCTTTGTTCGTACGATCGAGCGGCCGAAGCCTGCGGTTGAAAATCTACCGCGCGGCAGCCGTGACCCCGCGCCGCGAAACGCGCGCGGTCTCCAGTTCACGCAGTCCTTCGACCAGATCTTCCACCAAGTCCTGCGGAGTTTCGCATCCAGGTGAAAGCCGGATCAGCGTGTCGGAGAGGCCAAGCTCAGCGCGCGCTTCCGCAGGAATCGAAGCGTGCGTCATGGTGGCCGGGTGACACAGAAGCGACTTCACCCCGCCCAGGCTCTCGGCGAGCGTGAAATACTTCCGCGAAGAAACGAACGACACAACCTCTTCGACCGTGCCGTCCAATTCAAACGAAACCATGCCGCCGAATCCGCTCATCTGCCGCTTGGCAATTGCGTGGCCCGGATGCGTAGCGAGCCCCGGAAAATAGACGCGGCGGACCAGCGCGTTCGTGCTCAACGCTTTTGCGATCGCGGTCGCGTTTTCCTCGTGCCGCTGCATTCTCAGCTCGAGCGTCTTGATTCCGCGCATGGTGAGCCAGCAATCGAACGGCGAAGGAACGGCCCCCGTGGCGTTTTGCAGAAATTTGATCGGCTCGAAGATGGCCGCATCTTTCGCCAGCGCCGCACCTTGGATTACGTCAGAGTGCCCGGCCAGGTACTTCGTCACGCTGTGCACCACGATGTCCGCGCCCAGTTCGAAAGGCTGCTGAAAGTAGGGCGTCGCAAACGTGTTGTCCACGACCACCAGCGCGCCGCGCGCATGGGCGATCTTGGCAATGGCCGCGATGTCGTTGATCTGCAAGCGCGGATTCGTCGGAGTCTCGATCCAGACGAGACGCGTTTGCGGAGTCACCGTGGCTTCCACCAGAGCGAGGTTTTCGGTCTCGATCTGACGCACCGCCACACCGATCGGCTGGAACACTTTATTGAGGATGCGATAGGTGCCGCCGTAAACGTCGCGCGGAATCACAATCTCATCGCCCGGCCGCAAATAGGCTTGCAGCACGGCGTTCTCGGCGGCCAGCCCGGATGCAAAAGCCGCGGCGAACTGGACGTTCTCCAGGTCTGCCAGCACGGCTTCCAATCGCTGCCGGGTCGGGTTGTTGGTGCGGGAATAGCTGAAGCCCCGGTCCTCGCCGGGGGCGTCCTGTTCGTAGGTTGAGGTCTGGAATATCGGCGCGACCAGTGCGCCGGTTTCGGGCTCGGAGGGCTGACCTGCGTGAATCGTTTTCGTAGCGAACTTCATCTTCGTTACTCCCTTTTGAGGCGGCCGCGGCGGCGCGTTAGCCACTCGAACGCGCACGGCCCTGACGGCCGTACCCTTCAAATGGCGTTCGCCAACGCAACATGCGCCTAGATAGATCAATGACGCATGGGCTGCAAAACTCCAGCCTCAAGCCTCATCGTCTTCGACTTCAGTTTGGGAGTTGAATCTTCAATGGGCCGGGACACGGTCCGTTGAGGATCTTATCTCTCCCCACTGGGCAGGAGTTAGCACCTTGGCATCTGCGCCAGGTTGCTGTGGCTTCGTAGGGCCTGTACCCTCAGCCACTCTGGATAAGCGCCGCCGTGAAGCGGCCCGAAAATCATAGCAAATCCCATCCCGAAATTAAAGTAATGCGTCATCTCCCGCGCAAGGTTGGTTCAGAGCCGAACATGCGTGACGGGAAGGCACAGCACCGGGCTGCGGCGGAGCCGAAGCGGCCTCGTAAGCCTCGCCGAATCAGTGAGCCGTGGACCTCACGTCTGGCATCGCGGATGCAGTTTCAGTCTGCGGAGGAAGACTGAAGTGACCGCTGAATCCGCTCAAAAACCATCGAACTACCTGGTCGAAGTCTCCGGTTGGGACGCGACGGAGGCGTTCTTTTTCGAGAAGACTGTTCTGTACTGGAATACCGAGGGGCAGGAAATCTCTCTGCGTTCACGATTGCGCGAAGGTTCAGTCGTTTTCGTGCGATTGCTGCAACCGTATGCGAGCGAGGAAAACTTTCCGGTTCCCTACGTGGTCGCGCGAAATCTTCCAGTAGAAATCGACGGCCGCTGCACCGCCTCGATTTCGCGCCTGCATCCGAAACCGTCCTTCAGGCAGACGTCGCCCTCCACGGACTTGGAACTTGTGAAGTGCGCCTGATCATTTGTGAGTGCCGATCGACTGGGCGCTCAGTTCCATTTCGAAACGATTCGTGCTATTCCGGCACGGTTTTAATTTTTGCTCGATTCCGCCTTGCGGAAACGCAGCTGCCTGAAGTCCTGCATATGCGACTGGCCCCTCGCTAAACCGCACAAAATAAGGCTTTATCTCACTCGTTCAGCGGGTTCTTCGCTTGCAAGCGCCAGTGGCGCAGATCAACCACGGCGTGCGGGTCTGGCACAGGTCTTGCCTCTACAGCGTTATGACCAGCCAAGACACAGTCGCGACGCTCCCTGGGACCGCTCGCAAGAATTTCTCGATCTGCGTGCTCGACGACGATGCCGACCACGTGGAAATCGCCTGTCATCATCTCGAAAAAGCTGGGTTCCGCGCCTCGGGCACCACCGATCCGGAGGAAGCCTTGCAGCAAGTGCGCCTCGGGACAAGTCGCGTGGTGCTTGCCGACCTGAAAATGCCGCAGATGGATGGCTTAACCTTCCTTGACAAGGCGCAGCAGATCGATCCCGGGATCTACGTGATTCTGGCTACCGGCTTTTATGAAGTGGAATCGGCCATCGCGGCCGTGAAGGCGGGCGCTTACGATTATGTCTGCAAGCCGCTGGACTACTCGCGCCTCGAAAAATCGCTCGACGAACTGGCGGAAAGCTTCGCGCGCCGCTCGGAGATCCAGCATCTCGAAGAGAAGCTGTTTCAGAATCTTCAATACAAGGGGATCGTGGGGAACAGTCCGGCGATGATCGAGGTCTTCGAGATGGCGCGCAAAATTGCGCGGCATTACACCAACGTGCTCGTGAGCGGTCCAACCGGCGCCGGAAAGGAACTGGTCGCGCGCGCGTTGCACGACCTGAGCCCTGTTTCTCAGGCGCGCTTTGCCGTCTGTAACTGCTCGGCGCTGGTCGATACGCTGCTCGAAAGCCAGCTTTTCGGTCACATGCGCGGCGCCTTCACCGGAGCCACGGAAACACGGCCGGGCCTTTTTGAATACGCCAACGGCGGCACCGTTTTTCTCGACGAAATCGGCGAAACCTCTCTCACCATGCAGGCCAAGCTTTTGCGCGTGATCCAGAATCGGGAAATTCAGCGAGTCGGCTCGCCGGAAGTAAAGCAAATCGATGTGCGCATGGTCGCCGCAACCAATCGCGATCTTCGCGCCGAAGTTCTCGCCGGACGCTTTCGTGAAGACCTTTTCTATCGGCTCAGCAGCATCGAAATTCGCGTGCCGGGACTCAGCGAACGCAGCGAGGACATCCCCATTCTGGTGCAGCACTTTTTAAAAAAATACGCCGCGGCCTACAACAAACCGCTGCGCGGACTGACACGCCGCGCCCAGACGGCCCTCCTACAACACGAATGGCCCGGCAACGTGCGCGAGCTGGAAAATGTGATTTCCAGCGCCGCGATCACCGCCGGTGCGGACTTCCTCGATCTCGCCGATTTGCCGCAGCACATTCAGAAACCGCGCTACCGGATGGCCCTTGCCGGCTCCGAGTGGCGCCCCGTGCCGCTCGACGAAATCCGCCGCATCCACATCGAGCGCGTGCTGGAATCGTGCAACGGCAACCGCGTGAAAGCCGCGCACATGCTCGGCATCGGCCGCACCAGCCTCTACCGCTTCCTCAAACGAAGCGGCAAGCGGGGTACGGCCGCCACAGCCAATCGCGCGAGCTGATTCTCTCCCAGCTCTTACGGCGCCCTCTGTTATTGAGCGCCCTCTTACTGAGCACCCATGGACGCGGTGTGGATCAGGTCCGTCGGCAACGACACATTCGTATCCATCCGGACAAGAATACCCGTCTGCGCCGGCAGCTCCACTTCCTTGCCCTTCTTCGCGACCACGTAAGCGCCCCCGCCCACCAGACCGATCACCGTGCCGCGCAGGACGTTGCTGAACACCGCGCCGGCCAGCGACCCGCCCGCGGTGCCGATCGTCACATCTTCAACGACACTTTTCACGTCCCGATTCGGCTCCACGACCACGCCCTCTACCGTCTTCAGGTCTTTGCGTTGCTTGCTGGCGTCGGTGGTGGTGGTGTAAAGACCGAGGATGCTCATCCGCGCCGGAAAGATGCGGCTTTCAATTTCGATCGAGGTGAAGTTCACGTTGAGCGATGCGCCGCCGCGAAACATGGAAAAAAATTTCGGCCGGTCGACATTGCTTACTGTGCCGTGAATCTTTGCGCCGGCCGGGAGAATAATCGTGTTGCCCGCAAACACGGGTTCGGCCACAACGGCCGTGAACGGATCGCCGTCGTGCGCCACCGCCGTGCTGAGGCCATCGATCAGCGTGAGGCGCACCTGCGTACCCGGAATCAGCTGCGTGGAAGACTGCGCGTGAAGTGAGGGCACGCTCAATATCGCGAACGCCGCCACTGCCAACAAACTTGCAAACTTTTTCATGGGATGTTCCTCCAGTTTCTCGGCGGAGCGCAATGGCTTCCGCAATAGAGTCGACCCGATGCGTACCGGTCCGCTGCTCGGTTGGCGAACGTCGCAAATGGGTGAAGGTGAGGGTCCGCAGAGGAGGTATCCTTAGCGTGCTCCCGTGACCCTCTTTTCGAGAGAGGGTTGCCGCTGGCGCAGCGGTTGGCGCGGAGGAAGCGCCGCAAGGAGCATACATCAACCGCCCCAAACGTGCCAAAATTTGTCGCAATTTGCGTCGAAGCGCGCAATTTGTAACGTGCCGTGCTGCTGCGGGCGCGGATTTTCAGGGCGGCGGGGGGTCGTTTTGTGTGACGGGCTGGCGGAGGGTCGGGTGTTTGTTTTGTTAGAGTTAGGGCGAAAACAGTCTGACATGGTGTGACGGGCTGGCGCGGTGTGAGTCTTCGCATCCCAAGGCAAGCGGGTATGGGATTTTTCGTTGGGCCCCAGCCTTTTTCATCTTTCTTCTTCATGTATGCGGACGAAGTTCTAGCGTCTGCTCCCGCACGGTGCCTTCTTTTTTGGCGAATTCGGCGGATTAAATTTCGCCATTTAAAAACAGCCAAGGGTAGCACGCCAAAGAATCGATAGATATTGTGGGAAATACGGAAATAGTACGGCTAGGACCAGGTCGCAGTAGCCGCCTGCCCTCCCGTCGTCCCAATTGCCCCAATTGCGTGTGCTTAAAGAATCGATACAGGATTCGTGTAGCTCGCCCTACGTACTAGTACCCATGCCCGGTAGCTCTTGGTAGGCTCTCTATGTGGACGGACGCTCCAAAACCTGGATGCAGGCTGCGGCGCTGGCCGCGGCTCCGATCGTCGCGATGGCGCCCGTGGTCAGGATGGCGGGCTTCGGCTCGGCCGGTTTCTCGACCATCTGGCCGATCCTTTGCTATATGCCCTTGGCGATGTGGATGGAAAGCCGTTCGCTCACCATGGTTCTCGCAACGTGCCGCAGCCGTCGCGATCCGTTTCTGATCGCCGCGCTACCTCTTGGCGTGACGGCTGTCACCGTATACGTCTTTTGCGCCGCCGTTTTCGCCTTCGCTCTTCCCGCGCTGCTTCACCTGCTGCTGTAGAGCCTCTTTGGCAACCGCAAAATCCGTACTTCCGCGGCTGAGCGGCTCTGGAAAAATGTCGAATGAAGCCAGTTGCTGCTCGAAGCGGGCCTGTGCCGCACCTACGGCGCTCGGTCCTTTTTCGCTTTGTACCCAGCCCTTCGGGCTGGGCTAAGTTGTGCCGCGCCTACGGCGCTGTTTTTTGACTGCGATCGCGGTTTCCTCCGTCTGGACATGGCTAACGGTCGTGCTCTAACGAAAAACGGAGGTTGCGACTCGGGCTCTAAAGCTCCGACCCTCCAAAACGCAGACTTTTCCCGTAGAGTGTAAAGTCGCTTTGACTTCACACCGTTTATGGTATGGGTGAAAGAAGCTCCGTAAAAAATCAAAATCAGCTCCTCAGGGGCTAAAGCCCTGATGACTCCCCTTGAGCATGTCGGAGCTGAAGCTCCCCCCTAAACTGCGACCCTTTTCCCGCAGCCTGTGAAAGCCGTGCCTTGACGAAAACTGAGGTTCCGACACAGACTCTTTAGCCCCGGCGAAAACCACTCCTCACTCAGCTTTCGACTTTGTCTCGACTTGCGGCCGGACGAATCTTCTCCACAGCAACGAGCCGGGCACCAGCAGCACCAGCGACCACAGAATAATTGAAGGGCCGTAAGTGAGCAGGAATTCGATGGCCGTAATGAGTCCTTCCATCAGATTGCCCCAGCCCGCCACGGCTGCGTTCCAGATGCGCGCGCCCACGCCGAACGACTGCGTGCCCAGTTGCGCGCGATACTGTTCGTCGAGCTGCACATCCACCGTTGCGTAATCGACGCGGTGCAGCAGCAGCGTGCGCTGCGCGTCCATACTCTCAATATCGCCGCGGACGCGCTCAAGCTCGCGTTCCACGTCGAGCACATCTTCGAGTTTGCCCGTGCGCGATGCCAGCAGGTCGGTAAGCCGCTGCTCGGTGGCCCGCGAATTTTTCAGGCGCGCGTCCAGGTCAACGTAGTCGCTGGTCACCTCCGCGTTCGATTGCGATTCCTGTTCGACGCGGCCCAGCTTTCGCAAATCGGCGAGAAGCGCGCCCAGCTGCGAAGCGGGCACGCGCAGAGTCTCCGAAAGCTGACGCGACGAACTCGTCTGCGCCTGCGCATTAAGCGTCTGCACGTAGCCGCCGCGGCTTGTCGCCAGACCCGCAATCACAGCACTGGCCGCATCATAATCGGCCGGCACAATGGAGAGCGACGCCGTCCGGGCGACCATCGGCTGCTGTGGAACATATGCCTGCGCCGGGTAACCGCCCTATCCAAGACTTAGACTTACTCAATGACTTACTCAATCGCGGGCGGAGCGGGTGCGGGCTGCGGCTGGTTCTGATTTTCCGCCGGATTTTGCGGCAGCAGCGGAGCCGGGTTTTGGTCCGGCGGCGGAGCCTGATTCTGGTCGGGCGGTGGTGCGGGCTGTTGGACAGGTGGGGGCGTCTGATCGGGCGGCAGCGCTGAACCTGGTTGCGGTCCGTTGGTAATCACCGTGCCCGGCGGGATCGCCCCGGGAGGTCCGCCCGCCGGTTGGCCTAGTCCTGGCTGGCCCTCCAAAGGCACGCCGCCGGTATCCGGTTGGAGGGGCTGTGGCGCGCTCACCGAAGGAGCGGCTGCGCCGGCGCCTTGGAGCGCTCCAAGCCCCGCGTAGACTTCGCGGTTGGCGCGATCCGCACGGCGCACCATGCGCGGCGTGACGAGAATCACCAGCTCCGTGTTCTGATCGCCGACCGTCTGATCCTGCCCGAGGAAGCCGATTCCCGGCACTCCGGCGACGCCCGGTGTTCCGTTAATTCCGACCGAGCTCTGCGGCTCCATGAAACTGGCGATCATGCTGGTTTGGTCCTGCTTCAGCGTGACGGTGTGGGTGAGGCTCTCGTTGTTGAGCGCGGGGATGGAATTGTAGGTTTGGGTGGACAGACCGTTGATGGTGAATTCGAGATTCAGCGTCACCTCGTCGTTCGCATGGATGCGCGGCGTGGCTTTCATCTTCAAGCCCAAGTCGACATACTGCACGTTTGGATATGGGGTGCCGCTGGATGCAGTGCCGCCATTGCTGCCGTTGAAGACCGACGATGAATTCAGGATCACCGTCATGGTGTTCGAACCGGCGTTTGCCACAGCAATGTCCGGCTTCGAATCATCGTTGAAATCTGCGGTAACGATCGATTGCGGGTTGGTCTGGACGGGAAGCTCGAAATTGGAGCTGAACGTACCGTCGCCTCCCCCAATTAAAATGGACACGGCGTTGTTGCCCGTTGCACCCGTCGCGATGGTGTTGCCATCCACCACGGCCAGATCGGGCAGGCCGTCCACATTGAAATCGCCGATCACGATCGATGTGGGCGCGGTGCCGGCGGGATAATCGCGTGTTGTACCGGGCGCGAAGATGCCATTGGCCACGCCCGTTACGGTGTCCTGCTGGCCCAGCAGAATCGACACGGAGTCGCCGGAATTGGTCGTGGTCGCCACGCCGTTATTCGCGACCGCCAGATCGATGATTCCGTCCGCGTTCAAGTCGGCCGCGGCTACGGCAACGGGAGACTGACCCGTGTCGTAATCATGCCTTGGTTGGAAGGTGCCGTCGCCGTTGCTGAGGAATACGGAAACGGAATTGTTGCCCTGATCGGCGACGATCAGGTCCGCATGACCGTCCGCATTCACGTCTACCGCGAGCAAAGCGGCCGGCTCGTAGCCGTTGGGGAGCTGTAGCACGGTGGTGGCAGGCGTAATGAACGTACCATCGCCATTGCCCTTAAAAACGAAAATGCTATTGTCGCCCTGATTGGCGACCGCCATATCGAGATCGCCGGTGCCGAAGAAGTGCGCGGCGACCACGGAGACCGGCGAGTTACCTGTGGCGACGGTAGTGGCCGCCTGAAATGTGCCGTCACCGGCCGGGCTGCCGAGCAGGATTCCCACATTGTCGGAAGCTTTGTTCGCCACGATCAGATCGGGAACGCCGTCGCCATTCAGATCGCCGGTCGCAATCCACATCGGCTGCGAATTGACATTCGCGGGGTCCGTGGCATAGGTCACCTGAGCGGCAAAGGTGCCGTCGCCCTCGTCGCCCGTATCTTCGTTGCCGAGAAAGACGCCCACATTCCCACTGTTCTGGTTAGCTACGATCAGATCGTTGACGGCACTGCTGGTGCGCAGGATCGCGGAGGTGACGAACTGCGGCGCCCCACCAGCGTTGTAATTCGTGGTTGGAAAATTCGCAGAAGCCACTCCGGGAATCGAAACGCCGCCCAAGCTCGACGAATAGCTGGCGAGCGAGACCGGGAATTGCTCGCCGAAGAACGCGGTGGCGGGCTGGCCGTCCTCGGTGCGAAGGAAAACGCGGATGCCGTGCTTGACCAGCGAGAGCATCTCGGAAAAATTGGCCGTGGCGCCCGGCAACGTCGCAAGGAACGTGCTTTCGCCGCCGCCGAAAGCCACCAGCGGCGGGATCACCGCGCCCGCGCTCAAACCACCCGTCGCGAGCAGGCCAGCGATCTGAGTGGGCGATAATCCGGAAAGCGAAGTGGGCAGGCCAAAGACCTGGCTGATGATGCTCACCAGGTTGGTGGGCGACTCCTGCGCCTGCTGAATCTGCGAGGGGCTGAGCGTGTAAGACCGCACCGTTTCCGGCGGCGTGATGCCGAGCTGGCGCGCATAATTTTTGTCGACCTCGAGTACTTCCACCTCCAGCACCATTTCTCCGAGCGGCTGTTCCATGGCGTCGATCAGATTGGACGCCACATAGAGCGCCTGCGGAGTGGCGCGCAGAGTGATGGTGTGCGAGCCGGCGTTGAGCGTGGCCTGCGTGATGCCCGTCAGGTCACGGAGCACGCGCAGGTCTTC
>Ga0210385_10000906_pt1 | contig 18871 bp, 15 predicted proteins | sample IncBWH26OmetaG_FD_160107 | JGI IMG/M metagenome (GOLD analysis project Ga0210385, IMG submission 160107) | Forest soil microbial communities from Barre Woods Harvard Forest LTER site, Petersham, Massachusetts, United States - Inc-BW-H-26-O ...
TTTCCAACTCAGACATCCCCAGCAGTATCTCGGTGGGTTCAGGCGCTAACGTCTGGGCAGTCGATGGGAATTACACCACATACAGATACGATGTGCGGACGAAGAGGTGGGATCCGGTTCCCGGTTCGTACAGTTCGATCAGCGCCAGCGCAGACGGCGGGACTTGGGGGGTCAGCAGTTTTCAGGTTTATCAGCTTGCAGCCGCAACTCGTGGGGTGCAGGCGTGGCATCAAGTGCCCGGAGAACTCGTGCAGGTCTCGGCGGCTTCAGACGGGAATGTCTGGGGCCTGAATATGTGGGGTCAAATTTACACCTTCAATCCCTCCACGCAAAGCTGGACATGGGTTCCAGGCACGCTGGCGCAGATTGCAGTAGCAGGGAACGGCGCGGTATGGGGTGTCAATTCATCGGGCTTTATCTATCGGTACGACTATTCGAGGGCGGGTTGGGATCTGATTCCCGGCAGGCTGGCGCAGATCGCCGTGGCCGACACCGGCGATGTCTGGGGGATCGACGAGGGGGGTTCGGTATACCGCTTCGACGCACCGGCCAAGAGCTGGACATTGATACCCGGTTCGCTTACCCAGCTTTCCATAGGCGTGGACGGCGCGGTCTGGGGCCTGGATGCGCAGTCGCACGTTTACTGGTTCAACCCGCAGGCGGGTGCACTGACGCTCATGCCGGGGGCGCTCACCCAGATTTCAGTAGGCTCGAGCGCGAACGTCTGGGGACTAGACGCACAAGGACTGATCTATCAGTTCGACACAGCGACACAGTCATGGCAATCGGTGCTCGGTCAACTTGCACAGATTTGTGCGGCCTTCGATGGAAGTGTTTGGGGCGTCAATTCGGGCGATCTGATCTGGCGCTACAACGCCAGCCTGGCAAGCTGGGACGAAATTCCGGGAGCGCTGCGTGAGATAGCGGTTAGCTCTGATGCGGCCATCTGGGGCATCAATTCGTCGGGCCAAACATATTACTTCCAGTAGGTCTCTCTTCGAGAGGCGCGCCACTCAGGAAGATTCGCATTCCAGCAGGGCTTCTCGCCGAGCGCCTCTGGCCCGCGCGGCTCATCTTCAATCAGGGCGGATTTAGGATACGCCTTTCGAACGCGAGCTTATACTCTTTCTGCGAAATCTTTATGCATTCCTGACGCCTAGCCTCGCATGATGGGGGTTAGAAATCCTTGCTTAAACGGGATAGTGGCGACATATGAAGGCGCTCAGAAATAGTAAGGCAGAAAGGAGCTGTATGATTCGCAAGTTACTTCTTTCCGTTGCCGTGCCAGCCTACATTGTATTTCAGGGCGCGGCGCTGCCCTCCTTCGCTTCCGCCGCGGAGGAACTGGGGGGCGTTGGTGGCGTCACTCGGGATTCTGTGACCGGGCTGCCGGTATCGGAGGCGGAGATCGCCGTGCATAGCGTGGGTCAGAATACGACGTGGACAGCGGTCAGCAGCAGTAACGGCTTTTTTGCCATCGATAAGCTTGAGCCGGGGCGCTACGAAGTGGTCGCAACTAAGGAAGGATTTAAGAAGTTCTCGGCTGAAGTCGATGTAGCGGCATTGCGAACGGCTCGAATCGATCTTGCGCTCGCTCTCGCGGATGCGTCAACGGACTCTGATAACGCGCCCGCAGCCGTGGATCCTCAGGCGCTCTCGGTGGTAAAGGAGCTGGAAGCTATGAAGAGCCGAATCGAGCAGCTCGAGGCGGAGCTGAAGGCCGCGCAAGGAAAACAATCCAATGCGGCAGTAAGCGCTCCGGTGGAGGCTGCCTCCAACCTTGCTCCTCAGACTACTGCCCCTCCGAACGGAGTCCTGACATCCCCGCTCAACCCGGCGCCGGCTACAGTCGACAACTTCACTCCATTCGCAGACTACGACTGGACCTGGCTCAATGGAAACCCACGAACCAAGGATCTGGCCTTCGATTCCAAGTTTTTCACTCCCGAAATCAGGGCCGATCTTACATATACCTATGATTTCAATAAGCCGATCGACGACTCCATGGGAGGGTCGAGCGAACTGTTCCGGTCGAACGAAATCCAATTGGAGCAGCTCGGCATCGGCGGCGACTTTCATTGGGATAACGTTCGCGCGCGATTCATGACCCAGTATGGAGAGTATTCAACTGCAACCGTACGGAATGACGCCAGTTATGCGAAGGGTCAATGGGATCTCGCCGATGCGGATCGCTATCTATCGGAGGCGTATGGCGGGTATCACATTAACGTAATGCACGGAATGAATATCGACGCGGGAATTTTCATGTCGTATATCGGATTGTTCAGTTACTACAATTTCGATAATTGGGCTTACCAACCATCTTATGTTTCTTCCAACACTCCGTGGTTTTTCCAAGGCATACGAATTCAGACGTTCCCCACGCACCATTTGAAGGTTGAGCCGTGGATCATCAATGGATGGCAGTCGTATGGTTCGGCCAACTCGAGGAAAGGTCTCGGAGGGCAGATTAAATATACTCCGTTCACCTGGATGAACATCATCTCCAATAATTACGGCCTTGGCCACGACGACCTGTACAATCCTTACCGCAGCCGCATCCACACCGACAACAGTATCGAAATCAAGTATTACGACAAACCTGGATTTGGCCTCGATAAGATGGCACTCAGCTTTACCGGCGATCTGGGTTGTGAATTTGGCGGTGGTGTGAGCTGCCACGGAGATACCAAGAACGGGCCCAAGCAGAGTTTTGTCGGTTACATGCTTTACAACCGCTTCTGGTTCCACAGAGACTTGTTCGGGCTAACGGTAGGTGGCGGTCAGATCAACAATCCTGGACGTTATCTAGTGCTGCTTCCGCCCATCAATGGAGAGAGCGCGGCTTCGGCGGCGATCAATTCGCCATACTTCACGGAAAATCCGGGGGATCCGTTCAAGGCATGGGATACTTCGGCCACCTTCGATTACATGCCCAAGCAGTGGATCACTTTCCGCTTTGAGGGCGATTATCGCCACGCTAATGTGCCGTATTGGAGCGGCGCAGGCGGGATCACGCCTCCCCCTTCTCCTGGAACGAACAACGGCTTCCCGACCCAATACGCCTGTATGAACGGCAACCCGTCGGGGCAAACCGTGCTGTCGGCCGCTACGACAAGCTGCGCAGGAAGTGGTGGCGTCTGGTTTCCGGATCTTCGCAGGGACGAAGTCCTTTTCGACATAGATCTAATGGTCAAATTCTAAAGCGTACTTATGTCCGCATTGCGAGTGGCCTTGCTACTAACTGCTTGGGCAGTTATCTTGATTGCGGCGGATCCCTCCTGGAAGAATAAAGCGGCCGCCGCATGGACTGAAGGCGACGCGCGTCAGATCCTCACTGAATCGCCATGGGCTAAGACAACGCAAGCCATGATCAGCCCGTTGCAGACGGAGGATGAACGCCGAGCAGGTGGAAAGATGGGACAGGATCAGGGCCTCGGCTTCGACGGAGTCGCAGACGACAGGCCGAGGGTCCAAGCGCCCAAGAACCTCGTCGACATCGTCAAGCCTGAGGCTCTCACCCCCGCGCCAAGCCAATCTATCATGTTGCAAGTTCGTTGGGAGAGCGCTCTTCCCATTCGGGTGGCGGAGTTGAAGTCACATGTTGTCGAGGCGCTTACTTTGGACGGAAATGGCTACAGTATCGCTATCTACGGTATTCCTGTCGCGCGCTCCAGCGGCGGCAATCCAAAGAGCGTCGCGGATTCTCTCAAAAAACAGGCCGTCCTAAAGCGTGACGGGAAAGAGGACGTGAGGCCGTCTAGCATCGAGGTTTTGCCGCGCGATGACGGACCGGTGGTTGTCTATGTATTTCCGCTCTCGGCAGAGATCAGCAAAAACGACCGGCGCATCGAATTCGATGCGCGCATCGGGCGGATCGCCATCGCGCAATTTTTCGATCTTACGCAGATGCAGTTTCAAGGCAAGCTGGAACTGTGAGGCCTTTAGAAGAGCTTTCCGTAATCTTTCCCAAGATCCCGCCGGCTTTTCAGGTACTACCATCATGGCCCCATGACGGATCTGAAGATTCTTATCTCGAAGTTGAATTCCATGTGTCGCGGGGCGGCCGAGAGTGCCGCGACACGAGCGGTTGCCCATGGCCACTCCGAGGTAGACGTGGTGCATTTGCTGAGTGCTTTGCTCGAATGCCCGCATTCAGATGCCGCCGCCATTTTTCAACACTTCCGCATAGACCGCGGCGTGCTTTCCACCGATTTGAACTCCACTCTCGAGAGGCGCGCCAGTTCGAGCAACGCCCGAACACCCATTCTGTCGGCGCGATTGATTGAACTTCTGGAGTTCGCCTGGACGATAGGCTCTCGGGAGTATGGCATCAACGAGATTCGGTCGGGTCTTATCGTGCTCGGATTGGCGCAGAGTGAGACCGGAGCACAAATCGCAAGCGGGGTTTCGCCCGAACTGCTGAAGCTGAATGCAAATCAGCTTCGCGAGAGCATGCTCGACTTATTCAGTGCCGAAGAGGGGACGGTTTCGAGAACACCAGCCTCAGAACGCGACGCCGAGTCGGCGCTCGGGCAATACACGATCGATCTGACCGCGGCGGCTCGGGCGGGCGCTCTCGACCCGGTGCTGGGCCGCGAAGCCGAGATTCGGCAAATGATCGATATTCTAAGCCGTCGGCGACAAAATAACCCGATTCTCACCGGAGAGCCAGGAGTCGGCAAGACGGCGATTGTCGAGGGCTTTGCATTGCGGGTGGCGTCCGGCAACGCGCCGCCGTCTCTTCGCGATGTATCTGTGCGAACGCTCGATATGGGACTGCTCCTGGCCGGCGCTTCGCTGCGCGGCGAATTCGAAGCGCGGCTAAAGAAAGTTATGCAGGAAGTGCAGAACGCGCCGCGCCCGGTGATCTTATTTATTGACGAAGCGCATACGCTGGTGGGCGGCGGCCAAGGCGAAGCCGCAAACCTGCTGAAGCCGGCGCTCGCGCGCGGGAACTTCCGGGTTATTGCCGCGACCACTTACACCGAATACAGGAAATACTTCGAAAAAGACCCGGCACTCGCCCGGCGCTTTCAGATGATCGCCGTCAATGAACCAAGCGAAGAACGAGCCATGCAGATGCTTCGCAGCGTGATTCCACTGCTCGAGCAACACCATGGCGTTCGCGTTCTGGGTGAGGCGATCGAATCCGCGGTGCGGCTGTCACACCGCTACGTCACCGGACGGCAGTTGCCTGATAAAGCGATTGGCATCCTCGACACAGCGTGCGCACGGGTCTCTTCGGCTCAGAATGCAATGCCCTCGGCGCTGGAGGATCGTCGCCATAGAATCGATGTGCTGGAAGGCGAGATTTCGCAGTTGACACGCGAGCGTGCCGCGGGCTTGGATGTCGAGCGGCGCTCGAATGCGCTGTTCGAGGAACTCGGCGTCGTGGAAATGGAGCTGGCAGACCTGGAAGACCGCTGCAAGGAAGAACGGGGCCTGGTACGGCAGGCGGTTCAGTTAAGAGCGCAAGTTGAAGACTGCGCGGATGAAGAGCTGGCGGCGAGTCTTCGGCGTGAGCTGGCACAGGTCAACGAGGCTCTAACTACGCTGCAGGGCGACGAGCCGCTGGTGCCCGCATTCGTCGATTCGCGTGTGGTCGCCGAGGTCATCTCGGAATCAACGGGCATTCCCGTGCGGCGTATGTTGAGCAGCGAGTTGCGGACGCTCCTCAGCCTGCGGAAGCAGATTGAAGCGCGCGTCGTGGGGCAGCCGCATGCTCTCGATATCATCGCGAAACGCATTGTAAGTGCGCGTGCGGCGTTGGAAGACCCGTGCCGCCCCACCGGGGTATTTCTGCTGACGGGGCCGGCTGGCGTCGGCAAAACGGAAACGGCCATGGCGCTCGCGGATATTCTCTATGGGGGCGAGCGCAACGCAGTCGTCCTGAATATGTCGGAGTATCAGGAAACCTATTCGATTTCCGGGTTGAAGGGCTCGCCGCCGGGATATGTTGGATATGGAGATGGGGGCGTGCTGACCGAGGCCGTGCGCCGGCGGCCGTATTGCGTTCTGCTTCTCGATGAAATGGAGAAGGCGCATCCGGACGTAATGGAGCTTTTCTATCAGGTGTTCGATAAAGGAACGCTCGAAGACTCACAGGGCCGCGCGGTGGATTTCCGCAATACGCTGATCGTTATGACCTCGAATGTCGGATCGGAGCTCATCCAGGAAGTCTGCGGATCCGGGCAAGCGCCTTCGCCGGAAGAGCTGCGAAGAGCGCTTACCCCGGAACTGCAGCGGGTCTTTAAACCGGCTTTGCTCAGCCGCATGATCGTGGTTCCCTACTACCCGATCGGCAATACGACACTGCTGCAAATAGTCGAACTCAAGATTGGTGAAATAGCTCGGCGACTCGAATCGTCTTATTCCATTTCGTTCAAATACTCGCCACGTGTTGTTGAACAAATCGCGCGCCGCTGCGTGGACGGCCACAGCGGGGCCCGCAACGTGGATCATATCCTGACCGGAACGCTGATTCCGGACATCTCGGAAAAAGTGCTGTGTGCGGCCGCAGATCAAAATACAATCCGCAGCATTAGCGTGGACGCGGGAAGCGGCGGTGAGTTATTCCGGTATCAGATAGAATAAGTCGATTATCTAGTTGGCAATGCGGACAGGCTTCACAAGAGTGTGTAAGTCATAGGAACGTTCTAACTCGGTAGCAACTCGGGAAGCTTGTTCCCAACTTCGATAGGGACCAAGGCGAACGTAGTAAGAAGGTTCGGCACTGGCCGTGTCTTCGCCCGTGGAAACCGGGTGGTAACCATCTCGCTGCAGCAGGGCCGCCAAATGCGAAGCTTGGCCTTCCTCGGGAAAGGATGCAGCCTCCACGGTGAGATGCCCTTGCGCGGTTGCTTGCGAAGATGCAGCAGCCCTGGCCGACGCTGTGTTGTTCGATTTAGGGGCGCTTCGTTCGGCCATCTTCAACGAAGCGGCCTTCGGATTCTTTCGCTTGCTTGTTTCCTTTTCAACCGAGCCGCGGCTTTGGCGCAGTTCCTTCTCGCCCGGAGTGTGGCCGGCGAGGAGAAATCCCGCCGCGACGCCGGCTCCGAACAGGAGAATCAGCATCAAGCCCGAGCAGAGAATCAGCCAGACGAGGCGGTGCTTGCTGAGAGAAAAATCCACCCGCTCGCTCATGGTATTTGCACCACCGTTTGTCCCGGATCGTTGATCTGGATCACTCCTCCCCAATTGCACATCAGTTTGGAATTGTTATCGAGTGCGGGCATGCCACCGATGGTTACCGTGGGCGCGCCGGGAGCCCATGGCGCAGGAGTTACTGGGATGCACGGCATCGGCGTGAGGGCGCCCATCGCTGCGGCGGTCGCGGCAGCAACGGTCGGATTCGCCAATGAATTGCACACGCCGAAAGGCATGACGTTCACCATCGGTTTGCCGTCCATTATGTTTGCGGCGGGAGTCCCGGTCATTACGCAATTCGCCGGCAGCACTACCAGCGAAGACGGCGCAGCGCCAAAACTGCACTGCAGCATCGCACCCATGCACACTTGCATCGCCATCGTTGTTCCTTTAAGCGTTGATGCTCACCATGCCACCCTTGATGGTGAGAGACCCGCCGCCATCGACGGTTTGAGAAGCCGCGGCCTTATTGGTAAGTGTCGTTCCGGCATTATTGGTGAAATCCGTTCCGGATTGATTGCTCATCGAAGTTCCCGCCTGATTCGAGAAAGTAGTTCCTGATTTGATACTTACCGATCCCGACGCTTCGATGCTGAGATTGCCACTTACTTTCAAGGTATAATTGCCGGTGACGGTGGAGCTGTAATCCGCCTGATTAGTGTGCGACTCCGCGCCCGTGACAGTCAGCGTGCGCTTGCCCTGCACGGTGAGGCTCTCGTCTTTTGTAATGCTAGTTGTCGAATTATTGAGCACTGTAACGGTCATATCTTTTTGGGCCTGTAGAAAGAGCTCCTCTGACCCCGCCTTGTCCTCGAATCGTATTTCGTTGAAGCCGGAACCGCCCTTCGACGAGCTCGATTTGATCGTGCTTCTGGTCTGGTTATCGGGCAGCGTATAGGGAACGGTCTGCGTAGCGTTGTAGAGCGTGCCGACCACCACCGGCCGGTCGGGATTGCCGTCCAGAAAAGCGACCATCACTTCCTGTCCGATGCGCGGCAGGAACATGCCGCCCCACTGCTGGCCGGCCCAGGGCTGCGAAACACGAATCCAGCAGGAGGAGTTCTCGTCTTTTTTGCCGATCTGGTCCCAAAAGAACTGAACCTTGATGCGCCCGTACTGATCGGTCCAGATCTCTTCCCCGGACTTGCCAACCACCAACGCCAGTTGCGTGCCGGGAATGACCGGAGCGGGCGTCAGGAGCGGCGGGCGAAAGGCAAAGTCGGCCGTGAATGCCTCGAAGCTATTTGAATACCCTTCCTGACTGCCTTGAATACGCAGCACGCGAATGACATAGCTCGCATTGAGATCGCTGCGATAGTGGCCGCTCAGGGTGAACTTACAGCCAGCGTAGAACGCGCGGCAGTTGCTTTTACCTCGCAGCGCTTTCGAATGCAATTCGAGCGCCGAGAGCCGTAGACTTGCGATCGATTCACCGTCGCTCTGCTTGGTCCACAAGCCCGGAAAATCGTAAACCGAGCGCGAGGTATCGGCGCCGTCGGCAGAGGCCAGAAGATCCGTATCCGGCGTTTCGAAGTTGTAATCGTCGGACTTGAATTGGCCGCTGGTGACATTTTGCTCGAGAGAACAATCGGAGACCACGTCGTCCGCCGCCCAGGCATCCGGATCGACGGTGTAACGCGCGGCGGTCAGCCCGGTTGGCGTGGTCCACGCGCTCGAATCGTCGGCGAGCACCATCTTGTGGCTAGAGCTGTCGTGCGTAAAGAAATAGAAGATGCCTTCCTGCTCCATCAGGCGCGAGACGAAGTCGAACGCGGTCTCGCGATACTGCACGCAAAACTCGCGAGCCTGATAGGAGCCCGTTAGTTTGTCGGTGAAATCGGAAAAGCCCAAGTCGCTGAACACCTTTTTGATGATGTCCGGCGCGGTGATGTTCTGGTAGATGGCGCAGTTAGCGCTCATGGTCAGCATCCACAACCAGGGGCGGAGTTCGGCGCTGTAATAGACAAACGAGCTGTCGCGGCCCGTTTGCACGAACTTCCCTACGATGCCGTTTACATAATGGATGTCGCCGGAGGATTGCGAGATCTGCAGCGTGACCGCCTTGCCCACAATGCTGTCGAAAGCCAGCGCTGCATCCTGCGAATAGAGCTCTACGCGATAAAGGAAGAGCCCTGAAACTTGTTCTTCGCCTTCGAAACTCCGCACCAGCAGCTTGTCGGTACCGAGCGGCGTGGTGATCTGCACCGGCCGCGTGGGCTGCGTGAAAGAAGATGCCATATCAGTTCTCGAGCCTGACGCGCACGGATGGGTCTGCCTGCGAAGGGCGCTTGTTCAGGAGCCACGAGGTGAAGCCGAGCTGCGCCTGCCCGAGGCGCGCGGGAGGCGCCTGGTCGCGCTGCAGCAACAAGTGCGCCTCCGCCGTATGTTCGATTCCCAGATAAAATCTGGTGAGGCGCGATATCTCGGCAAACTGCGCAGAGCCTGGCAGAAATTGGCGAAAACGATCCAGGCTTAGAGGGCCGATTCGAATAACAATACGTCCGGCTTGGTCCCACGCGCGCGTGCCGAGCACCGCGCCGGTCCCCAGCTCCTGATTCTTTCCGCGGCGCCCGAGTTGGGTCCATTGGCTGGAATCGATGTCCCTCCACCGGCCAACGAACTGCCGCACACGAACGCGAATGCCGAAGTGATCGGCCAGCATCACCTCGAGCCCCGCCGCTGTGCGCGGCTGCCGGGCCAGCATTCCGCTATACGAGAGCAGGCGCTGAGCGGGGAACCCCAGCGTATTTCGTGCCGGCGGCAGCGCCAACCCGATGAGCGCGAACAAATGCTCAGCGAACGAGCCTTGGTGCGGCGGACGCGCGGTGAGCGCCGGGTCATGGGCTTTCCGGGCGCGATAGAGCATGGTGACCAGGCGGTGGTTGAAGATGTCCAGAAAATCCGCGGCCGAGTGGTCTTTCCGCGCTTTGGCCTCGAGGATCATCTCTGTATACGGCGCCGGAAGTGGTCCCAACGCACCGCCCAGGCCCAGGAAGTTCACGGTTAAGCGTGGAACGGCTGCCGTCCACTCGAGATCGTGGACCTCGCTCGCCGGAAAGCTGAGACTTACTCGCGAACGGAATCGAACGGCGCCCTGCTCTGCGCCTTCTGTTCCGCCCGAAACAAGCGCTCTTGGAGCAAAACCTTCGAGCAGCCGAACGGCTTGGTAGAACTCGAACCGGTACGGCTCATTCAGCAACCATTCGCGGAGCGACGCGGCGCGCTCCCATCCGTAGCCTGCCGCCATCAACTTCGTTTCGGGCCGCTGGCTGCGGGAGCGCGAAAGACTGCAGGCGATCTCGCCGGCGGCTCGCGGTGGACGCCGGCATCGCCGATCTGATGGGCGCCCTTCATGATCTGGTCGTAGGTATAGAAGCGATCCATGGGGAGACCAGCCTGCTCCGCATGCTCCGGGTCGGGCCGGTAATTGCCGCTGCCGTTACTCCACCATCGCAGCCGGCCATTATCGAAGAACGCTTCCCCTGCATAATGGACAGCGCGTCCTTCGGCCAGCGCCGGGTGGCGATAAGTCGGATGCATCAATGTCTCTCCAGTGGCCATCCGGACGAAAATGTATCGCGAATTCGGAACATAGTGGCCGTGATGGCCGCCGCGGTGCAGTCGATATTGATCGAAGAAAGAATCCAGATGAAAGATCTGATCGCGATCCACCGGAATGGCGGCAGCCGGATTCAGATTCGGGTATAGTTTCGGCTGCATGGAAGGGCGAGTCCTGCTCGCTTACGGGTGATCACGCTGGAGCCGCTTACGACCGCAGATAGTCCCGCCGTCGAAACGGTAGGACTCGGCGCCGGGCCCATTGCGGCAAGACGGCCGAAACGGTCCGCTTCCGCCTCGAGCGCGTGATCCTGCACCACCGCCACGCCGCCACCGAACGGGTTTGGCACGCGCCCGGCGCGCTGTTGGACGACGTGCGCAAGTTCATGACCCAGCAGAAATTGGCCCTGTGGCGTGTGCGGATTGTACTGGCCGGGAGCGAAGTGGATGTTCGCGCCCCACGTAAACGCCACGGCGCCGATGGAAGCGGCTTCGGGTCCGACATGTACACGAACATCGGAGAAGTTCGCGCCGAGCGCCTGCTCCATCTTCGCCTGTATGTCCTTGGGAAGCGGCAACCCGCCTGTCTTCGGCCGCAGATCCACCTGAAAGGCTTCCATGCCGGGCCTGAGCTGAATCGCACCTTTCCGCTGAAGGACTTTCCCGGCGGCGCTGACGGTTCCGCCCGAGCCGAGGAACAGCGCCTGAACGGTGACATTTGAATGAACAAATTTTGCTTGCATAAGCTTTCTCCGCAGGTCAGAGCAATGGCTGATAGCCGGCTAACGGCCGCCAACGATGCCATTCCTCTTCGCGGCCCACGCGTCGCGCGATCAGCCGAGTGAAAGAATTGACCGACGTATAGAGCGCCAGAACGTGCCGCAGCACGGTCGCAAATAGAAACGCGCCGCCGCCCGCGTACATGCTTTCATCGAACGTCAGCGTTACCTCTGTGCCGGGGCAGAAGCCGCGCCACGCCTGATCGCCGATGCGTAATGTCGTTTCGCGCGCGGCTAGCTCGCGAATTCCCTGGATCTGTTGCAGCATAGAGGGCTGATCACCGAAGCAGTACACGCGCAGCACCTCTTTTAAAGAGTCCAGCCCTTCTTTGCCGCTCTTCAACGAAATGTGATTCAGAGAGAGATTGGAAATGAGCCGCCAAACTGCGGCGCCGCCCAACGGCGGGTAGACGGGCGCAGTTGGACGGCCTAAACAGGACGCCGTCACGGGCCCGACTGTGTCCATCTGCAGTTGAGCCCCTGGCGGAATCTCGGGCGCGAGCCACCGGTTCGTACACAATGTATGTGCGTAGAGCACTTCCGCGGGCGGCTCTGCCGGGTTAAAGTCGAGATCCAAGAAGGAAAGGTAGATTTCTGTTCCGGGCATATCCTCTCGGCCTGTCAACGCGCGGCGCGAGTGCCACAACGCACGTGCGCTGCCATGTTCGAGGTGCCTGTAGGAATAGAAGGGTTCATAGCGCCGCGTCTCGTCGACTGGATTCGTCGAACCCGACACCTTCACGATCGAATGAATCTCCGTCGTCTTCTCGCGACGAATGTCCGGGACCAGCCGGTAATAGAGTTGGCGATGATCGAAGCGAATCGGCTCGCTCGTACGCGAGAACAGATTCGCAACCGGGGTGCATCCCAGCGCTATCGAATCGCGTTCGAGCTTCGGCCGCTGGCGCGGTACACGGTCGAGCAGGAACAATAGATCGAAACGCTTTTGCGAGGCGTGTCCACGCAAATGGCTTACGTCGAAAAACAGAAATTTCTCGGGGAAGTGGAGATGCTCTTGAATCAGGCGATACGCGGGATGGGCTTGAGGCGGCGAGGGCAGCAGGTCGTCATCGTGCTCGAAACCTACCGCAGAAATCGCTTTGCGCGGCAATTGGACGGGCGGACCCGATTCCGGCAGAATCCGAATGCCCGTCAAATTTGCGAATAGCAGTTCGTACAGGACGTAGGCCGGCCCGGACCGCGGATTCAGGAAGAACCGCAGGCTGTCCATCTCCAGATCGCCAAGCGAACCGGCGCTTGCAGCCAGCCGCACACGAAGCACCTCCGCAACGCTTGCATCGCCGCTGAGGAAATCAAACCGGGCGGGCGGCTCGAATGCGACTTCTTCGACGTGCACCGGCCACGCCGTCACGGGATAGCAGGTTCGAAAGCGGCAGGCCACGCCACCCGATCCATACGCAAATAAACCGGTGTTCTTTTCAATGACGTGTCCGGTGGTGAACTTGCCGCGCTTGGCGTCGACCGCGAATCGGGCGATGGCCAACGGTGGAATGGGCTGCACAAGGTGCGGGTACAAGACGCTCAACAGCGAAGTAGAGATCTCCGGGAACTCGGCGTCGAGCTGATGTTGAATGCGCCCGGTGAGAAAGGCGAAGCATTCGATCAGCCGCTCTACCTGCGCATCGGCTGGATGGCCGTCCTGCAGCTCCAGCCTGCTCGCGACCATGGGGTGTTGATGCGCGAATTCGCGCCCCATCGTGCGTAGATAGCCAAGTTCATCCGTGTAGTAGCGCAGTAGGTCGGCGTTGCTCTTCATGCGATAGACCCGGAGGGCTCAGGAGTTTTTAGGTCAGCAGTCCAAGAGCGCGTCTGCAACTCGAGCGGAAATGAGACGGGTTCGGCAATGACGCCGATCACCATCTTCGCCAGGATGGCGCCCGTCAGCGAGCGCGGACAACTTGGGTGCGGTTCAAGGATCACGCGCACCTCGCGCAATCGCGATTCGAAAGCTTCGATGGTGCGCGTGAGCAGGGCTGCGAGATCGTTGCGGGCCTGCATGTCGCCAGGACTGATGTGGGCGAAATCCGGCAGGCCGTATTCTCTGGTGGTCAGCCGATCCCCCGCGGCAAGGGGAACCGGCAGGGCGCGAGTGTTGAGCAGACGCCGCAACTCACGCCGGACCGATTCCTGCGCCTCGGCAGCATCGAAAGACCGGAACGGCCGCGTTTCTTCGCGCGCCGGATCTCCGATGCTGGTGAGACGCTCAAATATGGGTGCGACTGAGCCGCGGGAAGGCCGCGGCTCACGCTCTACGAAGCTGCGTTCGTTGCCAGATTCCATGTCGCCGAAGCGTTCCCGGCATCCGTCACGTCCGACTTTTGCGCCGCGTAAGTCCAGGAGATCTTCGTGTAATTGAAGGTCACCGTCTCCTGAGGCTTGCCGCCGCCGCCGCCGCCGACCGAGATCGACGACACGAGCGCATTCGTCAATTCATAGATAAAGATCTTCGTCACTTTGCCGTTGTCGTTCTGTCCAATCGTTACCTTTATGGTTGGAATCGGCTTCGCCTGGTTACAGAAATCGACCAACTGGCAGGATGAGAGATCCTGATACTTCGTCACAGTGAAGTCCTGGTGATTCGGTTTACCGGAGGTCCGCTTGGTGTTGCTCTGATCGCCCGTGATCTGCTGCGCGACCCCGTGGCTATAGGACAACAACTCGATCATATTGCTGTAGTCGGGGAGTTGGCATTCACCGTTGATGCTTGCTGTGCTGCAATCGCAAATCAATACGTCCATTCAAATTCTCCTTTGGCAAATTTCAACTAGGCCGCTTTGGCCGGCGGCGGCAGCTCCGCAACCAGCCGGATCGAAACGGTCAGTTCATCCAACTGGAAGTGGGGCTTCAAAAACACGACTGACTTGTAACATCCCGGCTTGCCGGGGATGTCAAATAGATCCACGCGCGCCTCGCGCAGCGGGAACTTGGCTTTCACCGCCTGGGGAGCATCGTCGTTCAACAGAACGTATTGGCTGATCCAGGTGTTGAGATACGACGCCACGTTGTCGCGGGTCATGAAGCTGCCGATCTTGTCGCGCATAATGACCTTCAGATAATGCGCAAACCGCGATGCGGCCAGGATGTACGGCAGCATGCTCGAAATCCGCGCATTGGCGGTGGCCTCATTGGTGTTGTAGACCTTCGGCTTATTGGTGGTTTGACCGCCGAAGAACGCGGCAAAGTCCGTTCCTTTGCAGTGCAGAAGCGAGACGAACCCCAAATCGTTCAGCTCCTTCTCGCGCCGGTCGGTGATCGCTACTTCAGTCGGGCACTTCAGCGCGATGTCGCCCGCGTCGGTCTTGAACGTATGAGCCGGCATGCCCTCGACGATTCCGCCGCCTTCCACACCGCGAATGGCTGCACACCATTTGTATTGCGCGAAAGCATTGGTGATGCGCTGCGCCAGCGCGTAAGCCGAATTGCCCCACAGATACTTCTTCGCATCCTTGCCGTCGACATCTTCGCGGTAATCGAACCCATCCACCGGAACGGTATCCGGGCCGTAAGGAAGGCGCAGCAGCATGTGCGGCAGCGTGAGGGAGACGTAGCGCGAATCCTCACTCTCGCGGAAGGAGCGCCACTTGATCAGCTCGGTCGATTCGAAGCTCTTGGCCAGATCGCGCGGAACGCCTAGCTCCTCAAAGCTGTCCATGTCGAATAGCTTGGGGCTGGCGGCGGCGATAAAGGGCGCGTGCGCAGCAGCGGCAACGCCGGCCATTTTGTCGAGTATCGACATGTCTTGCGGATGGCGTCCGAACTCGAAGTCACCGACCAGTACGCTGAACGGATTGCCGCCGAAGGTGCCGTACTCTTCTTCGTAGATCTGCTTGAACATGACGCTCTGATCGAATTCGGTAGCCTTCTCCATGTCGTTGAGAAGTTCCTTCTTCGTCATGTTCAGGACGCGAATCTTCAACTGTGTTCCCGTCTCGGAATTCATGACCAGATAATGCAAGCCGCGCCAGGAGGCTTCGAGCGCCTGGAAGGCGGGGTCATGCATGATCTCGTTCAACTGGTCGCTGAGCAGGCCGTCGATCTGCGCAATGCGCTTTTTGATGCCGGCAACCGTATCGTTGCTGATGGTCATGCCTTCGGTCAGCACCTGGTTGACGAACTCACCGACCAGGTCTTGGGCGTGCGGCCGCTGCGAAATATCGCGCGCCATCTTGCCTTCAATCACAATCTTGTCGAGAAGGCTCAGTTCCTGCGTTACAGCAGGCGGAGGCGGCATGGTGGCCGTGTCGGAATTCAGGGAGATGTTTTCATCAGGCATTAGGTTGCTTCTCCGCCGCAGTAGCGACTTGCAGTTGTTTCAGATCTTCGGTGCTCGCAACAATTTCCTGCAGCATCGAATCGAGCGCGTCGTTGCCGTCCAGCTTGCCGAGCAGATCGGTCAATCGCTGGCGCGCTTGATACAGCTTTTTCAGCGGCTCTATCTTCAGCATTACGTTGAGGGGCGTAAAATCGTCGATCTCACGAAACTTCAGCTCAACGTTTACTTTCGAATCTGAATCTTTGGTCAGGCGATTAGCCGCCCGCAGCGTCAGGCGCGGCGAACATGCCGCCAGCACCTCGTTGAAGTTATCGCGGTCGATTTCGACGAACTTCCGCTCTCTCAACTTAGGCAGCGCCCGCTCAGGGTTACCCGACAGATCTGCGAGCACTCCGACAACGAGCGGCAGCTCCTTCTTGAGGATGGCTCCGCCGATCTCGACATCATAGGTGATCTGGACGCGCGGCGGGCGTACGCGATCCAGCTTATGCTGAATACTTTCTGGCACTATATGCTCCTGGGAAATTTGGAATCGCGGTTCGCGCGCTCCTACGAAATGGTGGCCGTTGCCGCAATTACTTCCAAAAAATCTTTTCTATTTTTTTGCGACATCGACGGCTTTAACGTTCAGTAACCTATAAATGTCGGATAACTCCGATTGATTGCGGACTAACTCTGGTAATAGTTCTTCCAAAGTAAGTGAGCCCCAAACAATGGCTCGGCGCACGAGATAGGGCGTAGGGCTGTGCGGCTCGGTACGAGCTAAGAAGTCCGCCGCTTCCGAGAGCATCTGGTAGGCATCGATACGCGTGCGTATTCGGCCCAGGGGGGAAGCATCGAAACCGCACTCCTGCTGAGCCTCGATGCCCGCGTATTCCGTCAGTTCCTGATCCTCCCGTGTCTCAGGAAAATCGGGCGACGAACGGTCGCGCAACAAAGCCGCGAGCAGTTCGAGAATCGATTCCACCACGCGGCGGACCGCAAGCAAACCGGGAGCATCGCGGCCGCGTTTTTCTTCGAGGTATACGTCGAAATCCCTGCATCTGGCGAGCAATGCGCGCGCATCATGGAAGCGCGTTCCAATCTCCGGGGTGGGCGTGAGCACGGCGCTTTGCTGAAAGCGCGCAAGCGTCATCCCTCGGCCCTTAGCCGTCGCGTCCTGAGCACTGCGAGGATGCAAATTTGAGGTCTGTGTCGCGATCTCCCAATCGGCGAGACTGCATGGCGGCACGTCGGAGGCTTCGGGCGCCGTGAGGTGCACGAGCTTGAGATACGTCGGCAGCTTGCGATTCACCCACTCGATGGGAGCGATTCGAAAATCGACATCGCCGCCTTCCATCTGCGGATACAAGCTGTCCCAAAAGCTGCGCGAGAGCGCGTGCATCACGCGGAATCCCTCGGCTGCACCGACAAACCCGTATAAGTGCGCCCAGGACTCAAGCAGCCACGCGGCGACCTGCAAGTCTTTCGACTTCGTTTCGAGCGCGTCCAGGCAGACCGCTTCGACCGTGTTCCAATCGGCTTTCTTTAGATCCGCCTTCCAGACCCCCTGCGGCAGTGTCTCATCATCTTCTCGCCGCAACTCGCGAATGCGGTCGTACACCGGGCCATAACGGAGGTCTTCGCCGACGGGGTTTTCAGGGCTGATCGGCGCCAGAAGTTTATCGACAGGAAATTGAAAAATCGTGTTTGCTACAGTCGCCATGGATTATTCCGCGGAGGAGGAGGAGATCGAAAATTGCGGAGCTTTGGCCGGGAACGCGACAATAGGCGTCTCGCGCGGCTCCTTCGCGTCCGGTATCCGCAATCCGAAGCGAAGATACACAACGGTTTCACCGGGGGTGGGAACCGGCACGGGCGGCCGCTCACGCGATGTATCAGGCAGCGTCGGAATCGCGAATGTCGCCGTGCTCGCCATCGCCTGCGGCGTGGCGTTGAATTCGGATGCAATGCCGGTGTGCTGAATTAATAACGCAAACAGCGACCATCCTCCCGCATAGGTCCAGCTCACTGATCGTCCATCGACGCGCGCATTCCGCTCGTTACCGGGTCGCGGGACGTCGGGCGAGTCCTTCGCATATCGCAGCGTGGCGTTCACGGTGTCGCCATAGTGCCACCGCAGCGAGTTTTGTGCGCCGGGGTAATGGATGACTTGATCGCCCGACCGAAAATCCCACTGGATGATCTGATTGCCGTTCTTTTCCGCGTCCTGGTTTGTGCGGAAGTAAACCACCACGTCCGCAAACGGCGCGCCGGGGCTTTGGCCGCCCGCCATCATCTGCCGAACGGCATCGGCTTCACGCACGAAAGCGAGTTCGGCGGAATACTCGGGCTGCGTTGCGAAAAACTTTTGGAGAGACGTTCCCCATTTGCCCATTCGCGATAGAAACTCGGAAACATCGTATGGATCGGCCTGCGCCGCGCCGGGCGTCGAAGGCAGTGGGCCAAACGGGAATTTTCCAGCTAGCTTCGCATTAAAGAAATCCGCAATCTGTGCTGTATAAATGTGAAGCGCCGACTGCGCGCAATCGCGAATGCCCGCGCTTTCGAGGTTGGCATGCAGCTGAACGAAATAGTCGTTCGAGCGCGGCGCCACATCCACCGCCTGGCATCCGTTATCCGGCGTAATCTTGTCGAGGTCGCTGCGGATGAAGTTTTCGAGGTTCGCGATCGAGTTCCCCGGTTTTTTCGCATCGTAATCGCTGACATCGCGAATGATCGCGATCCAGGGATCGAATCCGGATGCGTGTTGCAGGCCTTGTGACTGTAGATAGGCCGCAAGAGGCGCCGCATAATCCGTCGCCAGCGTGCGCACGCGCTCCCGTTGCGCCGCCAAATACTCTTCGAGGGCATCGCGCGTATCGGCCTTGAACATCACTTGGGTCAGCGGCGTCGTCTTATCGCGGTTTGCAGCCGTAGATACAGCGTAGGGATAAGGCGCCTGGTTTTCCAGGTTGCCGTTCAACCACTTCGCAAGGGCCGTGCTCTGCTGCTGCATGATCCACTGCAAGCTACCGCCCGTGCTTCCCTCCGCCACCGGCAGAGAATCCTGCAGGTGCGTGAGCAGCGGCGCGGCATCTGCGAAGCTGCG
>Ga0210385_10000907_pt1 | contig 18870 bp, 20 predicted proteins | sample IncBWH26OmetaG_FD_160107 | JGI IMG/M metagenome (GOLD analysis project Ga0210385, IMG submission 160107) | Forest soil microbial communities from Barre Woods Harvard Forest LTER site, Petersham, Massachusetts, United States - Inc-BW-H-26-O ...
GAGTGCCAGGGCGCCGATGGCCAGGAAGCCGCCCAGGCCCCCCCAGCGCAATGGCTCGCAAGCCCAGATGCGGCGGGCGCGAACCGCCGGCACCCGGCAGTCGGGGTGGCCTCAAATCAACGTCCGCCCTGGAATTTGGCGGCCTCTTCCGAACCACCCGTGGCATTGCCCGCGCTGTAGGAGTGCGCGCCCACACCCGCGAGCCGGCCGCCCTGCACGATCAGGTATTCGTTACGGATCGGGCGGCCCTCGAAATAGCATTCGAGGATTTCGCGCACCCCCGCGGCGTAGCGGGTCTGCGCGGAGAGGCTGGTGCCGGAGATGTGCGGTGTCATCCCATGATGCGGCATGGTGCGCCAGGGATGATCCTGCGGCGGCGGCTGCGGGAACCAGACATCCCCGGCGTAGCCTGCGAGCTGCCCGCTCTGCAGGGCGTTGGCGATCGCATTGGCCTCGCACAGCTTGCCGCGGGCGGTGTTGATCAGATAGGCGCCGCGCTTGAAGTTCTCGAGTGACCGCTCGTTGATCATGAGCTCGGTTTCCGGGTGCAGCGGGCAATTGAGCGTGACCACATCGCAGACGCGAGTCAGGCTGTCGAGCGAGTCATGATGGGTGAGGTTGAGTTCCTTCTCGACCGCCTGCGGCAGCCGATGCCGATCCAGGTAGTGCAGTTTCACGTCGAACGGCTTGAGCAGCCGCAGCGCCCGCAGGCCGATACGCCCGGCGGCGACCGTTCCCACCTGCATACCCTCGAGGTCGTAGGAACGCGCGACGCAGTCGGCAATGTTCCAGCCGCCCTTGATGACCCAGTTGTAGGATGGGATGTAGTTGCGCACCAGGGCGAGGATCATCATCACGATGTGCTCGGCCACACTGTTGCTGTTGCAGTAGGTGACTTCGGCAACGGTGACCCCGCGATCCATGGCCGCCTGCAGATCGGTGTGGTCCGAACCAATGCCTGCCGTGACCACCATCTTCAGTTTCCTGGCCTTGGCGAAGCGCTCGGCCGTCATATAAGCCGGCCAGAAGGGCTGGGAAATGACGATCTCGGAATCGGGCAGCTCCCGATCGAGGACGCTGTCGGCGCCGTCCTTGCTCGAAGTGACGATCAGCTGGTGACCGTTCGCCTCCAGGTACTTTCGCAGTCCGAGCTCACCGCAGACGCTGCCCAGGAGGGTGCCCGGCGTAAAGTCGATTCCCTTCGGAGTCGGGAGCGTCTGGCCGTCCGGGTACCTTTCGATCGTCGGCAGACCATCGCGCGGGTAGGACTTGGGGTAACCGGTGACCGGATCATCGTAAAGAACACACAGGATCTTGGCCATATCGACTCCATCAGCGCCGTGAAGGCCGAGGAGCGTGCGCATTGGGCCCTAGGTATTCAAATCGAAAGATTTGCTCGGCTGATAGAAGGCATCAATCACGCGGCGAAATCCGCGACCCGGCGCTCGATTTCCGCCGACATATCGAAACCCCGCGCGAATTCCAGCAGCGCCCGCGTGAGGGGGGCCAGGGGCTCACGGTCCGCCGCGACCAGGCCGAGTGTATGAATCGCCTCGGGCTCGACCAGCGGCAGGCTGATCCAATCGTGCCGCTTCTCCAGGAGCAACAGGAACGTCTGCGGCACGATGGTCGACCATTTCCCATAGCGGATATGCGACCAAAGCGTCACCAGCGAATTGGTCTCGATGATCGCATTGGGCTTCACTGCGGCCGCATGGAACTGGGCGTCGATGATGCGGCGGTTCTGCATCGTGGGCGTCAGCAGACAAAGCGGCAGGGTGGCGGCCATCGCCCAGCCGATCGAACTCAGGCCGGCGAATCCGCTGGTGCCACGCGTGATGAGCACATAGCGCTCCTTGTAGAGCGGTACCGTACGCACCCGCGACAGCGGCTCGTTGTCCAGATACGTGAGGCCGACATCAATCGTGAAGTCGTCCAGCCCGCGCTGAATCTCCACCGACGTTTGCGAGATCACCTGGTAGCGGGTCCGCGAATGAATGGCCGAAAACGGCGCCGTCAGCAGCGCCAGCGACGGCAGACTGACGGGAATGGCCCCTATCTGGATCTGTCCGGCCAGTCCTTCACGCAGCTCGCTCAATTCCTGGGTGAGCCCGCCATAGTCCGCCAATACCCGTTGGGCCCAGGCGAGGACACGCTCACCTTCCGGCGTGAACCCCACGAAGCGCTGGCGCCGCTCCACGATGAGGACATTCAAGCTCTCTTCGAGCTGCTTGATTCCCGCCGACAAGGTGGGCTGGGTGACGTTGCACGCGGCGGCCGCGCGCGCGAAATGCCGCTCGCGCGCGAGTGCGACGATGTATTCCAGGTAGCGAACGATCATTCGGCGGATTCTGCTCCGGCGGCCACGAACGCCAGGTCACTGAGCGAGACTTTGGCGAGATCGAACGCGCGCGCCGCTGCCGCCATCCGCGTCATGGCCTGAAGCACCGGCATCGCGGGCTTACGCTCTCCGGGCTTCAGGCGATGGAATCGTACCGGGTTGATGCGTGCCACGACGTAGTTGCGCAGATACGGTGACTTCATGCCGCGCTCCTGCAGCTGCGTCACGATGCGCTTGACGCGCTGATCGATGTCCTGCAGGCGCGCCGCCAGATCCGCCCGCTCGCGCAGACTCACCGCCAGGGTCTTCTCGGAAAACCGATCTACTTTCCTGAGAAACGAGTTGTAGGCGCCACCGCCGAAGCGGGCGTTCTTTTCGTAAACGGCGCCCAGGGTCAACAGTTCCGCCGCCTCGAAATTCTCGGCGAACGCCGATTCCTTGCGCGTCGGCTCGCGCTTGGCGAGGCTGCGCGCCATACGAATCACCTCGAGGCTCTTGTCCTTGAGGTTGTGGGCCTTTTCGGTGTTCAGCGCGAGGATCCGAAACGACAGGCTCTCATCCGGGGAGATGAGCGCCGTGATCTGTTTGAGCCCGAGCACCTTCGCCGCGGCGAGTCGATGCCGGCCATTGGGCGTCCAGAAGCGGCCACCCTCCCCCAGCACGACGATCAGCGGATCAAGGAAGGCTCCGGTGGCTTCGATCGCGGCCGACAGCCGCTTCGCGTGGGTGGGCGACAGGTCGCGCTGAAAGGGCGTCGGTTCGATCGCGGAGAATGGCAGCGATGCCAGCAACAGCGGTCGACCTGAGAGCGGCTCCCGGTAGGCGCCGATCGGCGAGCCGCCCGCCTTGCGCACGGCAGCGACCACTTCCGCGAGGGCCGCATCGTCGATGGGGAGCACGATCTCCGTGCTCGTCAAACCACGACCTACGGCCGCAGGCCCGAGCTTGCCGGAGCGGCGTCTGGCGGGTCCTTTGCGTGCGGTTTTCTTTGCCTTGGCCATCCGCGAAGTATATGACGACGGCCCCTTGCTTTACCTGATCGCCGATTGTCCGCATCATACGGGCGCATTTGCGGTGTATCAGTCTTGGGGGCGCGTTTGATGAGAAGCTTTGTGACACTGTGCATCGGGATGCTCGCGGCGGGCGCGGCACCGACGTTTGCGGCGGACCCTCCTGCCAATGTGACCCAGCAGCGCCTGGAAGCCGCGGATCGCGAGCCCGGCAACTGGATGGCCCCCGGTCGCACCTGGGATGAACAGCGTTTCAGCCCGCTCAAACAGATCAACGAAAGCAATGTCAGCCGGCTCCGGATCTCCTGGTTTGCCGACCTCAGCACCTACCGGGGCGAGGAGAGCTCGCCGATCGAGATCGACGGCGTGCTCTACAACGTCTCCGCCTGGGACATCACCACGGCCTATGAGGCCGCAACGGGCAAGGTGCTGTGGCGTTTCGACCCCCAGATCGCGGTCGAATGGGCCCGCAACGCCTGCTGCGGCACGGTCAGCCGGGGCCTGGCCGCATGGCACGGCAAGATCATCATCGCGACCCTCGACGGGCGGCTGATCGCGCTCGATGCCAGAAACGGCAAGCCGGTATGGACCGCACAGACATTGCTCCCGGGTGAGCCCTTGTCCCTCACCGGCGCGCCGCGGGTCTTCGATGGCATCGTGGTCATCGGCAATGGCGGCGGGGATCTGGGATCGCGCGGCTATATGTCGGCGTATCACGCCGACACCGGCGAGTTCGCCTGGCGCTTCTTCATCGTCCCCGGTGATCCAAAGAAAATGCCCGAGGGTGCGGCGTCGGATTCGGTCATGCCGATGGCCGCCAAAACCTGGAAGGGCGAGTGGTGGAAACAGGGTGGTGGCGGCAACGACTGGGACACCATCATTTACGATCCGAAGTTGCAGCTCGTGTTCTTCGGAACCGGCAACGGCTCGCCGCACCCGAGCGCGTTCCGCAGCCCCGGTGGCGGCGACAATCTGTTCCTGTGCTCGGTTGTCGCGGTGAACGTCAAGACCGGCCACTACGCCTGGCACTACCAGGAGATCCCGAAGGAAGAGTGGGATTACGATTGCACCAATCCGCTCATGATCGCGGATCTGAAGATCGGCGGCCGCACGCGCCAGGTCATCATGCATGCGCCGAAGAACGGCTTCTTCTACGTGCTCGATCGCAGGACCGGCAAGCTCATTTCGGCTAAGCCCTATACCAAAAACACCTGGGCCACGAGCATCGACCTGAAGACCGGGCGGCCGGTGCTCGCGCCGGAATCGGCCCTGAGCGAGAAGCCGCATCTGTTGACGCCGGGCTACGGCGGTGCTCACAACTGGAATCCGATGTCCTACAGCCCGCTCACCGGGCTGGTCTACATTCCGGCGCAGGTGCAGTGGGAAGTCGCATCCCGTGCGGCGGATGGCGACTTCAAATACGTCAAGGGTCGCACCACCATCGGTGCCGGCGTCAACAACTACCCGGATCTGCGGCGCGAGCTCAATCAAAAGGCGGCCACGAGCGAAGAGGGCTTCCTGCTCGCCTGGGATCCGGTGCATCAGAAGGAGGCCTTCCGCGTGACCTATCGGTTGCCGGGCAACGGTGGCACGCTGGTCACCGCCGGGAACCTCCTCATCCAGGGAACCATCGACAAGACGCTGGCGATCTACCGCGCGACCGATGGCAAGAAGCTCTGGGAAATGCCGGTGGGCACGGTGCCCGCGAGCGGACCGATGACTTTCGCGATCGGTGATACCCAGTACATTGCCATCAATGCCGGCTGGAACAGCGCGATCGTGGCGGGTCTCAACAGTGGACCCGAACCCTTTTCGGTGAGTCCGGCGCGCTTGATCGTCTTCGCACTGGATGCGAAAGGTGTCGAACTGCCCCCGGCCCCACCCTCGACCAAGATTCCACCGCCGCCGCAGGACAAGCAGCCCCGCGAAGCCGTGCTCGCCGGCGCGGAGCTCTATTCCCAGAATTGCCGCACCTGCCACGGCGCCAATGCGGCCGGTGGCGTCGTGGACCTGCGCTACCTGACGCCGCAGCAGCACGCGGGTTTCATGGACACGGTGCTCAAGGGGACCCACAAGGCCAAGGGCATGGCGAGCTTCCGGGACCTGCTCACCGATGAGCAGGCCCAGGAGATCCATTCCTACCTGATCAACCGGGCGCAGGAGGACTGGCAACCCAACTTCGGACCGCCGCCGAAGCAGCGCTGAGGCGACCGAGCCCATGCGCAATCTGTCCACAGCCACCTTCGCGATCGTGACGGCGTTCGCCGCGTCGACACCGTTCGCCACGCAGCCGGCGTCGGCCGCCGGAGGCATGGCGCTGGGGACGTTTCGCGGCATGCAGCCCACGCTCACCGTGACCGTCGCCGGTCACGAGGAACCCTTCCTGCTCGACACGGGCGGGGGCATCACGATCATTTCACCGACGCTCGCCAAGGCAGTGCACTGTGAGCCGTGGGGCAATGTGGTCGGTTTTCGGATGACGGGCGAGCGCCTCGACCTGCCTCACTGCGACCAGGTCCCCATCCTCCTGCAGAGGACCCATTACCGTATTCCGGCGGCAGTGGTGTTCGACATCATGTTGCTCGCCGGCAAGGACCCGCCGCCGCTGGCGGGGTCGCTGGCGCTGGATGCTTTTGCGGACCAGGCCATTACGATTGAACCGGTGGCGCACCGGCTGGTCATCGAGACCGCGGCGAGTCTGGCGATCCGCACGCGGCAGGCGAGCGAGGTGCCGATCCGACTGGTCCGCGACGCGCAGGGTCTGGCCCTCTCGGTGGTGGTGGGGGTTCCGACACCCAAGGGTCTGGCGTGGATGGAACTCGACACCGGCAACGACGATTCGGCGATCGTGGTTTCCCGATCCATCGCGCCGCTGCTCGGTGTGGACCCGGGCGCTCAGGCTCCGCAGCCCATCAGGGCGGTACTGGCGTCGGGGATCGTTCTGACGGGCAATGTCAAAGTCGTTGCGGGGCTGATCATGGACGGCAATATCGGCATCCAGTTTCTCCGCGCCTGGAACATCACGTTGGACTTAAAACACGGGCGCGCCTGGTTTGCACCCGCGAGTCATTGACAGCTACCGCACATGTCCGCGACGGTCGACGCAGTGGTCATCGGAGCCGGTCCGGCAGGCCTCGCCAGCGCTGCGTGTCTGGGCAGACGCGGGCTCGAGGCCGTAATTCTCGAGAAGGCGGGCAGCGTCGGGGCCGTCTGGCGGCGCCACTACGATCGACTGCATCTGCATTCCCATCGGAAGCACTCCGCGCTGCCGGGTCTGCCAATGCCGGCCACCTATGGGCGCTACCCCGCGCGCACCGAGTTGATCGAGTATCTCGAACGCTACGCCGGAAGGTTCGGGCTGAAGCCCATCTTCAACGCCTGCGTCGAGGACATCCGACGCGACGGTGAGGGCTGGCGGGTGCGGGTCGGCGAGACGGCGTGGCGAGCACGAAACGTCGTCGTGGCGACGGGCTGGGCTGAATATCCGTATTCGCCGACCTGGCCCGGAATCGAGACTTTCGGCGGCCCGGTGCTGCATTCGAGTCTGTATCGCAATCCACTCCCCTTTCGCGCACAGCGCGTGCTGGTCATTGGCTTCGGCAATTCGGGCGGTGAGATCGCGCTCGATCTCGCCGAGGCCGGTGTCGATGTCACACTGTCGGTGCGCGGACCGGTCAATATCGTGCCGCGCGACCTGCTCGGCGTGCCGATCCTGAGCTGGGCCATCGCGCAGAGCTGGCTTCCGGCACGGCTTGTGGATGCGCTGAACGCGCCGATCCTGCGGCTTGCGGTCGGTTCGATCGAGCCACTCGGGCTGACCCGCGCCGCCCGGGGGCCGCTGCAACTGATCGAGGAGGAAGGCCGCATACCGCTGCTGGACACCGGTACGCTCGCGCAGATCCGCGCCGGACGAATCGCGGTCAGGGGCCCCATTGCGAGCCTCTCACCGAATACGGTCGTCTTCAGCGGCGCCGCGCCCGAGCGCTTCGATGCCATCATTCTGGCGACCGGCTTTCGGCCCGATCTGCGCGCGCTGTTGCCAAACTGCCGGGGCGTTCTAAGCGCAGCCGGAAAGCCACTCGTCAGTGGCCAGCCGACCGCAGAGCCCGGACTTTATTTCTGCGGCGCGCTCACTTCGCCTACCGGTCAGCTGCGCGAGATCGGGTTCGAGGCCGTGCGGATTGCCGCGGCCTGCTCGTACCCAGCGCCTCGAAAGCGGCCAGAATGACGTCCTCGGTGATCAATTCGGGTGTCACAAAGCTCAGGAACGTGAGGCCATCGATCAAACCGTGCAGCACGCGGACGAAGAGCTGAGCCGGCATCGGCAGGCTGGCTTCCGGAAGGTAATTGAGCAGGTCCTGCTCCGCTCGCCGATACGCCGCCGCATTGATCTGCACGAATCGAGCGCGCATTTTTTCGTGCGTCAGGACATACAGCTGATAGGAGGCCGCGCCGACCGATGCGGTGCGGCGGGCGGGAAGTGCCTCAATGACCGCCTGCGCCAGAATGCGCATCTGCTGTGCGTAGCCGGCGCCCGCCTTGAACTTGGGGACGATGGGCTGCCAGCGAGCCTCCATGACGGCAAGGAAGAGTTCATCCCGATCCTTGAAATTCCCATAGATTGCACCGCGAGTCATGCCGGCTCGTTCCGCTACGTCTTCCAAAGAGGTCTGCTCGAGCCCCTTGGTGCCGACGAGTTCGGCCGCAGCCCGCACCAGCGCCAAGCGGGTGCGCGCCCGCTTGTCGCCCTTTGCCCGCTTGGAGTCCGCCACTGCGCCTGCCATTGACTAATTATACATTGCAGTATTTTATACAGAACTGTATTTTATACTCAGAAGACCAAGATTGGATACGGTGACAGCGGAGCCATCGGTGACCGAACCGGACCATCAGTGCATCACATTGCGGGACGGCCGCACGCTCGCCTATGCCGAATACGGAGATCCCAAGGGCGAGCCGGTCATCTACTGCCACGGCACCCCAAGTTCGCGCGCAGAAGCAGAGCTGACGATCCGCCACACGCTGACGGCCGACACGGGCCTTCGCGTGATCATCCCGGACCGACCGGGAATGGGCCTGTCGGATTTTCAGCCCGATCGTCGTATCGTGGATTGGCCGGGCGACGTACTCGATCTGCTGAATGCCCTGAAGCTGGAAAAGTCTGCGGTCCTGGGATCCTCCGGCGGCGCACCCTTTGCACTCGCCTGCGGGGCATTGATCGCGGATCGCGTGACCGTCATCGGCGTCATTGGCGGTGTGGCCGAAGGCAGTACGGTCATCGGTCGACTGGCGCGAGTGGTGCCTCCCGTGATGTGCGGCTTGATTCGGCTTCAGCTCCTGGCACTGCGAAGCGCCAGCGTCCGCAAGAGCATCGCAAACGCTTTCCCGGAGCCGGACCGGTCACTCTTTCAGAATGAGAAAATCCGCGAGGGCTTCATAGGATGCCTGGAAGAATGCTGCCGACGGGGAACCCGGGGCGCTGCGCAGGAGATTGGCATGCTCTCGGAGCCCTGGGGCTTTGATCCGCGACGCGTCACGGTCCCGGTATTCCTATGGCAGGGAGCGCGCGACGGCACTGTGTCCGCGGACGGCGCCCGATATCTGGCCAGTGCCTTGCCAAACTGCCACGCCAAGTTCTATCCGGACGATGCTCATCTCTCCGTCCTGATGAATCATCATCAGGAGATCTTCAGTGCGCTCAGACTGCCTTCAGGTGCCCGCTGCCAGGATCTCATCGCGTAGGCGCTCTGCGCGCCAAAGCTGCAGCCAAAGCCTGTCATGCACGAGATCGTCGTCGGATTGCTGCAGATGTTCCAGGTACGCCTGCTGTGCGCGTTGGGCCTCGACCACGGCGGCACGCCACTCGGCATCGGGAAACGCCGGATCCCAGGCACGCACTGAGTCACGCATATTGCTCTCCTCGAGACGGGAATGCTGGTAGCGAGGGATGCTATCGCGCGATCGTTAGAGGACGCTTAAGCCCTGATTAGGACCGCGCCAGGCGCAGGGGTGGGAAGCGCACCGTAAAACAACTGCCCTCGCCGGCGCGACTCTCGGCCTCGATGCGCGCACCGTGGGCCGTACAGATCGCCTGAACGATGGAAAGCCCGAGTCCGGCCCCGCCGTCTTCCCGGGAGCGCGCGGCATCGACGCGATAGAAGCGATCGAAGACTCGCGGCAGGGCCGCCTCGGGAATGCCGATGCCGGTATCCGCGACCTGGAGCAGGCTACCCTCGGCCCCACCCGTCACGCGCACCGTGACTGCACCGCCCGTGGTCGTGAAGCGAATGGCGTTGTCGAGCAGATTGACGATGATCTGCTTGAGGCGCGCCGGATCGCCGCCGATGCTACAGGCCGTCGGGGTCTCAACTCGAATGTGGATACCGCGATCCTCCGCCATGAGGCGCATCTGTTCGGCGGTGGCGCGAGCCAAGGCCGCCAGGTCCACCTCGACCCATTCGCGGGTCGCCTCTCCGGCATCCAGCCGCGACAAAGAAAGCAGCCCCGAGACCAGGTGCTCCAGCCTGTCGGCCTCCTCGAGCACACTGCCGACCCGATCGCGCACTTCGGGAGCCATTCCACCTGGCGCACGCAACAGCTCCTGAAGCTCACCCTTGATGACCGTCCGCGGCGTGCGCAGTTCATGGGAGGCGTCGGCGAGGAACCGGCGTGAGTTCTGCACCGAGCGCCCCAACCGCTCGAGCATGTTGTTGAGCGCAATCGACAGTCTCTCGAGGGCATCTCCGCTGCGTAGCGTCGGCAGACGCAGCGTCACATCCTGCAGGCTCAATTGATCGGCGGTCTGAGAGAGCTGGTCCACCGGCCGCAGTGCCCGGCTCACCAGCAGATAGCCACCGGCGGCCGCGCAGACGATCAGCACCGGCAGCAGCAGCAGCAGAAAGGATTCCAAGTGATCCAGCGTCAGCTCCATGGGAGCGGTCGAGGTGCCTACTTCGAGGCGATAGTCGCCCGAACCGGTGCGGATTTCGTCGGTGCGAATCATCAGATGAGACGGATCGACGATGCGCGTGTTCTGCTCGCCAAGGCTTATGCGGGCCGGGTCCTGTGGCACCGCGTGCGGATCAAAGCTTTGATCCGCGGGAACTCCCGAGGTATACATGAAGGTGCCATCGCTGCGCGTCACCCGCACGAAGCGGCTGTTGATCTCGGGCGTGAGTCGGGTTTCGATCTGCTCGGCAATCAGCGATCGGTCCGCGCCGGCGGGTGTCGCCGACATGATCTGCTCGACCAGCGCTGAGCGGCGTTTGAGCGCGTCACCCAGATCCAGGCGCAGATATCGCTGCAGACCGTAAAAGGCACCGGCCCCGACGCACAGGAAGGTGACACTCAGCAGCAGCGTGTACCACACGCCGAGGCGGAATGGCAGCGACCGGTGATTCATCCCCCGGCCGCGGATTGATCGGAGCCTTCTTCACGCACGCAGTAACCGACGCCGCGGATGGTGTGAATGAGCTTGGTCGCAAACGGCTCGTCCACCTTCTTGCGCAGATAGCGCACATAGACATCGACGATGTTCGTCACGCCCTCAAAGCTCTGGTCCCAGACGTGGTTCAGGATCATGGTCCGCGAGAACACCCGCCCCGGAGAACACAGCAGATATTCGAACAGCGCGTACTCCTTGGCGGTCAGATCGATGCGCAGGCCCCCACGACGCACCTGCTGCGTCAGGCGGTTCAGTTCGAGGTCCGCGATGCGCAACACGTCGGCCCGCTCCGCAGGGGCGCGCCGTAACAGCGCCTTGATCCGCACCAGCAGTTCCGCGAAATCGAATGGCTTGGTGAGATAGTCGTCGGCGCCGGCCTCGAAATGCGCCACCTTGTCCTCGACCGCATCCCGGGCCGTCAGCACCAGAATCGGCAGGGCGGGACGCGCGAGCCTGGCGCGTCGCAGCAGTTCGGTACCACTGAGCTGGGGCAGCAGCAGATCGAGCACCAGCAGATCGTACTCGTAGGTCTGCACATAGTGCTCCCCTTCCTTGCCATTTCCCGCCAGATCGACGGCGAATCGTTCGGCGCGCAGCCCGCGTGCCACGAACTCCGCGAGCTTACGGTCGTCTTCGACTATCAAAATGCGCATGGCTGATCGGCTCGATTGGAGTCCCGTTTCATTAGAGGAGCATTAAAACGACATTAGGTTTCGCCGGCAAAGAGGGGCGGTCAGATTCTAAGCCCTTAGGGCGCAGGATGGTCCAGCCGGCCCATGATGGACGGCGATCGGAGGCCACCATGATTCACAAGACTTCGCGCGCTCGATTGCTCAGCGGTGTATGCGCGCTCGCGCTTTGTGTCGGCGGTGCAGCCCAGGCCGGGCACCCTGGTGGCGGCGGCGGTGGTGGCGGCGGTTTCCATGGTGGCGGCTTCGGGGGCGGTTCGCGCGGCGCAGTCTCCCATGCGGCCGGCGGCTATCGCGGCGCATTCGCCGGTCGTGGCGGTTACCGGGGCTACGGCGGTTACCGGGGTTATGGCGGCTACCTCGGCTATCGCGGGTACGGCGGCTACGGCGGCTACGGCCTCTACGGTGGTTGGGCAGCGCTCGACTACGGGTTGTTCTTTGCCGCGCTGCCGTTGGGATACGCGACGTACTGGTGGGGCGGAATTCCCTACTACTACGCCGATGACAATTACTACACCTGGAATGCGACTGCGAATGAATACGAAACGGTTGCACCGCCCGCGGGTCTCGCGCAGTCCGCTTCTTCTGAGAATGAGCCGGCTGAGTTGATCGCGTACCCGAAATCGAATCAGTCCCCGGAACAACAGGCGCGGGACCTCAAGGAGTGTCGTAGCTGGGCTGCCAGCCAGGCGGGAGCCGCGGCGAATCATGCGGATTATCTGCGCGCCGAGGACGCCTGCCTGTCCGGGCGTGGCTACAGCGTGCGCTGATCATGAATACCGCTGCGACGAGCGTCGGCATCAAGCGCCCATTTGCGGCTGCGACTCCACGCAGGGAGGGCCGCTCGCGGGCCTTTCCGACCCTTGCCACGCGGCATTTGCGACTGCGGGCGTTCGAACTGCGGGACATCTCGCCATTGGTCGCGACGGTCGCGACGCACCGCATCTCGGACGCGACGCTGGCCGTGCCGCATCCCTTCAGTGCGCTGCAGGCCCGTCGCTGGATAGAATCGCATCGCGACCAATGGGAGACCCGGCGCGCCGTGCACTGGGCGGTGTGCAATCTTTCCGACGAGCAGTTGTCCGGCTATGTCGGTCTGCAGGAGGTTGGCCACGACAGTGCGGAGCTGAGTTTCTGGATCAGCGAGCGCATGGAGCGGCGCGATCTGGCGATTGACGCGGCGCAGGCTGCCCTGGCGTTCGCGTTCACGACCCTGCATCTGCGACGCATCGAAGCCCTGCAACTCGCCGACTGTCAGCTGGTCGGGCGCGTGCTGCTGCGGATCGGAATGCAGGCACAGTCGGCGACGCACATTTCCAAATGGGGACGAACCGAGGAGGTGGTCCCGTGGAGCGTCGACTATTCCGATTGGGTCGACTCGCTCCTCACACCGACTTGACGGCGGCGATGAGTGCGGCAACCGCGCTCTGTCCGTCGCCATACAGCATGCGGGTGTGATCCAGATAGAACAAAGCGTTCTCGATGCCGGAGAAGCCGGCTCCCTGCCCGCGCTTGATGACGATCACATTCTTCGCCTTATCGGCGTTGAGGATCGGCATGCCGTAGATGGGGCTGGATTTGTCGGTTCGTGCCACCGGATTGACCACGTCGTTGGCGCCGATGATCAGGGCGACATCGGCCGTTTCAAACTCCCCATTGATCTCATCCAGATCTGAAATCAGATCGTAGGGAACGCCGGCTTCGGCCAGCAGCACATTCATGTGGCCGGGCATGCGCCCGGCCACCGGGTGAATCGCAAACCGCACGATCACGCCCCGGTCCATCAGCAGCTGCGTCAGCTCCCAGACCTTGTGCTGCGCAAGAGCCACCGCCATGCCGTAGCCGGGGATGATGATCACCTTCTGCGCGAAGGCCATCATGACGCCGGCGTCGGCAGCTTCGATGGGCTTCAGGCTACCGGTAACCGTGCCGGCGGCGGCGGCGGCGGTGTCGCCGAAGCCCGAGAACAGTACATTGCCCAGCGAGCGGTTCATGGCTTTGGCCATCAGCTGGGTCAGCAGCGTACCGGCGGAGCCGACCACGATACCGGCGATGATCATCGCCACGTTGCCGAGCACGTAGCCTTCGAAGGCCACGGCAAGTCCGGTGAACGCGTTGTAGAGCGATATCACCACCGGCATATCGGCGCCGCCGATCGGCAGTGTCATCAGCACGCCGAGCAGGAGCGCCGCCACGAACATGCCGCTGACCACCGCTGCGCTGTTGTTGATGCCGCCGGCAATCAGCACGCCAAGCGCCAGCGCCGCCAGCGCAATGAGCAGATTGAGCAGCTGCTGGCCGGCGAAGCGGTAGGAGCGGCGGATCAGACCCTGCAGCTTGCCGAAGGCGATCAGGCTGCCGCTGAAGGAGATGGCCCCGATCAGGCCGCCGATCACTCCCAGAGCAGGTCCCGCTCCGCCGCCGCCGCCGCGATACAGCTCCACCGCGGCGATGGCGGCGGCCGCGCCACCTCCCATGCCGTTGTAGAGTGCGATCATCTGCGGCATGTCGGTCATGGCGACCCGCCGCCCGCTCACCAGCGCGAACGCCCCGCCGATGGCCATCGCCACCAGGATCCAGGGATAGTTCGTCATGCCCGGATACAGAAGCGTGGCCAGCGTGGCCACGAGCATCCCGGCACCGGCCCACTGAATGCCGCTGCGCGCCGTGACCGGCGAGCTCATGCGCTTCAGGCCCATGATGAACAGGAAGGCCGTGAGCAGATAGCTCACCTGGATCAGCGCTGCGGCGCTGAACTGCCAGTTCATCCGTTCGCTCCCTTAGTCGCGTCTTTTTTCCTGCTGACCTTGAACATTTCGAGCATGCGCTCGGTGACGACGTAGCCACCCACGGTATTGCCCGCGGCCAGCAGCACGCCGACAAAGCCGATGATCTTCTCGGGCAGCGTGGTCGCGGATCCCAACGCGACCATGGCCCCTACCAGCACGATCCCGTGCACGAAATTCGAGCCCGACATCAGGGGGGTGTGCAGAATGACCGGCACCCGCGCGATCACCTCGTAGCCGGTGAATGCCGCGAGCATGAAAATGTACAAAGCGATGATGCCGGTCATGTCCCCTCCACCAACTTGCGTATGGGTTCGTACCTGATGGCTGCGTCGTGAGTCAGGCACGACCGCGCGAAGACCTCGTCCGACCAGTCGATGGCCAGGTTGCCGTCCTTGTCCAGGGCCGGTTTGAGGAAGTTGAAGATGTTGCGGGCGTACATCTCGCTGGCGTGATAGGCCAGCTGCGCCGGCAGGTTCACCGGACCGACGATCTTCACGGCCCCATGCAATACGGTCTCCCCGGCGCGGGTGAGCTCGCAATTGCCGCCGGATTCAGCCGCGAGATCCACGATCACCGCGCCCGGCTTCATGCGCTCCACGGCCGCGCGACTGATGAGGCGCGGCGCCGGACGGCCGGGAATCGCGGCGGTCGTGATCACGGCATCGGCAACGGCAATGCGCGACTCCAGAACGTCCTGCTGCCGGCGCTGCTCTTCCTGCGTCAGTTCGCGCGCGTAGCCGCCGGTGCCTTCCGCGGACACCCCGGTATCCACGAACTTCGCCCCGAGTGACTTCACCTGCTCGCGGGTGGCGCTGCGCACATCGTAGGCCTCGACCACCGCGCCGAGACGCTTGGCGGTCGCGATGGCCTGCAGACCGGCCACGCCGGCGCCGATGACGAGCACCTGTGCCGGACGGATCGTGCCGGCGGCAGTCGTGAGCATGGGCAGGAAGCGGTCGAGGGTATTGGCCGCGATCAGCACCGCCTTGTAGCCGGCGATGGAGGCCTGCGAAGACAGCGCATCCATGGACTGTGCACGCGAGATACGCGGCACGAGTTCCATGGCGAAAGCCGTAATCCTGCCATCACACAGCGCCTTGACCTCGGCGATGCGAGCCTGCGGCTGCATGAAGCCGACGACCACTGCGCCCGGCTTCAGCGCCTGAATCTGCGCCAGCGAAAGGGGCTGCACGGTCAGCAGCACGTCGGATTCGGCCAGGATGGAGGCGGCCGTGCCCCACGCTACATTGCGATAACTGGCGTCCGGGAACTGTGCGGCGGCGCCGACACCCTGCTCCAGCAGGATCCGTGCTTGGGCCTTGATGAACTTCTCGGCCGTTTCCGGAACCAGACTGACGCGTAGTTCCGCTGGCACGCTCTCACGGAGCGCGCCGATAGTCGCCGACATAGCATCCCCTGCAGGAAAGTGCCGTAAACGGCTGTTATTTACATTCAGTGTATCATGCCATGAGCGCCCGAACAGCGCACCGGGGCAATGGATAAACCTCGAGCAAAAGTATCATGAGCTCGCCAGTGGTTGTTGCAGATCGCGTCGTCGTGCCCATCGCTTCCGTGGAGCAGCGTGTCGACGCCATCCAGGCCGCGTTCGACGAGCGTGGCATGAAGGCGACGGAGGCCGTTGCCGAGTTTCCGCATCTGGTCGCGGAGCAGTGGGTTCCACACAATGGCGCGCGCGTCGTGGCCAAAGCCTGGGTCGATCCGGAATTTCGTAAGCGACTGCTGGCGAACGGTCGGGCCGCCATCGCCGAGTTGGGCCTATCGATGCCGGCGCATCACCGGCACCTGGTCGTACTGGAGAACTCCCCGGCCTTACAGAACGTCATTTGCTGCACGCTGTGCTCGTGTACCGCCATGGCGGTGATCGGACTGCCACCGGATTGGTACAAGGATCTGGAATATCGCGCCCGGGTCGTGCGCGAGTCGCGCACTGTTCTTCGGGAAATGGGTCTTGATCTGCCGCCGCAAGTCGAGATCCGCGTCTGGGATACCACCGCGGATACCCGATACATGGTTCTTCCCGAGCGGCCGGCCGGCACGGCGGGCTGGTCGGAAGAACGGCTCGCGGCCCTGGTCACCCGCGATTCATTGATAGGCGTTGCGCGACTGAATGCCGGAACCGGCTGATGGACGGCATCCACGATCTGGGTGGCAGACAGGGCTTCGGCAAGGTGCGCTACGGCGTCGATGCGCCCGCATTTCATGCCGCCTGGGAAATGCGTGTCAATGCGCTGTACTCGCTGGCGGTCCGCGCCGGCATTTTCAACATGGACGAGTATCGCCATGCCATCGAACGCATGGAACCGCGCCACTATCTCACGGCCAGCTATTACGAGCGGGCGCTGACCAGCCTCCTGACGCTGTGCATCGAGAAGGGCCTCGTCACGGCCGAGGAGTTGCAGCAGCGAGCCCAGGGCGCCATTCCGCTCGCCGCCGCGGGCGCGGCCGGGCGCTCGAATGCGGCGCACCGGGAACGATTCCAGCCGGGGGATCTGGTGCGGGTGAAATCAGATTACGTTCCGGGCCACATCCGCATGCCCGGGTACATCCGTGGGAAGTCCGGCAGGGTGGTGAGCGAATCCCCTGCCTATCCATTTCCCGACGCTCATGCTCATGGCATCAGCGCGGAGGCTGAGCCTACGTACGATGTGCGCTTCAAGTCCGAGGAGCTGTGGCCCGCTTCGGCCGAGCGAGCCTTCATTCACGTCGGCGTCTTCCAGAGCTACCTGGAACGCGCCTAAGGCACCGCATTCGGTCCGCCATACCCGAGGGTGGCGTCGCGCTGCTGCTGTATGTATTCGAACATGACTCCATGCTGCTCGACGTGTTCGAGCGTGCATTCCGGGTCATTGCGGAGAATGACCTTGGCGCAGGGTTGTATGAGATCCCATTCGGGCACGCCTTGCGCGTTGATCACCAGTCGGGAACGCTCGCTGATCCATTCCAAATCATGCGGCCGCACGTGCAGCGGCTGAAAGCTCGCGCTCGCAGGGGGCTCACCCATACGGGCCGCGCGGGCGTTGTCGATTTTCGCCTGTTCGATGACGTCGGTGGCGACGGACTCCAGCGACCGCTGCCAGTCGATCGTCGGGTGCGCGGGTGGCGCAGATGAGGGTGCGAATGGCGGCAACGGCGATGACGCAGCAGATGAAGATTCGGCTGAGCCTCGCGGTGCGCCCCCGGGAGATTGCCGGCGGCGCGCGGATTTGAAGTTGCTCGGCGCGTGCGCCACCGTGATCGCGCCGGGCGAAAACAGGTAACCGCTTCCGATCTCCTCGACCACCCTTTCGCGCGCGAAATGTAGCTCCCAAATCAGGCCTATCACCGCGACGTGCAGGCCGCCCACAACCATGGCCGAGATGACCCGGTGCCGGGTATTTGCGGTCGCACGCATGCGAAGGTCCGGGGTCTTGCGCCGGTACAAGCTCTTGTCGTAGAGTAAACGACATCTGTAGTAATACAAGCCGTCCGATGGTGAATCCAAAACTTACCGCTCTGGAACTGAGGATCATGGAGGCGCTTTGGACCGCGGGCCAATGCTCGATCCGCGAGATTCAGGAGACATTCCCTGAAGCCAAGCGTCCGGCCTACACCACCGTGCAGACCATGGTGTACCGGCTTGAACGCAAGAAGGCCCTCCGGCGGGTGAAGCGAATCAGCAACGCGAACATTTTCGAGGCGGCGGTCTCCCGGGGCGCGGCACAGGGGCGGTTCGTCGACGAACTGCTGCGCGTCTTCGGCTGGCGCGTGCAGCCGCTCATGGCGCATCTGATCGAGTCCGGACAATTGACCCTGAAAGACGTCAAGGACGCCGAAGAGACCCTGCGCAAGCTGTCGAAGAAAGGAAAGTCCGATGGGTGAGGCGCTGTCAGATCATGTGTGGCAGTCGACCGTTTGCGTGCTTGCTGCGGGACTCTTGGCCGTGTCGTTCCGGAAGGACAGTGCCAGGGTCCGCTTCCTCATCTGGTTTACGGCATCCGCAAAATTTCTCATCCCCTTCTCCTTGCTCGTATGGATTGGCGGGCATGTCGGCCCAAAGGCACCGGCAACGCTGCACTCGAGCCCGGCCTTCGAAGCCGCGATGGAGCAGATCGCCGGTTTTGCCACGTTGCTTAGAATCAATCTTGCAGCGCCCCAGCTGATGAATGCTTCCAGCCACGCCCATTGGAACGGCTGGGCGATTGCGGTTTTGATCTGGTTGCTGGGCGTCGTCTACTTGATCCGCAGGCGCGCGCTTCAGTGGCGAGATCTGCGTGCGAGTGCGCGGGCATCCATTCCTCTTGACGTCGGCTCGCCAATTCCCGTACACGAGACCGCGAGCAACCTGGAACCCGGCGTGTTCGGAATCGCATCGCCAATTGTGTTGCTGCCTGCTGGCATTGCATCACGGCTATCCCGGGCGCAGCTGGATGCCGTTTTGGCGCATGAGCTGTGTCACTGGCGGCGTAGAGACAATCTGACTTTCGCAATCCACAACCTGGTCGAAACCCTTTTCTGGTTTCATCCGTTCGTTTGGTGGCTCGGAACCCGATTGGTCGCGGAGCGTGAGCGGGCCTGCGACGAGGCCGTGATTCAATCC
>Ga0210385_10000908_pt1 | contig 18870 bp, 17 predicted proteins | sample IncBWH26OmetaG_FD_160107 | JGI IMG/M metagenome (GOLD analysis project Ga0210385, IMG submission 160107) | Forest soil microbial communities from Barre Woods Harvard Forest LTER site, Petersham, Massachusetts, United States - Inc-BW-H-26-O ...
ACAAGCCGTTTCGCGAACTCCGCCGTGGGACCGTAGTCCAGATCCACTTTCCGCAGCACCACGGAAAACGCGATCCCGGGCGTGGAATGGATTGCCGCCTCTTTTGCCGCGCCGACCGTGCCGGAATAGTGGATGTTCTCGCCAAGATTTCCGCCGCGATTGATGCCGGAAACCACTATGTCGGGCTTGTCTTCGCCTTTCAGCATCGCGGTAAACGCGAGAATCATCGCGTCGGCCGGCGTGCCTTCCACGGCGTGTTCGCCGTCGGCGATCGTCTCCCAATAGACTGGTTGCCGAAGCGTCAGCGACTGCGCCGCCGCGCTCCGTTCGCTGAGCGGCGCAACGACCGTCACCCTGGCAATTTCGCGCATCGCCGCCGCCAACACACGCAGCCCTTGCGCATGAATCCCATCATCGTTTGTCACTACGACATGTGGCATTGCAGTCCGATAGCTCCTAATCCGTGAGAAACAAATTCAACGAACTCTATGGTATGGGAAAGCGACCCGAGGACCAAACGGTTGCTGGCGATGCGAAGAGTACGTTCGCCGTCTCGCGCAGCCGGCCAATTTTCAATTGCACTGCCCCCAGGTTTCATCGGTGCAGGAAAAAAACAGTCTACTGATGATTTTCCAGACAAGTTATAAGGTGCGCTTCGCAGGGTATCCTTTTTGAACTCACGCGATTGGTGCTCGATCGCAGGCCGCCCGTATTAGACGATGCAGTCTATGACACAGCGGCCAAAGAGGTCGAAGTGGAACTCAAGCAGCTCAAGGACATTTTGGAGGCATTATGATCGGCGGCGTGAAGTATGTCGTGGTTAACGATGGTCAGGAAGAGACATTTTTAGATCTCTTTCGAACGCTGAAGGCGGGGATGGCCAATCATGAGCCTGGGAACGTGTACTACGACTTGTACCGGTCGCGCAAGGCAGCCAGGGTTTACGTGGTGACGGAGCGCTACCGCGATGAGGCGGCCTTCCAGGCGCATCAAACATCGCCTTATGGGAAAACGCTTTTCCAGCAGATGCGCGCGATCATCACGATAGAGGTGGAGTATTACGATAGCGTCGACTAGCCCGGACGGGGTGGTGTGGAGAACAGACGCCGAGTTTCAGCCGAGGAGGGTTCGATATCCCGTCACCACTTGCCCCTTCGAGCACCTTAGACAGGATAGAAATCGGGACGACTGGATTTGAACCAGCGACCTCACGCACCCCAAGCGTGCGCGCTACCAGGCTGCGCCACGTCCCGACCGCATAACAGGGGCGCCAATGAGCCTATCACCCGCGCTCAAGCAGGGTCAAGATCGCCAGCAACTCCTCGTGAAGGTCGAGCAGGGTTTTCTGCCGCGCTTTCGAAAATCTCACGGGCCGCGGCGCAGGTTTTGCAGTCAACGCCAGCTCTTGTTGGCCCGCACCATCAACGCTGGGTTCGCTGGGCGCGAACTCCGCCATCGCTTCCGCCAAATGCTTGCGCGCTCCCGCCAGGGTAAATCCTTCGTCGTAGAGGAGCCGCTTGATCTCGTAAACAGTCTCGATGTCTTCACGGCGGTAAAGGCGATGGCCGGTAGGTGTCTTCACCGGTTGAAGCGTGGGGATCTCTTGTTCCCAGTAGCGCAGGACGAACGCCTTAATTCCCGTTAACCGGCTCACCTCGCCGATTCGGAAAAGCCTCTCTTCGGGCTCGTCGATTCGGACTGGAGCAACGCTCGCCATTGACGGTATCGTAGGCCCTTTCGGGCCCGCGTTCAACCCTGTTTGCGGCTAATTCGAGCCATTTCGTGCGATTTTACGGCGCAGAACGCACCATTTTTGGCTGCTTGCGACGCGGCTATTTACTGTGCCGGGGCCGCCGCCGTTCCTTCTTCACTTGGGTGGCGCGTTCCCGCTTGTTCGATTCGTGCTTCTTCAAGCGCAGAGTGAATCGGATCGGCGTGCCCACAAAGTCGAACGCATCACGCAGCCGGTTCTCCAGAAACCGTTGAAAACTAAAGTGTAAGGGTTTCGTCTGGTTGGTGAAGAGCACGAACGTGGGCGGCCCGGCCGAGGCCTGCGTCATGTAATAGATCTTCATGCGGCGGCTGGCAGGGGTCGTTCCGCGGTCCAAGTCGACCGCAGAAATCCAGCGATTCAGTTCGCCCGTCGAAATACGCCGCTCGCGCGCCACCGCGATCCTATCTATAAGAGAATAAAGCCTTTCGATGTGCTGCCCGGTCAGCGCCGAAAGAAATACCACCGGCGCATAACTCAAAAATTTCAGCTTTTCCCGAACGATCGGCTCGTACTCGGCGAGCAGCTCATTCGAGTTCACTTTTTTCGTGTCGCCCTTTTTCTTGGCGGCATTCGCACGCGCCATATCAACGGCTAAGTCCCACTTATTCATCACGATAATCACGGACCGGCCTGACTGTTCCGCATAGCTCGCAATCGTCGCGTCGTGCGAAGTTACGCCCACCGCCGCGTCTACGACCAGCAGCGCAATATCCGCGCGCTCCAGATGCCGCCGCGCCATAATCACGCTCAATTTTTCCGCGATCAGTTTCGTCTTGCCCTTGCGGCGAATCCCGGCCGTATCGAGAAACCGGTAGTTGCGCCCGTTGTGTTCGACCACCGTGTCCACGGTGTCGCGCGTGGTGCCGGCTTCATCGGAGACGATCGAGCGCTCGACGCCCGCCAACTGGTTGAGCAGCGTGGACTTGCCCACGTTGGGCCGGCCGATGATGGCGATGTTGATTTCGCGAGTGGGCGGTGGGATTTCGCCTTTCGGGAAATCGCCCGTGAGCCTGTCGAGCAGCGCGTCGATGCCATAGCCGTGTTCAGCAGAGACGCCGAAGACCTCGTTCCCGAGCTCATAAAATTGCGCCGAAAGGTCGGCTTGTTTTGACGAGTCCACCTTGTTGACGGCGATTACTGGCGGTCGCCCCGCGCGCCTCAGCAACTCCGCCAGCTCCTGATCGAGTGGAACCGGCCCGGTGCGCCCATCGACCACCAGGACGACGCGAGTTGCGTTTTCGATCGCCAGCCTCGCCTGCCGCAGAATCTCGCCGGGAATTCCGGCCTTGTCTTCGGGCACGATCCCGCCCGTGTCCACCACCTCAAACGGCCTGCCTTCCCACTCGGCCGTGCCGTAGATGCGGTCGCGCGTGATGCCCGGCTCGTTGGTCACGATCGAACGGCGCGTGCCCGTCAGTCGATTGAAAAGAGTCGACTTGCCCACGTTCGGGCGGCCGACGATCACTATGGATGGAAGTTTGTCGCTCATGGCTGTGAACTCACGCTAACAGAACCTCGTGGCGTTTAGAAGCTCCGCTTTCCCGATCCGGCGTCCTCTTTCGTCCCCGCGCGATGATTTATCAGCCAAAACCGCAGGCACATTCGCGAAAATCTTGCTTTCAGAACGAAGCGCGCGAGCTTCTCGGCGGCCCGATCGCCCACGTTACATATAATCCGAGTCGAGTTCAAAAACTGGCGCGGGGCGCCTGGATTCTTACTATGATGTGAATTCCACATCTATTGCTTTACCGTTACAACTCACGTCTGAAACTAGGCATCCTGAAGGTAAAATTGAGTGGCCGGAGAGCGCATGAAGGGCAGCAGCTGTGTGCGGAGGATCGCCGTCGCGTTGATGGTAATCGCGCTGGCGTGTTTGCTGCCTTGCGAACGCGCGAGCGCGCAGTCTGGCGCCGGTATCCTGCGCGGCACGATCACCGATCCCTCCGGCGCCGCAGTGGCGGGAGCCAAAGTCACGGCGACATCCTCGACGGGCCAACCTTCGTCGGCCACTTCGAATGTTCAAGGCGAATACGAAATCCGCGGTCTTGCACCGGGCACCTATGATGTGAAGGTCTCCGCCGCAGGCTTTCAGGATTTCGAAAATCCGCACGTCAAAATTGTTGCAGGAGCCGCGCAAGCTCTCGACGTTCCGCTCGCCATCCCGGTGGAGAAGCAGCAGGTCTCCGTGTCGGATACGGCTCCTACACTCGAGGTGAGCCCCGAGAAAAACGCCGGCGCGATCGCTCTAAAAGGTGCCGATCTCAACGCGCTCTCCGACGATCCGGATCAGCTCCAGCAAGATCTTCAGGCGCTTGCCGGGCCGGCATCCGGTCCCAATGGCGGAGAGATGTACGTGAACGGATTCACCGCGGGCCAGCTCCCGCCGAAATCTTCCATCCGCGAAATCCGCATCAATCAAAATCCGTTTTCATCCGAATACGATCAGGTCGGTTTTGGCCGCATCGAAATTCTCACCAAACCCGGCACGGACAGCCTTCACGGCTCCGGCTTCCTTTGGGGCAACAATCAGTCCCTCAACACATGGAGCCCGTTCGTCCCGCCGACCATCACCACAGCCGGCGGCCAGACGATCAACGGCCGCCCTGGCTATTACATGTTGCTATATGAAGGAGACATCAGCGGCTCGCTCAATAAACGCACTTCGTTCTCCGCCGACGTTTCACGGCGTTACATCAACCAGCTCGAAACCGGTGCCGTGCTCGACAGCTCGACCCTCGCGGTCACTCCCGGCGCGCTGGCAGTTTCCAACCCGCGGCCTCGCATCACCGTGAGCGGCTCCGTCCAATACGAGGTCACTCCCAACAACACCTTCACGGCGCTCTATCAATACTGGGGCAACAACGAAAAGAACGACGGAATTTCCACTTACTCCCTGCCCAGCCAGGGATACAACGCGATTCTCAACGAGCATCAGGTTCAGCTAACCGACACGCAGATTTTTCACGACACGATCGTGAACGAAACGCGCTTTCAATATCTTCGCGACTACGTGGCTGACAAGCCTCAATCCACCGGCTTCGCCTTCAGCGCGCCCAATTACGTGAGCGGAGGCGGAAGCCCGGCCGGCGCCACCACCGACGTTCAGAATCATTATGAGTTTCAGAATTACACGACGATTGTGAAAGGGAAGCACACGGTGAAATTTGGCGCGCGCTTGCGCGATGCCTCCGAGTGGAATTCTTCGCTCGCCATGTCCAATGGCGTCTTCACCTTTGCCAGCGGGGCAACCTGGGTGGACGCGGAGACGGCGCTCCAGCAGGGCGATGCCGTGCCGGTTGCGGACTACCCGATTGCCTTCGCGCTCGGAGTGGGATCACCCGTAGCCACAGCGAATATTTTTGACGCGGGCTTGTACGTTCAAGATGACTGGCAACTGAGGCCCAATCTGACTCTTAGCGGAGGCATGCGTTTTGAAACGCAAAGCGGGATTCCTGACCACGCGGACTACGCTCCCCGCGCCGCCATTGCGTGGGGCGTGGGAAAAACCAAAGCCGGCGCGCCGCGCACGGTTCTTCGCGGCGGATGGGGCATTTTCTACAACCGTTTTCCCTTGGGCAATTTGCTGAACGTAAACCGTTTCAACGGCGTGAGTCAGGTGTCGTACACCGTGGAGAATCCGGACTTTTTCCCCAACGTTCCCACGGCCGCCGAATTGGCGGGAGAACCGGGCAGCAGCGCATCGCTTCCTACGCTGGATACGATCTCGCGGTCTCTCCACACACCATATACGATGCAATCCGCCGCGACGGTCGAGCAGCAGCTTTTCTCCGGCACGACGCTGACCGTGAATTACATCAACGCGCGCGGCGTGCATCAGCCCTACACCACCAATATCAACACACCGCTTCCGGGCACGTTCGACGCCGCGAATCCGCAGGCGGCCGCATATCCCTTCGGCTATAACGCGGGCTACATCGATGAATATCAGTCCGGAGGCATTTTCAAGCAAAACCAAATGATCGTGAACCTCAATAGCAAGGCCGGCAAATATCTCAGCCTCTATAGCTATTACGTGTTTAACTACGCGAGCGGCACTACCACCGGCCTGCTTTCGGACTACTACGATCCTTCACTCGACTACGGCCGCGCCAGTTTTGACATTCGCAATCGCGCCTTCAGCGGCGGCGAGGTGAATCTCAAATATGGCTTCGAGGTGGATATTTTTCTCGTCTATGCTTCCGGCCAGCCCTTCAACATCACCTCGGGAACCAATCTTTACGGCACCAGCAGCACTGCGCAAAATTCTCGCCCGTCGTTCACCAATCTTCCTGCCGATCCTCCCACGCCGTCGGACCCGAATCACGTCGAGACTGTTTTTGCGTCGCCGTGGGGAAATCTGTTTAACGGCCTGCCTGGACCCGGCGAGAAGGTTATCCCCTTCGACCTCGGTACTGGATCGCGGCAGTTCTACACAAATATGGGTATTGGCAAGACGTTTAACTTTGGCCCCAAGCCGGAGACCCCGACGGCCTCGGATTCGAACAGCGCGTCCACGGCCAGCCCGGCAAAACCTGTCGGCCGCTACAGCCTCGATATAAGCGCTTACGCGCGCAATGCTTTTAACCAGGTGAGCTACGGCGCGCGCGTGTCGGCTCTCGATCCTCCGTCCGCCGCGACAAACTTCGTCTCCGACTTCCTCCAGCCCGTTGGCCTGGCCGTGCCCATCCCGGCCAATCGCCAGGTCTTCCTCTACGCCCGCTTCAGCTTTTAAATCGCGCGCCACGCCTCCCAGCCGTGCTTCACCGTGGCCGTTGTGGCTTAGGTATACCCTGACGAAGGAAGGGCGGTTCGCCTGCGCTCCTACGAAGAGTTTCTGGCTGGAAGCACGATCACCCTCGCACGAAGTAGTCAGACCGAAACCCAGTTTTGGTCTTGTAGGCGGCCCGTGTGCGTCTGCCCCGGCGGGTGAGTCTGCCCCTGAATCAGGCGTTGTTGAGCTTCTTGCCGTTCCACACCTGCGCCCAGGATTTGCGGAAATTTGGCTTCACGTACTTGTTGGCTTCCTCGTTGTTGGTGAAGCGCATCTTGGCGCCATCCCACTCGAGTTTGCCGTCGACGCGTGTGGCAATCGTCGCGAGCAAGATCCACTCGGCGAACGGCCCGGCCACGCTGAAGTCCGAGCAGGACTTGTCGCCGCCTTTGCAGGCGCGAATCCAGTCGCGATGGTGCTCGGGCGCACGCGTCAGAATCTCCGGCGGCAGCTTGTAGTCGTTATTTCGCGACTCGGGCAGCAGCCTCACGTTCTCGGCGTACGTGTCGGTGGTCAGGTAGCCTTTGTCGCCCACAAACAACGCGCCGTTATCTTCCCCCGGACGCGGCGCACCGGCAGCCGTCTGCGGCAGCGGCGTCGTATTTCTTCCGTCGACGGGATCGTTGTTTCTGAACGAGCCAGGCCCGCCGATCAACGGTTCGTCCGCGGCGAGATCTTTGGGCCGGAAAGCAGGGCCGTTCTGCCCGTCGTACCAATAGACTGTCAACGGCGCCATTCCTTGCCGCGCCGGAAATTCGAAGCGCGTCACCGTGCTCTTCGGATACGTCAACGAGTTCTTTCCCTCCTGCTTGATCACTTCCACGCTAGTGGGACTGCCCGGCATCAACGCCATATTCGGCGCACCCAAAATGTGGCACGCCATGTCGCCGATCGACCCGCAGCCAAAATCAAGAAATCCGCGCCAATTAAACGGCTGATAGAAGCCGTACTGCGTCTTCTGCGCCTGTTTGTAAACATCTCCACCGGACGTAAACGGCCTTAACTCAGCCACGCCAAGCCACGTATCCCAATCCAGCGTGGAGGGAACTTTTTCTTCTTCCGGAATTTGATCGATGCCTTGCGGCCAGATGGGGCGGTTCGTCCAGGTGTGCACTTCGGTCACGTTGCCGATCTCGCCTGACCAGATAATTTCAGACGCGATTCTCGTTCCATCGTTCGAATATCCCTGGTTGCCCATCTGTGTGGCGACGCCATAGCGCGCGGCCGCTTCCGTGAGCATCCGCGCTTCCCATGGTGTGTGCGTCAGCGGCTTTTCGCAATAGACGTGCTTGCCGCGCTCCATCGCCCACATCGCGGCCGTGGCGTGCATGTGGTCGGGAATGGCAATCGTCACCGCATCCATGTTTTTTTCTTGTGCGTCAAACATTTTGCGGAAATCGGTATAGGTGGGGGCGGAGTGATATTTCTGAAATGTTTCTCCCGCGCGCACCGAATCGGGATCGGCGAAGGCGATGATGTTTTCACTGGAGACGCCCTGGATATCGGGCGCAGCTCGTCCGCCGGCGCCGATGCACGCAATGTTCAGCTTCTCGTTGGGCGATTTATAACCAAGCATCTTGAGCGATTTGACGCTACCCCATCCCCCCGCTGGCACCAACCCGGCCAGCAGCGACCCGAAAAAGAAGTGTCTCCTCGAAATCCCCTGTTTCGTCATCACCAGGCTCCTCGTGAAAGCGCTTTCATTGGGGCATACAAAGCAAAGCAACCTCGCTCCCGCCGTCCGATGCCGGGGATCATACCACCAAAACCCAGTGAATCGAATTGCACGCTTTCGACATCAAATCACTTGTTTTCACCTGTGCTGAGGCGCTCCCCTGTGTAGTATCCCGGATGAAAAAGCCGCCCAAAAGTGATAGCGTGGCGGAAGCCGTGGGGAGTGTGAGACTGGAGAATTGCGATGGCTAAGGCGACATTTGCGGCTGGCTGTTTTTGGGGGGTCGAGGATGCGTTTGCCCAGGTGAAGGGCGTGAAATCCACCACGGTGGGCTATATCGGCGGCACCAAGACAAACCCCACGTATAAAGAGGTTTGCGCGGGCAATACGGGGCATGCGGAAGCGGTCGAGGTCGAGTTTGAGCCGGCCGAGATTTCCTATCGAGAATTGCTGGCGGTCTTTTTTCAGAGCCACGATCCGACGACTCTCAACAGGCAGGGACCAGACTTCGGAACTCAATACCGGTCGGCCATCTTCTTCCATGATGCCGAACAGGAAGCCACGGCGCGCGAGGCCAAGGCGGCGCTCGAGAAGGCTGGCATCTTCAAGAAACCGATTGTGACCCAGACTGTGCCTGCGGCGCCCTTTTACCGCGCCGAGGAGTACCACCAGAAGTACTTCGAAAAGAACGGGATGAAGTCCTGCCACATACCGTTTGCCGGACAGGCCTGAGCGGACCTCGGGGTTCGCGCGGAGGAAATGTGGAAATCTTCCGCGTTAAACCTTTGTAGGATATGGATTTAGCCGACCGCCGCCGGTCCCTGTTTTCCACAGGGCGATTCGTTGACCGCTTGGCGGCGGATGTTGTATGCTTGCAAGGTTTTAGAGGAAACTGGCGGTCTGCGACGAGCATCTAATGCAGATGTCTGTGGGCGCAGGCGTTAAACGGGCGTAAGTACGATTTAATCGAAGGGGATTTGTCTGTCTTTCCGTCTAAATATACTTAATGGCGCATCCGTCGTGGTGTGCCGTAGCGGCTGCTTTGCGCCTGGAGATTCTTTTGTGCGTAGAGCCTGGACTAATCGGGAGAAAATGGCGTGACAGCGGCTCTTGAAGAAAAATACGATCAGGTACGGCAGCTCATCGCGATGGGCAAAGAGCGGGGTTACCTGCTCTACGATGAGGTGAACGATATTTTGCCTCCCGAGGTTCACTCCTCGGAGGAAATTGACGATTTGCTCTCGACCTTCGAGCGCAACGGCATCGACGTGTACGAAGACCTCGCCACCGCGAAAGCGGCTCTAGCGGCGATGGACTCTTCCGGCGATGAACCGGTTGTGGTGAAGGAAGAAGCCAGCGAAGACGGTGAGCTCGACCTTACGCCCGGCACGCTGGAAAAGACCAACGATCCCGTTCGCATGTACCTGCGCGAAATGGGCACCGTGCCCCTGCTTACGCGCGAAGGCGAAGTGGCCATCGCAAAGCGCATTGAGCGAGGCCAGCTGCTCGTCCTGAAGACGATCACGCGCGCTCCGCTGATCCTGAAGGAGCTGGTGCAGGTCGGCGAAGATCTGCGTAACGGTTCGCGCTCGATCAAGGAAATCGTTCAGTTCGACGACGAAGAGCTTACCGAAGAAAAGATCGAAGCCAAGACCAAGGAAACGCTCCGGCAGATCGACAAGGTCGGCAAGCTCTACCTGCAGGCGATGAAGCTAGCAGGCAAGCTGGAGAAAATTCCCAAGGCTAAGAAGAAGCCTTACATGCACGCGCGCTATGCCGTTGCGCGCACGCGCGTGGAAATGTCGAAGCTGGTCCGCGACATCGACTTCAATCCGTTCGAAAAGAAACGGCTGATCGACAAAATTCGCCAGACGGTGGAGCGCGTTCATTTTCTCGAACGCGATGCGGCCAAGCTCGAGCGGCGCGTGGAAGCTTCGAAGGCAGACGTTCAGGCCGAGGCTCGCAAGGATCTTCGTGCGCGGCGGCAGGAACTCGAAGAGATCGAAGTCGCCAGCGAAGTAAGCCCCGCCGAACTGAAGCGCGCGCTCCAGGTGATTCTTCGGGGCGAAGCCGAAGCGGAAGTCGCGAAAAAAGAGCTGATCGAAGCCAACCTGCGCTTGGTCGTCTCGATTGCGAAGAAGTACACCAACCGCGGCTTGCAGTTCCTCGACCTGATTCAGGAAGGCAACATCGGCCTGATGAAGGCCGTCGACAAGTTCGAATGGCGCCGCGGCTACAAATTTTCCACGTACGCAACGTGGTGGATTCGCCAGGCCATCACGCGCGCGATTGCCGATCAGGCTCGCACGATCCGCATCCCCGTGCACATGATCGAGACGATCAACAAGCTCGTCCGCACGCAGCGGCAGCTGGTGCAGGAGCTTGGGCGCGAGCCGACCTCGGAAGAAATCGCGAAGCGGATGGACATTCCTGTCGCGAAGGTTCGCAAGATTTTGAAGATCGCGCAGGAGCCGATCTCTCTCGAAACTCCGATCGGCGAAGAAGAAGATTCGCATCTCGGTGACTTCATCGAAGACAAGGCGGTCGTCTCGCCTTCAGACGCAGTGATCAACCTGAGCCTCAAGGAACAGACTTCGTCTGTGCTGAAGACGCTCACGCCGCGCGAAGAAAAAGTGATCAAGATGCGCTTCGGCCTGGACGACGGCAGCGAGCACACGCTCGAAGAAGTCGGCCAGTCGTTTGCCGTCACGCGCGAACGCATCCGGCAGATCGAAGCTAAGGCCCTGCGCAAGCTGCGGCATCCGTCGCGCTCGCGCAAGCTGCGGGCATTCCTGGAAGGCTCAGCGAACGACTACTAATTTTGCGGGAGATATAGATTTCACAAAGGCTGTCCGGAGACGGGCAGCCTTTTTTGTGGGAGAGCCAAATAGGCGTTCTCGCGGGATTCGAGGAAGTCGGCCGGCACTCGCTATTGAAGTCTTGAGATTAGGTCTTCTTTCGGTATGTTGTTCCACAGGCTTACACGCGTCAGGATGTCATTTAAGGTTCCTTTGGCGAGGCTCTTGTGATCGGGTACGGTCAGGTTGTGTTCGCCGATCGCCAAGATTTTCCTTAACCGGACATGACTCCCTTTCTGGCGCAGCACCGCGTAGCCAAGCGATTGAAGGAGCCGGATGAGATCGCGACCGCTAACTTGTGGCAGCCGGGGCATGACTCAATTTCAGTTCGGAAACCACGAGGATATCGAGGTCGGGTGTCGAGTTTCCATCCTCGAAGTGAAGGGCCACGGCCTCGCGGATGTTGTGGAAAAGTGCGTCCGCGGTGTCAGCCTGCGTGAAAATGTCTTCGCCAATTCCGCGCGCGCACCAAACGTCTCCGTCTTGGTAAACTTCCATTTTTACGAGCATAGGATCTGCCTCTCGAACTCATCGTACTACACTTTCACCCGGCCCCTATCCGACTCACTTTCCAATCGCGTGAGCGCTTCAGACCAATACGCCTTCACCTTCTCGCACTCCTTCGAATCCGCCAGCTTCATGTGATCGATGGCGACCTGCGTCTTCTCCGGCCCCTTGGCGTAGAAATTCACGCTTAGGCGGCTTTTGTTTCCGTCCCACGCGGCCCGCAGCGATTTATTCTCTGTTTTTGTGCTGATCTCCATCTTCGCGCCGCCAAGCCAGCGCTTCCGAGTCGCTTCGTCAATCCACGCTTTGTAGACCTGCGCAATCGGCGCAGCCAGCGTCCGGCTGGCGGACGCGGCGAATTCCCCCGAGCCTTTTTGGTGCGCGTCGCGCAGGCCGCGTTCGTGCTCGTAGGCGACCGCTACCATCTGGCACCACCACGACCGCACCTTGCAGTCTTTCTTGAGATATTTCGCGATATCGCTGTGCGCAAGTTTTTTCGCGCCGGCCTTATCGAGAATCGCGAACCATTCCGCCCACACTTTGCCTGTCGCGGCCTTCACCGCTTCGTCGCTGGATCTCTTGTTCGTGTGAGGCTTCCCGGTAGCCATCTGCTCTTACCTTCCTCTCAGGTGCGAATCAGGATTTTACCGGAACATTTTTCAGTTGGCGCGAAGCATCAGCGCCAGCCAGACGGACGCGAAACTCAGTCGCGTACAACGCCACGCTCTTTCGCGGATTATCCGGCAAATAAAATACCGGCACGATCTGCATGGTCAGGGGCGTGTCCGGCCGGGTCACCAGGGATGTCCTACGTTCAAAGGATTCGCCGGTTTGCGTCCAAAACTGGTAGGTGGCGCGGTTCCACGAACGGGCCGTCGTGTAGGCGACGCTCACTTCGCCATCGCGGACAACCTGTCGCGTGGTCAAGAGTTTGTGCACTCTCACAGCCCAGGTAGCAGTGTAAGACAAGATGATTATCAGACTCGCCGGATCATCAAACGATGGAGATTTGGAGAACGGAACGTGATGTTTTGCGGCCCTCGCTTGATAGGCCAATACTGTGCCGACAACGACGATCGTCTCGCTCGCGAAGCTTTTCCAGAACGCGGGCGGCAGGTAGACATCGCGCGGCGGTCTGGAATCGACAAGCGCGCGCCACTTTTCCGGAACCTTGGGAGGCCGCATCGGTATGTTGGCCGGCATGGCGCGGCGAGGATGTGTCTCAAGGTTCAGGCTGAGCGTCTCATCGGGCGCGATCACTTTGGTTGCGCGCCCCATCCCAAAGCAGACAACGCCGAGCGCGACCAGCGCCGCGAAAAGGCCAATCACTGCCCATACAGGCGCCGAAGGCCGCTCAATCGCAATGAACGCGGCGATCAGCGCAAACAATACCCAGTGCATCGCGAGGAACGAAACAAAATCGCGGAGACGCGAAGAGGGCTGCGTGCCGCAATAGGGGCAAACTGCACCCGGATGCACCGTGGTAAATGTTGCGCCGCATTGCCGGCAGCGGGTTTCTTGCATACTCGAACTTATACAGCAGCTAATGCCGGGTAAGCAATTCCTCGGTGGCGGGCGCAGCAATCGAAGGCAGGATCACCTCGTGCAGCGTGGAGCAGTAGGCGATTTGGCGCTTGGGATTATCACGATCGTAGAAGATCACAAGGGACGAGCCCGAAAAGAGCTGGTTCGTGCGGTCGAAACAGCTTCCTCGATGTGACGAGCCGAGGAAATCGGTGAACTCATACTCGACCGAGGAATTGTTCTTGTTGTCCATCCATTGCCGCAGCACGCGGCCCATCACCACCTCGCCGTGTTCCAGCAGATCGCATTCCTGGGTCTGCCCGCGCCATATGCCGTAAGCGGCCAGCGCAACCAAGACCTCAAGCCCGATACCCCAACCGAGTCCCTGGACGTTTGCAAAAGAATGGTACTGCGACCAGTGCGAGTAAGCACTCGCTGCGAACGGAACCACGAATAGCGATAGCCCAAACACCGTGACCCACATGACGATCCGGCCTGATTTCGAGACGCGAATCTTGCGCGGCGCCAAGGTTCGCAACAAAGCCTCATCGCGTGCGCTGGCGGGAAATGTCTGCGGCGCGGAAGGCGCATTTTGCGCCACCAGATTGAAATTCGAATGAACTGCGGCGGGTTGTGATGGCGCGGGCGCTGCCTTCAGCTTGGCCATACTGCGGCGCATGGAAAAAAAGTTGAGGATGATGCCCGCGAGAGGAACGAGCCAGAAGATCATCAGTCTCGGCGCCCGGTTGAACTTCATTCCCCAATACACGAACGCAGCCATGCCCAGGAACATCGCGATACCGATGGGCGTCGAATTCCGGCTCATCTTCAGCGCCGAAATTGCCGCGTCGCGGTTCCAGCCGCAATGCGGGCAATACACCGCATTCCCCGCATAGGCGGTCTTTTCGTGGCACACTGGGCATTGCGCCGGGATCATGATTCAACTATATCCCGAAGCTTTGCCGGCGCGGGCGAGTCCGAATAAAATGTAGCCATGGCGGCAACCCGTCCGAAAGTACAGGCCAAGAAACGGCGCCAACCGGAGCGCGATTATTCGCACCGGCTGCTGATCGATAAGCTCGGCGTGAAAGCCGGACAGCGCATTGCCGTGCTGGGCGTCGAAGAAGCGGAATTCCTGAAAGATCTCGCCGAGCGTGTTCCGGACTATTCGCGCGGCGAAATCATTCCTTACTCCGACCTCGTCTTTTTCTCCGCCGAAGCTCTCTTCGACCTGCAACGTCTCCGCCTGATCAGACGTTCCATTCGAAAGACCGGCGCCATCTGGATCGTCTATCCAAAAGGCCAAACCCACATCCGCGAAGCCGACGTAAGGGCCGCCGGCAAAGCCGCCGGCTTGGTCGACAATAAAGTCTGCAAATTCTCCGCCACCCACACCGCCCTCCGCTTCGTCTTTCCACTGATCAACCGCTAGCCCCTAAGGAATTCGTCGGGGCTACACGAGAAGCGGGTGGCCGTACCGTGGTTCCGGTACTACTATTACCATATTGACGATATGGCTCCATTCTGGTAAACTGGTGCTGGAGTTTTATGGAAATGATTCTGATCACAGCGAGCCCGGAACGGAGAAATAACACCCGGCTGCCCTCGTGTTTTCATCCCAACGGCGAAGGAAAATCTAATCGAGAAAGTGCGATTAGAAATCGCTGTAACTCCTTTCGCGCCATCGCAAATCGAATTTCTAATCGAGAAAAAACGGGAAATTATTTCATCGCTGATGCCGCAATTCCCGCGCAACAAACCGTCGCCCCTCCGCGCCACCCCGGATATCATGGGGACGTGCTTCCCAGACTCGAAGTCCACGGTCTTACCGTAGAGCTGCCCACTGCCCGCGGGTGGATTCGTCCGGTGAACGAAGTCTCGTTCGCACTGGGTGAAGGCGAAACGCTCGGCATCGTAGGCGAGTCCGGGTCAGGGAAAACCATACTGTCCCTCACGTTGATGGGCCTTGAGCCGCCGGGAGCGCTCCGCTCAGGTGAAGCGCTGCTTTATGGACGGACGAACGGCAGCGAAACGCGCAACCTGGTGACCGCGCAACCGGAAGAGATGCGGCAACTCCGCGGCCGTGAAGTCGCGATGATTTTTCAGGAGCCGATGACTGCGCTGAATCCCGTCATGCGCGTCGGTGCGCAAATTGCCGAGGCGATTCGCATTCACGAGCGCGGTCGATCGTCCGCAGAGATTCGCGACCTTGTGCTGCAGGCCCTCGAACGCGCGGCGGTGCCGGAGCCGGCAAGGCGCGCGCGGCAATATCCACATCAGCTGTCCGGCGGTCTGCGCCAACGTGTGATGATCGCCATGGCTCTGGCAGCCGGGCCCGGGCTTCTGATCGCCGATGAGCCAACTACTGCGCTCGACGTCACAGTACAACGTCAGATTCTGGAATTGCTCGGCATGCTCAAACGCGAATTGCAACTCTCGATGCTCTTCATCACGCACGATCTTGGAGTAGTCGCGGAAATTGCCGACCGCGTAGCGGTGATGTACGCCGGGCGAATTGTGGAAGAGGGTCCGGTGCTCGAAGTGCTGAAGCATCCGCGGCACCCCTATACCCAAGGTTTGATCGGCGCAGCCCCACGATTGAAGCGCGAAAAACCCACGCCGATTCCGGGCACCGTGCCATCGCTGGACGCGCTGCCGTCCGGATGTTCATTCGCGCCGCGGTGCAAATATGTCCGCGACGAGTGCCGCAGCGCCGTCCCCGAGCTGAGACGCGCAGCCGAAAACCACCGCGCGCGCTGCGTGCTGGTAGGGGAAGAAGTCAAAGCAATCTAATCGCGGAGAGAATGAAGGAAAAGAGTTCGAGCAAAGGTAGTTGAAAACTATTGCAAGGAGTTTGTGGTGAGCAAGGGGAATCAGGCAGACAATGCGGAGTTGGTTCGAGAGCAGTTCACAAAGACCGCGGAGGTCTTCGGCAATTTCGCGGTTGCCACGCGTGGCGGGGAAGCCGCCAAGCTCGCGGAAATGGTGCGTGCGAGCAAAGCTGACCGGGTGATCGACGTTGCGTGCGGTCCCGGCACTCTCGCGCTGCGTTTTGCGCCGCAGGTGCGCTGGGCCTGTGGAGTCGATCTCACGCCGGCGATCCTGCAGCGCGCGAAGCAAACCGCGGCGGCCGAAGGACTCGCCAACCTCGTATTCACCATCGGCGACGCGCACCGTCTTCCCTTTGCGGACAATTCACTCGACATCGCCATCACCAGCTACGCCCTGCATCACATGCCGGACGCGCCGCGCGTGATCGCGGAAATGGCGCGCGTGGTTCGCCCAGGCGGACGCGTGGGCGTAGCCGATATTCGCGTCGAGGAAGACTCCGCTGTCGCCGAACTCAACAATCGCATCGAGCGCATCCGCGACGCGTCGCATACCCGCACTATGTCGCGCAGCGAATACGAACGAGCTTTTCGCGCCGCTGGTCTGCGCGTCACCGGACAGCAGATTCACGAAAACGCGCGCCAGTTCGATCACTGGCTGCACGTGGCGGGCTGGCATCCCGGCGATGCCGCCCACGAAGAAGCGCGCCGACTAATGGAATCGACAATCGAAAATGACGGCGCGGGCTTTCATCCCCGCTACGAACCGCACAGCGCTGGAGCCGAAATCGAGTTGATGATCACCAACACGACTTTATTGATCGCAGGAGAAAAGGCCTAGCGCCGCGCGCAACCAAATGAGCCAGGCCGAGCCCATTCTTCAGGCGCGCAATCTGCGAAAGACGTACACGGCTCACGGCGCCGTGCACGCAGCGGTCGACGACGTGAGCTTTGAAATCGAGCGCGGCGAGACGCTCGGCATCGTCGGCGAATCCGGCTGCGGCAAGACGACGCTTGCACGCATGCTGATGCGCCTGATCGAGCCTGACTCCGGCGAAGTTTTATTTCGCGGCGAAAATTGGCTCAGCGCCCGTGGCGCTAAACTGCGCGCCTTGCGACGCAAAATGCAGATGGTCTTTCAGGACCCGATGGCCTCGCTCAACCCGCGTCACCGGGTGGGAGGCATCGTCAGCGAGCCGCTGGCGATTCACGAGCCGGGCCTTTCGCGTGACGAAAAACGCCAACGCACAGTCGCGATACTCGCCCAGGTCGGAATTCCTGCGGACGCGCTCGATCGCTATCCGCACGAATTCTCCGGCGGGCAGCGCCAGCGCATCGGCATCGCCCGCGCGCTGATTCTAAAGCCCGAAATTGTCGTCGCAGACGAGCCTGTATCGGCGTTGGACGTTTCGGTCGGCGCGCAAATCCTTGAATTGCTCGCGCAATTGCAAAAAGATTTTCCGCTCACGCTCATCCTCATCTCGCACAGCATGCCGGTGGTGGCACAAATGGCCTCGCGCGTCGCCGTGATGCGCAAAGGCCGCTTCGTCGAAATCGGTGCCGCCGATCAGGTGTTGCAATCGCCTCAGAACGAATACACACAAGCGCTGCTCGCGGCGGTTCCCGAAATCCCGGAATGATTCATTCGCTTCGTACTGGTCTTGGAGTAGACTGCGCGAAACAACGCGCAAGACTCGCGCGTAGTAACGTGCAGCAGCGACCACTCACCGTGGCGGAGGTGTCAAATGGCCGGCGCAACCACGCAAATCCCGGAAGTATCGACGAACCCTATTTCGCGAATTTTCGGCGTGTTTTTCAGCCCGAAGGAAACGTTCGCCTCGATCGCCCAACGTCCAAACTGGCTCGCGCCCGTACTTTTGTCCTGCGTCGTATCGGTCGCCATGATTTCCGTGTTCAGCAGCAAAGTCGGCTGGCAGCGTGCCGTCGAACGCAATATTCAGAACAACCCGCTCACCGCCCGTCAAATGGACCGGCTTTCTCCTGACCAGCGCCAGCAGTCGATCAACCTCCAGGTGAAAATTTTCCCCTACGCGTTTTACGGAGGCGCAGTCATCGGATCGTTCCTCTTCACGTTGATTTTCGCGGCTATCTTTTTGGGCTTGTTCAAGATGGGCTACGGCGCGCAGGTCGATTTGAAGGCCTCGATGGGAATCGTCGCCTACGCTTTCATGCCAAGAGTTCTCTATGCCCTCATTGGAATTCTCGTGATCTTTCTGAAGGATCCCTCGCAAGTTGATATTCAGAATCTTCTGGCCTCGAATCCCGGCGCGCTGATGTCCACTGAAACGGCCCGCTGGCTCATTGTGCTAGCCACTCAGTTTGACTTCTTCACGTTCTGGATCATGATCCTGCTGGCGATCGGCTACAGCGCCACCAATCCTAAGAAAATCTCCGTCGCGGGAGCTTTCGCTGGAATTGCCGGGCTCTGGCTGCTCTGGGTGATCGTGTTGGTCGGCTTTACCGCGGCGTTCTCCTGATAGACTCGCTCGGATGGGATTTCACTTCGAAGTTCTCGCCGTCGACCCGACTGGCGCGCGTCTAGGCAGGCTGACCACTCCGCACGGCGTGATCGAAACGCCTGCTTTCATGCCCGTAGGCACCGCCGCTACCGTCAAGGGCCAGACGCAGCAGGATCTTGAAGCGCTCGACGCGCAGATCATTCTCGGCAACACGTATCATCTCTATCTTCGCCCCGGCCACGAACTGATTCGCTCGATGGGCGGCCTGCACAAGTTCATGTCGTGGCCGCGCCCCATCCTCACCGACTCAGGCGGCTTCCAAGTGTTCAGCCTTAGCGATCTGCGCAAAGTGAGCGATGAAGGTGTCACGTTCCGCTCGCATCTCGACGGCTCCGAGCATTTTCTTTCTCCCGAAAAGGCGCTCGAAATCGAAATCGCACTCGAGATCGGAAG
>Ga0210385_10000909_pt1 | contig 18850 bp, 18 predicted proteins | sample IncBWH26OmetaG_FD_160107 | JGI IMG/M metagenome (GOLD analysis project Ga0210385, IMG submission 160107) | Forest soil microbial communities from Barre Woods Harvard Forest LTER site, Petersham, Massachusetts, United States - Inc-BW-H-26-O ...
CCACCGCCGCCACCGCCGAGCCCAACCGGCGCACTCTGATAGGATTGCACGAGCAACCGGAGCTTCTCGTGCAAATTCGAACACTTGGTAAAAGCGGCCTGAAGGTTTCAGCTCTGGGACTGGGATGCATGGGGCTGAGCTTCGGCCTCGGGCCGGCCGTTGAGAAAAGTCACGGCATCGGCCTGATTCGGGCAGCGGTGGATCGAGGCGTCACCTTCTTCGATACTGCGGAAGTCTACGGCCCTTTCACCAACGAGGAACTGGTCGGCGAGGCGCTCGCGCCCTACCGCGAGCAGGTGGTCATTGCGACCAAATTCGGATTCAGGATCGATCCTGCGAGCGGCAAGTTCTCGGGGACCGACAGTCACCCCGAGCGTATTCGCCAGGTCGCCGAACAGTCCTTGAAGCGGCTGCGCACCGATGTCATCGATCTGTTCTACCAGCACCGCGTCGATCCGGCGGTGCCGATGGAGGATGTCGCGGGTACGGTCAGGGACCTGATCAAGGAAGGCAAGGTCAGACACTTCGGGCTTTCGGAGGCCGGCATCCAAAGCATTCGCCGCGCCCATGCCGTGCAACCGGTCACGGCCTTGCAGAGCGAGTACTCATTGTGGTGGCGCGAGCCCGAGCAGGACGTGCTGCCGGTGCTCGAGGAACTCGGCATCGGATTCGTGCCGTTCAGCCCGCTGGGCAAGGGCTTCCTGACGGGGGCCATCAACGCGAATACGCAATTCGACAGTACTGATTTTCGCAACATCGTCCCGCGCTTCTCGCCCGAGGCCCGGCGCGCGAACCAGTCGGTGGTGGATCTGCTGGGAAAGATCGCGGCCTCGCATCGGGCCTCCAACGCACAGGTCGCACTGGCGTGGCTGCTGGCCCAGAAGCCCTGGATCGTGCCCATTCCCGGCACCACCAAACTGCATCGACTGGAGGAAAATCTCGGGGGCGCCGCGATCCGCCTGACCCGCGATGACATTCGCAACATCGGCCGCGCCTTCGCCGCGATTGCGGTCGCCGGGGAGCGTTATCCGCCCGAAATGCAGCAGATGGTGGGACGGTAGTGGATCGACGCAGCTTCGTTCGGCATGCGCTGCCGGCGGCAGCCATGGGACTGACCTGCGCACGTTGGGCCGGCGCGGCCGAGTCCGCGGCGCTCGTGGTCGACCCACTCACCCAAGACCTCTTCGTAGTGAGAGGCGGCGGTGGCAATGTGACCGTGCTGCAGACGCCAGAGGGCGTGCTCCTGGTCGACGGCGGTTCCCCGGAACGCTCCGGTGAGGTGCTGAAGCTGGTGAAGGCGCGTACCGGCGCCGCCAAAATCCACACGCTGTTCAATACCCACTGGCACTGGGACCAGACCGGATCCAATCGCACGCTCGGCCCTGCCGGCACCCGCATCATCGCCCACGAAAACACCAAGCTCTGGCTCGGCACCGAGGTGTTCTCGAAATGGCAGAACCAGCGCTACCCGCCGCTGCCCCGCGAAGCGCGGCCCAATCAGACTTTCTACACCACCGGCTCCCTCATCTTCGGCGGTGAGCATATCGACTACGGCTACATGCCGCAGGCCCATACCGATGGCGACCTGTACGTCTTCTTCCGTGATTCGAACGTCATCGTCGCCGGTGACGTGGTCTCGGTGGGCGCGTATCCCATCATCGACTATTCGACCGATGGCTGGATCGGCGGTTTGGTGGAGGCCACCAAGACGCTGGTCGGACTCGCCGATGCCAAGACTCAGATCGTCCCGGGTCTGGGTCCGGTGCAGAGCCGCGCTGAGGTTGCAACCGAGCGCGACATGCTGACGGCGTTGAAGTTGCGTCTGTCGCAGCTTCTGGCCAAGGGAATGAGTGTGTCCGACATGCTGGCCGCGGCTCCCAGCCACGACTTTGATGCGCACTGGGGTGACCCGACGCTGTTCATCTCGAATGCCTGGCCGGGCCTGGTGGCGCGCGCCCGCGAGCTTGGGGTCAATATCGTCTGAGCGACGCGTTGTCGGCGGTGGGCTGAGCCTCATCGGCCATCAACTGCCGCAGCAGCGCTGCGGTCTCCGGGTGAGCCTCGGCACTGGCCCGCCCTGAGGTGCTCGCGCTGCCCATGGCGACATCCGCGGCGGTGCGGCCGCGATTGTCCTTGGCCAGAAGATTCGCATGGCGGTCGGCGAGCGTCTTGACCAGGTCGCTCCAACCCCAGCTGGCCGCGCCATGCAGTGCCGTCTGGCCGCTGTGATCGCTCTCATTCACATTCGCGCCGCCATCGAGCAGCGCCTTGACGGCCGTGATCGCCTGGGGCTGAGTCTTGTAGCGACCGCGCGTGTCGAGCGCGGAGGAGCCCACCCCGGCGGCGGCCAGCAACGGGCTGATGCCGGTCGCGGTGGGCAGTTCCACATTGGCGCCATGGGCCAGCAGCAGCTGGATCGCGGGCAGGTCCCCGCCCTTCGCGGCCCGCAGCAGCGGCGTAGCGCCCACGCTCAGGAGCGAGTCCGCGCCCCGATCATCACGCAGCGATCGATAGGGTGGAAACAGCTTCAACTGAAGATTGGGATTCGCGCCGGCCTCCAGCAGCATCCTGATCAGCTGCAGACTGGATACCTTATCCAGTGACGGTCGGTCCGCCCTGCCCCCTACCGGCAGCGCGTCGAGGTCCACGGCTTCATAGAGCGGCGAGCGGCCCCAGGTATCCCAGTGATCCACATCGACACCGCGCTGGATCAGATACGCCGCAATGTCGAAGCGGAAATTGAGCACCGCCTCGAGCAGTGGGCTCACGCCATCCGGATCATCGAGATTGGGGTTTGCCCCCGCCTTCACCAGCAGCTGCGCGCATTCGAGGCAACCGGATCGCGCGGCGTACAACAGTGGCGTGAAGCCCCCCGAGGGGCGTGCCTGCATCCGCGGCTCGGCCGTCACCTGGCGTGACCAGTCATTCACCAGTGACCGCGCATCAACCGTGGCGCCGTGCCTGAGCAGCAGGCGCACCATCGTGGGCTGCCGCTCGGCGGCGGCCCACATCAACGCCGTCTGGGCGCGCCAGGTCTCCCGGGCATTGACATTGGCGCCATGCTCGATCAGCAGTTGCGCGGCCTCGACGTTGCTGGTTCGCGCCACGATCATCAGCGTGGTCTGACCGTCCGCGTTGGGTGATTCGACATTGGCGCCCGCGGCCAGCAGGGCGCGCAGCAGATTTACATCCTCGCGGATCGCCGCTTCCGACATCGGCGTGGCGCCATAGTCGTTGCGCGCATTCGGGTCGGCGCCGGCCGCGAGGAGCCTTGCCACCAGATCCGCATCGCCGTGATGGACCGCCCAGTGCAGGGCACTGGTGCCATCGGACGTGCGCTGATTCGCCTCCGCGGACGGGTGGGCTGCCAGCAGCGCGCGTGCCGCCGCCACATCGCCGTCGCGCGCCGCCACGACCAGTGGCGCCACCTTTTCGATCGGCTCGACCACGGGCGATTCGGCAACCGGCGCCTCCACGGCCGGCGCGCGCTCGGCGCCGCAGCCCAGCGCCAGGACCAACGCCGGCAACAGCCACCACCGCGGCATCGAACTAGACTTGTGCGATGGCACCGGTGCTGTCGCCTAATTTGTCGATGGATACCCCGGTTCGCTGCAGCATGGTCAGCAGCACGTTCGCGAGCGGGGTGCGTTGATCAAAATTGATGTGCTGTCCGCCCCTGACCTGACCGCAGGCCTTGCCCAGCAGGGTCGTCGGCAAGGGATACTGGTTGTGGGCATTGCTGTTGCTCATGTTGCTGCCGAACAGCAGCAGTGAGTGATCGAGCATGCTGCCATCGCCATCCGGCATGTCCTTGAGCTTGCCCACGAAGCGGGCAAAGGCCTGCGTGTGGTAGCGCTGGATCTTGGCCAGGCGCGCTTTCTTGGCCTCATCGTTGCCATGATGGGACAGCGCATGAAAGGCATCCGGAACGCCGATATGGTTGTAGGTCTGATCACTCACCTCGGCCGCGATCATGAAGCTTTGGATGCGTGTCAGATTGCCCTGGTAGGCCAGCGCCATGAGATCGAACATCAGGTTCAGGTGTTCGTCGAAATTCTCCGACGTGGCGCCCGGCACTTCGGGCAGGTGCAGCTTTGCGATATCGCCCTGCTCGGCATTGCGGGTGCGGCGCTCGATCTCGCGCACGCTCTCCATGTAGTCGCTCAAGGCCGAGCGATCCTGCGGACCGAGCGTCCGGCTCAAGGTATCCGTTTCCGCCGCGATCATGTCCAGGATACTGGTGGTCTGCCTGCTCAGGAACCGGCGCTCCTCGGGTGAGTCGCCCGAACCGAACAGCCGCAGGAACAGCTGCCGCGGATTGCTCTCAATCGGCAATGGCGTCGTGGGCGTCGAGAACGACAGCGTGCCCGAATAGGTGCAACCGAAGCCGCGTTCACAGGCGCTGCCCACGCCGTGGCCCTGCGCCGTTGCCACCTCGAGCGAGGGGTACGGAGTGTCCTGGCCGATGTGTTGGGCGGCGATCTGGTCGGCCGTTGGCGCCATGTTGGGCGCCAGGGTCTCCTGGGGGTGCACGCAGGACAGCCAGGTCGCGGGCACCAGGGCATGCACCGCACGGCTCTCGCCCGGCTTGTTGCCGATGTTGCTGATGATGGTCAGCTGATCGCGATAGGGGGCGAGCGGCTCGAGGATGGGCGTGAAGGCGAAGTCCCGACCGGTCGTCGCAGGCGTCCACTTCTCCATCACCGCGCCATGCGGAAAGTAGATGAATCCGAGTCGGGGCTTGGGTGCGGCGGCAGTGGCCGCCAGCGCCGTGGCCGCGGGAATCATCGCATCCAGCAGCGGCAGCGCCAGGGCAACGCCCGCGCCGCGCAGCACGGTGCGGCGCGACAGAGACTTGCGGGTGATGAAGGTCATGGTGAGCTCCGAAGGTTCTGGCTCGTGAGCGCGGCCTGCTTGATATCGACGGCTTTCGCGGGCGGCAGTTCCCGCATCTCAAAGGCATCACTTTGGGCGATGCCGGCGACCAGGTCCTCAAACCGGTAATGATCGGCGCCGGCCCGGCGCACGATGGCGCGAACCGTCGGCATGTCCTGATAGGTCACGGCCCGTCCCAGCGCGAAGGTCATGAGTTTTTCAGTCAGGGTCTGCACGAACTGATCCGGGCGTGCCAGCAGCGCCTTGCGCAACTGCGCGGGGCTGGCCACATGCGTCCCGTCGGCGAGTTGGCCGCTGGAGTCGATGGGACTTCCGGCATCAAGGTCCTTGTCGCGCCAGCCGCCCACGACGTCGAAGTTCTCCAGTGCAAAGCCCATGGGATCCATGACCCCATGACAGGCATTGCAGGAGGGGTTCTGGCGATGACGCTCCAGGCGCACGCGCACCGTTTCGGCTTCCTTGCCCGGCTCGGTCTCCTTGAGCGCCCCGACACCGGGCGGAGGTGCGGTGGGCGGCGTACCGGTGATGTTCTCGAGGATCCAGGCGCCGCGCAGCACGGGCGCGGTGCGATTGCCGTACGAGGTCGCCATCAGCACCCCGCCCTTGCCCAAAAGCCCGAAGCGGTTCGGGTCGGTAAGGCGCACGGCGCGGAACTGATCGCCCTGGATGTTCGCTATGCCGTAGTGCCGGGCGAGGGTTTCGTTGACGAAAGTCTGATCCGAGCTCAGCAGCTCCAAAACGCTGCGATCCGAGCGCAGCACACTGTCCAGGAACAGACGCATCTCCTCGCGCAGCGCCGCCCGCAGATCCGGGGTGAATTCCGGATAGAGCACCGGGTCCGGCTCGATGGTGTCGAGCTTCGGAATGTTCAGCCATTGGAAGGCAAAATTATTGACCAGCGAAGCGGAGCGCGCGTCGCGCAGCATGCGGTGTATCTGGGCAGCGAGCACCTTCGGTTCGTGCAAGGTGCCGGCAGCGGCCAGATCGATCAGGGTCTGATCCGGCCCTTCGCTCCAGATGAAGAAGGACAGCCGTGAGGCCAGCTGCAGGTCGTTGAGGCGATAGATCGTTCCGGGCCGCACCCCCTCCGGAGCCGCCTCGGCGCGGAACAGGAACTTCGTGCTCGACAGAATGGCGGTCAGGCCGCTTTCGATACCGGCGTCGAAATCTCCGACCTGCCGTCCCATGGCGTAAAAGCGCATCGGAGGCTCGAGGTCCGCGGCCGTGACCGGCCGGCGGAACGCCTCACTGGCCAGGTTCGCGAGGATGCGCCGGGCGCAGGGTTCCTCTTCGGCGGCCGTCGTCGGCTGGCAGATGAAGATGCGCCGGCGGCTTTCGGTATCGCCCACGCCGGTCACGTTGAAGGGACCGGAGACATCGAACCCGGGAATGGTCGGATAACGTTCCATTTCCGGCAGTTCCGCGACCGGCTGCAGTGGCGAGTCGGACTCGGCGAAGGAGCGCTCGACGAAGGCGACCCCCACCTTGTGCGGACCGGCCTTGATGCGCACGCGGATGTGGTTGAACCGCGCCTGCAGTTCGTCGGCCGCCTCCGCCTGGCGCTGATCGACCGCCTGCAGATCCGAGGGCCCACCGACGCTGCCCTCGAAGACGCGGACATCGTCAAGGGTCATGATGACCGTATGGGGTGCGTCGATTTTCGTGACGTAGCCGGCACCGCCGAAATAGAAGTCGCGGATATTGAAAATATATTCGCCGTCGGCCGGAAAATAATGCGTCACCAGCATGCCGCCACGTGTGCCGAGCGGCAGGCCTTCCTGGTGTTCCAGCTGCAGGCTCGCGCCGGTGCGGTAGGTGCGACTGCTGGGCTTTGCGGTCACGCGGCCGATCGCCTGCCGGCTGATATTGCGCGCCGCCGTGATGAACTCATCCAGGAAGGTCGGCGAAGTACGCAGCACCGCGGCGATGTTGTCGAAGCCATCGCTGGACACATCATTCGGCAGCGCCGTCGCCGGATCGATATCCAGTCCCAGGATGCGTTTGATTTCGCGTCCGTATTCCGTGCGGTTCAGACGGTGCAGCGACACATTGCCCGGGTCGGCGGCCGGTGCATGATCCAGCGAGTTCTCCAGGAAGCCGACGAAGCCATCGATCTCCTTTTGGGTGGGCTGGGGCGCATTCGGTGGCGGCATCAGGCGGCCGCGCAGCTTGCCGACCACCTTTTCCCAGGTCTCGGCATCGACCGGGACGTTGTTGGGTGACATCGTGTCGAAGGCGATCCCGCCGGCCCAGTCCTCGCTGTTATGGCATTTTGAACAATGACCCAGGAGGGTGAAGTTGCCACCCGGGTGAGCGGGGAACTTTGCCGTGTCCGAATCCGCGACGGCGGCCATGCTCCCCAGCGAGATCAGGGCGCCGCACAGCAGACCGGGGAACATCCTCATCGAAACCTCGCGCAAATCGCCTTCCGGATCCATCATCGCAAAAATGGGATCCCATCGCCCAGGCACCCGTTCCCGCAGCGATCGGGATGGGAAATCAAGGCCCTAGATTATCACCCGCCCGCGCCACTTTGGGCCCGGCACATGTCCCTTGCCCGCGCGTCAAGCGGGTGTACCGCCGCGTGCCTTGGGAATGCCCCACCCCCTGAAGACCTTCCCGGCCCGGCAGCGTTCCCATCGCTTTGCCTCGGCCTATCGCGAAGCCCGAGGCGGAGCATTCCCGGGCCGCGGGAAGGCCGCGCCGGACAGGCCGTGCCTCTTGGGATCCAGCATTGACCGTGCGGGATCCCATACCGCAGTATCCGCCCTCCACTGGGAGACTTTTGCGTGATGACGATCGCAGTGACGGGGGCGACCGGCAAGCTCGGCCGCGCCACGCTTCAATATCTGCTCGCGCGTGGCGTCGCGGCAGAGAGTATTCGGCCGATCGTGAGGGATCTCGCCAAAGCTCACGACCTGGTCGACAGCACGTTTGACGTAGCTTACGGCAACTACACTGATGCCGCGTTGCTCGAGGCTGCGTTCAGCGGCGTCGATAAGCTTCTGTTCATCTCCACGAGCGCGCTGGGGGAAGAGCGGATGCTGCACCATCGCAACGTGGTGAACGCCGCCAAGGGCGCGGGCATCAAACACATCATCTACACCAGTGTCGTCAAACCGGCGGCCGTGGCCTGCTTTGCGGCATCCCCCGGCCACTTCCATACCGAAGTGCTGATCCGCGAGTCGGGCATTTCATACACCTTCTTTCGCAACAACCTGTACCTGGACATCGTGCCGTTCCTGTTCGGCGGCGCGCTGACGACGGGAACGTTGATGCATTCCGGTGGCGGCGGACGCATCGGTTTTGTCGCCCGCGAGGATATTGCCGAAGGCCTGGCTGCCGTCCTGACCAGCGAGGGACATCACAACCGCGAGTACCCCATCACCGTGAGTCGTGAGTGTTATGGGCTGTCCGAGATCGCCGCTGAACTCGGCCATGCGAGTGGCAAGATCATCAACTATCAACCGGTGACCCGCGAGGAGTTTCGCGTGGCGCTGGAGCAGGCCGGCCTGCCAGCGCCGGCGGTCGCGATGTCCTTGGGACTGGGCGATGCGGTGCGCGCCGGTGAATTTGACCTGAGCTATCCGGTATTTGAGAAGCTGCTGGGCCGTCCGCCCCTCAGCCTGAAGAATTTTCTGGCCAAGACCTTGAAGCCGTAGCGGGCCCTCAGTTCTTGATCAAGCGCAATGCGGCGCTCTGCTGCGCGTCGGAGTCTTTCAGCTGCAGCAGGTTGATGCTGGATTTCACGGTGTTCACGTGCTCGCACATCAGAAACTCGGCGCGCACGCTCTGCCCCGCCTCCAGTGCGTCGCAGATCGCGTGATGCTGCATATGAGCGAGGTACAGCGCATCGAACATCGCCTTCAGATCGGTCTCATCAAAGGCGATGGCGGCGGCACTGGCGAACGGGATCGAATCATTGCTGGCCAGGGCGCGGGCGATGATGGGGCTGGCGGCCTCGGCCAGCAGTGCCGCGTGAAACCGGGCATTCATCGCGCCATAAGCGGCCTGGTCGCTGTCGAGCAGATGGCGCTTGCGAAAAATCCGATCGCCCTCTTCCAGGCAGTCGTGCAGTTGATGCAGCAGGCCCAGGGAAGCGCCGCGCTCGGCGATCCGCCGCACGGCAAACCCTTCCAGGATCCCGCGCAGGTCGATGGCATCGAGAATGTCGCTGCGCGTGAAGGTCCGAACCAGATAGCCGCGGGTGCCGGATTCGACCAGCAGTCCCTCGCGGGCAAGCGCCGGCAGCGCCTGTCGCACCGGCGTGCGTGACATGCCCAATAGCTTCGCCAGCATGACTTCCGTGACTCGCTGCCCGGGCTTGAGGCGACCGCGCAGGATCATTTCCCGGACGCTGACGGTCGCCCGCGCCAACTGGGTATCCATGACCTCATCCTGAGGCATTGGATCCCAAAAGGTCAATTGCTCACAGATCTGGCGCCCAGGGCGGTCCCAACTTGACAGGATTGGATCCCAAGTCTCAAGATCGCGGTCCGGCAGACAATGCAGCTTGAGCACGAAACGCGTGTGAGGAATATGAAACCCTCACCAATTGCGTGTAGGCGAGGCTTTCTCTTTTGGATCTCGACGTTTCAATGAGGTGGGAAATGAGCCAGCAGAACCTGGAAAGTGTATTGAAGGCAGCCGGTAATCCGGTGCAGTTGTTACGCAACTCAAAAATTGGTGCCTACGTCTACCCGGTCGTGCCGAGCGAATACACCAACTGGCGTGACGAGCAGCGCGCCTGGCGCGAGAGCGTCGTGTTGTTCGACCAGACTCACCACATGGCAGAGTTCACCGTCAAGGGTCCGGATGCCCTCAAGCTGATGTCGTACTGCACGATCAACAGTTTCAACAATTTCGCGGTCGGCAAGGCCAAGCAGATGGTGCCGATCAGCTACGACGGTTACGTCATCGGCGATGGCATCCTATTCTACGAGGACAAGGACGAGTTGGTATTCGTCGGCCGCGCGCCTTCCGTTAACTGGCTACAGTTCCAGGCCGAGACCGGCAACTTCAAGGTCGACAGCATCCGTGACGACCGCTCGCCGTCGGCGCCGAAAGGCAAGGCCGTCACCCGCCGCCGCTACCGCTTCCAGATCCAGGGCCCGAACGCCTGGAAAGTGATCGAGAAGCTCAACGGCGGCCCGGTGCCGGAAATCAAGTTCTTCAACTGGAGCCAAATCAATCTGGGCGGCCAGAAGGTCAAGGCATTGCGGCACGGCATGGCCGGCGCGCCAGGACTCGAGGTCTGGGGTCCGTACGCGGACTACGATAAGGTCTTCAACACCATCATGGAAGCAGGTCAGGAGTTCGGCATCGCCGCCGTCGGTACGCGTGCGTATTCCTCGAACACCCTGGAGTCCGGGTGGATCCCATCTCCACTGCCCGCCGTATACAGCGGCGAGAGCATGAAGAAGTACCGTGAGTGGCTTCCGGCCAATGGATACGAGGCCACCTGCTCGATCGCCGGCAGCTTCGTGTCCGACAGGATCGAGGACTACTATACGACGCCCTACGACCTGGGCTACGGACCGTTCGTGAAGTTCGACCATGACTTCGCCGGCCGTGAGGCGCTTGAGAAGCTCTCCAAGCAGCCGCACAAGAACAAGGTGACCTTCGCCTGGAGCGGCGAGGACGTAAGCAAGGTTCTCGCCTCGCTCTTCATTCCAGGAAAGCTGTCGAACAAGTATTTCGATTTTCCTAACTCAAACTACGGCTCGGCCACCTTCGATGCTGTCAAGAAGGGCGGCAAGGTTGTCGGGTACTCGATGTTCGGTGGTTACAGCTTCAACGAGCGCACCGCGCTGTCCTTGGGCGTGGTCAACCCGGACATCCAGATCGGTGAGGAACTGACGCTGATCTGGGGCGAAGCCGACCAGGGTACCGCCAAAGCGACCGTGGAGCGTCACGAGCAGACCGAAGTGCGCGTGCAGGTCGCGGCCGTCCCCTACGGTGAGGATGCCCGCAAGAACTATGCATCGGGCTGGCGCACCAAGTAGCACCGATCGTCCGTTCGAGCGCCCGGATGCTCGAGTCGAAGCCCCGTCGAATCGCCGCGATTCACGGGGCTTTTTTTTGGTCACAATGGCGCCCGCGGATTGCCACATTGAGCGTGCAAGGTGCCGCTGGCACGGCAGCGAAAGTGGGAGCGGACGATGAGAATGGCCGGTTACCTGAGCCTCGGGTTGATACTTTCCATGGCTGCATCAGCCGCACCGCTCTACCTCGGAATGCTGGAGGGTCCGCAGACGGATGCAAGCCAGCCCAACCCGCCGGTGAGCTCGCAGCTCCACGTCAGAATCGCCTTTCGCAAGAGCGGCAGGGTGTGGCAGGCCCTGCCCACCGATTTTGGTTCACCCACTGCGCTCACGCAGGCTACGAAACCCTATCCGGCCCGCATGCAGTGGACGGTGGTACTGAATGGCAAGGCCGTGGGGCAGATCAGTAGCCGCAACCCCGAGGTGCTGCATTGGTACGCCGACATCGGTACCCACATCATCACCTCGAGTGCGGCCGCAATCGCGACCGCAGCGAAGCCTTTGCTACTGGTATCCACACCGTACTATGAGGATCCGGCAGGTTGGACAACTTCGACGTTGACGAAGTCTGACACGCGTCTCGCGGTGGCGGCGTTCCGCCGCAGGGTGTCCGCGACCGAACGTTGCACAGCCCCTGAACAATTACCCATCCGCATGATCCCCTACGATGACGACCAGATTGCGCTCCTCGGCGTCTACCGCAGCAGCAACGGTGAATTACTGGTCGGTGAGCGATTGCAGGACCCGCAGGCCAATTGCGGATTCTTCAATGATCAGCACTTCTTCAGCTACTGGTTTGTCATCCACGACCGGCGGCGGGTCCAGTATCTGGACAGCAACATGACGCCGGTCGGGGCAGCAGACCTTGATGGCAGCGGGCAATCAGCCTGGATTTTTCTTGCGGCTCGCGGCGAGGACGAGAATGGCTATGAGCTGTTCTACCGGGACTTCAGCCGGCGGACCTACTTTCATTGGGCTTATCACTGAGCTGCCCTTCAGGCAATGACGTGCAGCGTCACGCTCGGGCGCTGCTGATTGCGGTAAATCGAACGGTAGAGTTGCAGTGCCGCCTGCGTGCGCGTCACCCCGAGCAGCGAAGCTTCATTGGCCGCCGGCATGACTTCAACGGCGACCGTCTCCACCGCCACCGCGTCCACATAGTCCGCAACCGAGCCGCGCATCACGGACCTGTTTGGCGCCGCCCACGTGCTCGGAACGTACCGCTTGGACGGCAGCTCGAACGTTAGCTGGGACAATGCCGGCAACGACTGCATCCTGGGATGTTAACAAAGCTTGCGTAATTGTTTTGTAAGTGATTTTGATGTTTTCGCGGTGGCAATGACCGCGGCAAGCGGATGCCGAGGTTCAGCTCCTGCCCTCTCGAAGGAGGGTCGCGGCGGCAATTTCTTGCCGCTCAGGGGCGGCGAGTCAGGCAAATGTCGGCCGCGGCGCCGGTTGCGCGGGTGGCGCGCTTTTCACGGCCGCGGTGAATTCCTGATCCAGTCGCGCCATGACGGCGGCGCGCTGCGCGTCACGAGTGGCTGGATCGGAGGCCTGAAAACGCAATTCCAGTTGCGCCTCGGTCGCATCGACCTTGGTCAGAAAGCAGCCCGTCACCGCCTTCTCGCCGATCACCTCGGCGGCCGCGCGCCGCGCGAGCTTGCTGGCCGCTTCGATATCCGCATCGCGGCTCACGCGAATGATGACCGTCTGCGGCCAGCGGCCGATTCCGGGACTGAGGTTGATGGCGACCTGACTCGCGGCAACGCTGTTGGGCAGCACGACCGAGCGCCCGTCCTGAACGCGAAGCGTCGTATAGCCCAGCGAAATCTTCTCGACCGTGCCGGTTTCCGTGCCGGTGGGAGCAGCGATCTGCAGCGTATCCCCGAGCCGAAATGGTCTGTAGATCGTCATGGAGATGCCGGCCACGAGGTTGCCGAGGGTGCTCTGCGCGGCAAGCCCGATGACCACCGAGGCGACGCCGGCGCCGGCCAGCATCGCGGTCCCCAGCGCGCGCAGCTGAGGAATCAGGTGTGCATAGAGGATGATCATCATCAACCAGATCACGACCGTGGCAATCTGCTGGGCGAAGCTGATGGTCGTGCGGTCGATGTGCGCTTCTTTCGATAAGGCGGCGTGGACACCGGCGCGCAGTCCGCGCGACAGCATGAGGGCGATGATGACGAACACCACCAGATAGACGAAGGCGCCGATGGGATTGTCCGGTTTGAGGGCCGTCATCACATCCCGCGGCACGATGTTGAAGCCATGCATGAGGCTGATCCTGGGTCACGCAGCCGGTGGCGTTCAAGGGTGAGCCAGACCGCCCGCCTGTAAGACAATTCCGGACCGGCTGCGGGGTCGAATGCGCATTCGGCGGACCAGTCCTTGCAGGTCAGTCCTACAGGCTTGGGCCTTGCGGACGCTCATAGTACGGCTGCGCCTGATAACAGGCCAAATTAGGAGTGAGCAATGGGTATCAACAAGGACCAGGTGGAAGGCCGCATGAAAGAGGCCGCTGGCAAGGTACAGGAATCGGCAGGCAAAGCCACCGGCAGCGTGAACCAGCAGGCCAAAGGCCTGGGCAAACAGGTCGAAGGCGCCACGCAAGCCAAGTACGGCGACGCCAAAGAGACCGTGAAGGATCACTACAAGGACGCGCAGAAGCGTCCGTAGTTGCAGGCAGAAACGACCCGTTCATCCAACGGGATGAACGGGCGTTTGCGCGTGCCCATGGCCGACTCCCCACCCACCTCCGCCGATCGCGCCGCGCACCTTGAGCACAATGTCGACAGTGTCCGCGAGGTGCAGAAGCGCGAACAGCGGCAGCGACCTGCCTCGCACCGGGTCGTCGACCGCATCAGCCGCATTATCGCCCGGCCGCTGTATCTGGGTGGCCTGTTCACCTTTGTCGCGAGCTGGATTGCCCTCAATCTCATGGCGCCCCGACTGGGTCGCGCCGCATTTGATCCGGCTCCCTTCCCGATTCTGGACGGCATCCTGTCGCTCGCCGCGCTGGTCAGTACGACCATCATTCTGATCGCGCAAAATCGCCAGACCCGAATTGAGACGCGCCATGCGCATATCGCGCTGCAGGTCAACCTGATGACCGAGCAGAAGGTCGCAAAAATCATCAATCTGTTGGAGGAGCTGCGCCGCGACATGCCGATGGTGAAGGATCGCTATGATCCTCAGGCGGCATCTTTGGCGCAGAAAACCGACGCCCTTGAAGTCTTGACTGCGATCGAGGATGTGGGTCTGGTGGATGACCCCGAAAGACCCGACGCCCCGACCGACGAGGTCGCGCCCGTACAGTAGCAGGCCCTGTCCTGCTAGCATTGACCGTCGATGCTCATCAGAACTCAGTTGGCGCGGCGCATGGGTCAGCATGTGGATCGCGAACTGTACGATGATTCGCGACTCGCACCGGCGGGCATCGCGATCTACTCGCTGGCTGATCCCCGTGAGCTGCTGCTGAGCCGCTATATCGGTCAAACTGCCGCGCCGCGCCGGCGTTTTCTGCAGCACTTGCGCACCGCGCGCCTGTGGCTGCCGGAGGAGCGCCCCTGGTGGGTGCCGCAACCGAAACTGCGCCCACTGTATGAGTGGATCCGCGAGTTGCATGCCGATGGCGAGCGCCTACCCACGATGATCATCCACAGTTGGGTCCCCACCCCGAAGGCCGCGCGTCTCGCCGAACGCAGCAGGATCTTCGATTCGCTGGCCAGCCAGATGCCGTTGCTGAACGTGGAAAGCGAGATTCTGGGTAACCAGCTGCCGCTGATCTGACGTCGCGACCGCCAGCCGGGTACAATCATCCCCAGAACAAAGGCTGGCATCTGATCCAGCGAGGGGGACGATGATGAAGACTTGGGGACAAATCCTGGCCGCCGCTGCCTGTCTGGCCGTGACGGCGCAGGGCTCCGTGGGCGCCGCCGCGCGTACGAGCGGCGACACCTGGATCGGTGTATGGGGCTACGTGATCTCGCCACCGGCATTTGGCCCCCCCGCACCTGCCGCCTTTGGGCCACCGGCACCGCCGCCAGCGCCGCTTACGCCGCTGGGTGTTCCTGCAGCCCCGGCCGCGCCGACTGCCCCGGCGGTGCCTCGGGTGTTGCCGCCGCCCCTGTTGGAAAATCCGGGCAACGTACCGGTCGATGTGACGACCACGGAGATCCGCAACACGACCGTGCGCCAACTGGTCCGCGTATCGGCTGACGGCTCGCGCCTGCGGCTGAAATTTTCCGCCGAGGACAGCCCTGACTCCCTGAGCCTCGCCGCCGTGCATGTCGGCCTGGCCGGGCCCGATGGCAATGTGGTGGCGGGCACCGACCATGCCGTTACCTTTAACGGACAGGCAGGGATCATCATTCCGGCCAGCTCCCCGGCACTGAGCGATCCGATCGACCTGCCGACCAAGGCGCTCGACCGCCTGTACATTTCGGTCCTGGTGCCGGGCCCGATGACCCTGCGCGCCTCACGGACACTCTTTGACTACGTGGCCGCTACTCCCGGTGACTTCACCGGCGCGGCCGCACTGCCCGGGGTGCGCCTAATGCGCACGCCGGTGCTGGTGACGCTGGTCGAGTCGCAGCCCACCGCCCCGACCAACGTGCTGGTGACGCTCGGTGATTCCATCACCGAAGGCGCGGCGTCCACCGCGAATGCCTTCCGCGGCTGGCCCGACCGGCTGGCCGAACGACTCGCCAGTCATCACTGGGCGACCGTCAATGTCGGGATCAGCGGCAATCGCCTGCTGCGCTACGGTGCGGGTCCCAGCGCACTGGCGCGGCTCGACCGGGATGTGCTCAGTGTGCCGGGAATCAAGGCCATCATTCTGCTGGAGGGCATCAATGACATCGGGCGCGGTCTCGGCATGCCGAACTCCACGGAACCGGTGACGGCCGAGGCACTGGAGGCGGCCGACAAACAGATCATTGCGCGCGCGCATGAACACGGTATTCGGGTCATCGGCGCCACCCTGACGCCCTATCAGGGAGCCTCCTATGCCTCGCCGGCCGGCGAGGCGGCACGCGAGGCGCTCAATACCTGGATCAAGACCGGCGGTGCGTTCGATGCTGTCATCGACTTTGCACCGGTGGTGGCCGATCCGGCCAATCCCCTGACGTTTGCCAAGGCGTACAACGATCGGGACCACCTGCATCCCAATGACGCCGGCTACAAGGCCATGGGCGATGCCGTCGATCTGGCAGTGCTGGGAAAGTAGCGGAGCACGGGCCGCCCGTCAGGTAAAGCCGACGGCGGTCAGCAGCCGCCCGTAGGCCGCCGGGTCCGTCACGGCGACGAAGACCAGGCCGGTCACGGCACCGCCAATATGCGCATCGTGATTGATGCGCCCCATGGACCGCCGGGCCTGATAGAAGCTGTACGCCAGATACAGCACGGCGAACAGTGGCGCGGGAATCGGCACCGGCAGCGGCAGGATGTAGATGCGGGATGTCGGAAAGTAGACGATGGCCGCGAACAGCACCGCGCTGATCGCGCCCGAGGCACCGAGGGTGGCGTATTCGGGCTCTTGGCGATGCTTGAAATAGGTACCCACATTGCTGATCAGCAGTGCGGCGGCATAGAGCACCACAAAAGCACCCGTGCCGATGCGTCGTTCCAGGGCGAAGCCGAAGCAGTAGAACGTCAGCAGATTGAAGAACAGATGGCTCAGGCTCGCATGCACGAAGCCGCTGCTGAGCAGACGCCAGTACTCCGAGTTGCGGACCAGCCAGTAAGGGCGCAGGGCCGCGGCGCGAATCAATGATGGTACGGCCAGCAATCCCAGCAGACTGACGAACGCGGTGAGGCAAAGGATGATGCCGGCGGCCGAACGTAAACTCTCGCGCACCGACTGAGTGCTCTTCAGCGCACGGCAAAGTAGCGGAACAGCGAGTGATCCGGCGGGTCTTCCGCCTTGAGCTTCGGCACCCGCTTGCCGACTCCCACGACCACCGTGCGATTGAGCCAGTCGTGTACGCCCTGCGGCGCGCGGAAATACGGGGTACAGCGAAAATAGGCGGCGATGGCCGGTGCCTCATCGGCCGGCTGATCGGCCCGCCGCAGGGGGCCGTGAACGTAGCCCAGATTGCGGATGTAGATCAGGGTGCCGTCATCCGCCTGAATCATGTAGTGCGCATTGAGTTCGACCACGCCATCGGCGCGGATGATGGGCCAGTCCGCCCCGCTGTAATCCACCAGCCTGCCATTCAGGCGCGGACCGCTCACGGTGCAGCCTTCCCCGACCGATGTGTAGCCCTGTTGCCCCCCTCCCGGAAGGGGCCCGGCGACCCAGCGCTTGTCGAAGTTGATCCGCACGTCAAAGACATGCTCATACTTGAGCTCCAGATCGGCATCTTGCATTGCGATGACCTTCAGTAAATCGAGCATCCGGGATGGGGAGCGAGCTAGCATAATAGCGGGATGGGGGTGGTTATGATCCGACACGTGAGTTCGTGGGCAGTCATCGCCTGCAGTGCATTTTTGAGCCTGCCGCAGCGGGTGGCGGCGCAACCGCCGCTCGCCGGTGAACGGGTCGCGACGGTCACCGCGATTCCCGAGGTGATCGGCGCCGATGCCACCTGGGAGCTGGTGTGGGCGGATTTCAAGACGGCGGACGGTATCGTCGGCACGCCCGATGGCGGCCTCCTGTTCGCGCAGGAACAGGGCGACACCATCCGCAAGCTCGATGCAAACAATCACGAATCGATCTACCTCACCGACACGCATGGCGCCGGCGCGCTATCGATCGATACGCAAGGACGTCTCTACGCGGTGCAGCGCGCCTGCACGGATCCGGGCCGAGCGTTCAGCAGCGCCTGCCAGGAACTGCCGCGCATTAGCATTCTTGCCCCGGAGCAACGGTTGCTCGCCAACAGCTTCGGTGATGGCCGCGCACTGGGCCGACTCAATGACCTGATCGCCGATGGCAAGGGCGGCGCCTATTTCACGGTCGGCGGTATTTACTACGTCAGTGCGCAGGGCGTCGTCAGCACGGTCGCTGATCAGGACATCCGCACCAACGGTCTCATCCTCAGCCCCGATGGCAAGACCCTGTACGTCACGAACGTAACGACGATCGTCGCCTTCGATGTCCTGCCCGACGGCTCGACCCGCAACCGGCGCCAGTTCGCCGACCTGGCGGGCGACACCGGCGGCGACGGCATGGCGATCGATGCAGCGGGTCGAATTTACGTCTCGGCCTCGACCGGCGTTCACGTGATCAGTCCGCAAGGCGTGCATCTCGGACTCATTCCGACGCCGCGCGTTCCCATCTCGATCGCGTTCTCAGGGCCACAGAAGCGCACGATGTACGTTGCGCAGATGGGCGCCGTCGGCCCGGATGGCAAGCCGTGGGCAACTCTTCCCGGAGTGCGCAACACGGCCATGACGCTCTATCGGATCAACATGCTCAGCGAGGGCTTCAAAGGTCGCCCTAAATAATCTAAAAATCAGATAGTTACGCTATATTCTTCGCAGGACGGTAGAACAGCAGCGTGTCCTCGCCCTTGAATTGAATGGTCGTTCCGCCGACGAAACCGTGGCGCTCGGCGAGATGAACGGAGACGGTATTTTCCGGTGCGATCAGGCAGCACGAGCGCTCGAATCGGCGCTCACCGTCGAGCCATCGCAGCGCGGCGCCGAGTGCCTCGCGCGCGAACCCGCGGCCCTGCGCCCAGCTGGCAATCGCCCAGCCGGCCTCCGGCACCCCGATGATCGATGGCTCGCACTCGCGGTGGAAGTCGGCGAAGCCGAGATCCCCGATGTAGCGTCCACTGAGCTTTTCGCGCACGGCCCAATAGCCATATCCCAGCAGCGGCCACAACCCACCGTAGCGCAGCAGCCGCATCCAGCTCTCCTGCGGCGTCGAGGAACGGCCGCCGATGTAGCGTGCCACTTCAGGA
>Ga0210385_10000910_pt1 | contig 18849 bp, 17 predicted proteins | sample IncBWH26OmetaG_FD_160107 | JGI IMG/M metagenome (GOLD analysis project Ga0210385, IMG submission 160107) | Forest soil microbial communities from Barre Woods Harvard Forest LTER site, Petersham, Massachusetts, United States - Inc-BW-H-26-O ...
GAAGGGGGGAATGTCCTCGAGCCTGTCGCCTGGACCAGCTTCTTCGTTTCTGGCCTCGATTTTGGCCACTTCAATGTTGTATTTTTTCCGGGCGTGCGCCACCTTCGCCGCACGATCCTGCGCCGCCATGTTCGCGAGATGATCCGGCGTCGCCAGAGCCAGCCGCGCGCCATCCGGAATGTTGGGCAGCTCCTCTTCGTCGTCCTCGTCGGTTTCGTAGATCTTCAGGTATCCGTCAAACTTCAACACCGATCCGGAGACGCGGAAGTTGTAGGTCTTCTTGTTCTTCGCATCGATCTCGACCGTGGTCACGTCGTAGATGGCCGGAACCATCTGCGAGGCGACGAACCGCTGCCAGATCAATTTGTACAGCCTGTATTGCTCGTCGCTGAGGTAGCGGCGGATCTTGTTCGGGTGCAGCGCTGGATCGGTAGGGCGGATGGCTTCGTGCGCATCCTGCGCGTCCTTCTTAGAACGGTAGACATTCGGCTGCGCTGGCAAATACTGATTGCCGATTTTCTTCCCGACATAGTCGCGGGCCGCCGTGATTGCCTCGGGCGATATGCGCGTGGAATCGGTACGCATATAGGTGATCAGGCCGATGGAGCCGTCCGGTCCCAGATCGATGCCCTCATACAGCCGCTGCGCCACGCCCATGGTGCGCTTGACGCTGAATCCCAGCCGCGCGGCAGCCTGTTGCTGCAGGGTGCTGGTGATGAAGGGCGGATAAGGATTGCTTCTGCGTTCCTTGCGTTCGACCGATGCCACGGTCCAGACTGCTTTGCTGGTGGCATCGATGATCTGGCTGGCTTCTTTCTCGCTACCCACCGCGGGGGCACTCACGCCTTCGACTTTGGCGCGCTCTCCCTCGATCCCGACGAAGCGCGCCGTGATCAGTTGCGACTCGCCACCGGACTGCACTTCGAGAATCGCATCGATGGTCCAGTACTCGACCGGTTTGAAATCCTGAATCTGCTTTTCGCGCTCGACGATCAGCCGAACCGCGACGGTCTGCACACGGCCGGCGGAGAGCCCTCGGCGCACTTTGTCCCAGAGCAGCGGCGAAATCTGATAGCCGACAATCCGATCCAGCACGCGCCGCGTTTGCTGCGCGTCGACCAGGTTCTCGTCCACGTCACGCGCATGCTCGAACGCCTGGCGGACCGCCTTCTGGGTGATCTCGTTGAAGGTCACGCGCCGGATGAGTTTCTTGTTCTTCACAACCGGCATCAGCTGCATCGACAGATGCGCAGCGATGGCTTCGCCCTCGCGGTCGGGATCGGGCGCCAGATAAACCGCGTCCGCCTTCTGGGCCATCTTCCTCAGTTTGGCCACAACCTTCTCTTTGTCCGGCGACACGATCAGCGTCGGCTCGAAGGTTCTGTTCTTCAGTTCCACGCCAATGTCCCGCTTGGGCAGGTCCATGATGTGGCCAAAGGAGGCTTCCACCTCGTAATCTTTGCCGAGGTATTTGTTAATCGTCTTCGCCTTGGCGGGCGATTCGACGATGACCAGGGATTTGCTCATCGTTTCCTTTTAGACTGCCGCAGCGCCGTGCACGCGGCACCGGTCTGCAACAACATTCTTTCTGGCGGCTTCCTTCCGGAAGCTACCACGTCCTGCCGCTTCGAATCTACAGGTCCGGGACAGACCGCGCGCCAGATCATGCATTGGACGCGCGAAGTCGTTCAGAAGCTCCTGACGTAATTCTTGCCAGGAAGTTGTCGTATGCGTCCCGCGAGTTCCAGCTCGAACAGCGCGGTGAAAACCTCGGAAGAGCTCAGTTCCGGTTCAAGCTTTTCGAGGATTTCATCCATCTGCAATGCTTCATCCTGGCGAAGCACGCCGAGCACGCGCGCCTCCGAGGGCGGCAGCGGTGATTCCTCGAATAACGATGCCTCAGAGGCGGCCTGGGATGCAAATCCCTCGCTTTGCTCCAGCTCCAGGCGGATCGCCGTGGGCAGCTCCTCCCATACATCTTCCCAGTTGGACGTTAGCTTGGCGCCCTGTTTTATCAATAGGTTAGGACCCCATGCGTTCTTGGTTGTTACATTGCCGGGAACCGCGAAAACTTCACGGTTCTGCTCCAGCGCGCATCGGGCTGTGATACGCGTACCGCTGTATTCGGCCGCCTCGATCACGACCACTCCCACGCTCATACCGCTCAGAATCCGATTGCGGCGAGGGAAGTTTTGCGGGGCAGGAAAGGTCCCCAGGGGCAGCTCGGAAAGGATCGCTCCCCCGCCGGCGATGATCTGCTCGGCGAGGGACTTATTCTCCTTTGGGTAGATCACATCCACCCCCGTTCCCCAGATGGCGATGGTCGGCCGCTTCGCCGCAAGGGCGCCGTTGTGGGCGGCAGTGTCCACGCCACGAGCCATCCCGCTCAAAATGATCAGTCCGCGCAGCGCCAAATCCCGGGAAAGTTTCTCTGCCATGCCGGAGCCGTACGGTGTCGGGTGCCGGGTTCCGACCACGGCCAGGGCGGGCCGGGAGAGTAATCCGGCATCGCCGCGCACCCACAGCAACGCAGGAGGGTCGTAAATCTCGCGCAGCCGAATCGGGTAGGCCTCGTCGTGCCAGGTAAGGAGGGTGGCCCCCGTTCCGACCAGCTTCTCCAACTCCTGATCGCCGGCATGCCCGGCTTCGCCCGACGCAATGAACTGCGCAGCCTGGGCCGGCAACTGGAGGGACTCCAGTTCGGTGAGGGACAGATGCAGGATGCGCGCGGCACATCCACAGCGCTCGACAGCGCGCAGCAGACGCCGCGGTCCCACGCCAGGCGTCAGAGCCAAAGCCAGCCACGCATGCCGCTCTTCAAACGATGGGGCACGGAGCGGCTCCGCGGTGGAGGAAGCTGCACTCACCGCAGCGTCTCGTTCGATGGAGGGCACGTTCGTGCGCCGGCGATTTTCATGGATACTGCGGGGAGATTACGTTCCGTTTCCCGGTGGGTCAAGCAAAACGGGCCTGGCCATGGTTACGAAGGCCACATTGCTACACTGACGAGTGCCCTTGGATTTTGCCGATCGCCTCCGCGTCTCCGCGATTCATTTCCTCAATCCCGCCCCTTTGATGTGGAGCTTCGAGCACGAGCCCGACCGCTCGCGGCTGAACCAACGTTACGAGCTGTCCTCCGACACACCCGCCGATTGTGCCGCGAAGCTGGCCTCCGGCGCTGCCGATATCGGACTGGTTCCGGTCTCGGCTCTCGCGTTCACACCGTCTCTGGCCGTGATTCCTGGTTGCGCGATTGCTTCGCGCGACCATGTACGCTCCATCCTCCTGGTCGTGCGTCATCCCGATGGCGTGGACGGCGTCCGGCGCGTGGCTCTCGACAGCGCCTCACGCACCTCGGCCACCTACACGCGGATTCTGTTCTCCCGTTTCTGGCAGATTGAGCCCGCTTTTGTGGAGCATGCCCCGGATCTCGAAGCCATGCTCCGGACGGCGGATGCCGCGCTGCTGATCGGTGATCCCGCTCTTCTTGCGCTGGAAGATCGCGAGGCTCGTGAACGCCGGACCGGCGAACGGCTTCTCTATCTCGATCTCGCGCACGAGTGGCACTCCTTAACCGGAACCGTCTGGGTTTCGGCCTTCTGGGCCATCCGGCCCGAAGCCGTCCTCGCCTCGCACGTGACCCCCTCACAGATCGTCGAAGATTTTCAGCACTCCCGCGATGCCGGACTCGCGCACATCGATGCCCTGACCGACGAATGGTCGACGCGCATCGCCGTCCCGCACGAGACGATCCGCACCTATCTCTCCGAAAACATCTGGTATGTGCTCGACGACGCGTGCCTGGCCGGGTTGGAGCTCTTTTATCGCTACGGGGTCGAGTGTGGAGCGCTGCCTTTGGCGCCGGAGCTGGGGTTTCTCTGAAAATTCGACCCGTGCGATGTGACTCGGGACGCCTGGTCAGCGTCCTATGTTGGGTGTACTTAGCCCCGCAAACAGCAGCGCGCCACGCGCATCACCGCCTGATTCCGGCATGGGTGCTTCATTTCGGGCTCGCGGGCGTCTTCGCGGTTGCTTTCCTCGACGCGGCACCCATTCCGTTGCCGATTCCGGGCAGCACCGACATTTTGATCCTGATTCTCGGCGCCCACGGCGAAAATCCATGGTTTCTGGCTCCGGCCGCGATCGCCGGCGGCCTGATTGGGGCGTTTGTCACCTGGGCTGCCGGAAGAAAAGGCGGCGAAGCCATGGTGGATCGCTATGTTCCATCGCGGTTTCGTTCAAGCCTGAAGGGGTGGGTGAAACGCCACGGCATTCTCAGCGTTTGCCTGGCCGCTCTGCTCCCGCCGCCCATTCCGCTGCTGCCGTTTCTGTTGGCGGCGGGCGCCCTGGGGATGACCCGCAAACAGCTCCTCATTGCACTCGGCATCGCGCGCACGCTGCGCTATGGTGGCGAGGCCACGGTTGCAGCGATCTACGGCCGTCCTCTTTTGCGCTGGTTCAACCGCTATCTCGCGGGATGGTCGTCGATCATCCTTTACACCTTCCTCGCCCTGCTGGCTGCGGCGATCATCTTCGGGATCTGGAAATACCGTCGCGACCAGCGAGGAACGAAGGCATCGGGCCGAACGGTCAAGGCGCACGCGACCGGCTAGACGGCTTCGTGCACGATATTCTGTCGTCGTGCCTTCCATTTCCTTTCTCGAATGTTCCCGTTGCCATCACCACGTTTCCGCTGAGACGCCTCAAAGCGTCTGCCCGGCCTGCGCGGGATCGCTCTACGTGCGGTATGACCTGGAATCGCTGAAGAACCTGGCGACCCGCCCCCCGTGTGCCGCTGACGCGTCGATGTGGCGGTACGCGAATGTCCTTCCCGATGCGGATCCGGTCACCCTGGGCGAGGGCTGGACGCCGATGCTGCCCAGCCGCCGCTATCCGGGTCTGGTGATTAAGGAGGAGGCCGACAACCCTACCGGCAGCTTTAAGGCGCGTGGGATGTCGATGGCGGTCACCATGGCTCGGCACTATGGGTTAAAAAAGCTGGCTGCGCCATCGGCCGGCAATGCGGCCAGTGCGCTCGCGGCCTACGCTGCCGCCGCCGGCATTGAGGCCCATATCTTTATGCCACGCGACGTGCCGATGGCCAATTATCTGGAAGGCGTGGCCTACGGTGCGCACGTTACCCTGGTCGACGGGCTCATCTCGGACTGCGGACGTCTGGTCGCGGAGGGCAGCAAGCGTGAAGGCTGGTTCGACGTGTCGACGCTGAAGGAACCATTTCGCGTCGAAGGCAAGAAGACTATGGGCTACGAGCTGGTTGAGCAGCTGGGCTGGACTTATCCCGATGCGGTCTTCTATCCCACAGGCGGCGGGGTTGGCCTGATCGGCATGTGGAAGGCGTTCGAGGAAATGGAGCAGCTCGGCTGGGTCTCGGGCAAGCGCCCGAAGATGATTGCTGTGCAGGCCTCCGGATGCGCGCCCGTTGCTCGCGCCTGGAAAGAGGGCGCGGCTGCGTCAACGATGTTTGAAAATGCCGCCACTTTCGCGGCCGGCCTGCGCGTGCCCAAGCCCTATGGCGACTCACTGATTCTGGAGATCGTCCGCGAGTCCGGAGGAACGGTGGTCGATCTGCCCGATGAGGCGATCCTCGCTTCCCTTCTCGACTGGGCGCGGAACGAGGGTCTTTTGCTGTGCCCGGAAGGAGCCTGCGCGACCGCTGCCTACGATCAGCTGATCGCGACGGGGTTCCTGAACCCCGAGGATCGGGTGGTTCTGTTCAACACCGGCTCGGGGCTCAAATACATTGACGCCATCGCCGAGGCCATGCACCTGGCGAAGCCTGGGGAGAAGAAGTACCCGCAGCGCACCCCGGTGGGGGGGATTATTACGCCGCAATAAAATCGGGGCTCAAAAAGGCTACTGACAGAACGCTGTCAGTAGCCCTCCGCTACGCTCCTCTCGTAGTCAACTTCCGAATGAGAGGAAACTCCCATGACCACCGCTGAGAAGACCGCTACTTCGACCATCACCTGGTTCGAAATTCCCGCTTCCGATTTCGGTCGCGCGGTCCGCTTCTACGAAGCCATTTTTGCCACCCCATTGCTCCACCTCGCCGACTTTCCGAACATGGGGATCTTCCCCTACGAGCGCCCCGGCATTTCCGGCTGTGTCGCGTCGGGCGAAGGTCACCGGCCCTGCCCTGACGGCACCATCGTCTACCTCAACTGCGATGGCCGCATCGACCAGGTCCTTGGTCGCGTCGAGAAGGCGGGCGGCAGCATCGTCGAACCGAAATACCACATCCCCAACGTCGGATGGGTCGCCCAGATCCACGACTCGGAAGGAAACCGCATCGGCCTGCACGCCGCCGCCTAGAGGGCGTTCGGCGCGGCCTCGCCTCTACAATGCCCCTATGCGTCGTGCCGACCGCCTCTTCCGCATCGTGCAGTTGCTGCGTGGCGGCCGTTTGCAAACCGCCCGCAGCCTGGCCGAAAAGTTGCAGGTCTCCCATCGCACCATCTACCGCGATGTCCAGGATCTGCAGCTTTCCGGCATGCCGATCACGGGCGAAGCCGGCGTTGGCTATACGCTGCGCCGCGATCTCGATATCCCACCGCTCATGTTCGATCGCGAAGAAATCGCAGCGTTGGTGCTCGGCGCCCGTATGGTGGAAGCCTGGGGCGGCATGGAGCTCACCGAGGCGGCCAATCGCGCTCTGCGGAAGATTGAAGCCGTGCTGCCGGCCGGGCTGCGGGAGAAGATCGACGACGTCCTGTTGTATGCGCCGGGTTTCAAAGCGGCACCGGAGCTGCGCCGCAAGCTCGATGCGTTGCACTCGGCCGCGCAGGAGCGCCGCATTGTGTTACTTGCTTATTCCCGGGAAGACGGGCAGCCGAGCGTGCGCCGGGTTCATCCGCTGGCTCTATATTTCTGGGGAGGGACCTGGACGCTCGCTGCGTGGTGCGAGCTGCGAACGGACTTCCGCAGTTTTCGCGTCGATCGTGTGGAGCACGCCGATTCTCTCGACGAATACTTTATTCCGAGAGCGGGCCAGACGCTGGCCGACTATCTCCAGAAGGTCCGAAAGCAGTTTGGTGACGAGTCTGCTAATGTCATGTCCTAGTAGCCATTTGCCAGCAAGTATTCAAGCGTTACTTCAAATGCTGAGCTGGGCTGCTTTTGATCGACCGCCAGCTTGATCATCACGTCTGCTTCGATATTTACGGGATCGCCGTGCTGGAGCACATGCAGATTCGTTACCCTGCGCGTGTGCGGAAGAATCGCGACACCGACAATGTCTCCGTCCCAGGTCGCGATGGTCAGGCTGATGCCCTCGATTGCAATCGATCCCTTTTCGACCATGTACGAGCGCGTGTTTTCCGGGACCCGTACACGCAGCCACCAATCCGATAGTTCCGGATCAGCCGCGGCATCGACAGGATTGAAGGAAATCAGCTCTCCACGCCCATCCACGTGACCCTGAACAATGTGACCGCCCAGCGGCGCTCCTGCCGCGGTGGGCAACTCCAAATTCACAACCGATCCGGCCTTCAGGAAGCCGAGTGAAGTGCGCACCAGCGTCTCGGCGGCCAGGTCAGCATAGAAGACAGGCGATTCGATTTCGAGCGCCGTCAGGCACGTTCCGCTCACCGCGATGCTGTCCCCGGTGCGGAGCCGACCTGCGTATGCGGGCGCAGAGACAGCGATGCGGGTCGTGCCCTGACGCGGCTCCAGGGCCGTTATCGTTCCTGTCGTTTCAATGATGCCGGTGAACATGGCTCAGCTTTCTCCCCAGGGATCCTGCAAGTAAGCATCGACACGAACATCCCGGTCGATGCATTCAATCGTGGGCGGGATCGCCAGCAGCGATCGCGCTACCGGCTCCTGCAGCAGAGGAACGCCGTCGGGGCCCAAAAATATCGGCGCGAAGAACAAGGTAATTTTATCCACGTGTCCTCCGCTCAGGGCCGATGCATTCAGTTGACCTCCCGCCTCCATCACTGCCGACAGAATCTCGAGCTCACCCAGCCGCTTCATCACAGCTTTCAGCGAGGCGCCGCTGCGGCGACCTGCTCGTCCTCTCGCCGCGGTCTCCGCCGCGAACTGATCGCCGCCCGGCTCGACCGGATCGACGCGCTCCACGCGAACGCCGAGGGCCTCCAGGGTACGCTGACGCTGCGTGGGCGCCACGGTACAGAAGATGAGCAGATCGTTCTGTGCGGTGCGCACCAGTTTGGAATCGAGGGGCATGCGCAGTCCGGAGTCGAGGACAACGCGCAGCAGCGGCCGCCGTCTCGGTAAGCCGGAGCGGTCGGTCAGATGAGGGTCATCCTGCAGCACGGTGTTGACACCGGTGATGACGGCATCGGCGCTGTGGCGCATCTCCTGCACCTGAGCCCGGGCCTTTTCGCCGGTCAGAAAAACGGGAGCTCCACGCGGCGCACTGCCGGGGGCAGGGGCAATTCGTCCATCCAACGACAAGCCTGCCTTCAGCGTGATGAAGGGCAAGCCGGTCTGGATGTGCTTCGCAAAGCCATCATTCAGCTTGCGCGCCTGCGATTGCATCACGCCACATGTCACGGCAATCCCGGCTGTCTCAAGCTGCTCGATGCCTTTGCCGCGAACGACCGGATTCGGATCGGTCGTCGCCACCACTACGCGCGCCACTCCGCCATCAATCAAAGCATTCGTGCAGGGTCCGGTGCGCCCGGTATGACAACAGGGTTCGAGCGTCACATAGGCGGTTGCACCGCGCGCCGCTCCACCGGCATTCTTCAAGGCGACGATTTCCGCATGGTCCTTCTTGTCGTATTCGTGCCGACCGACTCCAACGATCAAACCGTCTTTTACCAGCACACATCCCACCGCGGGATTGGGTGACGCCAGGCCAACAGAGTGCTCCGCCAGCTCCAGCGCTCGCTGCATCCAGCCTTCGTCCGCGTGCAGACGATCAATCTCCCTGGTCACGAAATCCTTTCAAATCGCGAAGGCGGGCTTCGCTCAATTCTCCAGTAACGAATTCACAAACGCCCCGCTGTCGAATGGCAGCAGATCTTCGAGCGCCTCGCCCACTCCCACAAATCGGACCGGCAACTTCATCTCGCGGGCGATCGCCACAGCGATGCCGCCCTTGGCCGTTCCGTCCAGCTTGGTCAGCACAATTCCGGTCACGCCGGCCGACTCCGTGAACTGCCGCGCCTGCTGCAGGCCGTTCTGTCCCGTGGTCGCATCCAGCACCAGCAACACTTCGTGGGGCGCGTCGGCAATGATCCTCTGGGCCGTGCGCCGCATCTTGTCCAGTTCAGCCATGAGACCGGTTTTTGTGTGCAGACGCCCCGCGGTGTCCACAATCACCACGTCGGTGTGCCGTGTTTTTGCTGCCTGCAGCGCGTCAAAGAGGACCGCAGAAGGGTCGCCCCCCTGTTTGGTTTTCACCATTTCAACGCCACTGCGTTCGGCCCAAACCTCAAGCTGTTCGATGGCCGCGGCGCGAAAGGTATCCGCGGCGCAGAGGAGGGCCGTCTTTCCCTGTGCGCGGTGGAACGCCGCCAGCTTGCCACTGGTGGTCGTCTTCCCAGTCCCGTTCACGCCGACCATCATGATTACTTCCGGCGCTGTCGCAACAACGGATGCAGGGCGCGCATTCTCATCGAGAATCGACTTCAGCTGCTCCTTCAGCAGGTCTTTCAGCTCCGCTCCATCGCGAATCTGCTGCCGCTTGGCGCGTTCGCGCAGGTTACCGGCGATTTCCGCCGATGTGGTCACGCCGATATCGGACGCGATCAGGCTCATCTCCAGTTCTTCGAGCGCGGACTCATCGACGGTCCGGGTTAATGCGAGGACGCCGTCGATGCGTTCCCCCAGGCTGTCCCGCGTCCGCGTGACGGCCTGCCGCATGCGTTCGAAAATACTTTTCTTTTCCGGTTCCTGCTCGTCTTTCAGGCTGCCAAACAACGTCTGAATCATGAGAACTGCGCCCTCATCGCAGCTGCTTCGAGTTTAGCGAAGTGTGCGACGCGTAGTAGGGTCTGCCCCAGGTCAGACCAGCTCAGGAACGGGTTTTCTCATGCGGAACGAAACCGGAGTCCGCACATTCTTAATTTCAAGGGCTCCGGTATTCACCAACTCGCCGAGCGCGCTGACAACAGAAGCGTCGTAGCGGGTGCCGGAAAGGCGCGCCAGGATGTCGAGCACGTAGTCGGCGTTCATGGCCGACTGATAGGGCCGGGGCGTCGTCATCGCGTCAAAAGAATCCGCCACGGCGACGATTCGGGCCATCAGCGGGATCTGCTCGCCCTCGAGGCCGTAGGGATATCCCATCCCATCCAGCGACTCGTGGTGGAGCTCAACGCCAGGCACCAGATCCTGCAGCATGGTGATGGGACGCAGAATCGCCGCGCCTTTCACCGTATGTGCTTTCACGATTTCGAATTCTTCGGGGGTCAGGGGCGTGGTCTTCATGACCAGATAGTCCTCGACTCCCAGGCAACCGATGTCGTGCAGCAGGGCTGCCAGGCGGACCCGTTCCACCTGCTCTTCGTCGAGGCCCAGCTTCCACGCGATGGCCGCAGCATAGGCCGCCACGCGCTCGGAGTGGCCGCGCAGATAGGCGGTCCGCTCGTCGACTGCTTTCGCGAACATACGCATGAGGTCTTTCAGCGTTTCGTAGTGCATGCGGGCTTCTTCGTTTTTCTCGTAGCTTCGCTCGCGCATCGCCTTGAGAGCGTGCTGCCACGTCGGGATCAGGTCAGCGAAGAGATCGTCGGAGAATTCGGCAACCTCATGCGCCTGGTCGGTAACTCCAGACTCCAGGGCCTGAACGAGACGTTGAATGCGGCCCTCGAACCACAGGGTCAGCAGCAGCGCCGCCGCAGCGCTGCCGCAGAGTTCGATGAGCACCACCGCCCAGCCAGCCAGCACCGGGCGCAAGGTGCGTTGCGCGAGCAGCATTGCCAGGACAGTGACCGACGTCGCGCCTGCGAAAAGTGCCAGGAAGCGCGCAAACACACGCCAGCGGATTCGCGTCCCCGGTGACGAACTCTGCCGGGCCGAGCGAGCGGAAACTTTTTGCATGCCGAGCCTTTCCTGATCAGTTTACGGAGGTAAGGGCTTTTTTTCCTTCACCCGAAGGTGGTAAAAGCCGCTCTGAGCGGGTCAACAACGCCTTACGACTGTAATGGTTGATTGGAATGGGGCCTAAGTAACACAGCGATGACTTGAGTGCGCTACTCATCGCGTCCCGGGCGCAGCATCAGCTCCTCAATCGCGCTCTCCGGCGGCTTGCCACGGGTCAGAATGGCTTCCATCTGCTCGGCAATCGGCATTTCCACGTGATGCTTCCTGGCCAGACCCAGCGCCGCGGAGGTGGTGCGCACCCCCTCCGCCACTCTGCCTTCGAGTCCCGCCAGGATTTCGTCGATTTTTCGCCCCTGCCCCAGACCCATGCCCACCGTTCGATTCCTCGAAAGGGATCCTGTACAGGTCAGCACCAGATCGCCAATGCCGGAAAGGCCAGCCAGCGTTTCCCGGCGGCCGCCGCAGGCGACTGCAAGCCGCGTGAGCTCCGCTATGCCGCGTGTAATCAAGGCGGCATTGCTGTTGAACCCCAGCCCCAGACCGGCCACGATACCGGCCGCGATCGCGATTACGTTCTTCAGAGAGCCGCCCAGCTCCACGCCGATCACATCGTCGTTTCTGTAAAGCCGCAACGTGCTGCTGGAGAATTCCGCTTGCACCCGCGCTGCCAGCTTTGCATCGGCCGAGGCAATCGTAATGGCCGTGGGAGCGCCGGCCGCAACCTCCTGAGCGAAGGACGGTCCGCTCAGAACGCCACAGGGCAACTCCATTCCCCGCCCGGCAAGAACCTCGCCGATCACCTCGGTCATGCGCATACAAGTGTCGTCTTCGATGCCCTTGGTGGCACTAACCAGCAGCTGTCCCGCTTTCAGATGAGGCGCAAATTGCTCGTAGGTCGACCGCACGAACTGCGAAGGCGTCACGCTGACGACAATTTCAGCGCCGTCCAGTGCTTCGGCGGCCTTTTCAAAGATGAGAACGGATTCAGGAATCTGAAACCCGGGCAGAAACTGTACATTCTCCCGCCGATCACGCATTGCCGCTGCAACGTCTGTGGCGTAGGACCACAGCGCGACGTGATGGCCGCCCCGCCGCGTCAAACTGATGGCAAGGGCGGTTCCCCATGCGCCGCTGCCCATGACTGCAATCCGGCTCATGCGGCGGTGGTCCCTGTCCTGGTTGAGCCGGACTTGCCGAAGCGGTATTCGGTTCCGCTGATCAGTCGCGCGATGTTCTGGTGATGTTTCAGAATTACGATGAGCGGGACGATAAACAACACCGCTGTCTCCAGAGGAGTGCGCGGATCATGGGGCATTACCATGGCCAGCACGGGGAACGCCGCGGCCGACACGATCGATCCCAGGGAAACATACTTCGAAAGAGCAAACACCACCACAAAAATGCCCAGCCCCGCCAATGCGGGCCACAAAGCCATGGCGAGGAAGACGCCGAAGGCGGTCGCGACTCCCTTCCCTCCCCGGAAGCGGAGCCACACGGGGTAGAGGTGTCCAAGAACAACGAACAGCGCCGCGACAGCAGTCGCATTGGCGCGCACATCGGGCGCCAGACCCGCATGCACAGCCCAGACGCGGCACAGCAGAACTGCGCCATACCCCTTGAGAACATCGAGAAGAAAGGTGACAGCGCCCAGGCCTTTCGATCCTGAGCGCATGACATTCGTGGCGCCGATGTTGCCGCTGCCCTTCTGGCGAATGTCTTCCTTGCGGAAGAACCGGACCAGAAGATATCCGAAGGGAATTGACCCAAGAAGATACGCTCCAAGGGCAGCGATCAGGCAGATCGTCAGGGGCATTTCGCTTACGAGTCTACCAGTTAGAAGTGACCATCCAGACACCGCCGAACTTGCGGGAACCTGGACGAGTACAGCAGTCGAGAAAGCCATTGGGGATTGCATAGGAGGGAGGTCCTTCGCGGGCTGCTCCGCGTAAGGTGCGAACCGCCACTTCCTGGTCCAGGAAACTCACTGCACATTCGGGACCTGCGTGGCCTTGCCGTCGCGCAGACATTCGTCGATGATGCCGCGCACTTGCTGATCGGTTTGCCTCGCGAACTTGCCCTCCTCGGCGCCCAGACGACCCTCCTCAGCACCCAGCCTGCCTTGCTGCGCGCCCAGCGCTCCTATCTTCTCGCCGAATTCACCCTGCCGCGCGCCGGCTTCTCCCTGCAGCTGACCCAGGCGGGCCTGCAGTTCACCGAGCTTCGCCTGCATTTCCGCCATTCTCTCTGAGTTCCATTCGGCTTGCGCCGCGGCCAGCTGTGCCTGTAGCTCCGCCACTTTTTCCGGCGTCAGCATCTGGTCCTGAGCAGCCTTCAGCTTCGCTTCGGCTTCGGCGAGCTCTTTGGTGTCCCACTTGTTGCGATCTTCACTCGCCCTGGCCACGGCGTCGTTCAGCTCGGCCATTTCTTTGGAAAGGTCCGGCATCCTGACCACGCCAGCTTCCTCCTGCGCGCGTTCCAGATCCTGCTGCTGCTTGCCGAGCGCACCTTGTTGCTGCCCCAGCAACTGTTGCTGGCGCCCGAGAGCCTCCATCGGTTTGTACATCGCGCGAATCTTCGCCACGATGGCCGGATCGGTGACGATGTACGACTTGCCCTCATGTGTAAACCACAGGAACGGCCCTTTAGCGACTTTGCGCGCCGCGTCAATCTCTCCCCGACGGTTCCAGTTCCAGTCGCCGGAGAACGTCACGTTCTTTCCCGGGCCACTGTCGACAATCGCGTACGAATCGCCATTGTCGGAGAAGCGGAAGGCGTAACCGTACGTCGTTTGATCGTCGTCGGAGACCACGGTGGTTGTAGCAGAGTCGTTAATTGGGGGGACCGGCGCCGCAGGACCCACACCCACGGGCGGAGCCATGGCAGGCACGACGGGCGCGACCGCCGAGTTCGGCGCGGCAGGAAGAGGCACGGGCGCAGGCGCAACCTGGTTTGGTGGTGCATCCGGCGATACGGCCGGCGAAGCTGGGGCCTGTGGCGCCGGTGCTGCTGCCGGAGCAGGGGCGGTCGAGGGCGCAGGCGGAGCCGTCTGCGCTGCGGCACGAGGAACGTGGATCATCGCAGTCGCGGCGAACAGTGCCACTGGAATCAGGAGAAGTGAAATTGCAGCCCGGCGACGACCCTCCGCGAAGGCGCTCCGGAACAGATGTTCATTGAGCAACCGTTCGATGCGATGGGAGAGATTGCCGGGGCGAGCCATCGCGACTCCGGGCAGGGCCTGGCGCGGCATGGCTGCGAATTCAAGCAGGATCTCGGCGTATCTGGAGCGGCTGGCCGCAACGTCGATGCCCGCCCGGTCACCAATGGCTTCGCCTAACGAGGCCAGGATCCGACGCAACCACCATCCCAGAGGGCTGAACCAGAACATTGCCGTGTAAAGACCAGCCAGAAGCTGCAAGTAGAAATCCAGCTGCCGCACATGGGAGCGCTCGTGCGCCAGTACAGTGCGCAGCTTCTTCATGTCCCATTCGGTGTAGTTCGCAGGCAGCACGATGCCCGATCCGATCGTCACTGGAGACTGAATCTTTTTGCTGGAGCGCACGTTGGGCTCTGGCGCAACCAGCGGCGAAACCAGGTCGGCAGTCATCCAGAGCCGCAGCGCTGCTCCCAGTCCCCAGAACAGACGGAACAGCAGCGCGCCTGCAATCACCAGATAGGTCCATGTGAGAATGCGCCCCGCAGGCGGGAACGCCCGGCGACTCCGAGCACCGTCGGGCGCATCAGGCACCACGGCTGGCGCATCGTCCTCAGCAGCAGAAATCGCAATCGGGCTCGGTGCGACCGCCGTCTCTGCGGATCCGGAATCCTTGTCCTCGGTCGTCGCGAGAATCGGCGCCAGAGGCGCAGGTGCTGCTTGTAGCGCTGGTTGAGGTTCGGCGAACCCTTTCATCTGAACAGGGACCGTCCATCCCACGCGCCCCCATCCCGTGGCTACGGGCCAGCGCATCAGGAATGGCATGGCCACCGATGCCAGCAGGACGATGCTCCAGACGGCCTTCCGCGCAGGCACATTGTTGACGCGCAGCAAACGGAGCCCAGTCCCCACCGTAGCTGCAAATACCAACGCCCTCAGGCCCGCTTCGATCATGATGGCCGTCATGCTTTGCCTCCCTCCTGCTTTTTGGCGGCTGCAACCCGCTTGGTTAGCCGCTCCAGCTCCGCGCGGCTGACCACTTTTGAATCCAACAGGCCCACCAGCAACTCCTCCACTGACCCTTCGCAGAACCAATCCACGATGCGCTGTACGGCGCGCGCCGCCACCTTCTGCTGCGACTCTGCCGGCCGATAGATAAAGGTCCGGTTGTCCACCGAGTGCGCCAGGTATCCCTTCTCTTCGAGTCGGCGCAGCACAGTGCGGATCGTGGAGTCTTTCAGCGGCCGATCGAGTTCCTCGCGGACCTGCTCCGCGGTGACTTTGCCCAAACGCCAGGTAATGGCCAGGATGCCGCGTTCCAGCTCTCCCAGCTCGGCGGGATCGTGTCCGGATGGAGTGTTACTCGTCATAGTGTTACTCACTGTAACACATAGGACTGGACGAACCGCAAGAGGGTTAGCAAAATATTTTTACGAAGATGAGTCTGCGCTGGTTCAGCGAGAAGGCCTACATCAGGCGTCGCCGGACCATATCCAGCCCCTGGTGGCTGGAGAAGAAGCGGATGCTGCCGCGGTCACCCGGAAAGCGCTTCTCGACCCAGTCCGTGCCGTCCGCATCGCTGACCGCGACATAGACCAGTCCCACGGGCTTCTCTTCCGTGCCGCCGCCGGGGCCGGCAATGCCCGTGACCCCCAGGCCGAGGGTTGATCCGCATCGCTCGCGAATTCCTTCCGCCAGCGCCACAGCCACTTCCTGGCTCACGGCGCCGTGTTTCGCTATCAGATGTGGATCCACGCCGGCCAGCTCCGTCTTCAGCCGATTGCTGTAAACGACCGTGCCGCCGACAAAGGATCGCGAACTGCCACTGACGCTGGTCAGGCGCTCGGCCACCATGCCGCCGGTGCAGCTCTCCGCTACAGCCAGGGTTGCGGCCCGCATTTCCAGATGGTAGAGAACGATTTGCTCCAGGGATTCGCCCTGCGACGAATAAATGAAGTCGTCGAGTTCCTCTTCCAGCTTCCCTGCCAGTTCGTCCACGCGCTGTTGCGCCAAATCCGCGATGGGCTTGGCGCACGACAAACGCAGCTCGATGTCCCCCATGTGGGCGAGGATTGTCGTCTCGACGTCCTTATATTGCGTGTAAATCGGAGCGATCCTGGCGTCGGCCGCCGACTCCCCGATCATCGCTGCCTTGAGCACGCGCGTGGCAATGTGCCGCTTCGGCACAATCTCCTTCAGCCGCGGCAAGCACTCTTCTTCGAACATGGCTTTCAGCTCATGCGGCGGTCCCGGCAGCAACATCGCCAGTTTCCGATGCCTGCCGACGATTGTGTCCAGCCACTGTCCCGGCGCCGAGCCCAGCTTGTTCGGCAGGATGATCGCGCCGTCGATGACGTCCGCCTGCTTCTCATTGTTGCGCGTGATCGTCATCCGTCGCGACGCGGCTCGTGCATAGAGATGCGCAATCAGATCCGGATCGCGTTTCACATTGACACCCAGCGCCTCGCCTACGGCCTCGCGGGTCAGATCGTCTTCCGTCGGGCCGAGGCCTCCGGAGACCACAACGATGTCAACGCGCCCCAGCGCATGGCGGACCGCATCCGCCAGCTGCCTGAGCTTGTCGCCGGCGATCGTCTTGAAGTCCACCGCGACGCCCAGCTCATTCAGTTTTTCCGTGATCCAAAGAGAGTTGGTGTCCTGGCGGTATGGCGTGAGCATCTCCGACCCGACCGCAATAATCTCCGCGTTCATCGATCTCCAGGATTCCCCACTTGAATCAATCCATCGGCGGCGGAGCTATCAGAGCAGCCGCCATCCTTCAACGCCCAGCGCCAAATGATAAATGGATGTGCTGGTCGCCAGCAGCGCGCCTCCGCCCGGCACAAAACTGAAGCCTACGATTCCCGGCCCGGAAACCGCCAGTGATGCCTCGCCCAGCGGTGTGATGACCGCGACTCCGCGGCGCCCGCGCAAAGACGCCGACACGTAAACATTGCCGGCAATGTCCACGGCTACGCCCTGCGGCCGTCCCAGGCCGCGGTGCAGTACGCCGATGTCGCCATCACGATTGATGGCGTAAACTGCGTCGTAGCTCGACGTGGTTGGGCCGGTAACGTACAGCGTTCCATCGGGGCCAAACGCCAGGTGATACGCGGCTACGCTCGGCTCCAGTGTCGCAAAAACGAAAATCTGCCGATCCGGCGCAATCTTAAAAATGGTCCCGCTCCGATCACCGACGTAGAGATTCTGATCCGGGTCGAACGCGAGGCCGGTGGCCACTCCCATGCCTTCTGCGTAGACCGAGGCCGCTCCGTTCCTGGCCACGCGATACACCTTGCCCTCGTGGCGCGAGGAAACGTAGAGATTCTCCTCGTAATCGACCGCCAGGCCGGTGGCATTCATAATGCCGCGGACAAAGGGCCGCATTTCGCCGTCCCGCTCGATGCGAAACACCGAGACAGGCGTCTCCTGACCGCGCTGTCCGGAGAATGTAGCGTAGATGTTGCCAGAGTGGTCCATCACCGAATTTGCTACCGCGTGTATGCCCGTAGCGATCAGGCTCGCTACGCGCACTTCCACTGCATTGCTTTGCGCGCCGTTTTGCAGGATGCGGAGCCGTCCGGATTCCGCTTCTTCAGGAACGCGCAGCGTCAACCGGGCTCCGCGGCTCAGAAGCACGGGAGCCGCTAATTCTCCGAGCATCGCGATGGGGCGCCGCCATTCCCCGCCTCCGATGCGATTCGCATCGTTTTGGGACATCGCAACTGCGCCGAGGTTGATGCCCCGCACCTCGACGTCGCCGCCCGGCAATGCAGCAGATGGAGAGACCAGGTCAATCCTGGGGGCCGTGCTTGGTTCCGACTTGAGAATTCGCACCATTGCGTTCGTTGACCCGCTAACAGCTTCCTGACGGCCACTTCACTCGCTGCGTGGCCTGACTACTCCGCCCTCACCACCATATTCGCAGGAACAGCATGACCAGCAATCCATAGATTCCCGCAGCCACGTCGTCCAGCATGATCCCAGAGCCGCCCGGGAATCGCTCCATCTCGCGCACCGGCCACGGCTTCACGATATCGAAGAACCGGAACAACACGAAACCCACCAGCGCATGCCCTGGGTCGACAGGCGCAAACGCCAGCGTCACCCACTGCCCCACGACCTCGTCGATTACGACAAAACCCGGATCGGTTCGCCCGCTTTCCCGTTCGACGATCGTTCCCGCCGAAATTCCGATCAGGGCAACGATGAGGGCCGCGGTTAACGCTATCAAGCGCGCGGCCCAGTCCGTGAGATGCGCTGCGTCCAGCCCTATATACCAGATCGCGGCAGCGGCGAGCGACGCCCATGTCCCAGGGCCAGGTTTGAGCCTCCCGATGCCGAAAAAGGTAGCGACTACCCACGCCCAACTGGTTCTCGCCGTGGGCGCCGCGGCAACTCCTCCCTCGTGAACCCGCACCCCCGGTGGGGGCAGCTCAGTCCTTTTCGTCATGCTCTCCATGCGGCGGATCGCCGCCGAGCCCCTCCAGAACCTCGGGATCAAGAATCGGCGACGAGATGCGGTATGCCCCGCTGGCCCATTTGCCGAGATCGATCAGGCGGCAACGGTCGCTGCAGAAGGGAAGATTCTCGTCCTGCGCCGTGACCACGGTGCGGCAGGTTGGGCACCGTAGAATTTTGCCTTTCAGACTCATACATGAGTT
>Ga0210385_10000911_pt1 | contig 18844 bp, 20 predicted proteins | sample IncBWH26OmetaG_FD_160107 | JGI IMG/M metagenome (GOLD analysis project Ga0210385, IMG submission 160107) | Forest soil microbial communities from Barre Woods Harvard Forest LTER site, Petersham, Massachusetts, United States - Inc-BW-H-26-O ...
GTCCGCTCTTTTGGGGCGTTTTGCGAGAACTCGTGCCTGGCGCATCGGTGCGCGGAGATACGTTGAAAACCATCACCTTCGAGACTCGAAGCCGGTTCCGCTACCTCCGCTTTCTGCTGGCAGTCGTCGCTAGCCGTCATACGTTTTCAAATCAAGTCGTGCTATACGACGCCCGAAAGATCGAGTGCGATCCACGCAACGGATCGCGCAAACCAATCTTTGTGGAAGCTGACGGCGAAGTTCTCGGAACGTTGCCGGCCAGGATCGAGATCGCGAAAGAACAACTCACTCTGCTTGTTCCTCCCGGTGTCGAGCCGTAGCGTCTCCTGTCTCGTGCCGATACCCCTGCCGTGCCTGTTGCGTTCACTCGATCCAAACTGCGATGATCGCTCCGGCAACCGACAAGGGGAAAATATCAATGCAATGGAAGTCAATCTTCATGGTCGCGGCGCTCTTTTCGCCGGGCATTAATTCGTGCGCCCAAAAGCTGGCTTGGGAGCCTACGCCTGGCCACCTCACCAGGCCACTCTGGCCCGGAACGGCCCCAGGCGCCCCCACCGACTTGCCGCCAGAAGTGGATACCACCACGCCTCAACAGAACCTGATAGCTGGCAAGCCGCTCGTTCGCCTCGGGAACGTTTCGAGGCCTACGCTCACCGTTTACAAGCCGCAGCAGAATGACTCTGGCGCGGCAGTGGTGGTCTTTCCCGGCGGCGGATACCAGATTCTTGCCATCGACCTGGAAGGCACGGAGGTCTGCGATTGGCTCAACTCCATCGGAGTAACCTGCGTCCTGGTGAAATACCGCGTGCCGAATACCGGTCCGTATCCAAAATCTCCAGCTGCCCTGCAGGACGCGCAACGCGCGCTCAGACTCGTGCGTGAACATGCCGAAGAGTGGAAGATCGATCCACATCGCGTAGGTGTCCTGGGATTCTCAGCAGGTGGACACCTGTCGGCTGCCCTCAGCACTCACTACGAACAACGGCTCTACGATTCAGTCGACGCTGCCGACAAGCTCAGCTGCCGCCCAGACTTCGCAGTCGTCATTTATCCAGGCTATCTCGCCATTGCCGAACAAAACGTGACTGCCAATCCCGAAGTTCGTCCCACTCCGGAAACGCCGCCGACATTTATTGTCCAGGCCGAAGACGATCCCGTGCATGTTGAGAATGCGGTCACATACTTCATGGAACTCAAGAGCGCCAAGGTGCCGGCCGAACTCCACATTTACGCGCAGGGGGGACACGGTTACGGATTGCGCCGCACCGCGCTGCCCGTGACCACATGGCCGCAGCGTGTCGAAGACTGGCTCCATACCATCTCCGTTCTTCCGGGCAAATAGCCTTTACAATCGCACCATGCTCATAGGCGTACTCACTGTCTCTGATCGCTGCTCGCGGGGTGAAGCTACAGACACTTCAGGTCCTGCCGTTGTAGCGCTCGTGCTTCAACTGTGGGCCAACGCCATCGTGGAGACAGGCCTTGTCGCCGACGAAGAGGAACAAATTATCGCTCGTCTTCAAGCATGGACCGACGCACATGCCTCACTGATTTTGACCGTCGGCGGCACCGGAATGAGCCCGAGGGATCGTACACCCGAGGCAACGCGCCGTCTGCTCGAACGCGAAGCCCCCGGTCTTGCCGAAGCAATGCGGGCGAAGGCTGCACAGAGGAATTCTTTCGCCTGGCTTTCACGCGGTGTCGCCGGATTGATCGGAGCCACGCTCGTTGTGAACCTGCCTGGCAGCAAGCGCGGCGCAGAAGAGAACCTTGCTTCGATCATGCCGTTACTCCATCATGCGATCGAAATGATCGAAGGCGGACAGTCTCACCCCTGACTCCACTGGCATGCATAGCAATGCCCACCTTCTTTCACCCAACACAGCCAAAGTTAGCAAACGCTTTCCGATTCGAAATTCGTGACGCCGCCCGCCCTCCCTCCGCCTGACAAGGTTCTCGGCCAAGTCGCTGGAAAATAGCACCTTTGCCAGTATCCAGAGGCGAAGAGGATTCAATTTCGGTTCCAGAAACACGAGAAAAGGGGTTAAAATCGACCCATCGCGATGAGTGACTCCAGCATGAGTTCGGCCGAGCATCGGCGGCACGGCGCCGTAAGCATTCGCGACGTCGCCAAGCGGGCTGGCGTTTCCATTGCCACCGTCTCCCGAACCGTCAATCAAATTCCTACCGTCAATCCCGAACTGGCAAAGAAAGTCTGGAAGGCCATCGAAGAGGTCGGATATCTCCCTAATACCCAGGCGCGGGCTCTGGTCTCGGGCCGCAGCCGCATGCTGGGTCTTATCGTGTCTGAGATCACGAATCCGTTTTTTCCAGAACTGATCCAGGAGTTCGAAAACCTGGCTGTAGCGCAGGGATACGAAGTGCTCATCGGGTCGACAAACTATGACCCGGCGCGTACTGAAAGCCTGATGCGACGTCTTCTCCAGAGGAACGTCGATGGCGTTGCGGTGATGACATTCGGCGTGGAAGAAGAGTTGGTAAAGAAGCTCGTGGAACGGGAGTTTCCTCTCGTGTTCGTCGATGCTGGTCCCGATCTGCCCAACATCCGCTTGGTTCAAGTCGATTATGGCGAGGGCATTCGCCAAGGCGTGCAGCATCTGGCGGCACTGGGCCATCGCACCATCGCATTTATCACTGGGCCGCTCAATCAGCGGTCGCCCCTGGCGCGGCGGGATGCCTACATTCGCGCCATGGCCGAACTAGGACTGCAGGCCCCGCCGGAACATGTAGTCGAAGGGAATCACACCATGGAAGGCGGCATCAACGCTATGGAGCAACTCTTGCTATTGCCTGAGTTGCCCACTGCTGTGATTTGCTCAAATGACATGACGGCCATCGGTGCTTTGCACGCACTGCATCGGACGACCTATCGCGTGCCGGACGATATCTCTGTTGTCGGGTTCGATGACATTCACCTCGCTCAATTCGCATTGCCTCCCCTCACGACAGTGCAAATGTCCTGCAAAGATCTCGCCGCCGCTGCGATTGAGAGCCTCCGCGCCGGCATCGAGCCCGATCACCCACGACAGCACAAGAAGGAATGGCACGTTTCCACTCGGCTTGTCGTGCGGCGTTCGTCGACTTTCCCGCGTGGGAGTCTCCCGGCGTTGGTTGGTCCTGCGGCGGGAAAAACTCCCTGATACAAATTCGGCAAAATCTGATCCCGTGTTGGCCGCGTCGCGTCTTCCACGCGCAGGGTAGTGCTGCTGCGAAATCGCTCGCCGTGCCTCTACGCATCCTTGCTCGCGCGGCGGGTGAGAGCCTAGATTAAGCCCCGGAAACAACAGCCTGCAGCGCGGAAATTGATGACGCAAACTCACCTCGGTTTTCGAAAGGCAAAAACGCCTGAGCAACCGGCGCAAAGCTTTTGCGGTGCAACGGTGTCGGGCCGAGGCGCTGAAGCGCAGCAAGATGCTCGGGAGATCCATAGCCCTTGTGGCTGGCGAGGCCATAGCCGGGATACTGCTTATCGAGTTCAACCAGTAAGTTGTCGCGATAGACCTTGGCCAGCACGCTTGCGGCGGCGATCGAAAGACTTGTGCCATCTCCCTGAATCACCGACTGCTGCGGACAGGGCCAATCGATGGCGTCAACGCCGTCGATAAGGAGAAAGTCTGGCGATAGCGTGAGTTGCTCGACAGCAAGACGCATGGCCAGCAGCGAGGCGCGGCGAATGTTGATCCTGTCGATGGTTTCCGCGTCGACTGCGGCGATGGCCCACGCAATGGCGCGCGCGCGAATCTCAATGTCGAATGCAACGCGCGTTTTCTCAGGTAGTTTCTTCGAATCATTCAGGCCGGATATCCGGCAAGTTGCTGGAAAAATCACAGCCGCGGCAACTACGGGGCCGAAAAGGGGACCGCGGCCGACTTCGTCCAGGCCTGCCACGTGAATGGCGCCATTCTTGCGTGCCGCGCGTTCCAGCTTCCATCCGCAGACCGGAGTCCTCGCCATAAGAGCGAGTATAGAAAGCAAAACCCCACCGTGAACGGTGGGGCCTGTTGAGCATGTGAATAACCGGGCTGAAACTACGCCTTGGCAGCGACGCGATCGACTTCCTTGAGGCGCGCGGCCTTCCCGCGAAGTCCGCGGATGTAAAACAGCTTGGCGCGGCGCACCTTGTAGCTGCGAATCTTTTCGACCTTGTCGACGACCTTCGAATTAAAGGGGAAAATGCGCTCTACTCCCTGGCCAAAGCTCATCTTGCGGACAGTGAAAGTGCCCTGTGGGCCCTTGTTGATGGCGATCACGAGGCCTTCAAATGCCTGCAAACGTTCCTTGTCGCCTTCTTTGATCTTGACCTGGACGCGGATCTGGTCGCCGGGGACAAATGCCGGCAAATCGGTGCGCTTGAGCTTGTCGGCCAGGCGCTGCATAACTGGATGAATTGACATGGTTTCTTCCTGCTGTTGAACTCAGAACTTTGATTTTAACAGAAATTCAGGTGCAGCGCCTAATCCCCAACATTAACAGGCTTTATTGTGCCCGGCACGCTTTGCTGGCGTCGCCCGGCCTGCGTTTCCGATCACCGGATCAGCGGGATATAGGCCTTGGTGCGGCCACGCCACTCGAGAAATTCATCCTGAAAATATTGCTCTAGCAGGCGCTCCTCCGCTTGGACGCGGATCTCGATGCCGATAAGGAGAAATAGCATTCCCGCCACAATCATTGGCCACCAGGTATAGATCAGACCGACTGACAGAATGAGGCCGAGCATGGACGCATAGATCGGATGGCGCAACCGCGCGTACGGTCCCGTTTTCACCAGGATGTGGCCCTCGCTGATGGCCGCCTGGAAGCGCCATTGCTTGCCGAGGTGCCGCGTCGCCCGCCAGGACAAAAGAACAGAAATCGGCGCAAGGGCCATTGCAGCAACAAGTTCCGGAACCGTCTTGACGAAGTCGGTGGGCCGGACATACACGAAGATGCAGCCAAATCCGATGAAGTTGAAAAAGATTCCCCAGCGCGATGCAGGCGCGCGAAGGATCTCTGTTTGCCCTGAGGCAAGTTTGCGCGGGCGCAGGAAACCGAAGATCCACACAATCCAGCAGACGGCGACTTCACCGAAAGCGATGAGCTGAAGCGGGCCAAATTGCGCCAGGGCGAGTTGGAGAAAGTGTTGAGGCATTTCAGTCCTGGTGCCAACCAATCGAGTGGAGCAGCTTTTTATCCGACTCGGTCAACATTGCGTGCTCCAAAAGATCGGGGCGGTTGGTGAATGTTTTGCGCAACTGCTGTTCGCGGCGCCAGAGGCGAATCTGTTGATGATCGCCATTGAGAAGCACTTCCGGCGCGGGAATCCCCTGAAAAACCGCCGGCCTCGTGAAATGCGGGTAGTCGAGAAGGCCACCCGCGCCATGCTGAGAGCGCGGAACGCCATCGATATCGATGGCAATTTCGTTATCCGCAGCGCCGAAGCTTTCGAACGCCCCCGAAGCTTCGTTACCCAGAACGCCGGGGATGAGGCGCATAACGGCATCGACGACGACAGCTGCGGCCAGTTCTCCGCCACTGAGCACATAGTCGCCGATCGAGAGCTCCATGTCGCAATAGAGCTGGCTGATGCGCTCATCGACGCCCTCGTAGCGGCCGCAAATCAAGACGACTTGGTCGACCGCCGCCAGTTCACGCGCGACGGATTGCGAGAAGGGGCCCCCCTGCGCAGAGAGAAGAATCACTTGCGGTGAGGCAGATGCCTGAAGCTCCCTGGCAGGGGAAGATTTCGGCTCGATGCCTAGCGAAGCAAGCGCTTCGGCCAGGGGCTCGGGCTTAAGAACCATTCCTTCGCCTCCGCCAAAAGGGCGATCATCAACGGTACGGTGCCGGTCATGAGTGAATGCCCGCAGATCGTGAAAGTTGACGGTCACCAATCCCTCGGCCTGGGCACGGCGAACGATGCCGTGCTCGAAGATTCCGGAGAAGAATCCGGGAAAGATGGTGACGATATCGAAACGCATGGCTTTGCTCTCTGATTTTAGAGGCAGGGACCGGAAGACCGGGAACAAGGAACCAAGGGGATGGGAAAACGGAGAAACGAAGAGCTGCGGACCTAGGGAGAAACGGTACTGCGAATTGGGAGCCGAAAGTAGCGGCGCGGAAAGTCGTAATTCGCTCGCAGAGTGCGAAGGACAGACAGCTCAATCAAGGCGTAACTCCTGCGGTTGAAGGGATATTGCCTGCAAAATCATTCAGCATGGGTAATTACTTTCTCGATTCAACTCAATGAGAACGCTGTGGTAACTTACCTCTGATTCTTGCTGGACCTGCCATGAACCAATTAACAATTCCGCCAATGAAGGGCCCCGGAAAGTCATTTGCGCTCCGCCTTCCGACTTCGATTCATGAACAGGCCGAGAAGTGCGCCGATCTGGATGGAACATCGTTGAACCGATTCATTACTCAAGCGGTTGCGGAGAAGCTCATTCGTATGGAAAGCCAAGCGGCACAGAATATAGAGGATAGCGATACATAAGCACCGGAGTAACTCGCCCAAAAAACAGAGCCGGCCGAGGCACTTTGAACGGACCCTTTTATAAAAACCCGTAGTACTATGGATCGGTGAGTTCCGAGCCCGAAATCGTTCGCGTGGAACTACCAGCCGACTTGGAGGTTGCGCTGCGCCGAGTATTGCGGCGTTGCGGGCTTTCTCCCTCTGAATTCATCACAGAAGCAGTGATCGAGAAGCTGGCCGCTCGCGATTTGAGCGACCGGGCTGGAGGGGCGGTCCCCCGGCATCGCTGCCTGCTTTATGAAGGTCCTCCGTCAAAGCAACTGCCGACGCTCGCAGCTGTGATTTGCCAGAAGATTGAGGAGAACTATCGTTGCCTCTACCTCAACAGTCCAACCATGGTCACCGGAATGGCGTCGTATCTCGCGGCTCAAGGCCGCGATGTGCTGGAAGATACGAAACAAGGCAGGCTGGTGTTGTCGTCGGACCAGCACAATGCAGAAGATGGCCTGTTCGACGTGGATGCGATGCTGCAGGGTCTCGGCGATGCTCTTGATCAGGCGCTGAAAGATGGATATAGGGGCCTCTGGGCGTCGGGAGACATGACCTGGGAGTTTGGCCGATCGGGAAATTTCTCGCGGCTCCTCGAATATGAATGGCGGCTGGAAGAATTCTTTGGGTCGCATCCCGAACTGGAAGGAATCTGCCAATATCACGTGGATACGTTGCCGCCAGAGGCGATTCAGCATGGGCGCGATGCTCATCCGGCGATCTTTGTAAACGAAACGCTTTCGCTGGTGAATCTGCACTACCATCCGCGGAACGCGCCTGCGTAGAGCGGATTGCCGGCTCAATCGGAATCAATGCTGTCTCGTGGGCAATTCCTAGAGTTGTGCTTGTCGCGCGCGCAGCTTGCATTGCAGGCGAGGATTACGAGGCGGCGGTTTTGAGCTGCGCAGCGAGTTTCTTCATGGCTGCATTTTCGCGGGCTACTTCGCCTGTGTCCTGGTTATGGAAGGCGATCTCTGCGGCGATGGAGTGGCCGAGAACCTGCTGATCGATGTTGCCGAACTTTCCGGGCACGAGGCTGCCGAGCCAACCGACCCAGGCCGGGGTGTGCGCGTTGCCCGCAATGATGCCTGGGCGGAAGATGGCGAGGCGGGGAAAGCCGATGGCGCGCACGGTGTCCTCCTTCATGCCCATGATGCGGGCATAGCGAATCCTGCTGCTGGCTGTGCTTCCTACGGCAGACAGAAGGCAGAACTGGGTGATGCCGGCGTTGCGGCAGCCACGCGCGAAGGCGCCCACGACACCGAGTTCAAGACGACGCAACTCTGCTTCGGACCAGCGCGCTGAACCGGCGCCGACACCCACGCAACTGACGGCGCCGGCGGGGCCATGGCCAAGAACGTCGCGGGCAATGTCGGCAGTGCGTTCGGCGAAGTCCGGTGCGGCGGTATCAAGCACTACATTGCGGATGCGCGTTCGCGGAGCAATGGGCTTTCGGGTAACCATGACAACTTCACGGCATTGCGGAATTGCCAGAAGCGCGTCGACGGCCGCGCCTCCGACCTGTCCGGTACCGCCGAGAAGGATTGCGGCGAAATTCTGATTCATCCGACGGACCTCTGCTTACAAGGGAATGCGAGAGTACGTTTCATCTCTCACCTTAGGTTCTTCGAGCCGCGAGTCGTCATGAAATGGGTTGTCGATCCGTCAAGCTGGGTAACATTGCCGGTCTGCAAAAAGGAGGTTGGCGTGACGTTCGACGAGTCTTTCCGCCGAATCATCAGGCTGTTCTCGAAATCCGGTTAACGATAGCAGAAATGAAAGCAGGTCGATTCAGGCTGGGGCTGGACGGTCGAGTTTCGTGCCTGCACGGGAGAAGGGGCCGCTGCGTTTCGTCGATGGGTGTGGTATGCGTGGAGCAAACAGGTAAAGTCATTTTGGATTGGCAGAAACGATGGCTCGAGGGTCGAAAGAGTTTGAGGGCCAGATGCGATGAGCGTGAAGCGGATGTCATCCTCGGAGGCGATTTGGCTTGCTCTTCTCAAGACGCGGCAGGATTTGGCCCGTGGAATTTCATTCTCCAAGTTCCTCAGGATTTACCTGGTGGCAGTGGTCGCCGAAGGCATTCTCGTGCCCTACCAGTACCTGATTCGGAACGACCTGATCGACGCGCTTCTCTCCTTGGATCTCCATCGTTTGTTGAATTCGGCCTACGTTCCGATGGCGATCTGGGCGATAGCTACGGCGATCGCGCTTCTATGTCCCATCTATTACACGGTCGTTCGAATGCGTTTTGTTCTCTTCCATTGCCTCGTATTTGGAGAACGCGATCTGGAAGCAGGTTGGCGGCCATACGGGCGAGAGACGGTTCAAATGGGAATCGTCTCTGCACTGAGCTGGCTTGTTGTTGTTGCGTGTCTAATTGTGCAGAGCCTGGTGCTGGCAGCGGGCGGGCTGAGCGTTTTTACGCTCAAGACCGACGACGGGAAGTTCGATCCGGGTGTGTTTTTGTTCATGTACTTCAGTTCGCTCCTCGTCGCTTTTGTGCTCGGGAGTTTTGTGGCGGTCATCAAGGTCATCCTCCACGATTTCATCTTGCCGCACATGGCTTTGGAGCACCTGTCTTTTTGGCGGGCTTTGGCTGCGTGCCGCAGAAATCTCGTCGCCGAAAGGGAAACATTCCTTTGGTATTTTGTCCTGCGCGTCACGGCGACCCTCATTCTGTGGGCGCTGCTTACTGCCATTGCCACAGGATTGGGACACATCGTTCTAGGCTTTTTAAGCTCAGCCTCGGCGGGGCTCGATTTGCTTTTGGCGAATGACCTCGCCTCGTTTCCCGGGTTGAAATTTGTTTCCGACTTCGTGTTTGGTCTCATTGGAGTGCTGGCCGGGGTTTTGCTCGCACTTGCTTTCGGCGGCCCGCTGGGGGTGTGGACTCGCAACTATTCGTTAATTTTCTACGCAAGTCGGTATCGGCAACTCGGCGACAGGCTTCCGGTGAGCCAAGAGATCTTCGCCAAAACGAAAGACAAGAGCCCGCAGGCATTCAAGAGGAGTGGTTGAGCAGTGGGCGCCGGTTTATTCGGACCGGTTGAGCGTGACGAGGCCTTCTGGGAGCGCCATTTCGATACGGCGTCCTTCGAGATCGAGCAGGCGCAGGTAGCTTTTTGCGAAAGGGATGAGAATTTCGCCGGAGGGGCCACGCACGATGAGGAGTGGAGCGGGGCCGGCGGTGCGATCGACGTCGTCGATGGGGCCGATGGGGACGGGTTCTGTTCCGGAGACGTCGAACAAGGTGCAGCCGATCATGTCGGCGATATAAGCCTCGTCGGAAGGAAGGGGAACTCGTTCGGCGAGAGGGATTGCGACGCCGAGTCCGGCGAGGGTTTCGGCGGCGGAGATGGAGTCGATGCCAGCGAAGTGGAGGACGATGCCGCCCTTATGAAGCCAATGGTCGATTAGCTCGAGGGAGCGGAGCGGTTCGGTTGAAGGAGAGGAATTGGCCGCAGGTTCACGAACGAGCCAGAGTTGGCGCCGCTCGGAGAACTTTTCAGGAAAGTCAGTAAGAATTTCGGCGAAAACTTCGCCTTTACGGCCCTGTGTGCGCAATATGCGCGCAAGCCACACGAATGCATTGGACGCAGACATCAAAGCTCCTGCGAACCGGGGCCCGGAAGATAAACGGCCACTAGGCGGGGTCGTCCTCTTCAAGGATGTCCAGCGTGTAGCGGTGGTGCAGCTTCATGCTGACGGCACCCAGGATGGTGCGAACGGAACGGGCTGTGCGGCCCTGTTTTCCAATGACCTTGCCCACGTCTTGCGGCGCGACCCGCAGCTTTAGGACCGTGTTCTCTTCCCGACCCACGGCTTGCACCTCTACAGCTGCCGGTTCATCAACGAGGGCCCGCGCGATTTCGCGGACCAGTTCTTCAACTGCGACCATATCGTGTTGGGTCATCTACTTGCCTCTGACCATCTGTGTTCAAGATCGTACATATTGAACACGTGGGCGAATGGTAGCACACCGCTTAACTGCCGTCAGCCCGTAGATGAACGGAAGATGACAGCAGTGCGCAAACGCGGGAAAAACAGGAAGCTGAGGCTAAACTGCCGCGGGTTCCGCAGCTTTGGCTGGGAATTTACCAACTAGCTTGGCCACGGTGGGCGAAAGCTGGGCCCCGACGCCGCGCCAGTAGGTGATGCGATCGTGCTTCAGGTCGACGGACATTGGGCTGGTGCGAGGGTTATAGGTGCCAACCACTTCGATGGAGCGGCCGTTGCGGGCGCGGTCCTTTTCAATGACAACGATGCGGTAGTAGGGCTGCTTGCGGGCGCCAACGCGCGCCAAACGAATCATGACCACGGAGATACGGTTCCTTTCAAGTCCAATGCTGCCTGTAGGTTGAGAGGTCTTTTAAGGCCACCCCGGAGAGGATCGGCCAGGTAGGGCCAGACCACAGGATCAAGCCGCACAAGACGCAACATCTAAGTATCGCTGAAAAGCGGTGTTTGGGGCAAGCGCGAGAGGGACCGACGGCTTGGTTCAGTGCAACTTTAGCTTGAAGGATTTGGAATCGTGAAAGGCGGCAAGCGGAGAGTTAGATCAGCTGTCCTGGATGGAGCGCTAGCCGCAGTGCCAGAGGTAGAGGTGAGCGGGAGCTGACTCGGAGAATTCTCGCAGCGGGATCACAGATCATGAATGGCTGTGCGGCGATAGTGATGACTGCTCCATTTGAGCTGACACTCGGATATTTCGGATCACGCGGTTGATCCGGACATATCGACTCGCCGAACTCGAAGTTGATCGTGACTTCGATTGGCTCTTCCGCACGGCAGCCGGTGCAGGCAAACCTGGCCTTCTGAACAAGTTCTGACGCCGGTTGCCGCAGCATTTGTGGGCCGCTCACAACTTCGACGGATATCGGAACTCCATCAGGGCTGAGCTTGATTGTGAGATGAACTTTGCCAATGACCCGTGTCGCGAGCGCCATCGGCGGATAATTCGCTGGTGGCAACTCAGTGATGATGAGTTGCGGCGTTTGGGGCGTTGGCATTGTCTGACAGACGGCTGGCATGCAGCAGAGGGGTGCGAGCGGCGCGATGACAAGGTTCGCAACATTTCCGCGAGTAAACGCCGGAGTCGCTTGGCTTGAATTGTTCTCATTTCGCCGGGAAGAGGAAGCGGAGCATGGGGCGGACGCGGGTGGACCAGCTGGCTTCGTCGTGTGTGCCGCCGTGCACCTTTTGGAAGTGGAGGGTCTCGCCGGAGAGCCAGCCGTTGCCCCTGAGGCGGCGGGCGAGGTGTTCTGCATCGCGCAGAGTGCGATGGCCTTCGCGGTCGCCGACATCGAGCCAGAGGTGCGGGCGTTCCCAGAGCTGCGGCGCGTGCTCGTTGAGGTAGCTGAGGATTCCTTTGTGGTTCCACCAGACGCTGGGCGAGAGGACGGCGAGCTTGCCGAAATGCTGTGCGTGTCGAATTCCAAGGAAGAGCGTGACCAGGCCCCCGAGCGATGAGCCGCCGAGACCGGTGGATGCGCGGTCGGTGCGAATGCGATAGCGCGCGGCGATGAAGGGCATGATCTCGCGGGTAAGCAGAAGTCCGTAGGAGTCGGCTTCGCCGCCGCCCATTTGCCAGTTGCGCTCGAACGTGTACTCGGCGAGACGGCGGTCGCCGGTGTTGTAGATGCCGACGATGATAAGCGGCTCGATCTCACCGGCTTCGATGGCGGCGTCGGCGTGTTCGCGCATTTGCCAGGTGCGGCCTTCGATGAACGAAGTGCGGCTGTCGAAGAGGTTCTGGCCGTCGTGCATGTACAGGACGGGGTAGGAGCGCTCGGGCTGCTCGTCGTAATCGGGTGGGACGTAGACGATGAGGTCGCGGTTATCGGGCAGGTAGATGCTGGAGAACGCGCGGTGCAATCGAAGGCGGGGATGCGGCGGGGATGCGACCGATGCCTGCACGTCTTCGGACGCGCCTGACTCTGATTGTTGCTCCAAATTCAAACTCTGTGGGCCTATCCTCTTTTGACTTGTTTTGACGCGCCGGGCAGGCGGAGGCCGAGTGAAAAAGTGCATGCCCGTGGCTGTTACAGTATCAAGAAACCTGCCGTTCTCCAATGCGACGAAGGTAAGGGGCGAGGCGCAAACGATGAATCGCGAGTATCACAAGTGGTATTCGAGCCGGCTGGGCCGCGACATGGAGTTGCTGGTGTTTGGGCACGCGGGCTTGCCGGTAATGGTGTTTCCCACGTCGGGCGGACGCTTCTACGAGTTCGAAGATCGCCACATGGTGAGCGCGGTGGGGGGACGCGTGGATGCGGGACATCTGCAGTTTTTCTGTGTGGACAGCATCGACATGGAGAGCTGGTATAACCGCAACGTGCCGCCGCGATGGCGAATTGCGCGGCATATGCAATACGAGGACTACCTGATCCACGAGGTGGTGCCGCTGATCCGGCAGAAGAATGGCGACAGGCACCTAGTTTCGCTGGGCTGCAGCTTTGGCGGGTATCACGCGACGAACATCGCGCTGCGGCATCCGGATGTGTTTACTGGATTTTTGACGATGTCGGGCGCGTTTGACCTGACGAATTTTCTGGGCGGGTACTACGACCAGGACTGCTACTTTAATCTACCGACGCACTATCTGCCGAACCTGAGCGATCCGTGGTTCTTCGATCGGTACAGGCGGAACACGTACATTCTCGGGACGGGATGGGACGACCAGTGCCTGGGACAGAATCAGACTCTCGATCGCATCATGGGTGCGAAGGGGATTCCGCACAAGCTTTATACGTGGGACTCGTTTAATGCGCATGACTGGCCGACGTGGCAGAGGATGATTCAGGAATATCTATAAGAGAGAACAACGGGCCAGGACAACGCTAAAACAGACATTGGGGAGTAACGAACAAGGAACGGCAATTCGGGGGCGCGGTTGAAGATGCGATGATGGGGAAGAAGGTTGAGTTGCGCTGAGATTTTTCCCCAAGAGGTCGTTGATGAGTTCGCTGAACCCCTATGAGTCGTTTCTTGATGGCCGTCCGCTGGAAGTCATTCTGCATTCAACTTCTCACGAAATTGCAAATATTCTTCAGATCCTGGGGCCGGAGAAGTCGGGAGACGCGCCCGCTCCAGGCAAATGGAGCCCCGCAGAGATCGTGTGCCACCTGGCGGACTGCGAGATTGCTTTTGGATTTCGACTGAGACAGACGCTGGCCGAGGATCATCATGTGCTGCAGCCGTTTGACCAGGAAGCATGGTCAGCAAACTACAAGGGTGTGTCAGGAATCGAGGCGCTGAGCACGTTTGGCGCGTTGCGCAAATGGAATTTGTTGCTGATCAAGAGTTCGCTGCCAGATGCTGCAAACAAACCGGTGACCCATCCGGAGCGCGGCACAATGACTTTCCAGTCGATCGTGGAAACGATGGCAGGTCATGACTTGAATCACCTGGAACAGTTGAGGCGCATCGCGGGCTGAAGCCGAGCGCAGCAAGGACGGAGGCAGATGAATCTGCATCTCGTCCTGCTGTTTCTGGTGGCTGAGGCCTGGTTATTTTGCCTGCAGAGTGTTGTTGGAGCGGTCGTCGTCGGGCAGCACGTGATCGGGGTCGACTGTAACGGATGCGATGGGTTTTTCTCCAGACCACTCCAGTTCGCCTTTCGACTCCCAGTTTTCCCAAGGCACAACGAAGCGGGTTTTTGTTCCGTCGGTATAGGTGACTTCGACGGTGGCAGGCAGCACGAGCTGACCCTTGTTGACGAGCGTGATGTGGTCGCCGTCGACGGATGCGACAGCGATGTCGAACCGCCAATTGTTCATGTACCAGCCGCGCCAGAAGAAGCTGAGATCTTCGCCGCCTTCGCTCGACATTTCGCGAAAGAAGTCGGAGGGCGAAGGATGCTTGAAAGCCCAGTCGCGTGTGTATTTGCGAAATGCCCAATCGAAGCGCTGTTTGCCGAGGATCTGCTCTCGGAGGAGAACCATTCCGTAAGCGCCTTTGAAGTAACTGACAGGGTGGCCGATTTGCCAGGAGTATGCGTCCGCAGGCATGAGGATGTTGGGTGCATCTGGATTGTCGAGCACCTTGAGAATGGTGTCGGGTGGCTCGCCGCCGGCGGAGTATTCGCCGTCGCGCTTGGGACCGTAAACGCCGCCCTGAAATTCGGCTGATTCGCTGATATCGATGAAGGTGTTGAAGCCTTCGTCCATGAACGCATTGCGGCGTTCGTTGGAGCCGACGATCATGGGGAACCAACTGTGACCGATTTCGTGAGCGGTAATCCAGAAGAGATCTTTGCTCTTGTCGTCGATGCCGTCGAAGACCATGCCGGGATACTCCATACCAGTGGAGAAGCCGGCAACGTTGATTGCTGCAGGCCACGGATACGGAAACCAGTCGCGGGAGAAGCGCTCGACGGTGTCTTTGACGTACTCGGTGGAGCGCGACCATGCTTCCTCGCCGGTGCTTTCGGGCGGGTAGACGCTTTCTGCCAGGCTGGATTTGCCGCCAGGCAAATTGATGCGTGCGGCATCCCAGACAAAGACGGGGCTTGCGCTCCAGACGACATCGCGCGTGTGGTCCATGTGGAAATGCCACGTGAGGGTGCCGCCGGTTTTGGGACGGCTGGCGGGGTCGGCCACTTCAGCGACGCTGCGGATGATGATGGTTTTGTCGCTTTTGCGCGCTTCGGCGAGACGAGCGATCTGTGTCTTGGTGAGAACTTCGGCGGGATTCACAAGGTCGCCGGAGCCGGCAACGATCATGTTGCTGGGGACGGTGACGTAGTAGTCGAAGTGTCCGTACTCGAGGTAGAACTCGTTGCCGAGATAAGGCAGCGTATCCCATCCGCGCAGATCGTCGTAGACGCACATGCGGGGATACCACTGGGCCATGTCGTAGATCTCGCCCTGCTTGGACATACCCCATGAAGTGCGTCCACCCCACACGCCGGGAATGGCGTAATGATACCGGATGTGAATCTTCGACACGCCACCTTTGGGTTCAAGTGGTTTGTCGAGGCGAATCTGCATGCGTGTGTCGCTGATCAAGCAGTCGGCTTTGGTGGAAGCGGTGCCGCGCTGGATCTCCACGGAGTCGAGCTCGAAGCCTTCGGTATAGTTGGTCGCTGGACTGGCGGCGCCCCCGCGGCGCATGCGGCGAAGCAGACCGCCGTTCACGATTTGCGCGCGTGCGTCTTTGCGGTAGATGTTTTGCTCCATGTGAATCCAGAGAGAAGGGAGCGCGTTGGGACTGTTGTTGGTGTAGGTGATGATCTCGTCGTTTCGCAAGATCTTGGCCTGGGTATCGAGGACGGCGTGCATTTCGTAGTCAGCTTCGTTCTGCCAGTAGGATGGGCCGGGAGCGCCATTGCTCGAGCGATAGGCGTTGACCGGATCGGGCAGTGTGAGCGGCGCAAACGTAATGCGCGGGTCGTAGCCGGTTGGAACGGATTGCGCGGCAAGCGGCGCGGCGCAGAGAGAAAAACGTAGGAGAGCGCAAAGACAAAGCAACATCCTCGATTGCAGGGAATGCATTCGACCAGACCTCCGGAAGCATTGCAGGTGAGTGCGAGTCTGCGAGCGCTCGCACTCTCAGCATAATGCCTGGATTTGGCGCGCCCGTCGTTGGGAAAGCTTCAGGCGCCGGCCATGGCGTTGAGGATCACGGCTGCGGTGGCGTCTTCGTCTTCTCGCGACGAGATCAACAAGTCGTAGAGGTGCAGATTGTGCCAGGGCTTGCCAAAACGCTGCTGGAGGTAATGTGCGCGTTCGCCATCGACGGCATGAATGCGTTCCTCGATGTTGACGCCGGGTCCGAGACGCGAACGCAAGCGGCTCACGCGATCCTGAAAAGGCGCATAGACGAAGACGTGAAAGACATCCGGCTTGTTCTGCAGGATAAATTGTGCGCCGCGCCCGACGATGACGCAATTGCCTTTGTCACAGGCATCCTGAATGACGCGGCGAGTCATCTGTGCCATGACTTCCGGATCGAAGCAGCTTTCGTCGTCGGGGATGATGCCGGCGGAAAGTGCTGCTCCGCGCATGGCGCGGCGGTTGATGCGCCCGAGCCAGGTTTCGGCGCGCTCATCGAAACGGCTGACGACACACGTATCCACATGCGCGGAGCAGGCGATGGATTCAATAATCTCGCGGTCGAGCAATTTCCATCCGAGCCGGTCCGCAACGATCTTTGCGATGCGCCCTCCGCCGCTGCCGAATTCCCTCGATACCGTTAATGCGCGGTAGTTCACAGGCACCTCCTGGAGTACCGAAACCAAAGAGGGTATTCCCGCACGGGAGGGCGTGTAAGTGAGGTGGAACACAGGGCTGGACTGGCGGCGGAGGAGGCTACAAGTGGAACGACCTGCGCGGGTTGGCGCAGGCCGCTGGGGGAGGAAGCCGGAAACGCTAGTAGATGAGCTTGAGCGCGAATTGAAAGATGCGTGGCTCAAGGGTGCTGGTAATCTGACCGCCGCCGGTGGGGTTGCCGACGATGGAGGAGACGGGAACGCTTCCCCCGGTGGAGGCGACGGCGGTGGTGGTTCCCTGCGAGCCGCTGATGTTTCCTGGGAGATAAAGATTGGTGTGGTTAAAGAGGTTGTAGATCTCGGTGCGGAACTCGACCTTGAGGCTTTCGATGGGAGTATTGAATTTCTTGTTCAGATCGAGGTCAGTTTCGTTGAAGGGAGGCGTGCGGCCGGGGTTGCGCGGACCATTGCCGAAAGGGCTGAGCACGTCGCCAGCTGCGTCCTTGATGGGAGGCACGACGAACGCGGAGAAATTGATGTAGTTGACATAGCCGGTATTGGCTGCGCGCGAGGAGCGGCCCTGCGTGATTTTCTTGCCGGAGACGATATCTGGCCGGTACTCGTTGGCGCCGCGATAGGTGGCGCTGATTTGGGGCGAAACCTGCTGCGCGGTGTTGGGTGTGTAGGTGAGGTTGAAGGGTGTTCCGGCCTGAGCGGTGTTGATCGCGCTCACTTGCCATCCGCCAATGATGGCATCGAGCGCGCCATTGGCGCTGGAGGCGAAGTGACGTCCGCGGCCGAAGGGCAGCTCGTAGACGAGGCTGGTGACGTTGGCGACGGGGAGGTTGTAGTCGGACTGACCGTAATCGGCGCGCAGGTTGTTGGCGTCCTGCGGCGAAGGCGTGTTGCCCTCGAGCGAGGCCGATGCGTTGTCGAGCGAATGCTCCCAGGTGAAGGAGTTCAGTAGGGTGAGGCCGGCGACGAAGCGCTGTTCGTAACGGACTTGGAGCGCGTTGTAGTTGGACCAGAATTCGTTGAGACCCTCGGTAATATCGCTAGGCCAGTTGGCATAAGGCCGGGCGAAGCCCAGGGAGGGGTTTTTCTGGTTGCCGTTGATGAAGCCCTGCAGCTTGAGTCCGTGGTTGCCCACATACGCCACATCGAGCAGCGTATTTTTTGCAAGTTGCTGCTGCACGCTCATGAAGTAATTTTCGACGTAGCTGTCGGGAGTGTTTTTTGGGACCCAGGTGATGTTGTCGGTGGCAGGATTGAAGGACGTGACCAAGCCGGAGGGATAACCCTGGTCGGCGGTGGCATAGCAACTGGGCGTGGTGGAGCCGGTGGCGATGATCTGAGTAGGCAGCGGGGTGGCGCAGTGATTGGTGGTGCTGGGCGCGATCTGTGTGACCGCGGCGAACTGTGCCTGTGGAGCGTTGATGGGAAGGATGTCGCCCGAACCGGCACGGGTGTAATGGACGTAGCCTGTGCCGAAGCCGCCGCGGATGGAGGTTTTCGCCGTGGGTGCGTAGGCGAAGCCGATGCGCGGCGAGTAATCCTTCAATTGCGGATTCATGAGCGTCTTGCCGTAGACGCCGCCTGTGGAGACTGGCGTGACGCCGGTGATGCCGGTGGCGCCAGGCGTAATGGTGAGGACGGTCTGCGAGACAGGATCGAAGTTGGAAACGTTGTTCTTCCACTCGGAGTAAGGCGAACCGTATTCCCAGCGCACGCCCAGATTGAGCGTGAGGTTGGGGAGAACTTTCCAGTCATCCTGGGCATAGGCGCTGTCGAGATCCTGGCGCAGATGCACGACGAAGTAGTTGGCGAGCTGGTAGGAACTGGTAGTGCCGAAGAGAAAGTCGGCCCAGTAGTTGTCAGACACCGTGGTGATATTGGTGCAATCGGGGTAGGTGGGCGTCTTCACGCCGCCAACCGTGGTGCTCGGGCACACGCTGTAACCGCCGCCGTAGGTGAACGAACCATAGAGTGGGTTGTTATCGTTCACGGCCATCCAGATGTGCTCGTACTCGTAGCCGAATTTGAGGGAATGCTTGCCCTTGATCCAAGTGAAGTTGACCTTCGGATCGAGAAGCGCGGGGTTCTGCCAT
>Ga0210385_10000912_pt1 | contig 18843 bp, 14 predicted proteins | sample IncBWH26OmetaG_FD_160107 | JGI IMG/M metagenome (GOLD analysis project Ga0210385, IMG submission 160107) | Forest soil microbial communities from Barre Woods Harvard Forest LTER site, Petersham, Massachusetts, United States - Inc-BW-H-26-O ...
GTCGTCGCCGCCGGTCGCGCCGTACAGCGTCACCGACAGCGACGACACGCCCGCGGGAACGGTGAATGTCCCGCCGGTCTCCGGCGTCGTGAAGCTGACCGTGCACGTCCCCGCCGAGCACACCGGGGCCGACCCGGCCGCGAACGCCGGCCCGGCGGCCAGCAGTGGCGACGCGAGCCCGGCACCAGCCACTAGCGTCGAGGCTACGGCCAGTCTTGTTGCCCGGACCCGGCCGACGCCCACCTGCCAGCCCCTGCCCGAAGTAGCCCGAATTGCCATGAGTCCCCCATCTCACGGATCCAGCCAGCCACGGCATTACCTTTTTGCGGCATTCCGGTATTATCACTGAAATTGGCAAAAAAGGGTGCCTTACCCGGAGATATGCAGCTAGCTGCGGTTTCTCGGCTTACCTTTGCGAAATCTAAACCTTCTGACGTTCAACTGCAAGATCATGCCGGAGTGAATTCCGGCGGTGCGCCTTATGAAAGGAACGGCTTTACCGATTACCATTTATATGGTGACGTATGTGGCCGTCAGCTGATATGTGGTACGGCGCAGCACTCCACCTGGAAGAAATCACCCGCGTGCCGGGGCCGCCGTGGCGGTCGAGGTGGCGATGGCGCGGGTCACTGGCACGGGGTTCTTGAACAGGTCGAGAACCGGGCAGTGCTGGTCCACCGCTGCCGCCAGCTCGGCGTAGGGCCCCGCGCTCTCCTGGCCCGCCACGGTCACCTGGAAGCGGACCGCGGTGAAACCGGGCCGCACGGTGTCGCCCGGTCTCCTACAAGCGCCGCGAGGTGGTGACCACTACCTGACCGGCCGCGGGCCCCGGTTCACCCGCTGTAGTGGGAGGAGCCGGCCTGGTCCGCGTCCCGCGGGCGAGTCAGCCTGCGGAATATACCGGATGTACCGGATAATTCAGATCTGTTTAATTAAAATCCTTGGATGGCCCTGCCCGCTTTGCTCCGCCCCCGGGAGCCCGCGCCCCCGCGGCCTGATACGCGGCGTGTTCTTGCCGCGTCAGCAGTGATCATGACGGCCGTCAGCATCGCGGTGTTCGCGGCGCTGAGCGCGTCCGGGGACCAGGCCATCGTAGCGCCCATCGGCCCGGGTGGACCGTACATTAGCCTGCACCACGCAGTGACTCCGTGGCTGATGAAGGCCGCCTGCTGGCTTGCCGCGGCGGCCGGCGGGGCCGGGGTGCTGGCGGGACTCGCGGCCGTCCGGCGCGGCTGGCGCCCTCGTCCGGGCCTGATACTGGCCGCGTGCGCCGTGGCTACCGTCGTGCTCGTGTTCGTCCCGCCGGCGGCCTCGGTCGACGTGCAGAACTACGCGGAATACGGGCGGATCGTCGTCCTCGGCCACAACCCCTGGGTGATGACCCCGCAGCAGCTTTTCCTGCGCCGCGACCCGGTCGGACTGCTCGCGCCGCCGGAGTGGCAGTCCCAGCCGACGGTGTACGGCCCCGCCGCCACGGCCATGGAGACCGTCGCGGCGTGGCTGGGCGGCGCCTCCATGGCGTGGATCACTTTCTGGATCAAGGCGATGAACGGGATCTGCTACCTCGCCGTGGCGGCGGCACTCGATCGCCTCGCGGGACCGGATCCGGCGCGGCGGGCCCGGGCCGCGCTGCTGTGGGCCGTCAACCCGCTGATGCTCTTCTGGATGGTGGCCGGAGCGCACACGGATCTGCTGGCAGTACTTCCCCTGACGCTCGCTCTGCTGGCGGCACGGGCGCTGCGCGGACCGGGAGCGGACGGCCGCCCGGCGCTCGCCGCTGCGGTCTGCGGCGTCCTCGCGGGTATCACGGTCGCGGTGAAGGTCACCTTCGCGGCCCCGGTCGCGGGGTTCGCGGCCGGCCTGTGGCACGTCGTCTCCGGACGGCGCCGCCCGGAATTGCTCGCGTGGGGAATCGCCGGGGGAACGGTCGTGCTGGCCGGAGGCTACATCGTCGCTGGCGGGGCGGCATTGAAGTCGCTTGAGCAGCGGCTGTCCTCGGCGAACGACTCGTTCATCCCGCTCCCGGCATCCTTCTATAACCACGCGGCTCTCTACGCGGGAGTCACGCTGGCCGGGCTCCTGATCGTGGGGGGCATCCTCGCCTGGCGGATGCCGGCGGGATATGCCGACCTCCCCGAGATACGCCCGATGACGGTGTGCGCGCTGGCGGTAGTTCTCGGCGGCGTGGTGCAGTACCCCTGGTACGACGCGATGTTCTTCCCGCTCCTGGCCCTGCTGCCGGCCTCACGCCTCGATGCCTGGCTGGTCGGGCGGATCGTGGTGATCAGCGGCCTGCTGCTGCCGGGGATCGGCATCACCACGTTCCAGTACCGCGAGGTTCGCGTGTTCGTGCCGGTCTTCCTGGTCTGCTTCCTCGTCTCAGCCGCACTCGGAAAGTTCCAGAGGCGGGAACAAGTTGCCGCGCCGGCCGTCTAGAACGCGCCTTCCGGATTCAGAGCGAGCGACCGGGAGAGCGGACCGCCCAGCCAGCGTCCGCCCACGCGTCCTTGTCCAGGGCGCAGCGAGCGTCGACCAGGACAGGCCGCGCCACCACGGACTTCAGGGCCGCCGGGTCGATGGAGCGGTATTCCTGCCACTCGGTGAGGTGCAGGACCACGTCGGCGCCCTCCGCCGCCTCGAAGACCGAGGCGGCGTACCGCAGCTCCGGGCGCACCCGGGCCGCGTTCTCGATCGCCACCGGGTCGTGCGCCGTCACGATGGCGCCCGCCTTGGCCATCCGGCCGCAGACGTCGAGGCTGGGCGAGTCGCGGATGTCGTCGCTGCCAGGCTTGAACGCCAGGCCGAGCACCGCCACCTTGGCTTCTTCCAGAGAGCCTCCGGGCACGGCGTCGCGGGCCAGGGACACAACGCGCTCGCGCCGACCGAGGTTCGCCTGGTCGACCGCGCTGAGCAGCGCGGTCAGGGGTTCCGCGCCCAGCCGCGAGGCGACCGCGTGGAACGCCCGGATGTCCTTGGGCAGGCAGCCGCCGCCGAAGCCCAGTCCCGGGGACAGGAAGTTCCTGCCGATCCGTACGTCCAGCCCGATCGCGTCGGCCAGCTCCATCACGTCCGCGCCCGACTTCTCGCACACCTCGGCCACCATGTTGATGAACGAGATCTTGGTGGCGAGGAACGCGTTGGCCGACACCTTCGCGAGTTCCGCGGTCTCCAGCCCGGTGACAAGCAGCGGGACACCGTCGGCCACCTGGGTGGCGTAGACCTTGCGCATCAGCACCTCCGCCGAGGGCCGCAGGACGCCGAGCACGATCCGGTCCGGTGTGAGGCTGTCGGCCACCGCGTGCCCCTCCCGCAGGAACTCGGGATTCCACGCCAGGTCCACCGCGTCCCCGGCCGGGGCGAAGGAACGAATGCGGGCGAGCAGGTTGCGCGCCGTGCCGACCGGCACGGTGGACTTGCCGACCACCAGGCTCTCCCTGAACAGGTGCGGGGCAAGCGAGTCGCTGGCGGCGTGGAGCTGGGACAGGTCCGCCTCGCCGCCCTCGCGCTGGGGCGTGCCCACGCACAGGAAGTGCACGTCACCGAAGGCGCCGACCTCCGTGTAGGAGTTGGTGAACCGCAGCCGCCCGGCGTCGAGGTTCTTGCGCAGCAGCGGCTCAAGGCCGGGCTCCCAGAACGGCGCGTGCCCGGCCGCGGCCTGTGCCAGCTTGTTAAGGTCGGCGTCGATGGCGAGGACCTCATGCCCGAGCTCCGCCAGGCAGACCGCATGGGTCAGCCCCAGATAGCCAGTGCCGATCACTGTCACCCGGAGGGGCGCGTCACTCACGTTACTCTCCAGAAGGAATCTCGAATCCGACGAGCGCGGTAGAGAATACACATTAACCTTGGGCGCGGACGCACCGGGTAGAAAGGGAAATAATGGCACACGTCGCGGATGGCGCGGGCGCGGTTCGGCAGGCGCCCGGCCGCTCGGCGGATCCGCTGACCAGGCGGAGAGCGGCGGCCGTCCGGCTGGCGAACTGGCTGCGGGAAGAGGTGTTCCGCCAGCCGACCGGCTCCCGCGTGACCTGGCGCAAGGTCCTCGCCGCGATCGCGTTCGTGGTCGGCGGTGCCGCGCTCAGCCTCGCCCGCACGGGCGGCCCCGGCGCGCTGAACTCGATCTGGATCGAGGACGCGGGCAACTTCCTGAACGACGCGCTGCACAAGTCCGTGATGACCACGCTCACCACGCAGATGAACGGCTACTACGACGTGGCCCCGCGGGCGATCACGGCGGTCGCGCTGGCGGCCGGCGGCGTCAAGTTCGCCCCCGCGATCATGGCGGCGGCCGCCGCACTGCAGTACGCGGGGTACGCGCTCCTTGCCTTCGTCGCGAGCGGCCCGCACCTCCGCAGGCTGCCGTTGCGGCTGCTCGTGTCCGTGCCCGCCGTGGTGATACCGCTCGGATATACGCAGGTCAACAACGATCTGGCCACCGTGCAGTTCATTGCCTTGTACGGCGTGTTCTGGCTGCTGGTGTGGCGGCCCGCCGGGCTGGCGGCCAAGATCACCGCCGCGGTGGTGATGCTCGGCATCACGACGACCAGCATCCTGGCGGTGCTGTTCGCGCCGCTGGTCGTCCTGCGGCTGATCGCCGACCGGTCCAAGGCGGCGATCTCGCTAGCCGCCTGCTGGGCGGCGGGCATCCTGATCCAGTGGAGCGTGCAGCTTCGCGGGCTGAGCAACCGGCCGGACAACTGGTACACGAGCCCGATATGGGTGCTGAAGAACTACGTCACCCGGGCGGTGCCGCGCGCGATCTTCGGCGAGCATGCGCTCGGCGGCCCTGGCACGAACGCCGAGGGCAAGGCGGTCCCGTTGCACATCACCAGCCAGACCACGCATGACCTGCTCATCGCGGGCGCCTGGGTGGTCGTGGTCGTGGTGATCGTCGTGGCGCTGGCCCGGCTCACCGATCCGCACTGGCCGCTGGCCATCACGGCCGGAGCGTTCAGCGTGATCGTCTTCCTCGGCGAGATCGTCAACAACCTGCCGATCGTGCAGCCGCGTTATGTGATCGCGCCCGCGCTGCTGCTGTACCTCGCGATCGTCGCGATGCTCCGGCCGAAGCCGGGCGCGATCGGCTGGCTGCCCGTCGGGGCCTTCACCGCGCTATTGCTGGTGGCCGTCGTGTCCAACTACCGGGTCACCGACAACGGCCGCGCCCAGTCTCCGGCGTGGACCTCGGTCGTCGCGCACGCGCAGCGCGAGTGCGTTGCGCACCCCACCCTCACGACAGTCCTCTACCAGCATGCCTGGTGGCAGGTGTTCATCCCGTGCGACCGGCTAAGGTAGCGGCGGCCGTCCCCGCGGCCATCATCCCGGCGATACTGGCCGCCGCCGTGACGACAACAGAAATCGGCCGGCCGGAGCTGTGGCGTGACGAGCTGGCGACGTGGTCGGCCGCGTCGCGGCCGCTGCCCCAGCTGTGGCGGCTGCTGCACCACACCGACGCGGTGCTCGGGCCGTACTACGTGGTCGAGCACGTGTGGATAAGCGTGTTCGGCGACTCCGCGACCGCGCTGCGCCTCCCGTCGGCCCTGGCCATGACCGTGACCGCCGCCGTGGTCGCGCTCATCGCCCGGCGGCTCGTGGCCGCGCATGACGCGGAACACGCGAACGTGGCGGCGCTGGCCGCGGGAGTGATCTTCGCGTTCATCCCCGCGGTGACCCGGTACGGGCAGGAGGCGCGTCCGTACGCGTTCACCGCGCTGTTCAGCGCGCTCGCGACGCTCGCCCTGGTCGGCTTGGTTGACCGCCGGACCTGGTACCGCTGGATCGGGTACGCGCTCGCCCTGGCGGCAGCCGCGGCCGCGAGCCTGGTGACGCTGTCGGTCCTCGCCGGGCACGTCGTCGGGGTCGTCGCACTGCGCGGAGGTCGCGGGTGGCGGCCGAGTCCCGTCACCCTCCGGGGGCTCACCACCCGGTTCCTCCCTGTCGTCGGCTTCGCCGCGTGCGTTGCGGTCGCCGTCGCGGTGAATTACCCGCTGATAAGCGAAGGGAACAAGCAGGCATCGTCGCAGCTGGACAACCTGACACATCCTGGCTGGTCGGCGCTGTGGACGCTGTGGCCCCAGCTCTTCAGCTCAGGGCCGGCCGCCGTCGTGGTCACCCTGCTCGCGGCGGCCGGGCTGATCGCCGGCCCGGCCGCGTACCGACGGGCGTGCGGTTTCGCCGTGGCGGTCGCGCTCGTCCCCGTGCTCGCCGTGTGGATCGCCTCGCACGGCGCGGTCTCCTACTGGACCACCCGGTACTTCATCTTCACGCTGCCCGCCTGGGCCGCCGCGGCGGGGACTGGCGTCGCGGCCATCACCGCCAGGGCCCGGGCACTCGCCGTCCGGTACGGCGTTAGCGCTCGGTACGGCGTCGCCGCGGTCCTGGTAGCGCTGCCCGTGGCGGCAGGCGCGACAGCGCAGGTCGCGGTCAGGGAACCGCAGGCGCACAACTGGTGGACTTATCCCGCCCCGTCTGGCGACATCCCGCTCGGCTACGCCCAGGCCGCGGACATCATCGCGGCGCACGAGCAGGCGCACGACGGCATCGCCTTCCAGATCAGCGACGACAACCGGTGGGAGGTCGACAAGGGAGTCATGTACTACCTGGGCGATCGCCCCGCGCCGCGGACCGTCTTCGAGGCGAAGACCGAGGAGCAGGCCGGGCTGCTCACCCCGGTCGAGTGCGCCGACCCGGCCGACTGCCTGTACGGCACCCACCGGGTCTGGGTTGTCTACATCAACCACCTGGTGCAGCACGGGCTCGGCGGCACCCCGTTCCAGGCGCTTCCGCCGGCCGCGACGGCCGCCCTGCACGCCGGCGGGTACCGGGTCCGGCAGACGTACAACGCGGACGGCATCATCGTGTCCCTGCTCGCTCCGACTCAGTGACGAGCCGCGTCGGTCTTCTCTTCCGACTCTTCCGGAACGATCGGGCTCTCTGTCGTCCCGGTCTCGGTCGTCACGGTCTCGGGAAGCCTGGACTTGCGGTGGAACGAGGCGCCCACGGCGGCGGACACCAGGTCGCTGACGGTGGTCAGTACGCGGGACACCAAGGCGACCGCGGTGGCGGTGCCCAGCCCGACCAGCGGGGCGAGCGTGGCGGCCAGCAGGAGTTCGCGGACGCCGAGCCCTCCCGGCGCGAACACGATCAGGAAGCCAACGCACCAGGCGAACGCGTACGCGCCGACGCTCAGCAGCAGCGCGGTGCCGGAATGGACCGGGACCAGCAGATAGATCTGCAGACCATTGCACACCCACGCCGCCAGCGACCAGCCGAGCGCCTGGACGAGCACCGGGCCGCTCAGGGGACGTTCGAGCCCAGGCTGTCGCGCCAGGCGCAGCAGCCGGTTCATGCCCCAGCGCAGCACGCGCGGGTGCAGGCAGACGAGCAGCACGGGGACGGCGGCGTACGCCCACAAGTAGGAGTCCGCGTGACCGGTGACCGGCAGCGTGACCGCCGCGGCGAGCAGGCCCGTAAGCAGCGAGGCCAGCATGGTCAGCACGGAGGCGCTCGCGCTGCGGTGCCGCGGCACCTTGTGGACGGTCCCCAGCTCCATCTGCGCGAGCACCGGCCACACCGAGCCCGGCAGGTACTTACCGAGCTGCCCGATAAACAGCACCCGAGCCGCGGCAGTGGTCGGCAGCGGGGATCCTAGCCCGGCGAGGAGGAGCTGCCAGGTGCGGAGGGTGCCGATCTGAGCGGCGAGCACGCAGACCAGGGCGCCCGCGATGGCGAGCGGGCTGAGCTGGCCGAGGGAACGGGTAATGTCGTGCCACTGGCGGACGATCTCGTAGCCGCCGCCGGCGAGGGTCGCCGCGACGAACGCCCAACGGACCGCTTTAGACCGCAGTATGTTCTTCATGAAATCGACCGGAATGCTACGGTATCGCAATGCGCGTGCTGCTGTTCGGCACCTTTGACACCAGGCTCCACCCGCGGATCGGGACGATCGCGGAGGGCCTGCGTCAACGGGGGTTCGACGTCGACGAGTGCAACGCCCCGCTCGGCTTGGACACGGCCAGCCGGGTGCGGCTGCTGGCCCAGCCGTGGCGGCTGCCGGCGCTGGCGGCACGGCTGGCGAGCCGGTGGGCGACGCTGGCCTGGCGCGCCGAGGGCAGACAGGCACGCCGCGCGACACGGCCGGACGTGGTGGCCGTCGGGTACCTGGGACACTTCGACGTCCACCTGGCGCGGCTGCTGTTCCCCAGGACGCCGGTCGTGCTCGACCACCTGGTGTCCGCCAGCGGCACCGGGCGGGATCGTGGCCTCGACGGCGGCCCGCGCAAGGCGCTGCTGCGCGGGATCGACGCCGCGGCGCTGCGGGCCGCGGACATCGTCGTCGTGGACACCGAGGAGCATCGCGAGACGCTGCCGGACCGGTATCGCGACCGTGCCGTGGTGGTGCCGGTCGGCGCACCCGCGACGTGGTTCGGCGCGGAGGCCCCACGGCGAGAGGGGCCGCTGCGGGTCGTGTTCTACGGCCTTTACACGCCGCTGCAAGGCGCGCCGGTGATCGGTGAGGCGCTGGCCCTGATCAAGGACGCCGATGTCGAGGTGACCATGATCGGCACCGGCCAGGACTACACCGCCACCCGCGCGGCCGCGGACGGGAACGAGCGCGTCCAGTGGCTGGACTGGGTCGCGTCCGGCGACCTGCCCGCGCTGGTCGCCGGTCACGACGTATGCCTAGGGATCTTCGGCACCGGTGACAAGGCGCGCCGCGTGGTGCCGAACAAGGTATTCCAGGGCGCGGCGGCTGGCTGCGCGATCGTGACCTCCGACACCCCGCCGCAGCGCCGCGCGCTGGGCGACGACGCCATCCTGGTACCGCCCGGTGACGCCAAGGCACTGGCGGGCGCGCTGCGCGATCTCGCCGGTGACCCCGCCGCGCTGCGGGCGGCCCGTGCCCGGGCACGGTCCCTGGCGGAGCGTGCCTTCGCACCCGAGGCCGTGGTGGCGCCGCTCACGTCTCTGCTCGAGAACGGACCACGAGGTCGCCGAGCAGTGCCAGCGACCCGATGAGAAGCCCGGTGATCACGATCAGCACCGTGTCTTCGGCAATGTGCACCGGGTGGACGCTCACGTCGTAGATGGCTTTCAGCCCGCCGATCGCGAGCAGCGTCAGGGCCGGCGGCATCAGCACCTTGAGCGGGTTGAAGTACATCACCATCCGGAGCACCTGGAGGATGTACTTGTAGACGTCCGAGATGAACTTGAACTTCGACTTGCCGGCCCGCTGCGCGTACTCGACGGGTACGTACTGGATCTCGTGGTTATTGGACAGGAACGCCAGCGTGATCGTGGTGACGCAGGAGAACCCGGGGGGCAGCAGCCGCAGGTACGGCAGCGCCACCTCGCGGCGGAACGCGCGCAGTCCAGAGTTGAGATCCGGAATCTTCGCGCCGGTCAGCCGTTCGGCGAATTTACGGATGAACCACTTGGCGGGCACCCGGAGGAACTTGTAGGTGCCCTGCTCGCTGGTCCTGGCGCCGACCACCTGGTCCACCATGGAGTCTTTCTCGAGCACCCGGACCAGTTCGGGGATCTGCTCGTTGGGGTAGGTCATGTCGGCGTCGGTCCATACGACGATCTCGCCCTGCGCCCGCTGAGTACCGATGCGCCGGACGACGCCGGAGCCGCCGTTACGCCGCATCGGGATCACCTGCAAGTGCGGGAAGCGCGGTGACGCCTCGTGCAGCTTCGCGAGGGTCTGATCGGTGGAGCCGTCGTCGATGGCGAGCAGCTCGTAGGTGTAGCCGCTCTCGTCCATCGCCCTGCTGATCCGCTCCACCTCGGCGATGACGTGCCCCTCCTCGTTGTAGCAGGGGAGGATGACTGATACGTAAGGGCTCATCGGTTCTGCTCCCACATCCACACGTAGATCGAGTAAGACGAGGTGGACTTGGGCACTCCCTGGAACCAATAAGCGTCGAACTGGGTGTGCAGGTCCATTACTTGTTTCACCGTTCCGTCCCGATACGCGCCGAACTGCTTCTCAGTGGAGCCGAGCAGGACGACGCGCCGCCCGGTTCCGTCGATTCCGCTGATCACCTCGTTAACCCGCGATACGGTCACGTCACGCAGCCGCGCGGTGGGCACGCCGCAGTCGCCGCGGATGTTCTGCAGCATCCGGTCGGCGACCGAGCCGTCGATGACCACGACGGTCGCGTCGGCCGGGATCGCGGCGCAGAGTTTGTCCATGGCGGCGAGTTCGCCGTGGTAGGTGTCCTGGACCGCCAGACCGCGCAGGCTTACCCCAGCCGACCCCGGGTGCGGCTTGAACGCGATCCACGCGGGCGGTGCGATGAGCACGATCGCGCACACCGCGGCGAATAGCGTCGCGGGCGTGCCGGCGAAGCCTCGTTCCCTCAGCCGCTGTGTCGCCCACGACGCCGCCCAGGCCGCCAGCAGGATGCACCCGGGCAGAATGGAGGGCACCAGTCGCCTGCTCGCCCACGGCATGTCCGGGGTGATCGCGGGGCGGGCGAGGAACACGATGAGCGTCCAGCCGAAGATCATCAGCGGCAGCACCCAGTCGGGCTGCTTGTTCTTCAGCACCCGGTACGTAAGCAGCGCCGCGCCGGCCGTGGCGCCCGCGATGATAAGCGGGCCCATCCACCAGGCGATCCACTCCAGGGCGTGCCCGGCGTAGTTGGTCTTGGTGATCTGCGGCGGGGCGATGATCACGCGGCCCACGGCCGCGACCAGCACCAGCAGCGGCAAAGCGGCGCCCGCGAGCGGCAGCCAGCCGGGCTTGGCGAACCTGACCCCGCTCTGGACCGCCATGACCCCCACCAGCGTGGCGAGGATCACCACGACGGCCAGCGCCGCGAGCGGCGCCACCGAGGAGATGTTGTGCTGCAGGTACGGGAGGCTGAGGACCACCCCGTCGATCACGCCGTACAGCGTGCCGACGACGAAGCCGACGAACAGCGGAATCGCCTGCGGACGGCGGCTCACCAGGAGCGCGCCGCACCACGGCAGGATCGGCAGCGTGTCGCTGGCCCCGTCCAGCCGCACCAGCAGCAAGACGCCGAGCGCGAACCCCGCCAGGGCGGCGAGCAGCTTGGCCGTGCGATCGTCGCGCGACCGCTGCGAGTCGACGAGCAGGCAGATCCCGCCGAGCAGCAGGATCTGGGCTAGTGGCTCGCTGTAGGTGGACTTGCTAGTGAACATCTCCGGGTATGAGACCGCGAGCGTCAGCGTCGCCGGCACCGCCCAGCGGGGGCCGACCAACCGGGCCGCCAGGCCACCGAAGGTCAGCACCCCGAGGCCGCCGAGCAGCGGGCTCGCGGACAGGGCGCTGAACGCTCCGCCCCACCAGTACGCGGTGCCGAGCACCATCGGCAGGCCCGCCATGAACTCCGGGACGATGTGGTTGCCGACCTGGTAATAGGCGAAGCTGTCAAACTGCACGATGTGCTGCGCGCTGCCGAACGCCGACAGGTCCTCCGGGATCGGAATCTTGCCGTGCTGGGCGATCCAGGTGGCGAACTGCATGTACGAGCCCGGGTCGCGGGTGACGATCACGAAGGCGGACCGGTAGTGAAGCTCGAAGGCGACAAAGCCGATCGCGATCACGGCGATCGCGATCGGCGCCCACGCCGGAGTGTCCCGAATGGGGGCGCGGATCCGGCGCACGCAGAGCGGCACCCCGATGACGATCGCCAGGCCTGCGCAGACCAACACCGGGACGGGCTTGAACTCCCCGATCAGCAGCAGCGGGAAGGCGACCAGCAGGAAGAACAGCGCGGCCAGCGCGGGCACGACGGTCATCCGCGCCAGCACCAGCCCGGCCAGATCGTCCGGCAGCGCCCCGACCCCCGCGGGGGTACGGGCGGGCGTGCTCGTCGTGGCGGTCATGCCTTGATTCCGGGCTTGTGCATGACCAGGTAGCCGCCGACGGAGTAGACCGTGACGTAGCCGTGCTCCTTGAGCAGGTTGACCCGCGCTATCTGGTCGGCGATGGTCGGGAAGGTGAATTCCCCGTCGCTGGTGCAGGTAACGACCCAGTCAGGGAACAATGGCGACAATCCGTCACCATCCCATAGCAGTACGGTATCTCGCGAGGTGAGCTGCGGAGCGACATTGCTGGCTGCCTCGACGACCACGTTGTTCGGCACGTGGTTGGCGGCCAGCACCGCGTCTTCCTGTTTCCAGTTGCGGTGATACCAGTTCGGGTTCAGCAGGCTCCCGAACGGGAAGTGCGGTACCAGCGCGACCGAGACGACCGCCATCACCGTGGCGGCCGCGAGCGGCAGCCGGCCCGTTCGCCAGCCCGGTTGGATCTTCGGCAGCGCCCAGCCGTCCAGCCGGGCCACGCCATCGACCGCCGCGAACACCAAGATGATGATCAGGTAGGCGTTGTACTGGTCGCCGATGTGCCACCAGTCAGGAAACTTCACGTTGAGCAGCCGCTCCAAGAGCAGCGGTACCGCCGCGAGGGACAGCGGGGACAGCAGCGACAGGAAAAGGAACGGTGCGAGCAGCCACAGCAGCAGGTCGACCTTGGCGCCCGGCTCCACCATGGCATGCAGCCCGACGAGCGGGTGGGTCAGCAGGTGGACCGCCGCCGACCGCATGTTGTTGCCGAGCTCCTGGTAGGCCCAGTAGTAGCCGGACTTGCCGCCCATCGCCGGGATCAGCACGTAGACCTCGACGAACGTGACGATGACCCCGACGGGAATCATCGCCGCGGCGATCCATCTGCTGACCCAGGGCGTTCGCATGACCAGGATGGCGAAGCCGATGCCGGCTACCAGCAGGCCGCAGTCCTCCTTGACGAAGAACAGCCCGGCGAGCGCCAGCAGGCCGGTCTTCTTCTTGCCCGCCTGCAGCCGTTCCAGCCCCACGGCGGTCAGTACCGGGGCGAACGCCACCTCGTGGAAATCGAATCCCACCGCGCCCTGTATCGGCCAGCTCAGCCCGTAGGTGATCGACACCAGGTACGCGGCGATCGTGGCCTTCCGGTTCCCCGGGCCGCCGAGCGCGCGCCGCGTGAACAGCCATACCGGCGGGATGGCCAGCGCGAACAGCACGCCCTGCGCGATCAGCAAGTCCTGCGGACCGTTATAGATCCAGTACAGCGGGGCGAGCGTGGCGATAATCGGCGACCAGTGGTCGCCGAGGACGGAAAAGTTCGGGTTGCCGAAGTTGTGATAGCCCTTGATCGGCGAGATGCCGGGCTGGAAGTGAGCGTAGGACCTGACTGCCTCGTCAAAGATCACCAGGTCGTAGGCGTGCGTGCGGACCGTGTACTGAAGCAAGAGGGAATAGGTCGAGTACCCGATAGCGGCGAGCGCGGTGAGCCCGACGACCAGCCACAGGTTCCGCCTGCGGCGCCATGCGCCCCTCTCGGACGGTCCGGCCTCGTCGGCTCGCCTCACGCCGCCGCGGAATGACAGGCGCCGTGGGGGGCTGTCTGTTGTCAAAGCAGCAACCCAATCTTAATCTTCGCGGTCACAACCCCTCTTAGGGGAACAATTTTATACCTGATATCCGATCGGAAACATGGGGAATCCATGGGGTCGCGTTTGGACTCTGATCAGGGAACAGGCAGTCCTCAGGCCTGGAAGCTGCCGCGATCGGCCCTGCCCTGTACCGGAGCAGGCCATCTAGACAAGGGAGCATACCGCCCATAGCCGGGCGCGACCGGCAAAATCAGCCAGAAAGGGGCTGGCCTGTGGAACTCCGGTGCCCCAACGGGACGGAATGCAGAAGGGAACCGCGGACGCTCGGAAGAGCACATCACCGGGACACTCGTGGTTGAGTGCACGTTCGAGCCCCGTCCGGGGACGGGCCGCCGATGACCGCGATCGGCATCCGGCACCTGCCCACGGCAGGTCTTGCCGCCCCAGGGAACCTGTCGTTTATTGGTTGCATGGGTTCACCGCTGCCTCCTGGGGTTTCCGAAGTCGACTTCGCGCGCGCCATGGACCGCTTCCGCGCCGTCGTCGGGGAGAAGGGCGTCGCGGCCGACCTTGACGAATACCTCGACCCGTACCCGCTCGGCGACCCCGGCCGGGGCGCGGCGTCAGCTGCGCTGCTGCCCGCGAGCACCGAGCAGGTACGGGAGGTCGTGCGGATCGCCGCGGAGTTCGACATCCCGCTGTGGACCGTCTCGCGTGGCAAGAACCTGGGGTACGGCGGGGCGGCACCGCGCGTGCGCGGGTCCATCGTGGTCGACCTGGGCCGGATGAACCAGATCATCGAGGTCAACGACGAGCTGTGCTACGCGATCGTGGAGCCAGGCGTCACGTTCTTCGACCTGTACAACTACGTCCGCGAGCGCGGGCTTCGCGTGTGGCCGTCGTGTCCCGCCCTCGGCTGGGGCAGCGTGATCGGGAACACGCTGGAACGCGGCTGGGGGTACACGCCGGCCGGCGAGCACGCCAACTCCCAGTGCGGGATGGAGGTCGTGCTGCCCGACGGTGACGTCATCCGCACCGGGATGGGCGCGATCGACGGCAGCCGCGCCTGGGCGGTGTTCAAGGGCGGCTACGGCCCGGCCCCGGACGCGCTGTTCATGCAGTCCAACCTCGGCATCGTCACCAAGATGGGCATCTGGCTCTACCCGCAGCCGCAGTCCTTCCTGTCCGCCCGGGTCGACGTCGATTCTGACGCCGATCTGCCGCGCCTGGTCGACATCCTCGCCCGGCTGCAGCGGACCGAGGTGCTGCAGAACCACCCGCTGATCGGCAACGTGGTCAGGCACGCCGCTTCCATCGCGCCCCGCTCGCACTGGTACACCGGCGACGGGGCGATGCCCGACTCGGTAGTCGAGGACATCCGCAGGCAGCTCGGCATCGGCGCGTGGCACGCGCGGTTCGCCCTGTATGGGAGCCCAGCGATGATCGCCGCGCGGTGGGACGCGGTGCGGGAGGCGTTCGCTGACGTTCCCGGCGCGCGGCTGACCGAGCGCACGTATACCGCCGAGGACGGTGCCGGGCTGCTCGCGGAGGATGTCCCCGGGCCCGACCGCGGCGGCCAGACCGGCTTCCCGAGCCTCGTCGCGCTTGAGTCGGTCAAATTCCGCGGGAACAACGGGGCACACATCGGCTTCTCCCCCGTGCTGCCCGCCAACGGCACCGAAGTGCTCGCGTTCTACCAGGTGGCAAAGGAGATCTCGGCGAAGCACGGGTTCGACTTCTACCCCGGTTTCCACTGCTATCCGCGGCACCTGGTGCACATCAACATGATCATCTTCGACGCCGACGACACCGGCCAGCGGGCGTCCGCCGCCGCGCTGTTCCGCGACCTGGTGGCGGCGGCGCGCCAGCGCGGGTACTCCGAGTACCGCGCGCACACCGACTTCATGGACCTGGTCGCGGACCAGTTCGACTTCAACGGCCACGCGCTGCGCCGGTTCAACCAGCGGCTCAAGGACGCGCTCGACCCGCGCGGCATTCTCTCCCCCGGTAAGCAGGGCATCTGGCCGGCCGGGAGCAGGACATCGGCAACGCCATGATGTCGATCCTCGACGTCGCCACAGTGAGCGTTGGGGTTCGCCTGGGTGCACGGCGGGATTGCCGACCATGACCTGCTCTGTCGTCGCGACCTTAGTGGCTGGTGCGGGTGCGGTAGAGCTGGACCGCCCTAGGGCCGAAGATGGCGATGATCGGCCATGCACCGGCGGGGCGAGTTGCGGCCGTCGCTTACGCCTGGTCCGGCTAAGCCATCGGTCCGGGCAGGCCGACGGCTGACATGGCGACCTCGATGGCATCGTGTACTGCGCGGTGATCGGGCATGGCCCGGTCAAAGACGAGCAGCCCCTGCAGCATGACGACCAGGAAGCGGGCTAGTTGCCCTGGTGATGCCGTGGCGGGTATCTCGCCGGTGCCGCGTGCGCGTTCGAGAGCGGTTCTCAACGTGTCCTCGACGTTTCCGATCTGGCGCGCGGCGAGGGCGCGGGTTGACGGATCGGTGGTGCGCTCGGTGATGGCGTTGACGATCAGGCAGCCGCGGGGGAGCCCGTCGGCGGGCTGGGTGAGGTCGGTCATAAGGGCGCGAATGCCAGGCAACACCGGCGCGGCGGGGTCGGCGGCCAGCTCGGCCAGGCGCGCGTTGCGCAGGTCGCAGTAGCGGCCGAGCGCTCGGAGCCACAGCTGCTCCTTGTCTCCGTAGGTGGTGTAGAGACTTCCCCGGTTGATGCCGAGCGCGTCGACGATGTCCTGGATGCTGACGGCGTCGCAGCCGCGCCGCCAGAACAGGTCGACTGCCTCGTCGATCTTTCCGTCGGGGTCGAAGGTCTTTCCGCGTGGCATGACACCCAGCCTACCTTCAGTTGGAACGATCGATCCAAGTGTGTTAGGTTCACAGCTGGGTCGTTCCAAAACGATCGTTCCAAATAGGTGGCGGCAGGAAGGATGAGGGATGACGGCGAGAAGGGTGCTGATCACCGGCGCGTCAAGGGGAATCGGGTACGCGCTGGCCGAGCGGCTCGCCGGCCTCGGCCGTGAGCCGGTCGGGCTGGCGCGCTCCGCACCCGCCCGGTTTCCCGGCGAGTTCCGCGAGGCAGACCTGGCCGACCTGACAGCGGCCGGATGACCTGGGCGGGCCGCCTGTCCGCGGCTGATCCGGGGCTCGCCCGGCTGTGGCTGGGCATGCTCGGCACGGTGACGGCGGCAGCGGCGCTCGGGGCGGCGCTGCTGGTCTGGGGGACGGGCGCGCTGCGGGTTCCGTATCCTCATGGCGACGTGCCGGCCCGGGTGCTGGCCGGGGTGGCTGCCCAGCATCACCTGGTCCTCGTTCTGGCGATGCTCGTCGGGGCCGTGTTCGCGATGCTCTCGACGATAGCGGTCACCAGCACCGATCCTCGCCGACAGGTACTGGGCACGGTGGCGGGTGGCATCGTCCTGACCGGGTCCCTGGCTGCCGGTCTGGGCCTTGCCTCTCACCGCCTGGGGTCCATGGCCCTGCTGGTGGCGGCGCTTGCCGTGGGCACCTACGCGCGCAGGTTCGGGCCTGACTGGCTGCTCGCCGGCCTGTGCCTGTTCGTGGGGTCCGTCTTCGGGGCGGCGCTGTACGGCCCGCTGCGCGTCCACGACGCCGGATGGCTCGCGGCGGAGATCGCCGTAGCCGTCGGGGCCGTGCTGTGCGTTCGCCTCCTCCTGTTCCGCCATCCGGGGCGGGCGCTGCGCCGGGCCCGCGGCTCGTATGCGACCTGTGCCCGGCAGGTGGCCCAGTCGGCCCTGGACGGGCTCGGTGATCCCGGGCGGGGGGAGCGGCGGCTGCGGCGCCGGCTCGCGCGGCTGAACGAGACGGCGCTGATGATCGACGCGCGGCTCGCCGACCCCCGGTCGCTTTCCCCGGGCGTGTCCGCGCGGTCCGTGCACGAGGCCCTGTTCGACGGGGAGGCGGCACTCGCGGCGGCCGCCTGGCACGCCAGGACCCTGGCAGTCCATGACCTGCCGCCAGCCCAGCGGTCGGCGGTCGCAGGCGCGCTGCTGGCGCTCCGCGACCGTAGCCTGGCCGCGGCCCGGGCGCAGGCCGGGCTTCTTGCCCGCGAGGCCGACGCGAATCGGGCACCCTCCGCGCCGGGAGAAGAAGACGGCCCGGTCGTCCGGGCGCTCCTGCGCCAGTTCGCCGGGGCCGTCATCACGTTCGCTGACTCGCTCGCCGGCCGGCCATCCCGGGAAGCGGGCCAGAATGGCGGCGAGGCTTTTCGTGCTCCGGTGCAGCTCCCCGGCGAGCGGCTGTCCGGGACGGCGGTTCCCGCGGCGAAGGCATCGCCGGGCAAGGCCTACCTGGGCCGGTTCCGGCTCCGGCTGACGACCCGGTCCGCCATCCAGATCACCGTCGCGGGAATCCTCGCCATCGCCGCGGGCGACGCGCTGTCAGGCACGCACTACTACTGGGCCGTCCTGGCCGTGTTCGTGACGTTCATGGGCACGAACAGCTCCCGCGAGCAGTCGTACAAGGCCTTCTACCGGGCCGCCGGCACGCTCGCCGGGGTGGCGGCCGGCCTGGGCATCGGCCACGCCCTCGGCGACAGCCACACCGCCGTCCTCATCCTCGTGGTGCTGGCGGCTTTGTTCGTGACCGCTTACTTCATCCAGGTCAACTACGGGATCGCCATGGTCGGGATCACCCTCGCCATCTGCGAGCTCTACGTCCAGCTCGGGGAATTCAGCAATTCCCTCCTGCTCACCCGGCTGGAGGTGACGGCCGTCGGCGCGGGCGCCGCCGCACTCGTGGCCCTGACGCTCATCCCGCTGCGGCCCCGTGCCGTCCTGAACGCGGCGCTGCGCGATTACCTCCTCGCATTCCATAACGTCATCCGTCATGCCGGAGCGCGGGCACTGGGAGAAGCAGCCGACGGACCGCCGCGGTCCCATGCCCGCAGGCTGGACGCGGCCGGGCACGCCCTCCGCGCCTCGGCCGCGCCGTTTGCCCCGGATGCCCTCCTGCCATGGGGGACCGGCCGGCGTCTTGCGGAGGCTGCGGCCATGGCCGCCGCGTCCCGCCATCACTGGCATGACCTGATCGCCGGCGCCGGGCAGGCGCCGCTGCCCGACGGTGATGCGGGGCGGGCGTTCGCGGAGGGACAGCGGGTTCTCGGCTCGTCCGTTAGGGCCCTGGCGGACGCCCTGGGCTCGGGCACGCAGGCCGCTTACGTCCGCTCGGCCGCGCACTTCGGCCGCGCGGAGCGCCTGCTCAGGCCCCACCCGGACGCGGCAGCGGCATCGCACCTGGCCGCCTGCCTCGCCCTCACCGACGGCGACCTGGCACGGCTCGCGCAGGCCGCAGGCCTCGACGTCCGTGACGACGGCCAGGCATCCCAGGCCAGGGCCGCACCGCGGCAAGACCAGGCCCAGCCGTAATCCCGTTCTACGACTAAGCAAAGCGAAG
>Ga0210385_10000913_pt1 | contig 18835 bp, 20 predicted proteins | sample IncBWH26OmetaG_FD_160107 | JGI IMG/M metagenome (GOLD analysis project Ga0210385, IMG submission 160107) | Forest soil microbial communities from Barre Woods Harvard Forest LTER site, Petersham, Massachusetts, United States - Inc-BW-H-26-O ...
ATGATCCGCGTCAGTGCAAAGTTGACTTCGCATCGTTGCGCTGTTCCGCGGGGAAGTCGGAAGCCTGCCTCACTGAGCCTGAACTCAAGACCGTTTCCACGTTCTATGGAGGTGTGAAGAACTCAACAGGCGAACTGATCTTCTCGGGTGCGCCGCTGAGCCGACCCATTACTGCCTCATCCACCAATCCAAACGGACCGGACGGCCTGTTCGACCTGGTGCGCATCGCACGCGAAGACGCGACGCTAGACTGGACGACCTTCGACGTGGATCGTGATGTACCGCTGCTCGATCAGAAGCTCGGCTTCGTTGATGCAGTCAATCCGGATCTTTCGAAGTTCAAGGCTCGCGGCGGCAAGCTACTGATGTACCACGGCTGGGCCGATCCGGCCATTACGGCGCAGAACACAATCCGCTACTACGAATCCGTACTCAAGACTATGGGACCGGAGCAGGGCAATTGGGTACGGCTTTTCTTGGTGCCCGGCATGGGCCATTGCGGCGGGGGTCCCGGGCTCAATGGATTTGAGTCGACGCGTGCCATCGAGCAGTGGGTCGAACAAGGCACTGCGCCAACACAGCTCGAAGGTCATGGTGCTAACGGCCTGACGCGACCGCTCTGTCCGTATCCGCAGTCGGCCGAATACTCTGGATCGGGCGATGTCAAAGACGGACGGAACTGGTCCTGTAAGGGTCAGGCGCCAAAAGGAAAGTCATAGCGTCCCACGGTCTCGCCACAGTGCTGTGTTGGCCGCTTTGCAAGACCGGTCGCCGGCCGTTGTGCTTCTGGATCTGGGGCACATGGCCGACACAGTGATGCACGCGAGCGAGCGAACCACATTGGCGCGTGGAAGCGGCATCACTTTTCTGAGATCGCCCGGAGCATTCGTTCGTGGATGTCACTCTGCTCCAGAGCCAGGTTCTTATCGAGGTCCGCCCGATACAAGGCTTTCAGATAGGCGATATCGGCACCGGTAATTTCCGCAGGCGGCTTTCCACAATCTGCATTGAAGAGAGTGAGAACGCTCGACAGTCCGCTGCAGGTGTCCTGCGAACCGATGCGCGTGAGGGCGAGTAGCGCAATATAATCCGCAATGCTGCGCAATGAATATTTGGCGACTTGCTTGCTATCCACGATTATCAGCACGTGAATGAATTCGCTTCGCAAGCCCTTGGCGAGGCGGCTTTCGGGGTTGCCCGATGCGCCGAAACCCATGCTGCCATCAGTCGCAGCCGAGTCGAGCATTAATCCTGTCCTGATGAGGGAGGTTATATCACCGTCGGTGCTCACATCCGCGTGACTAGAGTTCAGCCCGACCATCGGTAGCCCAGCATCAATTGAGCGCGTGCCAGTCATATACCAGGCCTGAACAGGATGATCGAAAGTCGTGACCTCTTTGAGATCTTTACGGTAGTAGCCCAGCAGTGGACGGGACCTTGTGGCGGCAATGTGATCCACCAGCGCCTGCGGTTCTCCCGTAAATATAACTTCGATATTCGCCGAACATCCCTCAGCCGACGTCGCCGTTGGTGCGCCCACATTGCCGGCCACGTTCTCGATTCGGTCGGTGACAAATTTGGCAAACGCGAGTTGCAACCCTGTTACGGCCGGACAAACCTTCACGCGCCAGCGACCGATTTGCCCGATCAACGTCGAAGGCCTGGCGTGCGCCTCTACAAACTGATGGATCTCGCGATTGATTGTGGGTAGGTCAGTCTTGCCAACGACAGTCACTTCTTCCAGGGGTTGCGTATTGCTGGTAACTTGACGAGACGTGGAGGTAGGAGAAGCCGTCCAGGCGTGGGTCGCTCCACCCAGGGTAAGTGACACCAAAACCAATATCAGAGTGGTTCTCATGGATAGCTCTCCGACGGAACGCCCAGGCGGAGGTACGCTGTGCTCCCGAATCAGGCGCCGGCGGCTCACGTAACTCAAATTGAGTCGGTCGGTCGATTGATTTGATTATACCGCGTGCAGCGCACCGAATCGCCACTGGACGATCGTGGCTAGGTCGACGCCTGGTAGCTCGTCCGCTACTGCTACCATACTGCCGGAAGACGCGGCGTCGTTCATATTTCGAATTCGACGCCGATCTCCATGATCTGGGAACTGGGTATTCTGAAATAGGCTCCCGGGCGCTGGGCATTTCGATGCATCAGGGCAAATAGCGATTCGCGCCAGCGGGACATCCCGGAATGTTTCCCCAGCGCGACGACCGTCTCATGCCCTGTGTAATAGATCACCGAGTCCAGATTGCACTGATCGATCCTCCCCTGTGCGATCGCGGTACGAAGTCCCAGCGGCACATTGGGCTGCTCCATATAGCCGTAGCGGAGTTCGACCCGCATCACCCCATCACCCACCGGTGTGACGACTGCCCGATGTTCGGCCGCGACGCGCGGCACTTCGGCGAACATGACGGCAACCAGCAGCACGCGCTCCTGCAGCACATGGTGGACCTTGAGCGTTTGCGTCAGTGGCAGTGGCACTCCCTGCGTCAGGCGTCCCAGAACTACTGCCGTTCCCGGGACGCGCAGCGGCCGCTCTGCCTTCAGACCGGCAGTAAATTGCTCCAGGGTCTGACGTAGCGCCAGACGGACCGAATCCATGATCTGCTCGCCCTTGCGCCACGTGAGCATGAGAAATGAAATCACTCCCGCGATCAACAGCGGGAACCATCCGCCATCGATGATCTTGGTGGACGTGGAGGCGAAGAACAACAGCTCCAACGCGAACAGAGCGCCATTGACCAGCGCGACCAACCAGAAATTGTACTTCCAATGTAGAGCAACGAAAGTCGCCATCAGCGTCGTAATCGCCATCAGCAGCGACACGGCGACCCCAAATGCGCCGGCCAGTGCATCCGAGGAGCCAAAGCCGACAACCGCGATGAGGGTCAGCGCTGCCAGTGCCCAGTTGACGAGCGGTACGTAGATCTGGCCAATCTCCCGACCGGCCGTGTGCACGACTTTCAGGCGCGGCAGAAACCCAAGCTGCATCGCCTGCTCGGTCAAAGAATAGGCGCCGGAGATGATCGACTGGGAGGCAATGACCGTGGCGACGGTTGCCAGAATCACGAGGCTGACATGCGCCCAGGGTGGGGCGAGTTCGTAGAACGGGCTCTGCAGTGCCGTCGGCTGCGATAACAACAGGCCGCCTTGTCCGAAGTAGCTAAGCGTCAACGCGGGAAGGGCTACGCCAAACCACGCGACGCGAATCGGCAGGGGCCCGAAATGACCCATGTCTGCATAGAATGCCTCACCGCCCGTGACCGCAAGAAAGGCGCCACCGATCACAGCGAATGCGACGGGACCCGCGTGCGACAGATAACTGATCGCAGGCAGCGGACTGAGCGCGGCCAGTATCGCCGGGTTCCTGAGTATCCCAACAGCACCGAGGATTGCGATGACGATGAACCAGAGCAACATGACAGGTCCGAACAAGCCCCCGACAAAGGCGGTGCCTTTGCGCTGAATCAGAAACAGGGCTACCAGAATCACGACCGTGAGCGGCACGATGATGCGGTCCATCTGCGGGGCATAGACTTTGATTCCCTCTATGGCGCTCAGCACCGAAATCGCCGGAGTGATGCAGCCATCACCATAAAGCAGGGTGGCCCCGATGAGGCCGACGACGATCATTGCGGCGCGCCGTCGGTTCCGACGAGCCCGACTCGGACTGATCAGGGCAAGGAGCGCGAGAATGCCGCCCTCACCGTGGTTGTCGGCGCGCATGATGAGGATCGCGTACTTGATCGAAATGACGATGATGAGCGACCAGAAAATCAGCGAAACGATGCCGAGTACCGCCTCGGGTGCAACGGAACCCGTTGCCGAGGAGGCTTTGGCAGCCACGTTGAGCGTGTAGAGGGGACTGGTTCCGATATCGCCGAAAACCACGCCCATGCAAAGGATGGAGGCGAGTTTCCAGGGGCGCTTTTGCCCGACGGGCGGGGCGCCAGCCACGGTTGCAGCGGTACTCACGGGTGCCAACTCCCCCCATCAGCCTGCCAGAGCCGCCCGGCGAACTCGTTCACTGCGGAGCCGCGGGGCCATCTGCAGTTCAGTTTCGCCTGACGCTGTGCATACTACTGCGGGCGATCGGACCGATTTCGACTTTCTTGGAGCGCACCGGCATGCCAAAGACCTTCCACGGCTTTCACCCGCTAATCTTGTTATTGGTCGCGACCATATTCGAAGTCAGTGGCGACGCCCTGATTCGCATGGCCATCTACAACCATCTGGGGGTGATTCGGCTTGGGTTCTTCATCTGCGGCACGGTGCTGCTGTTGGGTTACGGCTCGTTTCTTAACCTGGCGCCGCTGGAATTCGGGCAGGTAGTAGGGCTGTACATTGCGACCCTCTTTGTCGTATGGCAGGTGATCAACTACGTCGCCTTCCGAGCATTGCCAACGCTGCCGATCGTGCTCGGCGGCGCTTTGGTAATCGCGGGTGGAGCAATCATCACCTTTTGGCGGCCTGCCTAGGGATTCACGCTCCGACCGACGGCTTCGTGACCATCAGATAGAAGACGGCCAGAACACCGAGGAACGCCGGCCAGCCCAGCAGGAACCACCACCGGTACATCTCGAGGTACCGCGACGGCAATGCCGTGCGGTCGCGCGAGGCTGCGCTGGCGAGGTCCCGCATTCGAATCTGCAACCATACGACCGGAAGCCAGCAGCAACCGATCAACACATAGAGCACCATCGACCAGCGCAGCCAGGGTGTCGTGAGCGGGTAGCCCGCCATCAGCGCCATGGCCAGACCTGTCGCGGGCTGTAGAACGACTGCAGTGGCCGTAAAGATCAGGTCCGCGAGCACTACATCCTTGGCCACCGCGGCGATGACCGCCACGTTGCGCGTGCGCTGCGCGCGTACGAAGAAGAACGCGATTCCAGCGCCGGTACCAAAGAGGACCGTCGAAGACACAATGTGGGCCCACTTGAGCCATAGGTACAGTTGGCTCATGCGGCAGTCTCCTCAGTCCGCGTCGTGATTCGCCAACGGGTGAACTGCGGTTCGAAATCGGCGAGGGTGAGCAAGCCCATGCAGGCAAAGGCTCCAGGCGCAACAGAGGATCCGGCTGCCAGCCGCCGCGTCAGCAGAATGGCAGCCATGCAGGGAATCTCAGGACCGTCTGCCGCCGGTGCCACGAGCTGCCAGGTCCGACGAACCCGCCCACCCCCGATGGCTTTGCCGGTAATTGTCACGGCCATGCCGCCTCTGTCGCCCGCGATCGGGTCGAATGCTGCGGCCCGGCGGTCAAGCCACTGGGCCCATCGCCCCACGGGGATCGCGACACCCGCGCGGCGAATGGCCGCCAGACACCAAAGCACCAGATGCTGAACGGTGAATTCCAGCGCCGCATGAAAACGCACGCTGCGAACTTCCGGGAACTGCGCTGGAAGCAGGGCAAGGTCGGGGACCTCGCAGGCCGCGGCCAGACGTTTACCGACATCGAGGTTCACCCGTCGCAGATCCATCCAGCCCCATGCCTTGACCCAGCGTCCACCGTGCCAGACGGGAAACGGTTTTCCCAAGTAGCTGAATACCGACTCGAGTGTCGCCGTGCCGCGTATGGCCCGCTGCCCTGGGGCGATGACCAGGTCGATGCTCTCGATATTCGACAGCCCCTTTCGTAGTTCCTGCACGACCGCTGAGGACAATGCGGGCAGCGTGCTTGCTCCAGTAACTGCCAATCGATTAGCGGCGATCGCCGTCTCAAGCAGTTTGTTGGCAAACTCGGTAACGAAATCGCGACCGTCCGCGAGGTCCAGATAGTGGGACCCGGCGCCGAGAGCGGCCCTGGCCACGCGGTAATCCTGTTCTTGAAACGGCCCCACGCAATGGATGATCAGATCGGGGGACAATGCACGCAAGCGTGCCTCGAAATCGGCAGCAGCGATATCAAGGCACACGCGTGGCACGCGGGCCGCGCCAGGCACCGCTCTTGTGCTTCGACCAGCCGACAGCAGTTCGATGTTCGAATCATGCTGCAGACCACGCACGATGCGTCCGCCGAAATTGCCGGCGCCGCCCAGGACTATGACGCGCATCATTCACTCACATGGATTGGACACGCCATCAAATATCATGATGTCGGACATCGGGCCATGAATACTGTGATATATTAGATAGTTACATGATCTATCGAGAATACGTCAGAAGACTATATCCGCCGCGCAGCGCTGACCCACTCGCTACGGTGAAGGTACCATGTGTCGTGGGCAGCTCCTTCGAAGATCCCATGACCAGCGGACCGATGACGCCGACGAATGCGTTCCTCGATCACTTCGTTGCGCGCAAGCTTTCCGAACTCACCCTGTGCGGAGCGCCGGTACTCGATGGGATCCGTCGCGACTGGCTCAATACGTTCGTCCTGGTGACGGCATTTCACAACGTCGCCGACAACTGGCGGCCCTACGTCGTCAACTACCTGCGACGCGCCGACGGCGCTTTGGCGGCCTACGATGCGGGCACTGCGGCGCTCACCGAGTACGTCACGACGCCGCCGAGTTCCGTTTCGCTGTACTTCCGCGCGCTGCTCGGATTCGAGGTATGCATTTCGCAGTTGTGCCAGAGCATACAGTTTCGAAGCTCCGCGTCGGCCAATGAGATTTATGTCGAAGACAGTGGTAGCACCGAGGAACGGCTATTTCTGCTGTACAACGACCAGAAGAACATGGACAGGTTCCTCGGCAAAGGCAAGGGGGTGGCCGCCGCGGCTTCATCAATCTGGATTACCAATGCCGGCTTGGAAAGCCCCAGAGCGCGACTGACCTTCGATGAACTGGTTGAGGCGCTGCGCGCCATGGCGGACTTCGCCACGCAGCTTGCGGCCACACCGCCCGCAGCCGACAGTTGAGGTATAAAGTACAGCCATGGAATTCAAACGTGCCGGTTCGCAGCCCTCGCAGAAGGGACCCGAGGCCTGTTTCACGGGCGTCGTTCGCATCGATCCTTTGCATACGGCGCCGAGCCCCGGTCGCGTCGCCTGTGCCAGCGTGACTTTCGAACCGGGTGCGCGCACTGCATGGCACCTTCACCCCCTGGGTCAGACGCTGGTGGTCACCGCGGGCTGCGGATGGACTCAATGCGAGGGCGAGCCCATCGTCGAAATCCGGCCGGGGGATGTGATCTGGTGTCCACCGAACCATCGACATTGGCACGGCGCTTCACCCAAGACTTCGATGACTCACATCGCCATCCAGGAGGGACTTGATGGCAAGTACGTGGAGTGGTTCGAGAAAGTCACTGACGAACAGTATCTGGTCGGGCCCCAGGCTTAAGTGAGCCCCGTCGTCCCTTCCGTGGACGGCAATCGTCGTCCGCTCAAGACCCGCTCAGCGGTGTGGGCCCAGTATCTGGCTCGGGTGTTGATTCGAGTCGGGGCATCGCCCAATGCGATTTCGGTTGGCAGCATTGCATTCGCGGCGCTCGGAGCGTTCCTGCTGGTGCGGTACGCGACGGTTGGCGCACTGCTCGGCGCCGCGCTTTGTGTCCAATTGCGTTTGTTGTGCAACATGCTGGACGGCATGGTCGCCATCGAGGGCGGACGCCAGTCGCCGACCGGTGCGCTCTACAATGAAATTCCCGATCGCCTCGACGACTCGCTGCTGATCGTGGCGCTCGGATACGCGGCGAACGCGCCAGCAATCGGTTGGTATGCCGCGTTGGCAGCCGCCGTGACGGCCTACATTCGCGTGCTTGGAGGTGCCTTGGGGCAGGCGCAGGATTTTCGCGGGCCGATGGCCAAGCCGCATCGGATGGCGGTGATGACCATCGCCTGCATTCTGGCGGCGGTTGAGCTGTCGATGGCAGGATCGCACTGGGCGTTGACCGCCGGGGTCTGGATCATCGCCGTCGGCGCGACCCTTACGTGCGCCACCCGATCGTGGGCCATCGCACGGCGACTGCGATTCCGGTAGCGCAGCGTGCGTCCCTCGCGGGTATTGTTCGTCGGCATCGTGCGTCTTCTGGTCGGCGCCTATCCGCGCTGGGTGGGCTGCGAGCCGGCGCCATCGCAGCGACTCTACTTTGCGAACCATTCGAGCCACATCGATACGCTGGCGTTGTGGTCGGCGCTTCCCGTCGGCCTGCGGGCCCGTACCCGCCCGGTCGCCGCCCGCGACTATTGGGGCAGGGGCTTGCGGCGCTATGTCGCAACCCGCGTGTTGCGCGCCGTCCTGATCGACCGGATCCGCGAAGATCCGAAGAGCGATCCGCTCAGTCCACTCATCGAGGCACTCAACGGCGGCGACTCGCTGATCATTTTTCCGGAGGGCACCCGTGGCAAGGAAGCGACACCGGCCGCCTTCAAAAGCGGCCTGTACCGGCTGGCGCAACAGTTCCCGGCCATGGAACTGATCCCCGTGTACCTTGAGAACCTGCATCGCAGCATGCCCAAGGGCGCGGTGCTGCCGATACCCATCACCTGTACCGTACGTTTCGGCGCGCCGATGACCCTGGAAGAGAACGAGCCCAAGGAGAGTTTCCTGGCACGTGCGCGCGGCGAAGTCATCAAGCTGGCCGGCAATATCGCCGGATGATATGACGCCCCGACAAAAGGCACTGTGGCTGTTCGGCGCAATTGTGCTGCTGCTGGCGGTGGCCTCGGCGATCGGCAGTGTGCTGCGCAGGCGGGCGACTTCCGAGGGCGGCCGCGCCGTGGTCGACAATCTGATCGCGCGGGTGAACGCCTGGTGGGTCATGGTGGCGTTCCTCGCCGCAGCCTTTGCGTTGGGCCCGACCGCGATGCTGATCATGTTTGGTTTCGCATCCTTTTTCGCGCTGCGCGAATTCGTGACCCTCACCCCGACGCGACGCGGAGACTATCTGCCGCTGCTGTTGAGCTTTTATTTACTCGTGCCCCTGCAGTACGTCCTGATCGGTCTCCACCAGTACGGAACCTTCGCGATCTGCGTGCCCGTGTACGCCTTTTTGTTGCTGCCGGCTGCTGCCACATTCGCCGGGGACACGCCGGACTTCCTGACACGTTCGGCCAAGATCCAGTGGGGCGTCATGATTACGGTCTACTGCATCAGCTATGCGCCGGCACTTATGCTGCTGGATATTCCCGGCTACCACGAAGCGGATACGCTGCTGGTGTTCTATCTGCTGTTCATCGTCCAGCTCAGTGACGTGCTGCAGTACGTGTTCGGCAAACTGTTCGGCAAGACCAAACTGGCACCCCAGGTAAGCCCGTCGAAAACCGTCGAGGGCCTGATCGGGGGCGGCTTGAGCGCGACCGCCGTCGGCGGGGCGCTGTGGTGGATCACGCCGTTCACCTGGCAACAGTCGTTGCTGCTGTCGTTCATCATCGTGGTGATGGGGGTGCTGGGCGGCCTTACCCTCTCGGCGGTGAAGCGCAGCCTGGGAGCCAAGGACTGGGGCGTCATGATCGAGGGCCACGGCGGTATGCTCGATCGCCTCGACTCGGTCAGCTTCGCGGCGCCGGTGTTCTTTCACCTGACGCGGTACTTTTTCACCTGAGGCGATGAGCCTGCATTAGACTGATTCTGGACGCCAGGGGGACGCAGCATGTCCGGTAGCATGGATTTTCAGCTGGGAGCCGACGCCGACGCGATACGCGACACGACGGAGCGATTTGCGAGCAGGCGCATTGCGCCGATCGCAGCCGAGGTCGATGCCAGCAACGTCTTTCCCCGCTACCTGTGGCCCGAAATGGGCGAGCTGGGGCTGCACGGCATTACCGTCAAAGAAGACTTCGGCGGGCTCGGATTGGGCTACCTCGAGCATGTCGTCGCGATGGAGGAGGTCTCACGTGCCTCGGCATCGATCGGCCTGTCCTATGGCGCCCATTCGAACCTTTGTGTGAATCAGATCAGCCGTTGGGGTAGCGATGCCCAACGCATGAAGTACCTGCCCAAGCTGGTATCGGGCGAATATGTCGGCTCGCTTGCCATGTCCGAGAGCCACGCGGGCTCGGATGTTCTGTCGATGAAGCTCAAGGCCGTGAAGAGCGGCGATCACTATGTTCTGAACGGCACGAAGTTCTGGATCACGAACGCGCCGCACGCGGATGTCCTGGTCGTCTACGCGAAAACCGCCGAGGCCAACGTCACCACGTTCCTGGTGGAGAAGGGCTTCAGGGGTTTCTCGGTCTCGCAGAAGCTCGACAAAATGGGCATGCGCGGGTCCGACACCGCGGAACTGGTGTTCCAGGACTGTGAGGTTCCGGCCGAGAATGTTCTGGGTCCCGAGGGCGGCGGCGCCGGCGTTTTGATGTCGGGTTTGGATTATGAGCGCGCGGTGCTGGCGGCTGGACCGCTCGGCATCATGCAGGCCTGCCTCGATGTGGTTTTGCCGTTCGTGCGCGAGCGCCGTCAGTTCGGCAAGCCGATCGGCGCCTTTCAACTGATGCAGGCCAAGATTGCCGACATGTACGTCGCCTTGAATTCGGCGCGCGCCTACGTGTACGCGGTGGCACGCTCCTGCGATGCGGGAAAGACCACGCGCTTCGATGCGGCCGGAGCCATCCTCCTGGCCAGCGAAAACGCCGTGCGGATGTCGCTCGAGGCCATCCAGGCACTCGGCGGCGCGGGCTATACCAAGGAATGGCCCGTCGAGCGCTTCCTGCGTGATGCCAAGCTTTACGATATCGGCGCCGGCACCAATGAAATCCGCCGCTTCCTCATCGGCCGGGAACTGATCGGCGTATGAGCGGGCCGAACGCCGAACACAATCGCGCCCTGGCCGCGACGCTGCGCGCTCAGATCGCCGCTGCGGCCCTCGGGGGCGGTGAGAAAGCGCGCGCGCGTCACGTCAGCCGGGGCAAGCTGCTGCCGCGCGATCGCGTGCAGTGCCTGCTCGATCCGGGCTCGCCGTTTCTCGAAATCGGCGCGCTCGCCGCGAATGGCATGTACAGCGACGAGGCGCCCGGCGCCGGCGTCATCGCCGGCATCGGCCGGGTCTGCGGGCGGCTGGTGCTCATCATCGCCAATGACCCCACGGTCAAGGGCGGCACCTACTTCCCGATGACGGTGAAGAAGCATCTGCGTGCGCAGGAGATCGCGCTCGAAAATCGATTGCCCTGCATCTATCTGGTCGACAGCGGCGGCGCCAATCTGCCCTATCAGGCCGAGATCTTTCCGGATCGGGACCACTTCGGTCGCATCTTCTTCAATCAGGCACAGATGTCCGCGCTCGGCGTAGCGCAGCTTGCCTGCGTGATGGGCTCCTGCACCGCCGGTGGCGCCTACGTTCCCGCGATGTCCGATGAGACCGTCATCGTGCGCAATCAGGGGACGATCTTCCTGGCAGGCCCGCCGCTGGTGAAGGCGGCGACGGGCGAGGTGATCGACGCCGAGGCCCTGGGCGGTGCGGACACGCACGGTCGCAAGTCCGGCGTCGTCGATCATGTCGCCGAGAACGACGTGCACGCCTTACTCATCGTGCGCGACATCATCGCCAACCTCAACACCGTCTCCCGGGTCGACATCGACATTCGCGAACCGCGTCCCCCCAAAGCGGATCCGCAGGAACTCTACGGCATCATTCCGCGGGATGTGCGCACGCCCTACGATGTACATGAAGTCATCGAGCGGCTCGTCGATGGGTCCGAACTGCAGGAGTTCAAGGCACTGTACGGCCCGACACTGGTTTGCGGATTCGCCAGAATCTGGGGCATGCCGGTCGCGGTTCTGGCCAACAACGGGGTGCTGTTTTCCGAAAGCGCCCTGAAGGGCGCGCACTTCATCGAGCTGGCCTGTCAGCGGCGCATCCCGCTGCTGTTTCTGCAGAATGTCTCGGGTTTCATGGTGGGCGGCAAGTACGAAGCCGAAGGCATCGCGAAGCACGGGGCGAAACTCGTGAACGCGGTGGCGACCGCGACGGTGCCGAAGATCACGGTCCTGATCGGCGGCTCCTTCGGCGCCGGCAACTACGGTATGTGTGGCCGCGCCTACCAGCCGCGTTTCCTCTTCACCTGGCCGAACGCGCGCATTTCGGTCATGGGCGGGGAACAGGCCGCGGCCGTGTTGGCGACGGTTCATCGCGACGTCGAGAGCTGGACGCCGCAGCAACTGGAGGCTTTCAAGGCGCCCATCCGGCAGCGCTACGAGGATGAAGGCAACCCGTACTTCGCGACGGCGCGATTGTGGGACGATGGCATCATCGATCCGGTGCAGACACGGGATGTGCTGGGGCTGGCATTGGCCGTGACCTTGAATGCGCCGATTCCGGATCGCCCGCGCTTCGGGCTGTTTCGGATGTAATGGCGATGATGGAATCCCTCTTGATCGCCAATCGCGGCGAAATCGCCCGCCGCATCATCCGCACGGCGCGGCGGCTGGGCGTGCGCACCGTCGCGGTGTACTCGGACGTGGACGCGACTCTGCCATTCGTGCGCGAAGCCGATACCGCGGTGTGCATTGGCGGAGCAGAGGCGCGCGCGAGCTATCTCGCGCAGGAGAAGCTGCTCGCGGCAGCGAGGCAGACCGGCGCGGCGGCCATCCACCCCGGTTACGGGTTCCTGTCGGAGAATGCGCAGTTCGCGCAACAGGTGGTCGAGGCCGGTCTGATCTGGGTCGGTGCACCCGCGGCTGCGATTCGGGCGATGGGCCGCAAGGATTCGGCCAAGCAGCTGATGATCGCGGCCGGCGTCGCGGTGACGCCCGGGTACCTGGGTGCGGAGCAGTCGCCGCAGTCCCTCGCGCGCGAGGCGCTGAAGATCGGCTATCCGGTCCTGATCAAGGCGGTCGCCGGCGGTGGCGGCAGAGGGATCCGCAAGGTAGCGGCCGCTCAGGACTTTGCCGAGGCGCTCGATTCCTGTCGTCGCGAGGCGCAGGGCGCGTTTGGCGATGATCGGATGTTGCTCGAGAAATATGTCGATCGCCCACGCCATATCGAAGTGCAGGTCTTCGGCGATACCCACGGCCAGATCGTGCATTTGTTCGAACGGGACTGTTCGGTGCAGCGTCGTCACCAGAAAGTGATCGAGGAGGCGCCTGCACCCGGCATGCCGCCGCCGGTGCGTGAGGTCATCTGCGCGGCTGCGGTGCGGGCGGCCCAGGCCGTTGCCTACGTGGGGGCGGGAACCATCGAGTTCATTGCCGATGCCAGTGACGGCCTGCGTGCGGATCGCATCTGGTTCATGGAAATGAACACCCGCCTGCAGGTCGAACATCCGGTCACGGAATCGATTACCGGGCAGGACCTGGTCGAGTGGCAGCTGCGGGTGGCGTCGGGGGAACGATTGCCGCTGCGCCAGGAGCAGCTGACGATCAATGGCTGCGCCATGGAGGCGCGTCTTTATGCCGAGAATCCGGCAAAGGGATTTCTGCCCTCCACCGGAGCGCTGGAGCGCCTACGGTTTCCGGGCGGCATTCGCATCGACAGCGGGGTCGAGGAGGGCGGCAGCGTATCGCCGTACTACGATGCCATGATCGCCAAGCTGATCGCGCATGAGTCGACGCGGCCGGCCGTGGCGGCTCGCTTGGCGCAGGCCTGCGCCGCCGTGCAGGTCTGGCCGGTCAGGACCAATGCGGGATTTCTGACCCGGGTGCTCGCCAATCAGGACTTCGTCGCGGGCGAGCTGGATACCGGATTCATCGAACGCCACCTTGACATGCTGGTGCCGGCCGACGGCCCCTCGCCAGCGGTGCTGCAGGCCGCCGCCCATGCAGTGCTGCAGGAGAGCGCCGCAGCGGGCACCCCGGGTCCCTGGACCGCGTTGCCGGGGTTTCGGATGGCGGCAGCGCCCGAGCGGCGCGTGCGCATTGAAGTGGCGGGTCAGGAACACCTGCTCGAACTCGATCACGCCACCTCAGGCGCCGCGATCTGTCGGGTAAGGGATGAACAGGTCCTGTTTCTGCAGGGCGAGGCGTGGCCGTTCGGTGTGCTCAATGCGCGCCTGCATGCCCGGCATCAGGCCGCTGACGGTGCGCTGGTCTCGCCGATGCCGGGGCGCATCGCTTCGCTTGCGGTCACACCAGGTGCGGCCGTGAAGCGCGGGCAGCGGCTGCTTGTGCTCGAGGCCATGAAATTGGAGCATAGTCTGATGGCTCCATTCGACGGAACCGTCGCGGAATTGAGCGTTGTGGCGGGTCAGCAAGTGGTCGAGGGTGCGCTGCTGCTGCGCATCGTCGCAACACCTAAGGAGTAGGGCGTGGCCGGGCGATACTTCGACCAGTGGCAGGTGGCGGATCGCGTGGAACACGAACTCCACCGCACCGTCACCGAAACCGACAATCTGCTGTTCTCGACCCTGACCCACAATCCGCAGCCCCTGCACATCGACGCGGAGTATGCCGCGAAGTCGGAGTTTGGCCGGATCCTGGTCAACGGCACGTTTACCTTCGCGCTCATGGTGGGACTGACGGTTTACGACACCACCCTGGGCACGCTGATCGCAAACCTGGGATACGACAAACTGCAGATGCCGAACCCGGTCTTCATCGGCGACACCCTGCGCGCGCAGACCGAGGTGATCGAGCTCAGACCGTCGCGCTCGCGTCCCACGGCTGGAATTGCGACGTTCCGGCACAAGCTCCTCAATCAGCGCGATGAAGTGGTGTGCGAGTGTCTGCGCATGGCGCTGCTGCAGAAGGCGCCGGAATGAGACTGCGCTCGTTGCTGTTCGTGCCGGGGGATCGTCCCGAGCGCATGGAGAAGGCACTGGGTGTCGGGGCCGACGCGCTGATCCTGGATCTGGAGGATTCGGTCACGGCCGCCAAGAAGACGCAGGCGCGCCACAGCGTGACCGATTTCCTCCGCCGCACGGATGGCGTGGTCTTGCGCTTCGTGCGGATCAATCCCCTGGCCGGTGGACTGGCCGAGGCGGATCTTGCGGCGGTGTTGGTCGCCCGACCTGATGGGCTGGTGCTGCCGAAGTCCGAAGGCGCAGAATCGGTCCGGGATTTGGACCGACGACTTGCGGTGCTCGACATGGGATTTCCACCGATACTGCCGATCGCGACGGAGACGCCCCAAGGCGTCTTTGGTCTGGGCGAATACCGCACCGTGGGGGCGCGACTGGCCGGTCTCACCTGGGGTGTGGAAGACCTCTCTGCGGCCATCGGCGCGATCAGCGCGCGCGAGCAGGATGCGAGCTTTACCGAGCCTTACAAGGTTGTGCGCAGCCTCGCGCTGTTCGGCGCCGCGGCGGCCAACGTCGCGCCCGTTGAGACGGTGTTTCCGGATTATCGCAATTCGGCGGGGCTCGCGCAGTATGCGAAGTGCGGGATGCGGGACGGGTTTGTTGGCATGCTGGCCATTCATCCGGAGCAGGTTCCGATCATCAATGAGGCGTTCACGCCCTCGGCGCAATCCCTCGAGCATGCCCGAGCCGTGGTCGCGCTGTTCGAGGCCAACCCGGGGGCGGGTGCGCTTTCACTCGACGGTTCGATGGTCGATGCGCCACACCTGAAGCAGGCGCTGCGGCTCCTGAAACGTGCCAATGGATAAGGTCTATCGTTCCGCGACTGCTGCGCTCGAAGGGCTGATCCGCGATGGCATGACGGTGATGTCCGGTGGCTTCGGGCTTTGCGGCATACCCGAGAATCTGATTCAGGCGCTGCAGGCGAGTGGCGTCAGGGATCTCACCGTCATTTCCAATAACGCGGGCGTCGATGGCTTTGGTCTGGGAACACTGCTCGAAGGTCGGCAGATCCGGAAAATGATTTCCTCCTACGTGGGTGAGAACAAGGAATTCGAACGCCAGTACCTGGCCGGTGAGCTGGAGATCGAATTCAACCCGCAGGGGACGCTGGCGGAACGCATTCGCGCCGGTGGCGCCGGCATCTATGGTTTCTACACGCGCACCGGTGCCGGCACCCGCGTGGCCGAAAACAAGGAAACCCGGGCCGTCGGTGAGGAGCGGTACGTACTCGAACTCGGGCTGACGGCCGACCTGTCCATCGTCAAAGCCTGGCGGGGTGATGCCGAAGGCAACCTCGTCTATCGGCGCACGGCGCGAAATTTCAATCCGATGATGGCAACCGCAGGTCGCATCACAGTCGCGGAGGTCGAGGAACTGGTGCCGGTCGGCAGCCTCGATCCGGATCACATCCATACGCCCGGCATCTACGTACAGCGGATCGTACAAGGCGCGGGCTATCGTAAGCCGATCGAGAATCGAACGGTACGCAAGCGGGGTGGCCATGCCGTGGTCCCGTGAGCAGTTGGCCGAACGCGCCTCGAGGGAGCTGCGGGATGGCTTCTACGTGAACCTTGGCATCGGCATTCCGACTTTGGTCGCCAACTACATCCCGGCGGACATACGGGTCGTGCTGCAATCGGAAAACGGCATGCTGGGCATGGGTCCCTTCCCCTACGAGGGCGATGAGGATCCGGACCTGATCAATGCGGGCAAGCAGACCATCACGGCACTGCCGATGTCCTCGTTCTTCTCATCGGCCGACAGTTTCGCGATGATTCGCGGCGGGCATATCAATTTATCGATCCTGGGTGCCATGGAGGTCTCCGAGCAGGGTGACCTCGCCAACTGGATGGTGCCGGGCAAGATGATCAAGGGCATGGGCGGTGCAATGGACCTGGTCGCGGGCGTCCGACGGGTGATCGTCGTGATGGAGCATTGCTCGCGCGACGGGGCCTCGAAATTCAAGCCGCGGTGCGAGCTGCCGCTGACGGGTGCCGGCGTGGTCGACATGCTGATTACCGATCTGGCGGTGTTTTCCCGGGCTGATCGGCACGCCGCCTTCGAGCTGGTTGAACTCGCTCCCGGGGTCAGCGAAGCCGAGGTTCGCGGAAAAACCACGGCGAAGTATCGGCTGCCACAAACGGGTACGCCGAAGGATTGAGCAAATGAATCCAACCGATGTCGTGATCCTGGCGACCCGTCGCACTCCAATCGGAGCATTTCAGGGCGCGCTGGCGCCGGTCGCGGCGCCGCTGCTGGGCGCTGCCGCGATCCGAGCGACGCTGGACGAGGCGGGCGTGGATGGCGCCCGGGTCGATGAAGTGCTGTTCGGCTGTGTCCTGCCCGCCGGCCTGGGCCAGGCGCCGGCGCGACAGGCGGCCCTGGGCGCGGGACTTCCCACCCGGGTTCCCTGCACCACGATCAACAAGGTCTGCGGCTCCGGCATGAAGGCGGTCATGATCGGCGCCGATGCGATCCGCGCCGGCTCCGCGGGCATCGTCATGGCTGGCGGCATGGAGTCCATGTCGAATGCTCCGTATCTGCTCGCCAAGGCGCGCGCCGGATACCGCATGGGCCATGGCGAACTGATCGATCACATGTTCTTCGATGGCCTGCAGAATCCCTACGACGGCAAGCTCATGGGCGTGTTCGCCGAGGCGACGGCGCGCAAGTTCGGTGTCGCCCGATCCGAGCAGGACGCCTATGTTCTGGGCACGATCACCCGCGCCATGGCGGCCGGGCAGTCCGGCGCGTTCAAGGCCGAACTTGCCCCCGTCACGGTGCGCACGCGCAAGGGCGAGGGCAGCGTGAGCGAGGATGAGATTCCACCGACCTGCGATCCGGCAAAGGTCACAGCACTCAAGCCGGCCTTCGACAAGGAAGGCACGGTGACCGCCGCCAGCTCATCCTCGATCGCGGATGGCGCCGCGGCGCTGCTGCTCGCCGGGGCCGCGGCGGCGGCATCATCGAACCTCAGGCCCCTGGCGCGAATTGTGGCCGCGGCGAGTCATGCACAGGAGCCGCAATGGTTTACGACCGCCCCCGTCGGGGCCGTGAAGCTGGTATTGGAAGAGCACGCTGGCGCATCTCCGAGGTGGATCTCTTCGAGATCAATGAGGCCTTCGCCGTGGTGACGATGGTCGCGATTCGTGAACTGGGACTCGACCCCGAGCGCGTCAATGTCAACGGCGGTGCCTGTGCACTGGGCCATCCGATCGGCGCGAGCGGGGCGCGTATCCTGACGACGTTGATTCACGCCCTGCGCCGTCGGGGCAAGCAGCGCGGCATCGCAACGCTGTGCATCGGCGGTGGCGAGGCGACCGCAATCGCGATCGAGATCCCGTAGCAAATCGGCCGGTCGAGCCTCTGGACTTGCAATTGCGCGCCCATATGCTACAGTCTGTAGCACTACTTGGTGTCGCACTAACATGAAACAGCCGCCGGCGGACTTGGGAGATTTGGAGCGCGAGGTGCTGGGCCTCGTCTGGCAGCGCGGTGAGGCCACCGCGGATCAGATCCGACAGACGCTGAAGCGCCCGCTCAAGGAATCGACGGTGCGAACCGTTCTGAGTCGTCTGGAGCAGAAGGGCTTTGTGGCGCACGAGGTCGCGCAACGCACCTTCGTCTATCGGGCGGCGACGGCCCGTGCCGCGGTCACCTCACGGGCGGTGCAGCGCATCGCGGACTGGTTCTGCAATGGCTCGGTCGATGAGGTGTTGCTGGGCATGGTCGAGTCAAAAGTCATCGACCAGCGCGATCTGCAGCGACTGCTCGCGAAACTCGAAAAACTCAAAGCGGGGGGTAAATGATGCTCGCCCTGATGCTGGAGTCCGCGCTGCGCTGCGCGGCGTTGTGTGCCGCGGTGTGGCTGCTGTTGAAAGCGACCCGGCTGCGTGACCTTGAGTTGGAGAAGCAGATCTGGACGCTCGTGATCCTGGTCTCGCTGGCCATGCCGCTGCTCATGCCGAGCATCGCGATCGCGCTGCCGGCCAAGGCCATTCCCGCGCCCGTCGCCCGCACGGTACTGGGCCTGGCGGTGGTGCAGTCCCGTGCGGTCGGGATTGAAACGCTCCTGTGGGACCTCTATCTGCTCGTCACGGTCGTCCTGGTGGCGCGCTTCGTCATGGGATTGTGGCTGGCCGCAGGCATGCGTAGAACGGCCACGCCGCTGCGGCTTTCCTGGGCCGGGTCACTGGATGTCCGTGTCAGCTC
>Ga0210385_10000914_pt1 | contig 18829 bp, 17 predicted proteins | sample IncBWH26OmetaG_FD_160107 | JGI IMG/M metagenome (GOLD analysis project Ga0210385, IMG submission 160107) | Forest soil microbial communities from Barre Woods Harvard Forest LTER site, Petersham, Massachusetts, United States - Inc-BW-H-26-O ...
CGGTTCCTCGTGCTCCGGCGCCTCGGGTGCCTCCGGTTCCTCGTGCTCCGGCGCCTCGGGTGCCTCCGGTTCCTCGTGCTCCGGCGCCTCGGGTGCCTCTGGCTCCTCGTGCTCCGGCGCCTCGGGTGCCTCCCCAGGGAAATCACCTTCAGCTGGCATCACGCAGACACCGGAATCATTGACAACAATGTCATCTCCGCTCACCGTAATTTCAGCGGTGTCAACCTCAGTACTAGGGGCAGCATTCAAGTCAGCCAAGAGAGCCGCCGCATCGGGAGCAACAGCAATTGCACCCCCGACTACAGCCACAGCTGCCCCCACGAACCCTCCGATGATGACGCCACCGATTCCGAGCGCTCCGCCCACCGCATGCGCTCCGTCAACCCAACTCTGTGCCTCTGGCGGAATAGGCGCGGCAGCTATTGACTCCGTGACGAGCCGTCTCGTTTTTGCAAGAGTCGCCATAAAGGGATTGTTGATTGTCGCCGACGAGAGCGCCTGCACAGTTGCGGTCAAGCGACTACCGGTGCTAATTGCTGTAGCCTTCGGACCGCCGGTTTTTAGCCATCGAATGGCGGATTGAGCCACCAGAAATAATTCCTTGGTTGCGTAATCATAAAAGACTACTGGATCAACATCTGATGTGGGCCCATCGGTATCGGTATTGTTTTGCCAGATCGCGATGCCTCGCTGAACTCTGGGATCGTCGTTTACCGCGACCATCTGGTTGTGGAGGGATAAAAATACAGATTCTAGGCCCAACAAAGTGCCGGAGTCGTCGACAAAATCAAGAAGGGAGTCGTATAAGATTTGGAGCTGATCAGGGAAAAACTGAACTGTTCCTATAGAACACATGACTGCATTTCTCAAAATCGAATATCGAGCTTGAGTTTGATCGCTCGTCTCCCGAAGTTGTGGCATCGCAAACCGAGTCATCCGCAGCCACACGTTGTTACCGTCAAAAAAATACAGGCGAACCTTGTTAGTCGTCACATCGATATCGGTCACTGCTCCCTCCGACGAACCTTGTTAGTTGTCACCTCGTTATCGGTCACTGCTCCATCCGATTGTCGTTTCCCCCTCATCAGTGGGCAGATTTCAATGCGCCAATGCGAGCGTGCTACAGACTTCGGAAGAATCAATGGAGACGTGGAGGGGAAGATGCTTCCTGGAGTCCAGATCCTTTGGGCTGCACGCATCCACACCATTGCTCCACAGAAGACGACAGAATTCTCTGCATTTGCTCAAAGTAGATGTCCGCGTCCTCATCATTCACCCCATCCACCATCTTGTAATCTACCTCGCGCTTCAGATCCGCGAGACATAGAACACATTTCGTTCCAATATCCAGAGTTCGCCCGGTTTTCTAACACCTTCGATGCACGTTACGACTCCAGCAGCTGCGGTGGTTGATACTACCACTAAGCTCATTATGGGCTGAAGTTTGGCGAAGCCCAGTGCAACACTTGCCAGGACTGTGGAAGAGCTGGTGAGGCCAAACACCCAATACCTGAGCTTCCTGTACAAACGTCAATGTTTGTCGGACTCTTGTTTGAATCGCGTGATCCCCTGTTCGAGTTCTGTGCAAAGCTGATCCATTTTCGACATTTACCGAGCCCCTTTCGAACGTGTGGACTTGTTTGGGCAGTGGTGAATCTGCACTGATTCCGATGACGTCTCATTCCCGAAAGTAACACTCTCCGTTTCACTGGGCACAAATCTTCGTCAGCCATTCAGGATGCCCAAACGAATCCGTACCTTTCATTGGAGGGAAGCGTGAATGCAACAACGCTTCTCTTACCGCGAGCAAAAGATTCCTCTCAACGGTCCCAATTGAATTGTGGCGAACCAAGCACAATCGGCCGATCTGCTTTCCCGACTGCACGACATTGATAAGCAGCTCGCCAATCGCTCTATGCCAATAAGCCTAAGGCCTCTAGAGGCTTTCAAGGTGCTGTATGGCTCAGTGCCAGACGGAGAGCGCAGGGACTCGCTATTCGCTCCGATTGCCGCCTGGTTCATTGAACTCTATGGAGATCGCGTCCGGTGGGACGGTGTCGTTGCGCGCGTTCCTATTCTCGTAAGCGGAAACTTGTATCTTTTGGCAGTTCCATTCACATCGACGGACACGATGCTTAAGCTTACCGACTTCATCGAAGGCCTTTCTCAAGACGTCGCCGACAGTCTAACGCCCGAGGAAATGGCCACCAGCTTGGAGACGGCAATGCTCTGCACGTCTGCGGTACACAAAATTTACAATCTCAGTGTGGACGACATTCACTTCTCAAGCGAGGAACGCGAGCTGCTGCGAAGGGCACTATTCGATCTGGAGAACGCTTCGACTTCTCTGAAGTTGACTGAAGATGCTCAGGGAGCCGTTTTTAATGCTCACGCAGCAGCCGAGAAATTCTTGAAAATAGGCATCAAGCGCGCAGGAATTTCGGGCGACCTCATTTCTCACAAGCTGCCGAAAGTCTTCCAAAAGCTTGTCGGACTACGAAACACGTATTCATGGCTCCAGAGTTCCGTCGACGCGCTGCAGAATCTCGCGCCGGACATGAGCATTCGGTACCAGCTCGTACCAAGAAGCCTGCCTGATGCAGTTTCGGCCATCTACATCTCGCTAAACATATGCAGTATGCTCGCACAGGTGTGGTTGTTCGACCTCGCCAGAGGCAGCGAGATAAGTGCATTTGTCCCGGGGCGATTTTACGTCGATGGCCGACGGGCTACGTTTTACTGCGACCGACTCCGCATCACAACCAAAGGTAATCCAGGGGTGGTCCTCATGTCTTTTGGTGGCTTGACGGGATCTTTCATCGCAGAACTCGTGCTTGAACAAGTGGCGAGTTCTCTATACCTCGAAGTCGCTGATGCCGCCCAGAGTGCCGAGTTAAGAACGCAATTCGATGAGCTGCGTCAAAGATGTCAAACTCCGATCAACCTGAAGGATATTGGGATGGCCGTTCATTCAAAGCCCGAAGGAAGTTACGCCGGCGGAACGATGCGGGTTCGAATCGCGGACAAATCAAAGTAATCATTCAACGTGCCCGTCATGCCCTTTTTTCGTGCACGTTGGGTTGCGGGCCGCATCGAAAAAATCACGTGGTTTCTCACAGCTTTATAGAGCAACACACGGCGGTTTGCACAGACCGCGGCCGGATGCCGACTCGCGCAACGATGGTGGAGCGACCGGCTTCGCTACTCAAGTAATGGTGAGCATGTTCTGAAGGTATCGGGTATTCAAGCGAGCCTCCTAACTCCGCAAATTCCTTAACACGACCGCCTTTCACTTTTTCAAAACTGTGCCGGCGGAACAGCTCAATCCGATCGCGGCACAACCGCAAGTACCGATTTTGACTCCGAGATTGGTTCACTGTAAGCTGACGATCTAAGACTTTTTGTAAAATTTCGAAACATTTGAAGTAGTATCCTCCACAATGGCCACCGCACCGTTTCCCACAATTCGAGCTATCTCGCCTGTCCTTGAACTCGGTGCCTATGAAAGTTTATGGGCCAAACCGAATGCAACATTCACTTCACTAGCGGCCATGTTTCGAGACAACCCGGACAGGCTTCCGTCCGATTTCGTGGACCGTCCCTGGGCGTTGCATTTCGCCGACACTGTCCGCGACATGCTCAAGGAATCCGGCATAGGCCAGTACGGGGTTAGAGTGCATCGAGCGGGCGAATATCCGGATAAGTTGAGAGATGCCGAGGATCCCGTTGAACTTCTCTACTATCGGGGCTGGTGGGATCTGGTTGAGGCCCCATCTGTTGCCGTCGTGGGCACTCGCAATCCCTCCTCGGAAGGGATCGAGCGGACGGCCACAGTCGCTCGCCGACTGGTCGAGGACGGGTACACCGTAGTGTCGGGTCTTGCCACGGGCGTTGATGCGACAGCCCATAAGTCCGCGATTGATGCTGGGGGTAAGACAATAGCTGTGATTGGTACTCCAATCAACAGAACTTATCCAAAGGAAAACGAAGCGCTTCAGGAACTTATCGCAGAAAATTTCTTGCTCGTCTCTCAAGTACCTATTTATCGCTATGCTCGCCAGGATTACCGCAAGAACAGATTCTTCTTTCCCGAGCGCAACAAGACGATGTCGGCGCTTACGGAGGCCACAGTCATTGTCGAAGCCGGGGAAACCTCCGGAACGTTGATTCAGGCACGAGCAGCGCTCGCGCAGAAAAGAAAGTTGTTCATCTTGGACAATTGCTTCAAAAATCCGGCGCTGACCTGGCCGAAATACTACGAGGGACGAGGCGCCATTCGCGTCACAAAGTACGAGGACATCCGCAAAAACCTCCCGTCTGCGCATGCTCACAAGAATAGATGATCTTACTTTTCCGGATCATTACCGTCTGGATGCCACAGACGAGTCCTATTTTGTTGGCGAATACACATCTAGGGCTGGCTACAGCCACAGCGCGACAAACGATTTAATTCACAACTTAAAGAAGGGTATGGAACGAAAAGATCGTCCGGAGTGGCGATACAAGATTTGGGCAATCACGACGGCGGCATCGCAACTCCGAACTTCACTGAATCCCGACTATCTTCGGGTCACGACGTTCGTCCCTGTGCCGCCTTCCAGGGCCAACGGTGATCCACTCTACGACGACAGGATGGTTCAAGTTCTCCAGCAGCTCGGCGCCGCTGTGGATGCTCGAGAGCTGGTCGTTCAAGTCGAAAGTTACGAACCCTCACACGGCGCAGCAAGTTCTCGGCCCGGCCCGGATGAGCTCTATCGGAATTATCGAATCGCCCAAGCATGCGTTCAACCAGCGCCAAAGTCGATAGCTGTCGTTGATGATGTTTTGACAACCGGCGCTCATTTCAAGGCCATGCAGCGGATTTTAAACGAAACATTTCCGGATGTTCCTTTGATCGGCGTTTTTCTGGCTCGCCGGGTACCCGGCGCCATCTAAGTCGTTTACCAAGCCGATTTCAGGTCGCACCGTTAGAGATTCGGACCTGGGCTAGGCCTAACCACGCGGTGCAACCAACTTCTTGAATTACACTGACGTTGGACCGAAATTGACCAGTCGTCTTAGTTTTTGCGCCAACTCGGTTTCATCGCTGCGCTACCGACCCCCTGGGTCCCGGGCCATAACAGGAAGATACCAATCCCTTGACTCGGCCTCGGATAACGGCGCATATTCCCGGCTTTTTTGTGATACTCGCTGGGGACTCCACTCATTTTGTGATCGATGCTTTTATCCAAGCTCAAATTAGGAGCCGTGGCGTGTGGGTTCAGGACTGATCTGCATCGTGAACGACGCCGCAAGTTCGGCCAGCTCCCTGATCGTTGCAAACCTTACGTGGGTAACAGCCACTCAAACAATCTAACCAACTTTCCCGGACGACAAGGCTAACGGAAGAGAATCAGCAAGATTGAGTGAAATGCAAAGAGCCTACTTGGAACCACGGTGTTTCTTGACGGCAAGGAAGGTCATGAACTCGCGCACCTCTTCCCACTCGGAATTTGAAAATTGAGCACTTTCAGCGATCGTCTCAACGTCGCGCGGTACCACTCGACGCTTTTCTCCACGAGGCTCCTTCATATAACCTGCGGCAACCAGAAGGGACTCGTACGTCACACCATAGAATTTCGCAAGCTTTTGAAGTACATCCGGCGCGGGTTTTGTCGCGATACCTCGTTCGAGTTGTGACAGATACTCGTTGGAAATGCCGGTTTGGCGCTCGACTTCGCGCAGGCTTACGTTGCGACCCTTCACCTGTCGTAGTCGTTCGAGTTCCACCGCAAGCTTTAATTGTGTGGTAGCCATCCCTTAGATTCCGCCGAAAGGCAGTATAATTATCCCTGCGTAATATATCAAGCACCATCTTGCATTTGGCCGCACTGCGTGGTATAGTACGCACTGCGTGACAAAAGGTCCGCAGAAGGAGTAGCCAATGACCGAGCATAACGACAAAACACTGGATGCCCGCGTTATCACGACCTCGGGTGTTTATCCGGAGTCGGGTTTCGAAAAGGTTCCAGATCACGAGTTGGTCAAGACTGTTCTGGAAAAAGCAGACAAGAAGCTTCGCATCACCAACACGACCGGTTGGATTGCGGTCGTGGCCGGGCGCAAGATCGACATCAATCGCTCTTTTCACGACAACGGTCTGAGCGGGCGAGTGGAGATCGATTGGGGTCCCGACCATGGAGCTGGCGGTTATGCATGAAGCGGCGTCGCGGGCCCTATTCGAGGAAGAAGTTTCGAAGATCGGATCAGAGCTGCTGGATCTTCGAGGCTGGACTCTCTTTTCTAAGGAGTATCCAATCCTGGAAGTGGGGTTCTCGGCCCAGGACGGCGCTCGTCTCCGGTTAAAGCTTGTCTGCGATGACTGGAACGAGCGCCCTCCATCTGTCCAATTCCTCGATTGGGAAGGCCGGCCGCTAACGGCGATCCAGCGGGACCCGGCCGGTGTATTCAACAATTCTCCTCATCCGACGACGGGCAGACCGTTCGTTTGCATGAAGGGCGCACGCGAATATCACACCCATCCAAGCCATATAGCCGAAGCTTGGGAGACTGTGCGGGGCAGCGATAAGTTCACGCTAGGAGGCATCCTGACACAGCTCTGGCACGTCTGGAGGAGTTTACACAAATGAAAACTGAATACGTCGAGATATCGTGCGAGGGAATCGAGAAGTCCATTCACTTGTTCCGAGACGCCGGAGAGCGGGAATGCGTGTTGCTCTGGCTTGGCCGCAGGGAAAAGCGTGTACAGAAGATCATTGATGTTTACCGGCCCGAGCAGATTGGAACCGTCGACTATTTTGAGATTCCCCGGGACGGGATGGCGGCCTTGATGACCCGCTTGAGACTGGACGGCCTTTACGTCGTATCCCAGGTCCACACGCATCCGAATGAAGCATTTCACTCCTACGCCGATGATCGGTGGGCGATTGTTCGGCACGTCGGAGCGCTTTCCATTGTTTTGCCTCGCTTCGCATTGTTCACCACAGCGGATAACTTTGTGGAGCAGGCGGCGGTGTACCAACTCGATGAGTCAAACGACTGGATTGAGGTTCCCTCCGACCTTCTGCATTCCAAATTACGGATAACCCCATGACATTGACCGCTTACCAAGAAAACGCGAAGGCACTTGCGGCCTTATTGGGAATTGATGAAGCAGACGCGGCGCTCCGGCTCAAGCTCCGGATCGCTGTCAACTTCGACGCTGCGACCTCTGTGTCGCGAACACTGGGTGAGCATGTCATCGCTCTTCTATCCCGAACAGTTGAGCATGCCGGTGTTCCTAGCGAAGGACAATTCGACGTAGAGATCGTCATCGGCCGACGAGAGTCAGCCGTCTTCGCAAAGGCTCGTGTTTACGCGGGGCAGGCGGGGCCTATATTCATCGTGGACTCCAGTGAGATTTTGGACTCGTGTGACCCCGACACTCCGCTTCCTTTCCTCGTCATCGAAGCGTGCCACATCTCTGCTGCGGCAATCCGAGCGGCGCTCGGAGCATGTCTGCCAGTAGGGACCTTGGAACCAATCAAGCTCGACTGGCGTGATCTATTCGGATTACAAGGGGACATCTTCGCCACTCCGGTCGATATCGGCGAGACGTATTTGGCGGGAGCAGGCGCAGTGGGACACGGATTCATCTACACCTTGCGGTACTTCGACGTGCGCGGCAGGGTTTGGATTGCCGATCCCAAAACAATCACAACCGGCGGATTAAATCGTTGCCTGCTACTGACCCCTGCTGATGTCGGGCAGCTGAAAGCAACTCGGCTGTGTCAATTGGCTCGGCCACTATTTCCCAACCTGGAGCTTCTTGCCATCAACACAACCCTGGGAGACGCGCTGAAGGCCCAAGGGAAACACGCCCCCGTCGAGAAGCTCGTCGTGGGAGTGGACAGTCGCCGAGCGCGTCGATCCTTGCAGATGGAACTGCCCCTCTCTGTCTTCGACGCCTCCACGACCGGTGTTAGCGAGATCGTGCTCCATTTCAATCGACACCCGTCGGAATTAGCCTGCCTTAGCTGTATCTATCCAGAAAACGAACGCGAGCGAGCGCATGAAGAGAACGTGGCAGAAGCTCTGGGACTCTCTATCGATGAAGTACGCGCTGGTTTCATCAGCGAGGCAGCTGCTGCCAACATTTGTAGGAAATATAGCGAGCTTCGCTTGGAGGATCTTGTCGGGCGCGCCTTTGATACTGTATATAAGGAACTCTGCGGTGTCGGCAAACTGAAGAGCGTTGGTGGCGAACGGGTTCTCGCGCCTTTTTCTTTTGTATCCGTCCTGGCAGGAGCATATCTCGCAATCGAATTCGCCATTCGATTAATTCGTGCCGGCGAACCCCGATTCAACTATTGGCGGGTCAGCCCGTGGCACAGTCCCGTTCCAGGGCTACGTCAGACGCGCTCACGCGACGCGGCGTGCGAGTTCTGCAGCAAACCGTACATTCGTCAAGCGATGAAGGATTTGTGGAAAATCAGCTAGCCACTCATCCAAACGGGCTGCGAAGTATTCAAGAGTTCTTGGGAAGAAACGCCTCGTCACCGTGCGAAACATTACCCTCAACTGGCTCAAAAGCCATATTGAACCTACTACCCATATCCTCCGCTTTAGCATCGTTGTCTAGTGTGTGAAAAGCGATCTGAGCAATCCTCAGACCGGGGTAAAGAGCTAGCGGGATTTGCCCGAGATTTGCAAGTTCAAGTGTGATCACACCTTTATATCCAGGATGGATAAGACTAGCGGTGGCGATGCTCAACCCTTCGCGTGCCCAAGACGAGCGAGCGGTGACCATGCCTTGAAGATTCGGCGGCAGTTTGATCCACTCCAGCGTCGGCACGAGCGCTAGCATCCCTGGGTGCAGGAGAAATTTCTGTTGGAACGGGGCTTCAAAGCGTTCGTGCTTTTGCCTTCGTGCCTGTTCTAGCGCATGATCCCCGGCTACACCGTCCGAATGCGCAAACCGCGCCGGATCGACATCAGACAGGCCTCGCGCTCGAACCATCAAAAAGACGTTGCCGAGCCGCAAATCGATCGATGACGCGCCTAGCTGCTCAGCCGCGAGGATCGGTGACACAACAAGGCGTTTGTCGCGAATGCTGGTCAGGATTGCTGCTTTGACCAGTGCGCTCATGCCGCTTCCTTATGTTTTGCATCGTAAAGATCGATGGCGCGCTGCTGTAACATCCCCATTTCACACAGTTTGTTTAGTGTCAGGAAATCCAAACTGTCTTTTCCAGAGCCAGCGTCAGCAAACGGCTTTTCGGAGATAATCCACCCGGCGAACAGGATATGTCGAAAATCAACGGCTCTGTTCTTCGGCTTCGGCGATCCACTCAGATCTGAACCGCAGGGAGGAATCTCATCGCGGAGCATCTCAATCAGGGACGCGAGCATGGATTGATCAGGCAAAGAAAAGGAGGGTGATCCCGCCGCGGTAAGAAATACGATAAGAGCATCAACCGCATCCTCGACTTGCTTTGCAGTAAAAACATCCTCCCAAGTGCCCGGTACGTTCGAACCGATGTAAGTCTTGAAGAATCGTTCGATGTCTTGTTTCAATTGGCTGTCGTTGGCAGTCATCGCGAATTGGTCCCACTTGAGGTGTTTGCAAGCGTGCCAAAGCATCGCTTTCCTGCATATATAAGGAGGGTGGTAAGGCCCCCAGCGATGGCCGGTTGGATCTAAAGCCAGCAAGAGAGTCTGGTGTGAGGCCAGGAAACTTGGGCCGAACGTGACTAAGCCGAATAGGTCACACATGAACTCCTGGAACCAGGAGTCCAGTTGGTTCCGCGTAATCTCCGTGGACGAGTCGTCGTTGTATTGATTTCTCAGCTCCTGGATTGCGCCAGGCGCGGAAGAGCTTCTGAGCCACAGCCTTGCTTGGGAGATGCTCGTCAACGGCCCGGTACTTCTCAGGGGTCCTAGCACCTTGTCGCGCAATTCCGCCTTGTGCTGGGGAATGGTGCCTGCTGCGTGGCCTATTTCATGGCCGAATATGGCATGGAGTAGGACGTAGTGTTTAAGCGTCCGCGGGAAGACGATCGTGAACACACGCCGACCAATATTCAGCACGGAGAGATCATTCTCTAGATTGATTTGGTACGAGTACAAACCACCCTCTGCGTAAACGCGCAGGATCGGTTCACCCTCATTGTCGGCAAGGTTTTCCTTGCAAAGCGGAATCGCAATCTTTTGCAGGTATTCCGTAAAAGACCACGGAAACTCGCCGGCATGGGACCGCTCGATGTGATGAACCAAAGTAGAGAGGAGGGACACCTCGTCGGCGAAAGTCTGGAGCGATCTCACATCATCGGAATCGACCGGGCGGAGAAGAGATTCAAGGAAGTCGAGCCGCACGCAGAACTCGTTGTAGAACTCTTTACTACTTCCAGCGGCATAGTCGTGCCGAAGCACGTCACCGAGAGTGCTGCGAACATTCTCGCATTCTTGCAGGAGGAACTCCTTTGGCTTCATGCACGGTGCTCTTTCAATGCCTCAGAAAGCGTCATGAAAAACTGGCGCGCGTCTGCCAGTTCTCGCCTGGTGTCCGCATCGTCTGGCACCGTTGCCGTAGCAACTTTCGAGAGCAAGGATTTCAATATTTCCACCAAGGCTTCCTTCGTTCGCGTCCGGTACACGCGGGCGTGCGCGGTTTCGAGAGCTGGCACGACGTCCAACGAAGGTTTCCGGCCAACGACGCCATACTCCGTCCGTTTTGCGTCATCCGGTGTTCGCAGGGCTTCCAAGATCCCCGGCGTCATGTCGTCGGAGAATGCGTCGTAGCGATAGCGTTCGAGCAGCCGCACCAGATTCGTGAAGACAATCTTGCCTTCTGTCCCCGGCTTCGGATTGTCGAGGTATATCACCGCCTGTTCCGCCAGGATTCTGTACACCGTCCGACTGTCATCTCGCTTATACATCGAGTGTAGGGTCATATTTGAATCCTCAGTCGGGAATCGGGCCAGGGTGATTCACCAAACTTCACCGCCATCCTACCGCGTTTCTTCTAACGCGCAAGAGCGGGTGCGTCCGGAGGGGAGGACGCCAGCCCAGGGATGACCGAGGTTTGATGATACAACACCGTCCTGTGCCTGTGTTCCAAATAAGTGGTACTTATAGATATATACCTATGTTTTGTTACATCAGTTTAGGCGCATCTTGGAATCCAAGTCAAAGCGAATTCTCGCTCTAGCCGCAAGGCGGCAAATCATCCGCTCGAAGGATACTTCTGCACTGGGTGTAGCGAGAAACTATCTGTCGCGCCTCGTTCAGAAAGGGCTCCTGAAGAAACTCGGTCGAGGCATTTACACCTCGCCTTCGTCGCCAGTTTCGGAACACTCGTCACTCATGCAAGTCGCCTACAGAGTTCCCAAGGGCGTCATCTGCCTTCTCTCCGCACTTCAATTTCATAAACTCACTTCACAAGCACCGCGCGAGGTTTGGATTGCTATCGACGTGAAAGCCTGGACGCCCCGCGTACTCTCGCCGAAGACGCGATTCGTTCGTATGTCGGGGCCTGGTTTCCAATTCGGTGTGAAGGAGCATCGTGTTCGTGGCGGCACTCTGAGGGTCTACACCCCGGCGAAAACGGTTGTCGACTGCTTCAAATTTCGGAATAAGATCGGCGTCGCTGTCGCAGTGGACGCTCTCAAGGAATGTCGGCGTCTCAAGAAAGCATCGATTGATGAGATCTGGGCCGCCGCCAAGGTCTGCCGCCTCGCAAATGTCATACGCCCTTATCTTGAGTCGCTCTGGTAGTGCGTTCATTTGCCACTTCAAGATCTCCAACCAGGCGGGCATTGGTTCTCTATGGATGGCTACTTTTCGTCCAGGCAAAGCGCGTACGATAGTTTCCTAACCGAAGAACAGATTTATATCCTGCTCTTTTCAACCCGGTAAGGGAGTACCGCACGCAGGATTGCGTTTTCCGACTTGCTAGCAAGCAGCGATGGAAGTTCCCGTTGCGTCAGAAAGCCGACCTTCGTGACGACGAGGCTGTCTCTTTCGACCTTTGCAAGGAGAGGTGTTTTCGAGCCCACTGCTTACGAGGAACGAGCAGAGCCGTTCTCCGCAGGCCAACCGATAAGTCGGGCCGGCAAGAGGCGAAGAATCAAGCCCTGTTAGATGCCGTCACCCATCGTAATTTGCCATTCGAACCGTCTCGGCCATCGTACGCATTATTGCGCGAGTATAACTGCGAGGTTCTCCACGAGGAGGTCTAGGCCAAGCCCATGCAGACGCTCGCCGCAAAATATGGAATCTCCGATGTGGGACTCGCAAAAGCCTGCCGGAAACTCTGAGTTCCTCTTTCCGGTCGAGGGTACTGGGCGAAAAAAGACGCAGGAAAAAAGCTCGCCAAGCGACCCGATCTACCCATGCTGCTAAACTCGCGATAGTGCCGTTCGCCGCGACGCTACTTCAAACGAAAGTAGGTTCGGATTGCTGCGATTAAGCCCTCCGGTTCGATCCTTGTCGAACCAAAAGTTGTCTTGAGGCCCGCGCGAATCGCGTTCCACTCTTCGTCTTTCTCCGGAGGAAATCCGGCGAGAAATTTTTTCAGATCTTCCTGGATGGATCCGGGCAGCGCCGGCCCTGCTTCGTCGGGAAGCGTTCCCGCGATGCGAAAAACATCGGTGCGGTGCTTTGCGATGTCGTCGCTCTTTACCTTCTGCTCTTTCGCTGCTCGGTCGATGAGGTCCAAGTAAGCGCGGGCTTTCAGAGGAATCAAGGCCGACGGATTTGCGAACGGAAGGTTTTTTTCTTCATTGTGCTGCTGTCGGATCAAGTCGTAGTAGGCGTTGTCCAGAAGGATTGCGGATAGGCTGGCTGAGTCCGCGTCGAGCTTGACCGGCACTATTTGTTGCCCCTCCGCCAAGTCGACGTCCGAAGGTTTTCTGCTGAAGATTTCAATCATCGACGGATACGCTTCGTTCTCCGGCTTGTCGAAGCGGTAGAGCTGCCGACCGTCGTCGGCTTTGAGACGATCTCGGTACTTGCCCGCTTCAACGAACCCCCAGAACCGCTTTACAAACGCCGCGTCCAACACCTCCACGATGAGGACCATGTCCATGTCCTTCGTGGCACGAAACTCCAAGCCCCGCGTTGCCAGCCACTCATGACACGCGACGCCTCCTATAAGCACGAACGCTTTCCGGTGTTCCGCGAAGTGTTCGCGGAACAAATCAAGCCCGCGGATCATCCCGGCAACCGCTCGATGAGAAACCGAATCTCCTTCTGCACGCGCTCGTCTCCGGACCTTCGAAGACTCAAATACAATGAACAAGGGTCCGCGGAGCCATTTTCAGCGAGCACCCATGGATCATATTTCCACGACTCCATGCGCGCATCTGCCTCCTCCCGTCCGCCACACCCGAACAGCTCGCCTTTTTCGAGCGCGGTTACAACTGCTCGGTCGCGCATCGCGTATGTCTCGACAGAGTCCTCAGCAAGCATCGACAGGCGGCTCAACCCCGTGGTGCCAGCGGCCACCGCGCGCGCGCGCGGCTGTCCCCAACGAACCCATTGGCTGCGGCGAACAGGGCTCGACATAATCGGCTCAGCCCGTTCCCACAGTGCCTTCCCGCGGAGTGTGAAGTCGAGAAAGACCATTTTCCCCGCGCGGCGGACTTCACATAGGTTCGCAATCTGGAGTTCCTCTTGAGCATGGCTCATGGCTTGCGGCGAGTACGCCAGCTTCTCTCCCAATTGGCCCAAAGGAATTTGCGCCACTGGGTGCCTCAGGACCTGATAAACCACAACCAACTGCGAAACGGGTGACAACTTGTCCTGTATTCGAGACTCCGCTCTAGAAAAACGCTCACGGAGATCGATCAGAAGCATAGGGAGGAACATTTGTGCACCGGGCACGATAAACGGAATGCCTTCCCGCACAAGACGGTTTCTGACATACGCCGGCATTTTTGGTATCACCAAAACGACATCGTCGCCGAAGAGTTGCTTCAGCAGCGCCGCGTGGCGTCCGTATTCGGTCGGTGAGAGCTTGTCTGGTTGTTCCTTTTCCATCGCAAGCCGTAACCGTCTGCCGAAGAGCTGCGTTTCGAGAAAGCCGTAGCGTTCCCTCAAAAATAGCGGGACGCTGGAGACTAATGGGTCCGGTTGCTCTTCGAGCGTAGGCCGTAGACCCGTTAATGCCTCTATATAGAGGATGAGCTGCTGGTCTGGGCTCGTCTTCATACTACACAATATTAGCACACTACAGATCACATGTGTAGTGAGCATAATATAGGTAGTGTACTAAAAACGATAGGGTTGAACGCATTCCGTAATGCCCGCGTGTGACTACTCCGGTTGACGAAGACTGACGCTTTCAAAACTAGGCTGGTCATTCGAAAGTCGGCGAGGCGCAGCGCGGCGGATTGGAGCCGGGAATCAGGGTACTGGTCAGCATTTGGGCTGCAATCTTCATATCGAACATCAAGGCAAGCAACGGCAGTGCATCTCCTGTCAGTTCTGCTGCCTCCCATTTCTTGTGATCCTCATCGCCTTGCTCTGTTTTCTTCAGCATTTCAACGACCGAGTCAATCTTCTTACGCGCGGCCAGCAAGACGACGTTAAAGAGCGGTTGCGTCTCATCGGAAAACCTCTCCTTTACCAAGACACCCAACAGTGTCTTGAGATCCTCTAGGAATTGGACCAGTGCACTGCGTCCTCCATTCCACGAATTCAGCGAACCCGAGACTGGTGCTTTCGTCTTGCCCAGAAGTGCGACGGTTGCAGCTGCATGAGTTCCTCAGCAGTGTTGGTAGACTCGGTGTACTCTTCTCGTTGGGGCGGGCGTTAATTTCCAGTACTCTCTCGGAAGCGAGGAGGACCACCAGTGCCGCCATTTAAGCATGTTTTTGTGCTGATGTTGGAAAACCGTTCTTTCGATCACATGCTCGGAGTTATTCCGTTCCGTGGGATTGATGCGGTTACACGGAAGCCCACGCAGATCAACGCGCTCCCGCAAGGGGCCGGCAACTCTTGGAACGGCGGGAACTATTCGGCCGGCCCTCCGGCCGTCGATCCGATCAAGAACGATCCCTACCACGAATTTGAAGACGTGCTTGAACAACTATGCGGAGCGGGCGTTATTTATCCAAGTGGCGGGCCATATCCGAAAATCAACAACAGCGGCTATGTTTCCAACTTCGCCGTTGCCGCAAAGTCACCAAGTCCAGGCGATGTGATGAAGTGTTTTTCAGCTCAACAATTGCCGATATTGGCTGCGTTAGCGCGAGAGTATGCGGTGTGCGACTCGTGGTTTTGTTCGCTACCCGGCCCAACCTGGCCGAACCGATTCTTCGCGCTTGGGGCATCTTCCGGGGATCTCGACCACAGTCCGACAAGTGTGGAAACAGCAGTGTGGGAGACCGTGGACGGATTCCGTTTTCAAAACGGAAGCATTTTCGACGTGAAAGGATTCTCCTGGCGCATCTACGCGGGAAACAAGATCTTCACTCTCGCGCACGCGCTCAAGGGAATACACATTTGGGATATCCGGCGGTACGCGAAATTCGCCTCAGACGTTAACGACCTCGGTTATCCCGCGCAATTCACGTGGATCGAGCCAAATTACGGACACGTCACGACCGACTACCTAAATGGGAACTCGCAACATCCTCTGGACGGCGTGACCGCAGGCGAAGCACTGATTAAGGCGACCTACGAAGCGATTCGCGCTTCACCACTTTGGGAGTCAAGCCTGCTCGTCATCACGTGGGACGAACATGGAGGATTTTACGATCACGTCGACCCTCCCGGGGCAGCGGTCGAGCCTGGAGATCAACCCGCGTTCGCGGGAGCGAATCGATATGGTTTTCGGTTCACCCAATACGGACCGCGAGTGCCAGCCCTAGTGATTTCTCCACTCATTCCGGCAAATACGATCGATCACCGTATTTACGACCACAGTTCGATCCTGGCGACGGTTGAGCGTTCATTCAAACTCCAGCCACTGACAAACCGCGACCGCACAGCATTGGACCTAGGCGGTCTCGCGTCGCTCGCTGCTCCGCGAGACGTGCCGAACATTTTCGAGAAGGTCTCAGCGGAGGCACTGGCGCCGAATGCGCAAATACGACTGGATGGGCTGCAAGATCAAACACCGCCGGCGACCCGACCCGATACCCCCGTTGACGAGCAGCCGAATTTGCCCGGTTTCATTTACGTGGCTGCGAAAACTGACAAAGAACTGCAACCGACGGAACTCGCGCAGGAAGTACACCAAGCCGGGGTCAGGGAGCGTGTCGCGCGAATTCGCACAAAGGCCGATGCGCGTGACTATTTTGAAGAGGTGCGGCGTAAACTGCTCGCGGCAGAACCCGAACTCTAGCTATCGGTGGGCTTCTCGTGCTGGCCCAATCAGTGCGAATACACTCAAGCCCGGCACTTGTCCGGTCATCCGACTTATCAGGCGCTAGCACGGAAAGGTCGAGCGATTCATGGGCAGATTCTCTGGCGGCCGATTTATTGCAGCTCCGCGACCACTCGTTGAACCACTGTGCGGTTGTAGATTTTGCTCTGGCCTAGTGCTATGATTTCGTTCCCCGCGTCACGCTCCTTCGGTGAGGAATGCTCACTGACGGTGTGAATGGCTCTGCGTTAAATTTCTGCAAATGATTGGAGGCATCACACATGGTCATTGGTGAACGCTTGAAAGATTTGCGTGAACTAAAAAAGTTGTCGCAGGGTGATGTTGAAAAGCGCACTGGTTTGCTTCGTTGTTACATTTCCAGGGTTGAAAACGGCCATACCGTGCCTTCCGTTGATACCTTGGAGAAGATGGCTCGTGCGTTGGAAATTCCGCTGTACCGCCTTTTCACTGATGATGCGCATATAAAGAGGCCAGACATACCGCAGCAAAAGCCTCCGACTCGGGTGGTCACCACAAAACAAGACCGCGAGATTCACGCTTTCGCCAAGTTATTCTCTCGAATCGATCAGAAGAAACTCGGCCTTTTGTTTCACATGGCATCAAAAATGGCCGGCAAAAGCTAGACTTTCGAGTCGCAGGAGTTTTTTTACAGCCGACGTTACCGAATGATTTCACTCATTAAAGTCACAGAAGATAATCCTAGCAATCTGAGCTCTTCAAAGGCGCGTCTGGTCAAATGCCCGAATTGCGAACAAACGTACAGGCTTATATACGGCGACTCCGAAAGTCATCATCTAAACGCGTGGCTTAAAAAGGCAGATGCCGTCTTACGAAAGAGTCACAAGAAGGCTCACGAGACGGCAGTATTGGAATTGCATTAACCTTGGCAAACAGTTGGAGCACCTTCGTTTCACCCGAACTTGTCCGGTTATCCGACTAACCGGGAGTTAATCCGCCTCTGACCGTGTCGATTACTTGTGATAAGGCAATTTATCGCCACCTAGGTTTCGGTGCTTCAATGTAATAAAGCCGTTGCTTGTAAATCAAATATTAACTTGACAATTTGTTGACTAGAAGTTATAAACAACGCGCCTCGAATTTAGGCGTCCGATTCGTGCATAGCGTGCGGGTGCGGACCCTTGACGCCGCAGTACTTCAGCCAACGTATCCGGTGACCAAGTCAGTATTTTCGAGTTGCTGATTTTGGAACCCGCAAAATCGTCTATTAAAACCGGAGACTCCTGAAATGAACCAAAGAATTGTTAGGGCATTTTTAAGTGCGGGATTCATTCTCATATTGTTTTGGGGTGTCCAGACCAAAGCGCAGACCCCAAGCATATCGAGTTTGTCCCCGACTTCCGGCCCAGTTACCACCTTAGTTACCGTCGGGGGCTCTGGATTTGGAGGGACGCAGGGCTCCAGCACGCTCTCGCTCAATGGAACCGCAGTTATGGCGCTGGGTTGGAGTGACACAACAATTGTCGGAGCCGTGCCTTCAGGCGCATCGTCGGGAACATTTTCAGTAACTGTTAACAGCCAATCAGCAACCAGTGGGTCTTTTACAGTGACATCCCCTACACTGCCCGCACCGTGGTCCGATCAAAACATAACTCCAGACGGGGGCATATATTATGAATTTCAAGTTCCGGAGGGCGGTAGCGGTGGACAGATGGACATTTTAGTCGGGTCAGGTCCAGCCGCCAGTGCAACCTACGTTAACAACACGTTCACAGTGACTGGAGGAGGACAAGGGATAGGCGGATCTGCCGATGGATTGAATTTCATGTATCAGCCGCTGTCGGGCGACGGAACGATTATTGCCCGAGTGGTTAGCGTGCAAAACAATGCGCAGGCCGGCGTGATGATACGAGAGACGCTGGACGGAGATGCAACGGAAGGCACGACCTTTTCCAATTCTCCATACTTTTTCTTCTATGATCGGACAAGTACCGGAGCCAGTCTCGCGTACCAGGGCTTGGCTTACGCTACGTTGCCTTACTGGATAGAGCTGGTTCGAAGCGGGAACACGATCAGTAGCTATTACTCGCCGGATGGAATCAACTGGGCGCAGAGCGGATCAAGCCAGACAGTGACGATGGCTCAGAACGTCTACGTTGGGCTGGCGGTTAGCAGTGGCTCCAACTCGAGCCTCGCCACTGCCACTTTCGATAACGTGTCGATCAGTGCGCCTGGATCCGGAACCTCAGCGCCGGTGATTACGAGCCTATCCGCAACGACCGGATTGATCGGTAGCCACGTCACTATTTATGGTTCCGGGTTTGGAGGATCGCAGAGCGGCAGTGAGGTGATTTTGAACGGCACGCCGGTCACGATCGACACGTGGAGTGCAACGTCGATCAGCATCACGATTCCAACGGGGGCAACCTCGGGGCCGTTGGTGGTTTCCATAGCACCGAGCATGAACGACAGCAACCCGGTGATGTTCGAAGTTACGTC
>Ga0210385_10000917_pt1 | contig 18781 bp, 17 predicted proteins | sample IncBWH26OmetaG_FD_160107 | JGI IMG/M metagenome (GOLD analysis project Ga0210385, IMG submission 160107) | Forest soil microbial communities from Barre Woods Harvard Forest LTER site, Petersham, Massachusetts, United States - Inc-BW-H-26-O ...
AAGTAACATGTGTTCTCGGCGGCGCGGCACAAAACCGCTTTCTCATGGAATGAGTTCGCAGGATCGCCGAAACTCGAAGGCCGGTAACCACCGGCCTCAGCTTCGTGAAACTGAGGATGGAACACGATGTGCGCGCCTTGCCGCACAGCCCAGCGCACCGTTTCCGGATACCGCCAACCCTCGTGGCAGATGACGATCCCAAATTCCAGCGGACCGCTCTGGAAAATCTGCCTCCCGGAACCCGGCGTATAAATAGCTTCCTCGGAGGGATCGATCTGCACTTTATCCTGGAAACCGGCCATCGCCCCGTCCCGATGGATCACCAACGCGGTCGCCAATAGCGAGTCACGCACGACGCGTTCAGTCCCGAGAATAACCGTGACGTTTGCCTTCGCGGCGGCCGCTGCAATCCTCGCCCATGCGGCTTCGAGAAACGCGACGTCAGGCGGCGGAATCGATTTCCCGAATGCCCGGTAGCCGGGAATAAAGCATTCCGGGAAGCACAGGAGACCGGCCCGCTCGCTAGCTGCCTGCGCAATGGCTTGCTCGGCCAACGTGACCGACTCCTCGGCTGTGGCCGGGAACCGGATATTGGCCAGCGCGATTCGGAACGTGTTCACCCTCGTACCCTAACATCGCAGCCACCCATGCAGCCTCACGCAAGCGATTAGCATGGGACATGCTGACTTTCTGGCTGGTCTTCTTTCTTATTTCCGCGCGCGCCGACCTTCCATCCACGCTCCCTGCTGAGTTGCGCGCACCAGCCTCACAGAAGCTGATACTTAAGGCGCACGGCGTGGGCGACCAGGTCTACATCTGCCAGGCCGTGGAGGGAAACTACGCCTGGACTCTCAAGGCTCCGGATGCACGGCTGCTCGATGCAGATGGCCGCCAACTCGGCCGCCACTTTGCCGGGCCCACGTGGGAAGCGAAAGATGGTAGCAGCGTGGTGGGTAAACCGGTAGCGAATGTCCCGTCGCCCGATCCTCGTTCCGTTCCCTGGCTCCGCCTCGACGCGGTTCGACATGACGGCAGTGGCGCCATGAGCCAGGTACTCAGCATCCAGCGCTTGAACACCAACGGCGGCAAGGCGCCCACACAGGGCTGCGCGAATTCGCAGGTTGGCGCAGAAGTGCGCGTTCCTTACCAGGCCGATTACTATTTCTACGGAAACGGCAGATAGCCTAACAGGATAGCTTGTTAGCATCGGGTTTGATTACTCGCCGGCAGTTTCTGCAATCGAGTGCCGCCGCGCCCGCTGCCGCGCTGACGCCTGCCGCGTCCCATGCATTCACGTTGGCCGACTACACACTAACCATCGCTCCTTACACGTTGCAAGTTTCTTCCCGCCGCTTCATCCGCACCACCGCTTATAACTCGCAAGTGCCTGGACCCTTGCTTCGCCTCCACGAAGAGCGGCCAGTTACCATCGAGGTTACAAACCGCACCAGCAATCCCGAAGTGGTTCACTGGCACGGCCTCTTTCTTCCGCCTGAGGTCGATGGGGCAATGGAAGAAGGCACTCCGCCGATCCTCCCAGGCAGCACCGCTCGGTACACCTTCACACCGCGGCCAGCCGGTTTTCGCTGGTATCACACCCACACTTTTGCAGGCCGCGATCTCAAAAAGGGCCAATATACCGGTCAGCACGGATTCCTATCGATAGAGCCGCGTCAAAACCCGGCGCGCTACGACGCCGAGATGTTTCTGGCGCTGCACGACTGGCGAGCCCAATTGCTGGCGAGCGACGACGGCTCAATGAACCCCTACTACGACGTGTCCACCATCAACGGACATGTGCTCGGCTTCGGCGAGCCGCTTCGCGTCAAAGCCGGGCAGCGCCTTCTCTTGCACGTGTTGAACTCGAGCGCGACCGACTGTCATTGGATTGCGCTGTCCGGCCATCAGTTCGAAGTGCTTGCCCTGGATGGCAACCCGGTGCCGAATCCCTCTGCTGTGCCCATGCTCAGCCTTGCTCCCGCCGAGCGAGTCAGCGCGATCGTCGAGCTCAACAATCCCGGCGTCTGGGTTTTGGGAGAAGTCCGCCAGCACGTCAGGGCCGCGGGCATGGGCGTTGTGGTGGAGTACGCGAACCGCAGCGGAAAGCCTCAGTGGCGGCAGCCGGACACTCTCTCTTGGCATTACCACCAGTTCGAGAGCACCCAACCAACTTCGCCTGGCAATAGCGGCGCCATCGAAGTGCCGCTGGTGTTTAAGTCGAAGTTCACCGGACACGGCGACCTCGACCACTGGACCATCAACGGCAAATCGTTCCCGCACACCGAAACTGTGGCTCTCCAGCAGGGCCAACGCTATCGTTTGCAGTTCATAAACCAAAGCACCGACCATCATCCGGTGCACCTGCACCGGCACGTTTTCGAACTGCGCCGGTTGTCCGGCCGCCCGACTCGCGGCATCATGAAAGACACAATGCTGGTGAAATCGAATACCCAGGCGGACGTGGAATTCATCGCCAATGATCCTGGTTCAACGCTCTTTCATTGCCATCAGCAGGACCATATGGATACCGGTTTCATGATGCTGTTCCGTTACGTTTGAACTGCGATGGGCACTGGCCTACACCGCGTGCGCGTTCCGCAGGCGACTGGTCGCTGGTGGGCGTTCGCGGCCATCGGCCTGATCGCTTCCATGCCGCTGAAGGCCCAAGGCAATTACGAGATTCAGGTCTACGGGTCCGACACGATTCCACCCGGCAGCACCATGGTGGAATTGCATTCGAACTTCACCGCGCTCGGCCAGCGCTCCGAAATTCAGGGCGTCTATCCGACCTATCACCAGGAGCACGAGACCCTCGAGATCACCCAAGGTATCAACGATTGGTCGGAGGTGGGCTTTTATATCTTCACCAGCGAACAGGCCGGCCACGGAATACAGTGGGTCGGCGATCACATTCGTCCGCGGGTGCGCGTGCCCAGGTCATGGCACTGGCCGATCGGCGTAAGTCTCTCGACCGAAATCGGCTATCAGCGCCCCGTCTACTCTCTCGATACCTGGACGTGGGAAATCCGGCCGATCCTAGACAAGGCCATCTACCGCTGGTATTTCGCTTTCAACCCTGCGCTCGAACGCACCTGGCACGGGCCCGACGTGCACCAGGGGCTGGCCTTCGCTCCCGCTGCCAAGGTCAGCTATGACTTCACGAAGCGGGTCAGCGGCGGAATCGAGTACTACGCCGACTACGGCGCCTTCAGTCAGTTCGATTCCTTCCGCGAGCAGCAGCAACAATTCTTTGCCGCTACCGACCTGAATGTTTCTCCCAAATGGGAGATCAATTTCGGCGTAGGCATCGGCGTGACGGCCGCGACAGACCACCTGATCATCAAAGGAATTCTCGGTCGCCGCTTCAACTGGCACAAGCCGTCGGCGGTGGAATGAGCGGGCCGTGCAAGCCGTGATAGCCTTTATGCGTTTGCGGCAACCACCTATCTTCCTCTTCCTAACGCTGGCCCTCGCCCCAGCTTTCGCGCAACAAGCCCCGTACCCCTTCAAAGATCCCAACCTCCCTGTAGAAAAAAGGATCGACAACCTCCTTTCCCTCATGACCCTCGATGAAAAGATCGGTTGCCTCGGCACGCGAACGGGAGTTCCTCGGCTCGGCGTCCCAAACATCGGATCTTCCGAAGGAATTCACGGCGTAGTGCAGCGCGGGGCCAATCAAACCAAGCTGGCTCCCATTCCCACCACGCAATTTCCTCAGCCGCCTGGCATGGGCGAATCCTGGGATCCCGATCTGGTTCGTCAAGCCGGCGCTGTGGAAGGCTACGAAGCGCGTTTTATTACCCAAACCGAAAAGTATCATCGCCAAGTGCTGATGCTGTGGGGTCCCCAGTCGGATCTCGCTCGTGATCCGCGTTGGGGCCGCAGCGAAGAGGTGTACGGAGAAGATCCGTTCTTCAACGGAACCATGGCCGTCGCTTTCATCAAGGGACTCCAAGGGGACGATCCAAAATATTGGCAGGCCGCGGCCTTGTTGAAGCACTTCCTGGCGAATAGCAACGAAAATTACCGCTCCAGTTCCTCTTCAGACTTCGACCAACGCTTGTTTTGGGAGTATTACTCCGTGCCGTTTCGCATGGGCTTCCTTGAAGGAGGCGCTAAGGCAGTTATGGCATCTTACAACGCCTGGAACGGCACGCCGATGGTCATCAATCCGATCCTGAAAAGCATTGTCCGGGATCAATGGGGCGTCGACGTGTTATCGAGCGATGGCGGCGCCGTAAGACTGCTCGTCGACCCGCGAAAGCTTTTTCCGGACCAGAAAGCTGCCGTAGTGGCGTGTCTCAAAGCGGGTATCAATCAATTCCTCGATCGATATAAGGACGAAACAACCGCCGCCGTGAAAGACGGATCGATAACTGAAGCCCAGATCGATGCTCTCCTCCGTTATAAGTTCCGGATCGTCATCCGTCTCGGGTTGCTGGATCCGCCTGAAATGGTGCCCTATTCAAAAATAAAAGACGCGCCCGAGCCATGGAATACAGAACAAGATAGGGCCGTATCTCGAAAGATGGCGCTCGAATCCGTTGTGCTGCTGAAGAACGAAAACAACTTCCTGCCGCTGAACAAAGACTCGCTGAAGTCCATCGCTGTGATCGGTCCGCTCGCCGACTCCGTTCACTGGGACTGGTATGGAGGCACTCGGCCCTACACCGTCACGCCCCTTCAGGCGATTAAAGAAGAAGCCGGTCCAAATGTTCAAGTCAACTATGCTGCCGATGAGCTCGGCACCGCGGCCGTAAACGCGGCCCGCTCTTCCGATGTCGCAGTGGTAGTCGTTGGTAACGATCCAACCTGCGGCCCCGATATGGCGCACGATTGGGTGCACAATACATTCGATGGCGGTGATACCATGCCCTGCACTGTGCCGAGCGATGGCCGCGAAGGGCGCGACCGCGAAAGCATCACTCTGGCGCAGGAGCAGTTGGCCAAGCAAGTGTATTCGGTCAACCCCAAGACCGTCTTGATTCTGGTCTCCAGTTTCCCTTTCGCCATCAACTGGTCGCAGGCTCATCTTCCCGCGATCCTGCATATGGCTCACGCGTCCCAGGACGAAGGAACCGCTCTTGCCAAGGTTCTCTTTGGTGAATACAACCCCGGCGGCCACTTAGTAACAACCTGGCCGAAATCGCTCGATCAATTGCCTCCCATGATGGATTACAATATCCGCGATGGTCGCACTTACATGTATTTCAAAGGCGACCCGCTCTATCCGTTCGGCTACGGTTTGAGTTACACGGCGTTCACTTACTCAAATCTGAGAACCAGTGCGGCAAAGTTACCGCGCGATGGAACGGTTTCGGTCAGTGTCGATGTGACGAACACGGGAAATCGGGCCGGTGACGAGGTCGTGCAGCTCTACGTGAAACACCTGCATTCCAAAGTGGAGCGCCCACGACAAGAACTGAAAGGATTCCGCCGCGTGACCATCAAAGCCGGCGAGACTCAGACAGTTGAGATTCCCCTGAAAGCCTCCGCGCTCGCATATTGGGACGAAAAATCAGGCGCATTCAAGGTCGAAACTGAGCCCGTCCGCCTGATGCTGGGCGATTCGTCCAGCGATATCAAGCTGACCACGACGGTCGACGTACGCTAGGGGCGATGACAAAATAGCTCGGAACTATATCTCGCTCCGTTCCAGCCACTTACCCTCCCCTCGCCGCCCCGCGCCGCTCGCCCTCATTGCATCCTGCCCACAAAGGAGCAATCTCTCTATGTCCACCGAAGCCCAAATTCGCGCCAACCAGGCAAACGCACAGCACTCCACCGGTCCCACCACTGAAGCCGGCAAAGCCGCGTCCTGCCTGAACAATTTCCGCCACGGCCTCACCGGCAATTCATTCACCGTCCTCGATTTCGAGGACCAGGATGAATTCGACGCCCTCCTCTGCGGCCTCCGCGCCGAGCACCAACCCGCCACTATGACCGAATCCATCCTCGTTGCCAAGATGGCACAGTCTTACTGGCTCTCGAAACGCGCCCTCTATCTGCAAGACCAAGCGCACAGGGCGTTTGGTGCCCGTTGTGCGCGTGTTAAGGAAGATCAGTGCTGCACGGACGAAGAGTTAAGCCTCGACGAGCAGCAAAAGCAACTCGCCCTCTTCCTCCGTTACCAAACCACCAACGACCGCGCCTTCCACCGCTGCCTCACCGACCTCCTAAAGCTTAGAGCCGAAAAGCGCAGACAGGAAATTGGCTTCGAATCGCAGCAGCACAAGAAAGCGCAAGAAGCCCGTCGTGACGCCGCCGAAAAACGCAAGCAAGATCACCACAAACTCGACATGTTACTTGCCGAGGCCAAGCTAAACCATCAGGAACTGCTCAATTGTGAGCTTTCATTCCAGGTTACAGGTGCTCCCCTCGCCCCGGCGCGCCTCCAGCAGGCCCCAAAAGCCGCCTAAGTGGCCTCATTGAGCTATGTGGGGCGGGCCTCCCGGCCCGCCTTGGACGTCCTCGTCCGACCTTTCTCTAAACACTGGCGCCGAAGCGGCCACGTCTCACAGAATGCGCCGCAATTCCAGCCATGCCATCGTAAAGAGATGGCCTCACGCGAGCCCTTCCGCTTTCAAACCCGGATTCGCTTCATCGACACCGACGCCAGCGGCCGAATCCACTATACGGCGATGTTCCGTTACTTCGAATCCGCCGAAATCGAGTTCTTGCGTGCGCTCGGCGTCACCTACGACGCCCAGCGCGGCTATAATCTTCCGCGCGTGCACGTCGAATGCGACTTCATGCGCGTCATCGGACACGATGATCTGATTACCATTGAAGTATCCTTGACCAAGCTCGGAAGATCTTCGATTCGGCTCGAATTTCGGACGTTCAAGGGTGATGATTTGGCCGCCAAAGGCGCGGTGGTGATGGCCTCGGCGGATCGAATGACGCTAGGTTCGGTGCCCATCCCCGACGATCTGCGCGCGAAACTCGGCGCAGCATTAGAAAAGCCGCCGGAAACATCCGGCTTAGGAGGTTAACAATGGCTACTGCAGGGGCAGTGCTCCCGAAAATCCAGGGTGGTGCGTTCCTCATCGAAGAAAGCGACCCGCAGGATATCTTTACCGCCGAAGATTTGACCGAAGAGCACCTGGCGATTGCAAGAACGGCGGACGAATTCTTCGAGCAAGAGGTGAAACCGAACCTCGAAGCGATTCTTCATCACGAGCCTGGCGTCGCTCTGCGAGTTATGCGCAAAGCGGCGGATCTGGGCCTGACCGCTGTCTCCATTCCTGAAAAATTCGGCGGCATGGAGCTGGATCTCGCCTCTGCGCTCGTGGTGGCGGAACGCTTTGGGCGCGATGGCTCCTACGCGGGCTGGCATGGCGCGCACACCGGAATCGGCACGCTTCCCATTCTCTATTTCGGTACCGAAGAACAGAAGCACAAGTATTTGCCCAAGCTCGCGCGAGTGGAATTGCTCGCGGCATATGCGCTCACTGAGCCGCATGCCGGCTCCGATGCGCTGGCCGCGCGCACCCGCGCCGACCTCAGCCCCGACGGCAAGCATTACATCTTGAACGGGCAGAAGATGTGGATTACCAATGGCGGCGCAGCGGATCTGTTCACCGTGTTCGCCAAAGTGGGCGGCGAAAAGTTTACCGCCTTTCTCGTAGAACGCAAGTTCCCCGGCGTCTCCAGCGGCGCGGAAGAGAAAAAGATGGGCATCAAGGGCACCTCCACCACCGCCGTCTATTTCGAAAACGTGCCGGTTCCGGTTGAGAATGTGCTCGGCGAAATCGGCCGCGGCCACATCATCGCATTCAACATATTGAACGTCGGCCGTTTGAGCCTCGGCGCGTTGTGCGTCGGCAGCGCGAAAGATGCGCTCGCTCTCAGCCTCAAATACGCGAAGGAGCGCAAAGCGTTCGGCTCGTCCATCGCAGAGTTCGGCGCTATCCAACACAAGCTCGCCGAGATGGCGATTCGAATCTACGCCGCGGAATCCATCGCCTGGCGCGTGGTCGGGCTCATCCGAGGACAGCTCGAGGGGTTCTCCTGGGAGCAGCCCGGCGCCTCGCACCTCATGCTCAAAGCCGTCGAAGAGTATGCCGCCGAATGCTCCCTCGTCAAGGTTTACAGCTCGGAAGTACTCGACTATGTCGTCGATGAGGGCCTGCAGATTCACGGCGGGTACGGCTACCATCACGACTACGCCATCGAGCGGGCTTATCGGGACTCGAGAATCAACCGGCTTTTTGAAGGGACCAACGAAATCAACCGTATGCTGGTCACGGGCATGCTCTTGAAGCGTGCCGCCCGCGGGCAGTTGGCGCTGGTCCCGGCGGCGCAGGCGCTCATGGAAGAGATTTTCAGCGGCTCACTTCCTGCGGAAAGCGCCGACCAGGAGCGGCGGCTGGTTGCGAATGCCAAGAAAATCGCCCTCCTGGCTCTGGCGGTCGCTTACCAGAAGCACGGCGCGGAATTGGAAGAGCAGCAGGAGCTGCTGATGCATCTCGCCGACATCATCATGGAGGCGTTCGCCATGGAATCCAGCCTCCTGCGAACACGCAAGTGGGCCTCCTCCGGCAAATCTAGTATCGGGGCGGATATGTGCGCCGTCTTTTTGCAAGACGCCATGGCGCGCGTCGAACTCGCAGCCCGCAATGTGGCGGGCGCGTGTCTCGAAGGCGAGTTCCTGCGCAAAACCATGCAGGTCTTGCGGCGCTTTGCCGCCTATGATCCCCTCGACGCCGTCGCTCTCAGGCGCAAAATTGCCGCCAGGTTGACTGCGCGCGAACGTTACGTTGTATGAACATCCCCCTCACGCCTATTCGTTGCCTCTATCGAGCTGTGGACCTCTACGGCAAGAAAGTGGGTGTCGTTTCGGGCCCGCGCCGCTACACCTACGCGCAGTTTGGCGAGCGGGTCGAGCGCGCTGCGGCGGGACTTCGAGCCGAAGGCGTCGGACCCGGTGACCGTGTCGCTTACCTCAGCTTCAATAACGAACAGCTTCTCGAAGGCTACTACGCGGCGCCGCTCATTCGCGCCATCGTAATGCCCTTGAACGTGCGCCTCTCGCCGCCCGAATTGATCGAAATTCTGAATCACTCCGGAGCGCGCGTGTTGGTATTCGAAAACGATTTCGCCTCCTGCCTGAGCGCATTTCGCAAGGCGTGCCCTGCCCTTGAGCGCTACGTTGCCATTGGCGAACCGGTCCCGCAAGCCGATCTGACCTACGAAGAGCTGCTCTCGCGCGGACAGATCGGCCGCCCCGACCTCACGTCGTTCGATGAAAACGAAATCGCCGAGATTTTCTACACCAGCGGCAGCACGGGCACGCCGAAGGGCGTCATGCTCTCGCATCGGACGATTTATCTGCACGCCTTGGGATTGACTGGCAGCATCACCCAGCATGACCGGTTTGTCGAGCTGCACACCATTCCGCTGTTTCACGCCAACGGCTGGGGACGTCCGCAGACAGCTACTATGAACGGCCTCAAGCAGGTGATGGTCCGCCGCTTCGAGCCCCCAAACGTGCTGCGGTTGATTGAAGAAGAGCGCGCGACGGGCATGTCCGTGGTTCCCGTAATGGCCAACGCGCTGTTGAATTGCCCTGAGCTCGGCAAGTTCGATACTTCCAGCTTGCAGGAGATTCATATCGGCGGCGCGGCCTCTTCGCCGGAGTTGGTGGCTCGCATGGAGCAAGCCTTCAAGTGCGCGGTCATGGCCGGCTATGGACTCACCGAAACCTGTCCGGTAGCCACCGACGCGCGGCCCAAGAGTACTGTCCACCATGCGAGCGAAGAAGACCGCATCCGGCATATGGCGATGGCCGGCTGGCCCATCCTCGGCAACGAAATCCGGGTGGTGAATCCGAACGGGCAAGATGTGCCCCGGGACATGGAGACCGTGGGCGAGGTGATCATCCGCGGCGACAATGTCATGGACGGCTATTACAAGGAAGCCGAGGCCACTCGCAACGCCATTCGAGACGGCTGGCTCTTCACTGGCGATATGGCCGTCTGGGACGAAGAAAACTACATTCACATCGTCGATCGCAAGAAGGACATCATCATCAGCGGCGGCGAAAACATTTCGTCCATCGAGCTGGAAAAAGCGATTTTTGCGCATCCGGCGGTGCTCGAATGCGCTGTAGTTCCGGCGCCCGACAACAAATGGGGTGAGATTCCCGCCGCTATCGTGGTCGTGAAGCCGGACCAGGAACTGACCAGCGACCAACTCGTCAGATTCCTCCAGACACGCCTTGCGAAGTTCAAGATACCGCAGGTGGTGCAGTTCGTCGAAGGGCCCTTACCCAAGACCGGCACGGGAAAAATCTTGAAGCGCGAGCTCCGCGAAGCTTTCTGGATTGGCAAGGAACGCAGGGTGCAGGGCTGAAGACTCTGTCTATGTAGAATGCTACTCTCAACTATGCTTGGCTCGTACTTGGTTCTCTTCAGCTCCCTTGCAATCGTCGCCCCGCCTGCGCTTTCCCAGCTCGCAACCTCTCAATACAACAACCAACGCACTGGCGCCAATCTGGCCGAAACAAAGCTCACGCCGGCCAACGTAAATTCTCGAGAATTCGGCAAGCTCTTCTCGCTGAAAGTCGACGGCGACGTTTATGCTCAGCCGCTGGTTGTCCCACGACTTGAGATGCCGGGCCAAGGCAAGCACGACGTGGTCTTCATCGCGACGGAGCATGACAGCGTCTATGCATTCGATGCGGATAAGAAAGCGCAGCCGCTTTGGCACGTCAGCTTTCTGGACGCTGCCAAGGTCACGGCCATTCCTGCACAGCACCTCCGTTGTCCGTTTATCAATCCCGAGGTGGGAATCACATCCACTCCGGTGATCGACCTGGAACAAGGAACACTGTTTGTACTGGCCCGCACCATGGAGCAAGCCTCGGACCCGCCATACAAATATCTGCAACGCCTTCACGCGCTCGACATAACCACCGGCAAAGAACGCCCCGGCAGCCCCGTCGAGATCAAAGCCACGGTAACAGCGGAAGACCGCGAGGGCAAGCGCCACGAGATTGTCTTCGATCCTCTGGTTGAAAACCCGCGCGCCGCTCTCCTGCTGGTGAACGGAACCGTGTATTTAACCTGGGCCTCTTCCTGCGATGTCGGCGATTATCACGGTTGGGTGATAGCGTACGACGCGCGAAGCCTTCAACAGAAAGGCGTCTTCATCACCTCCCCGAATGGAAAAGAAGGCGGAATTTGGCAGGGTGACACAGGTCCGGCCGCGGACTTGAGCGGCAACGTCTTTGTGGTTACTGGAAATGGAGACTTCGATGGGAGCGCGGGCAACGATTACGGCGATTCCATCCTCAAACTCACGTTCGACCGCGACAAGCTGCTTGTGCGCGACTACTTCACGCCGCACGACCAGGCGAGGCTCAACAGCAAAGATCTGGACCTGGGCGGGGGTGGCCCCATGCTTCTCCCCGATCAGAATGGACCGCATCCCCACTTGGCTCTGGCGGGCGGCAAGGATGGCGCCCTGTTCCTTATCGATCGTGATCACATGGGCAAGTTCCAAGCTGGCGCGGATGACGTAGTCCAGATCGTCAAGTTAAAGGGAAGCCTGCTCGCTGCTCCTGCGTATTGGAACCATCACGTATACGTGTTCAACGACGATGACGTTTTGCACGATCTGAAAGTGACCGAGGGCAAGCTCTCACGCGAACACGACGCAAGCGGCGCGCCAACCAACCCCGGCGCCACGCCTACCATTTCCGCCAATGGCGATCGGGACGGAATCGCCTGGACAATCAGCACTCGAACTTGGCAAGTCTTTCCAGAGCGGTTGGCGGTCCTGCATGCCTACGATGCGGCTGATGTCTTTCGCGAACTTTATAACAGCACCGAAAACTCCGACCGGGACCAGGCAGGTATTTCGGTCCGTTTTACCATTCCGTCCGTCGTCGCTGGGCATGTGTATGTGGGCGCCCGGAGCGAAGTGGACGTCTACGGGTTGTTACATTAATGCCCGTGACCAATCTGCCGCTTGAAACGTATGCGCTGAAAGATGCTGACCGTCTCCTTACCCCTGCTCTGCTGCTCTATCCCGAACTGGTGGACGCAAACATCCGCGCGGCGGTCCACATGGCGGGGGATGATTCCAATCGTTGGCGCCCACATATCAAGACCGCCAAACTAGCTGCGACTGTGGGGCGGATTCTTGCGCACGGCGTCTCGCAACTCAAGTGCTCCACTACGCTGGAACTCCTCACTGCCTGCCAGTGCCACGCGCCTGACGTTCTGCTTGCCTTCGCTGTGGTTGGAGCGAACGCGCGGCGCGTCTTGGAGATTGCCGGCCAATTCCCGAACTCGCGCATTTCGGTGTTGATCGAGAGCGCCGAGCAGGCCCGCACCTGGCGCGGAACAAACATCGGAGTTTTCATCGACATCAATCCGGGAATGGACCGCACCGGCATCAGCGAACAGCGGACGGGCGAAGTTGTGAACCTTGCTCGCGAGCTCGGCGAGCGCTTCCGCGGATTGCATTACTACGACGGCCACGTGGCCGGCTTTCCGGCCGAGGAACGCGAAGCGCGGGTGCATGAAGGCTACACTCGTCTGCTCGCGCTGGTACGAGCGCTCGCCGCCGCCGGGGCGCATGTGGGAGAAGTGATTACATCCGGCACTCCGGCAGCACCTTTCGCGATGTCGTACCCGGGTTTTCGCCACGCGCCCTTCGTCCATCGCATTTCGCCGGGCACCGTCGTCTACAACGACACTACCAGCCTGGAGCAACTGCCCAATGGCGGCTACATGCCGGCGGCTGTCGTTCTGTCGACCGTCATCAGCCATCCGGCTCCCCACTCGATCACCTGCGATGCGGGACACAAGAGCGTGTCTGCCGATGCGGGCGTGCCGACTTGCACGGTCATCGGACATCCCGGCCTAAAGCCCCTCAAGCCGAGCGAGGAACATCTGCCTATCGACGGTTCCGCAGAATACCAGCTTCCGCAGATCGGCGACAAGCTGTATCTGATTCCGAGACACGTCTGCCCCACCGTCAACAATTTCGATCAGGCGCTGATGATCGTCAACGGGCGCATCTCAAGCGTAGAAGCCGTGACTGCGCGCGGCCATGAGGCTCCGAACATTTTATAGCTATCCTGTTTTTGTGAGCACTCAACGCGCGATGCCCGGCGGGCGTGCCGACCGCGACGCTCTTCCCAAAGGCGAAAACGGACGTTGTCTCTGCCGATGGTGCAGCCTGGAGGTTCCGCCGGGCCGCCTAACGTTTTGTTCGGAGTGGTGCGTAGAGGAATGGAGGTTGCGCAGTAATCCCGGCCATCTTCGCGACAGGGTCTTTCACCGCGACCGGGGCGTGTGCGCGGTTTGCGGCATTGATTGTGTAGCCGAGTTCCGCCGCCTCAAGAAATTGCGCGGCGCAGCCAGGGTGAGAGCGATAACGGATTGGGGTCTTCGCGGGCGCAAGACGTTGTGGGATGCCGATCATGTTCTGCCTGTCGCCGAGGGCGGGGGTGAGTGCGATTTGTCGAACATGCGCACCTTATGTCTGAAATGCCATCGCGTTCACACCGCGGCCTTGCAACGGAGGCTCAAGCGCACAGGGCGAGGGGTGCCCGCATAGTTCTAAAAGGCGCGCCGCCCAACGCTTGGGTGAGGGAGGGAGTGGGCGGCGCTGTTGAAGGAAACTACTACGCTGGCGAACTGCTGGAGGTATGCAGATTGCCGTTCACTCCATTGGGGAAGAAGCCGCCGGACGTTGCGTTTGCGGCGTTGTAAGCCAGATACAGAACCTGGCCCGGCGTCCGGATGGCAGTAAGTCCCGTGCTCGGGTCAATGGAAAAGAAGTAAGTTCCGGAAGGAGGAGGAATAATATCGACGGTATCCAACTTACTGGTGGCGATCGCAAGACGCGCTACTTGGAGGCGTATATTCGCCACATGCTCCGCTTCCGCGGCCAGGATTCGAGCAGCTGTGCCGATATACGGACTGGACGTGACGGAGCTAAGCTGCGCTGCGCCGCCGTAGGCCGAGACGCCGATATCTTCGAAGACTCGGGCTAACGTGAGAAACTGCGCTTCGTTCGCAAAGCCGACGCCGAGAGCGTCTAGATTGATCTCGGGCTTGGCAACCGGCTCGATGCCGGCATTGCTCAGCGCCGTTCGGAGCAGAGTGACATGGTTCCGTTCATCATTGCCGATTTGGCTGGCTACTGTGCCGGTAAATACCGTGCTGTTCGAGAAACTGACCTGGTGCCAGCCGGTGGTGGGACCGGATCTGCCGGAGCCGGAGATGCCGATTCCGACCTCGTCAATAGTTTTGCCCATGGTTGCGGTGGTGTAAAACTCGGCTTCCAAGTACTCGAGGTTCAGCGCGAATTGCAGTACATCCACAACGGTGGGCGAGGAGGGATCGGCGCTCAGCTTGAGGCCGCCGGTCGCCATTGCCGCGCCCGTTGCCGCAGTGGCGATGCCAATTTTCTTGAGCAGGCTGCGCCGGTTCGACGAGTGTTCGATTACATCGGAGATAAGATCTTTGATTGCCATTAATGATCCTTGGGTTTGTAATTATTTGCAGGCAGAGTTACTAGACGAGGGCGCGACGCTTCCTGGTGAGCAGAGCGATTGCAGCCAAGCCGGGAATTAGCAGTAAGAACGACGCCGGCTCCGGAACGGTGGAAGTGCCGACGGGCATCGAGGAGATGTTCAGAGCATAGTTGCCGGTTCGGGTGTTTCCGTCTACATCCTGGAAGGATGTTCCGCCCGGTCCGTTGAATTGTTCAAAGGTAGCCGTTGAAAGGTTCAATCCGGTTGACGTGATGGACATCTGGTTTTGCCAATCGGTGAGGGTGACGTAGTAAGTACCGGCAGGTGCACTGGGATCTTGCAAGTAGCCGTCTAACTCAAGGCCGGTCGAGGCGTCGGTATTTGCGATCGGGGAGAAGCTGGGGCTCTGGTTGGCAACGACGAAGCCGGTGCCGTTGTAGAGTGTGATGCTGGGTTGAAAGCCGCCAGCGCTGGTGGAGGTGCCTCTCAGATTCGTGCCGCCGCCATAAGACGTGGTGTAGATGGTGACCTCCGAAGCGGAGGTCAGTGAAAAGCTCTCGAGAACCACGGACCCGGTGCTGCCGGATTCACTGGTTAAAGTACCGGTGTACGTCTCAGAGATGGACGATGCATTTAGGTTAGCGCCGGTAAGCACGGTTAGCGCGAAGACTCCCAAGCTCCAAGTGAGCTTGCGTTTAAGACACATCTAAATTCCTCCTGTAAGGTGGTCGCAGAGTGCTTCCACACGCGTATACGGAGCGGGAATGAAGAATGGATGTTCAGCTAGCTGTTTTGCGGGTACTCAAACCGTTTCAGGGCGTAGCCCAGAAAAAAGTGTGATGTATAAGTGGGTGGTGGCGTCTAAGGCGGGGCGTAGATTGCCGCCTGAAATTTTGACATGTACGCGGACGATAGCGCCGATTCTCAGATCATAGAACGATTGCACAGGCGAGACCCGGAGGGTCTCGCGGCTGCCTACGACCGCTATGGGCGCACGGCGTACGCGCTGTTTGTGCGCATCATTCATGACCAGACGGCCGCCGAAGACCTGGTACAGGAACTCTTTCTTCGATTGTGGAATCGCAGCCGTGAGTTCGATTCCAATAAGGGCGCGCTGGGCGTCTGGCTGCTGTCGATTGCGCGCAACATGGCAATCGACTATGTTCGGTCGGCGCAAAGCAGGTTCTCCAGCCGGCTGCGCTCGATGGATCACGTCGACGCGCTTTGCTTCTCGCGCAATCCAACCGGGCGCGAGTCCCGTATACATGATGTAAGGGTTATTCAAGAGGCGTTCGGCACATTAAGCGCGGATGAAAAGCGCGTGATGGAACTGGCCTATTTCGAGGGGTTCTCGCAATCGGAAATCGCGGAAAACATTCACGAGCCGTTGGGCACAGTGAAGAGCAGGATGCGGTCGGCGTTGGCGCGGCTGCGGAGCGTTATTACCGGGAACAAGGGGCAATGACACACGCAGAAATGAGCGAGCTGTACGAACTTTACGCGCTCGGCGTGCTGGAGCCGGAGCTTGCCTTGGAGATCGAACGTCACCTCGATGAGCAGTGCGAGTACTGCAGCGAACATCTGAGCGCTGCGCTGGCGATGACTGCGGCGCTGGCGAACATCGCGGAACCGAAGGCGCCGCCTGCACGGCTGAAAGAACGGGTGCTGAGCACCGTTAGGCCGCCGAAGGCAGCCAGAAGGTGGAGTTTCGCCGTAGTCGCCCTGGCTGCGGCCTGCTTGGCGCTGGTGGCGTTCTCGATTGCATCGCGGGTGGCGATGCAACGGATGCAGACGCAACTGGCTGGACTCACGGAAGAGCGGAACCAGTTGCGATCGGCGGTCGAGATTCTGAGCAGGCCGGAAACGCGGACAGTGGAGTTCGGGAGGACCGAGAACGTTGCGCACGGGCGGGTGCTCGTGAATCGCAACGGAGGTTTCGTGTTTGTGGGCTCGCAACTGCCGTCATTGGGAAGCGATCGAACCTTCGAACTGTGGCTGGTGCCCACGAGCGGCGCCGCCCCCCAACCGGCCGGACTGTTCCGGCCCGACCAGTCGGGCAGTTCCGTCCACGTCTCGTCGATCCCCGTGGATGCGAGGACAACCAAGGCGGTCGCGGTCAGCGTGGAACCGCAGCAAGGCTCAAGTGCGCCGACTACTAAGCCATTCTTGATAGTCCCGCTCGCCTGATTCGCGCTTAATGAGACCGTAGTGGCTCAGCGCCGACCGGAACCGGGTTGCTTTGCGATGGCGGCGGGTTGCCGCTTTCGGGAAGCGGCACCAGCATCTGCTCTTTGCGGTAGATCAGCGTCGAGGTGTTGTAACTGGCGAGTTCGAAGCCGTGACCGTGAGTGATGGCATCCGTCGGGCACGCTTCGACGCAATAGCCGCAGAAGATGCAGCGGTTGTAATCGATGTTGTACACCTTGGCGTAGCGCTCGGCGGCGCTGAAACGCTGCTGGTCCGTGTTCTCGGCAGCTTCGATGTAGATGCAATTGGCCGGACAGGCTGCGGCGCAAAGAAAGCAGGCGACGCACTTCTCAAGACCGTTTTCATCGCGCTGCAGCACGTGGGCGCCGCGATAGCGCTCGGCAAGCTCGGCAGGGCCGTCCGGGTAGTCTTCGGTGATGGTGGGCTGCAGCATCTCCTTGAAGGTGATGCCCATGCCTTTGGCGATGGCTGCCGCGGAACTGAATACTTCGCCGACCTTTGCCATGTATTTCCAGAGTAACAGGGCATGCCCCGATCAGCGAACGATAGAATGGCGTCGTGCGTGCGGTTCTGCTGTTCCTGCTCTTTGCTGTTTTGGCGTTCGGGGATACGTTCAAGCTCTATCTTAAAGATGGCGACTTCCACTTGGTTCGCGAGTATCAAGTAGAAGGAGAGCGTGTCCGTTACTTCAGCACCGAACGTGGCGAGTGGGAAGAAATTCCCAAGGCGCTGGTGGACTTAGAAAAGACGGAGCGCGAGAGAAAGACGGTCAGCGAGGAGGCTGCGAAAGAGGCACAAGAGCAGGACGAAGAGGACAAAGCCGAGCGGGCGCAGCGGCGGGAAATTGCTTCGATTCCGCAGGACAGCGGGGCGTATTACAAGGTGGGCGAACAGATCAAGGCATTGCCGCCGGCCGATTACCAAGTGATCACGAGCAAGAAACGGAAGACGCTGCAGGTGCTTTCGCCGATACCGATTGTGCCGGGCAAGGCGTCAGTGGTCATTCAGGGTGAACACGCCAAGTTTGTGGTAAACGAGGATCGGCCGGATTTCTTTCTGAGGCTTGCAAAGCAAGAGCGCTTCGGCATCATCAGCCTTACGCCGAAGAAGAATGTGCGGCTGGTCGAGAATATTTCAATCATTCAGGTGACTAAGCAGAACATCGAGGAGCGCAAGCAGATGGAGGCGTTTCAACAGCAGCTTGACGCCGGATTGTTCAAAGTATGGCCGGAAAAGCCACTCGCACCCGGCGAATATGCGCTGGTCGAGTATTCAGACGATCAAGAGAACGGCGAAGTGGACCTGCTGATCTGGGATTTCGCTTATAAGCCTTAGTGATGCATTGGTTGCTCTAACTTGGGAGCATTCAAGTCTACGATCTCCACTTCCTGCATCATGCCGCGATCCTCGTGATCGAGAAGGTGGCAATGCAGCACAAAGGTTCCGGCGAAGTCCGTGTATCGGGTGCGGATTCGTAAGCGGCCGGGCGTGAACTGACCGTTCACTGTTCCCGCAGCGGGAATGACAAACGTATCGGCCCAATTGTACGGCGCCGACAAGACAGTTTGCATTTGGGCGTTGGGGTCGTAAACTTCCAACACCTGGAACGGGTTCACGTGGATGTGGAAGGGATGGATAGAACCTGGCCAGTAGTTCTCGAGCACCCATTCCTCGGCCGTGTTCAGAGCGATCAACTGATTGACGTGGCCGTCAAACGCCTTGCCGTCGATGGCAGGCCTTTGCGTGGCGTCGTTATCGAATCTCAATCTACGGGTGCCTTGGATTTGATTGCGCGGATCCTTCTCGTCCCACTTCAGCCAGAGCGGCATCGGCGGGTAATTACTTTGGTCGGGAAAATTCATTTCGGCGGCCGGGGAGCCGCTGACTTCGCTGACTTTCAAAGTCACGAGGATGGGTTGAGGTATGTTCTGGCTGCCATGAATGGGCGTCAACACGAGGTTCGCCTGGCCGCTAGCGGGAGCTTTCACCAAGAGGTCGACACGGTTGCCGGGCGCGAGTGTGAATTGCTGCGATTGGCCAAACAACTGATCCAGGTAACGTTCCGGCGCGAGTTGA
>Ga0210385_10000918_pt1 | contig 18770 bp, 14 predicted proteins | sample IncBWH26OmetaG_FD_160107 | JGI IMG/M metagenome (GOLD analysis project Ga0210385, IMG submission 160107) | Forest soil microbial communities from Barre Woods Harvard Forest LTER site, Petersham, Massachusetts, United States - Inc-BW-H-26-O ...
AATACTTCAGCGCGGCGCGATACTCGCCGGCGGATTTCACCAACATTCCGTTTTGGCCATAGGCAGTTGCCCGAATTAGATGTATCGGCATGGAATCGCCCATCTCTTCCTGCGCCAGTTGTACTTGCTGCAGGGCTACTAGAGGGCGATGCAGATCCAGGCTGGCATATGCGAGTCCCAGATGCGCTTCGCCATTCTTGGGTTCCCGCTTGAGGGCCGATTCGAAATCCGAGGCGGCGGCGTCTGGGCGGCGGAGATCGTGCAAGACGTACCCGCGGTTCACGTATGCCGTCACCATCTCGGGATCGCGGTCCAGAGTCTGGGTGAAGTCCTTTCGCGCCTCCTCGAACTGTCCAGCATGTTTGTGCGCATAACCGGCTAGCAGCGGAATGTCGGGTTCCTTGGGGAGCGCTGCATCGTATTGCGAAGTCAATTGCAGCAGATCGTCATACTGTTGGAGATAAAGCAGATCGTACCCGAGATAGACCACCACATCCCTGTCGGCGGGAAGCTTCTTGATGGCCTCCCGGCCAACATCCGCCGATTTCTGATATTCGCCCTTAAAGCTCAGGTACCTCTCTTTTTCTCTCATGAGATGAGGTTCCTGTTGCATTTCATTCGTCGCGTGGCTCAACCACTCGGCCGCGATCGGCAAGTGTTGCGTTTCGATTGCGGCGTTCATCCCTCCAGCCACGATCAGACTGTTGCCTGGGGCCAGTTCATAGCCCTTGCTGTAGGCGGCGTCAGCTTTTGCAAAGTCTCGATGCGTTGTGTACAAGTCGCCCAGCGCAAGATAGGGCACGTACAAAGTTGGATAGGCGGCCTCCAGTCGCTGAAAATATTTCTCGGCGTCCTCGTCGTCTCCTGCAGTGCGGGAGGCATAGCCCATCGCTATAAGAGCGGACCGGTTTACTGGATCGATCGCGAGGATCTTCGTATATATGACGATCGCTTCCTGGGTGCGGCCGAGTTTTGTCAGCAGATCCCCATCGAGTTGCAAACTGTTGGGATCCCGTGGATTGACCGCAAGCGCCTCTTTGATGTCGCTGCTGGCGTCATCGAGGTCGCCGGTATTCATTTTGATCAAAGCTCGCAGGCGCAGGAATTGCGGCCTGCTGGTGCCGCTGTCGTCCAGCCCGCTGATTTGTCCCAGCGCAACTTCAAGATGGGCGTGCGCGGCACTAGCATCTTCTAAGGTCTGGTATAGTTCCGCCAAATTCATTTGCAGTTGAATGCCGTACAGAGGTCCTTCGGCGGGGCTTTGGGGTAAATGAGCCAGAGCGGCGTTATATTCGAGAACAGCGTCGGCATTGCGCTCCTGGAGTCGGGCAATTTCACCGCGGATCGCGTGCAGTCGATAGTGTTCGGCATTGAGAGCAGCAGCACGTTGGAGAAAAGGCTTCGGCCCGTCAACGGAACCGGTAGCCACTTCAGCCTGCGCGGCTGAGAGTTGCAAATCCAGGTCGCGCGGCGCGGCGTTAGCGGCTTGCACGTACAGCTTAGCGGCTTCATTTTGCTGGCCATTGAGCTGATAGGTGTACGCGAGTTCAGCTTGCACGTCTGGCTTCGAGCTATGAAGTGAATTAAGAGCGGCGACGGCTGCCGGATAGTCTCCCGTTTCTCGATAGTAGCCCGCCAACGATCGCTGCACATCGGGATTGTCCGGGGCATGCCGCTTGGCCAACTCGAGGTAGCGGCTAGCGACGTCAAGCTGTTTCTGATGTTCGTACACCAGCGCCATCAGCAATTCCGACCGCGCGCCGGGCTGAAGTTGTTCCGCCCGCTCCAGTACATCGAGTGCACCGGCGTACTCTCTGGAGCGCAGGAGCAACTCTCCCAGCAACACCGCGTCGTTGATTCGTTTTGGGTCCGTCGAAAGCGCCTGATTTAGAAGGCGCTCGGCCTCGGCAGTCCGACCCATTGTGCTGTAGGTTTGAGCGAGTCCAGAGATCCCGTCGAGCGCAGAAGGATTCAGGCGAAGACCGCGACTGTAGGCATCCGCCGAGACCTGCAATTTCCCGTTGAGCCGCGCCGCATATCCCAGGAGGAACCAGAGTTGGGCGTCGTTGGGTGTGGCCTGCGCAGCACGCTGAGCATAGTCCACAGCAATCGCATAATTCCCGTCTTTCAGGGCCAACTCTGCAGCTCCTGCAAGACGTGCGCTTTGAATATTCGATCCCCAGCCTAGTGATTTGCTCGGAGGTGGCTTTGGATCGGTATTGACTTGGGGTGCTTCTGGAGAGCCAGACCCAACCTTATACGTTTGTGCTCGGAGGGAGCAGGCAAACGCGACGACGAGCAAACACACATGCACGGTCTTCAGGCGTTTCAGCGCGGAACTCAAAGTGTTACCACCGGATCAGTTGCTTGCAAGGCTCTTCGATTCGCGAAAGGCCTTCCGCGTTGGCTGGACGGGTCGTCTGATTTGCGCTCTCCTAGTGGCTGGGGAGGTCGTCCCGTCGATACAACCCGGATGGACGACCCCGAATCCAAGACCAGCCAACCGAAAGGGAGATGTGCAGAAAACCGAATCCGTCGCTCCCACACCAGGGCCGATACCGTTGAGCATGATCTTTCTGGCGGCGCTTGTGGTTCACTTGCCGCTCCTGCTCATGAAGTTGCCGTTGAAGTCCTACGACGCGAATTTCCATATCTTCTTCGCGTCGCACTACGTGAATAGTTGGTTCGATCCCTGGAACCCCAAGTGGTATGCGGGCTTTTCACAGATGACGTATCCTCCTTTGCCGCAACAGTGGCTGGCATTGGTCTCGCGGGTCCTCGGGTTGGACATGGCGTATATGGCGATTCAGTTTGTCGCTATTTTGCTTCTAGCATTGGGTGTTTATCGGTTTTCATTACTTTGGGTAGACCGTCGCGCCGCCGCGTTTGCGGCCCTGGCCAGTGTCTTTCTTGGCTCAGAATGCTTTCTGGTCTATTCCGCGGGGCAGTTATCGACCACATTTGCCGCACCTCTTTATCTAAACGCGCTGCCTTACCTCTTCCTGTGGGTCCGGCACGGTAAGTGGCGCGCGTTTCTAAAAGGCGGAGCGCTCTTCGTGGCTGCTGCCGCTGCACATCATGCCACGTTGCTGTTCGGGTCCTTCTTGTTCGCAGTGCCGGTGCTAGCGCTGGTAATTTTTGACCGCGGGGATGGCGAACGAACCTCCACTCAAGCGTTCGTTCTTCGCACGGGCATCATTGTGCTGATTGTTGGTGCCGCAGTTGCGTTGGTCCTTCTTCCCTTCTGGATCGCACTGATTCACTATCCCGTCACTCAGACTCCCATCCCACATCCCAGCCGCGCGAATTACCTGTTGAGTCCTCAGTGGGGCCTGAACTACTTTGTGGTTCCTTACGGAGCCTTGATTCTGGCCTTGCCGTTCATCCTGTTGCGAGGCTCTTCCATCGCTCGACTGCGTCCGTTGCTCATCGGTTTCTGGCTGGCATTCCTGGTGGGACTCGGAGGAACCACACCCGTAGGCCGACTCGTGTTGGGCCGAGCCTTTGACGTGCTGACGATGGAGCGTTTCAGCTATTGGGCAACGTTGCTCGCGCTACCTTTTGTGGGGCTTTTGGCCACAGAACTGATCGACCGATTTCGGTTGCGAGCAGTCGCGGGTTTGACCACGGCGGCAGCACTGAGCTGTGCTCTCGCGGTGGCCTGGGCAACCTATCGGCCGGCAGATGCCGCAGATTTCAAGGTGGACACGGTGGCTTCCTGGCTGAATCGTGACGGTCATGATCGTTACCGCTACGTCACGCTGGGATTTGGCAACAAGATTTCGCGACTTGCGGTTCTAACAGACGCCAGCAGCGTAGACGGCGAATGGAATTCCGGCCGCATGCTGCCGGAATTAACTCAGTTCGGCGGCGGCGCGCTCACCAGTTCGAAATATTTTGGCAAGCCGGGCCTCGACGCCCTGAGCGCGATGCTTCATCACGCCGACCGCTACGGCTTGAAATGGGTGTTCGTAAGAGACCCTTACTACGAGCCTCTTCTGGTCTTCGCCGGCTGGCGCAGGGTGGATGATCTTGAAGACAAAACAATCACCGTCTGGACCAGAGAGGATGTGGCACCTGCCCTTCCAGTAAACGCGCCACAGATTCCACCCCGTTGGCAAGGGCTCCTGTGGGGCATCCTCCCCATCGGCAGCAGCATTCTCGCGATGTTGGTGGTGCTGATTCCAGAGAGGCGATGGCAGAGACGCAGGGTCGTCGAACCCGCTACCGCCCGTGAGAATCTCGTGTTGGGGAGGCTCGCGTGATGAACAACGGACGCCTCCTCGCAATCGTCATCGCTGCGGCTACGGTGGCACTCATCGTCGTGGGTACGGTTTGGCCTGTTCCGTCCGCAAAAGCCATGGCTGGTTCCGGTGCCAGTTTGCTGCGTTCGTCTTCGTCGCCGCAAGCGGCTGTCGAGAATCTTGCGGCCGAGATCGGCCGCCAGGCTTGGGGAAACGCGTATTCCAGTCTTGCCAACAAAAGCGAATTCACGGAAATCGAGTTCGTGCGCGATTTGACCGGAAGCTACCCTAGCCTTCGCACATACGCTACTCTCGATAGCTTTGACCTGCGGCCGCTGCATGCGTCTGCCGACGAAGCCCAGATTCAGCTCAAATTGCGGTGGTCGACAGTGGTAGGAGCGTTCCTGGACACACGCGAGCTGCGAGTGGTGCGAACCGGGGACCGCTGGGGCGTCGTATGGCCCATCGTGAAAGAACCCCGGGTGCCCCCGCAAGTCATCCCTGTGACCTATCTACGCTGGGACGTGATCTACCGCGGTGCGGAAGATGACTGGGGATCTCAAGATGTTGAAGCACCACACGTGCGCATCGTGGATATGCATCCCGTGGACCGCGGCGGCGGAGTGGTCATCATGGGCGAACTCCTGAACGAAGACGTTGTCCCCGCCTTTGTGACGGTCAAGGCGACGTTACTGGCGAAAAACGGTTCTGCGCTCTCGACAGAAGACAGCTTCGACAAGATTTCTCACATTCTCTTGCCCAAGCAAGTCACTCCATTTCTCATTGCGTTTCACGACGTAGCGCTATCCGAAGTTGACAGCGTTCACATGGAGCCGTCGTCGACCCTGATCGCCGCCTCTGCAGACCCTGTAATCGAGATCGAAGATCAGCGCCTGAGTCCAGCGCCCAAGGCTACGCTGAATGGAAAGCTCGTCAATCAAAGCGGTCAGGCCGTCAGCGTGGCGCACGTGCTTGGGACGTTCTACGACAAAAATGGCCAACTGATATGGGTCGCGGACCAGTACGTCGACCGCGCTCTATTGCCCCAGACCCCGGTTGCTTTTGCCATGTCCGTTCCTGCGGATATCGCCGTCAAGGTCAGCAGCGAGCGTGCGATCACGACTACATACAGTTCGGGCCGGTTCCAATGAAATCCAGATTCACATTCTTGTTGAGCGGGTTGGTTCTTGCCGCGATGCCGCCAACGTTGGCGCAAACCAGCGGTCTGCGCTTGCCTAAGACTGTTGAAGCGGGCAGTGCATTTTCGATTCAAAGCTCCGGCACAGGTAAAGCGGTTCTCTACATCGTGGGTCCTGGACAAGCGTTGCGACGCGACGTTCGATTAGGGGAGACGACATTTTTTGCCCCCGGCGATCTTCACAATGCTGGCCGCTACGTAGTCGCCCTGGTGGGAGACGCCTCCACGGAAGATGGCGCGTTCGACGTCATCGCTGCGAGTCCACCGGTGGCTTTGAGTTTTCTTGCGAAGCCGTCACGCCTTGCGGTCAACCTGCATGAGGGCATCAGCGGGGTCGTGTACGTCTTTGACACCTTTCAAAACCTGGTCCTGACGCCGGCGCAAGTCTCGTTTCAGCTGTCAGGCATTGCCGGTGCTGTGCAGACGCGGACGGCGCTCACGCGCATTGGCGTGGCTTGGACAAAGATGAATTCCGCAGCGAAGGAAGGCGCTTCCCAGTTTGTGGCTCGAGTTGGGGATGCTGCCAGCACGCGCGTGATTCAGCAAGTTCCGGGCGATGCCTGCCACCTACGAATGAGCGCTAGACCGTCTGGTGAGAGGCTTGCGGTGGAAACGGAGCCGGTGCGCGACTGTAGCGGCAACGCTCTGCCAGATGGAACGATTGTCACCTTCACGGAGACCTACAAGGGCAGCGAATCCACGGTTGATGTCCCTCTCAAACGAGGGGTCGCACGCACGGATATGCCGGCCTACAGCGGGGCAAAAATCTCGGTTGCGACCGGAGTTTTGATAGGGAATGAAATTCGCTGGGACAAATAGCAATGAAACCGCCTCTCTTCATCGTGTGCTCGCTCTTCGCGGCGATGTTTGCAATGGGCTCTGACCCGCCCGCAGTCCGCGTTGAACCTGCGGATTCGGTGGGGCCACGGCGTCTGGAAAAGCAAACTGAGACCGCAGTGATTCGTGATTATCTACAGGCGTGGGGCAGTTTCAGTGGTGCGTTCGCGCAGAATCGGGTCGATCTGCTTGATCGGGACTTCACCGGTACCGCCAAAGAGAAACTGGCAGACACGATTCGGGAGCAGGCGAAGCTCGGGATTCATACGCGCTATCGAGACACAGCGCACGACCTTCAACTGGTCTTTTACTCGCCAGAAGGACTGTCGATTCAATTGGTAGACACGGTGGAATACGACGTCCAAATCATTGATGGCCAAAAAATCCAGACAACGCAGCACGTTCGAGCGCGCTATGTTGCGGTCTTGACCCCCACCGAAGTGCGGTGGAAGGTGCGCATCTTCCAGGCTGAGTCCGAATGATGTGCTTGATTTCAAAATCGACCTCGACTTCTTCAAGACTACAAATCTGTACATCCAAGAAGATCGAGCACTGTTCTGTTTTTGGGACCAACTCAAGGAGCCGCTAGATGATCTCAGTCGTGGTACCTATTTTCAACGAAGAGGAAATCGTAGAGCTATTTCATCTGGCTCTCACTGAGTCGATGAAGGAAGAAGCCTGGGAGGTCGTCTATGTAAACGACGGCTCCAGTGACTCATCCCTGAAACTACTGACAGAACTGCACGCCAAAGATGCGCACGTAGTGGTTGTTGACCTGTCTCGCAACTGGGGGCACATGGGGGCGATTTCGGCGGGCCTGCAAACTGCGATTGGCGACGCGGTTGTCTTGATGGACGGCGATTTCCAGGACCCGCCAGAGGTTGTGCCAGAATTGGTCGCCGCCTGGCGGAGTGGCGCACAGGTCGTAACCGCCGTGAGAAGGAGCCGGCAAGAACGGAGCCGGGTTCTCGCCAAGCTGTTTCCGCTCTTCTATCGCTTGCTGGGGGCGCTCTCCGATTTTCCCATTCCGCTTAATGCAGGGATCTTCGGCCTTCTCGATCGACAAGCGGTCGACTCGATTAACTCACTGCGGGAAGGCAGCCGATACCTGCCTGGACTGCGCGCCTGGGTGGGTTACAAAACTGGCGTCGTTCTCTACGACCGGCAAGAGCGGGGAGGTGGCGAAGGCAAACTCACGTTCATGAGCCGGATCAAGTACGCGATGGACGCGATTACCAGCTTCAGCTACAAGCCTCTGCGCCTAAGTTTCGGGTTAGCGGGATTTGCAATCTCGTTGGCGTTCATCCTGGCGATATGCACCGTTTTTTCGAAGAGCGCCGTCAATCCACTGGCCTACGGCATCGCGGCAGCTGTCTTTCTCGTGGGGGGATGCCTGCTCCTGTCCGTGGGGGTGCTTGGCGAATACCTTGGACGAGTCTATGACGAGGTGCGCAGCCGTCCCCTTTCGATCATCAACAAGGTCTACGACACTTCTCGGGAAAGCACCGATCAAGCAGACCTGAGCCGTGTAGGGGACAGGAAAAAACCATTTCGGGTAGCGTAGGAGTTCACTGCCCCGGTCGCGATTGCGAGCCTGACTCACATTTGGCTAATCCGTGCTCAATGGCCGTTCCCTCTTCGTAGTCGTTCCAGGTTTCAACCAACAAGAAAGGCAGGGGACGATCAGCTGGGCAATACTGCCGCCACAACTTCATGGTGTCTGCAAAGGTGGCGCCACAGCGCTGAGAGATGTGCCGATTTAGGCCCCATGATGCTTTACTGTCATCAAAACCAGTCCAGGCGGCTCCCACTGCAATCTTGTCTGGATATTTCGATTGCATCTTGCGATAGAAATCACCCAGGTAGTCTTCTCCCCAATTGCTGCCATCGGCTGCCCACCCTTTTTTCCCGGGATTGATCCAAGCGTAAAAACCATCGAACGCAGATGTGAACGGGCTTGATCGATCTTCATAAATAAGCAAAGGTGGGTGGGCCCATTTGTCGGTCGCTGCCCGCACTCGATTCCAGTTGGTGTGCCCTCCCTTTGGGAAAATGAAGATCACAGGCCGTTCGTTGTAGGTGAGATAGGCCTGACGGCCAGGTGCGTTGGGCGAAAGATAAGTTTCGTTGAACTTGTCGAACGCCGCAAAAGCGTCGTCCGTTGCCTCGGCTTCTTCGTCTTCGGTTTCGTCGTACATCATTGCAACCCGGAAGTTCTTCTCGGTGGCGATCGTCTGGATCAGAGCGTAGCTGCGATCGATAAAAGGCTCGCGATCCCCATACCAGTCCACCACGAACCCGGAAATTCCGAGCGCCTTGGCTTGATCCATCTGCTTACGAATCACGGCCGGATCCTGCGAGGAATAGCCAACGCTGATGTGCCTGGGATGACCAAACCACGGCTCATAGATTGCCAGAGTCCGCGGTGAAGCCTCCGCAGTCGGCACACTCCGGCGCAGTTCTTGACTCAGTCCGGGATGAGCGCATCCTTGCAGAAGCAGAATCATCAACGCAGAGATCATCCAGTAGCGATTCATCATAAGGTTCTGGACCTTAGAGGCTGGGCAAACACCCCGGGTTGTAGCGAGGACGGCAATTAAAAGGTCGAGTGGCCGGGCCGGAAGCAGCCTGATCGCCGGTTTCCGCATCAGAAGTGCTGCCGCGTCAGCAGAATCCGTCCCTTGGCATTTCACATTCTCACCCACCACGGTTTTCAACGTGGTTGTTCCTGAATAGGTCTCTTCGTTGGTTGGCTAGCCGGAGTCCCTAAGAAAGTGAATGATTCGAGTTCGAAACCGAAGACTCTCCAAGCCCGCGTTCTGTCGGGGAGCTTCGTATTGCTCTCCGCTTCGGGGCTTGCAACTGCGATTAACTTCGCCTACAACATTGCGGTTGCACGATTTCTTGGCCCGACTGCGTTTGGCCACGCGACGGCTGTTTACACTCTCCTCCTCTTGATTTCGGCCGTCACGCTTTCCTTCCAAATTGTTTCCGCAAAAGTTGTCGCCCAACAGAGTTCTCTGGAGGGAAAAAGCGCAGTTTATCGAGGATTCCACAGGAGTGCATGGGCATGCGGCATCCTCGTCGCACTTCTCTTGCTTCTGTTTCAGAAATCCATTGCGGATTATCTCAATTTACCGAGCCCTGCCCTCGTGGTCTTGCTTGCGGTCGGAGTAGCGTTTTACGTTCCTCTAGGGACCCGGCGTGGCTACATTCAGGGCGCATACGGCTTCCATCGTCTCGGCGCCAACCTTGTCCTTGAGGGACTAGTTCGACTCGGTGGATCGCTCCTGCTCATCATGCTAGGGTTCGGCGTACCCGGAGTGATTACCGCAAACGCCGGCGCAGTCGCGGTGGCCTATCTTGCGGCCGCACCTAAACTCGCGGCCGCGGTTCCACACAACCTCCACATCCCCGATGCATTTCGCGAGGCACTACAGGCAATCGTTTTTTTCGCCGGCCAGGTGCTCATCAACAATTGCGACATCGTGCTGGTGAAGCACTTCTTTCCCCCGACAACGGCTGGGCTGTACGCCGCCGTGGCATTGGTTGGTCGAGTAATATTTGCGTTTTCCTCAGCGGTCGTGAATACCATGTTTCCACTGGTCGCGGGCACTCGCGATGAAGACCGGAAGGGCGGCAGTCTTCTCCGGACTTCACTCCAGCTCGTCTTGGGAATCGGTTCGGCGCTGGCTCTCGGTCTCCGCTTGGCGCCCGCTGGAATTTGGACGGCGTTCTTCGGCCCTCAGTTCCAAATGGCAGGAGAACACGGACTTCCCTATCTGCTGGCTCTGTACGCCGCCACAACCGTCGTCTACTCGCTTAGTGTCGTGATCATCGCCTACGAGATGTCATACAAAATCGCCAATACGGGCTGGGTGCAGTTGGCCTTCAGTGGCGCCGTAGTCATCGGGATTTGCAGGTTTCATTCGTCTCTGCAACAGGTGATTTTGTTACAACTTGGGCTGATGGTGGGTCTACTCATTGTCGTCGCGGTGCCGTTCCTGATAAATTCCATGACCGGCGCAAAGAATTTGCAGCAGGCACAGTCTCCTGAGGCGATTAGATTGATCCGGCAGGTTTCAGAGGACGAGGTCATCGCAGAGTTTCTAAGGACCGATTTCAGCAATTCCGCATTCGACGAGTACCAAGAAACTCTGCACGGGCTAGTGCTCACACCACGCCTCGAAGATGCTGGCGAGAATGCAAAGCGGCGGGCGCTGCTTTTTATTCGACATTTTTCATTGTGGAAAGAGTTGCCCGAGGGGACGGAATGGTTCGAGGTCGAGATCCGGACAACGGACCTGGCTCAGATTCACGCCTTTCCAAGGGCACAATGGCGAAAACTCGCACGGGGGAATTTTGGCATCACAGCGATTGCCGAACGCCTCCGCACATTCCGCAGCAATAGTGAAGCCGGAAAAGCATTCTTATCGAAGATTGGAGCGCTGGGTGCTGAGCTCCGACAGGACGCCGACCCGGGTGCTGTGCTCCTCATCGGTCTCAACGAAAGCGAACCACTTACGATCCTGGATGGAAACCACCGTCTTGTGGCGGCAATTCTGACATCGCCGGAGACCGTATCCAAGTTTCGGTTCTTGTGCGGACTGTCGCCGAGGATGACGGAGTGTTGTTGGTACCGCACGAATGTAGCGACGCTGTTCCGGTATGGGACAAACCTTTTGACCCACGTTGTGCACGATCCCGAGGCCGAGCTCGCACGGCTTTTGTAAAGCCCCTTTTGACCGAAGCGCCTATTTTATTTCTAGCGCAACCCCGTCTGCCCTCTACTGACAAGACAGGATAGACCCCGCGCTACAGCCGCTCTAGATTGTTTAATACGCCGGATTAGGTAACTACGTCATCCTTCGCCGTGCGAACAAAAAGAAGAATTGTTGGAACATGGGATCCCGAATATGACAAGTGCAAGACTTGTAGCGGTGAAAAGACTACCGGAGGCGTTGAGTGTTAAACATGGCCGTGCTTTCTTTCGCGAAGTGGAGTCTTGCTTGAACGCAGATCGGCCTCGCGTGGTGCTCGATTGTTCTAAATTGCAGCAACTCGACCGAGCCGGAATCCAGGTGTTGCTGCGATGCCTGGAAGAGGCTATGAAGCGGAACGGCGATGTCAAACTTGCGGCAATCCCACCGGACGCAGCGGCGACTCTGGAACTCGCAAGGGTAGAACATCTCTTCGAGGCTTTTGACAGCACCGCCGACGCGATAAACAGCTTCTCCCGATTCCCGGCAAAACCGTTTCAGCAGCGTCTTCGGCGTGAGGGTCCAACTCTTTCCTCTAAAGCACGTACCCGCTTCGAAGTTCATCAGTCGGTGTCGCCCGAAGAGAATTCACGTTCCGAGTCGACGATGAGAACGACGGGGCAATGGTTGAGACGACACATCGCTGGGTGCCTTGTGCTGTTATTCATTGCACCACTTGCGGCCGCAGTCCCGTCACCGCAGCAGGAGACTCCCAAACAACAGGCCGAAGTCGCAACATCTAAGCAGGCTCAGCCTGTAACGTCCGATAGTGGCTCCACTGGTGTGCAGGCCCAAGCCTCCCAAGTCGAAGCGCTTCCTAACAGTCCAGGCGCACTGCGTTCGCAAGGCCAATCGTCCAGCCTGCAACAGCTCTCCTCAAAACCACAAAGTGAAACACAGGAACCTCTGGGCACTGCTGCGGCGCCGTTTGTAAAGACCACAGGAGTTGCTGCTTCCAGACCAGCCGGTGCAGCTATTGCGCCGGCGAAACAGAGGCGAGCGCGCTCCATTCTCATCAAAGTCGGCATCATCGCGGGTGCAGGCGTTGCCGTCGGAACTGTTGTAGCTCTGGCCAGTGCTAGTCCCAGCCGGCCGCACTAGGCCGTCGCTAGCGAGCACTCGAAAAGAAGCTACATATGCCGAAAGCCTCTGAACAACGGCGCCCCACACTTGTAAGTTTCTCTGGCATCGACGGCGCTGGCAAAAGCACTCAAATTGAAGCTCTTCGTGTCCGACTGAACGATGTCGGTGCCCGCGTTTTGCTTGTTACCTTCTGGGATGACGTTGCGCGACTCACCCGCATCCGAGAAGTATCCGGCCACACACTGTTCAAGGGAGACAAAGGGGTTGGAACACCGGCACGGCCTGTAAGCCGACGAGACAAGAACGTCCAATCTTGGTACATGACTGCGGCGCGATTCGGTCTTTATTTCGCGGATGCCATCTCGCTCCGCATCGTGGTGGAGAAAGCGCGAAGAACGAATACCGACGTCATCATCTTTGACCGCTATCTCTATGACGAACTCGCAAACTTGTCATTACAGCATCGAATCGAGCGAGCGTATGTCCGACTGCTGCTCCCGCTCGTTCCGCAACCAGATGTAAGCTTCGTGCTGGATGCCGATCCAGTTCAAGCTCGCGCGCGAAAACCCGAGTACCCGATCGATTTTCTCCAGAGCAGCCGCGCGTCTTATCTCGCGCTGAGCGAACTCGTTGGGGGGATGACGGTCATCGTTCCCCAGCCAATTCCGGATGTCGAACGCCAAGTTTCGCAAGAAGTACTGAATGCGCTGTCTGCTGGCGGTCTGGATTTGTCCCCAACCTTTGCTCATGCCGTCCCGACGATCTCAAAGTGAAAACATAGGCTCGCTCCGCCCGGGTGCGGCCCTTCACTGGTAGGTAAAGCTGAAGTTGTCCAGATACGTAGTATTTGCCGTCTGCTTAATGTTTCCGTCCATCTGGTAGTTGACCGTGATACCCCACCAGCCGCTCGGCGCAGTACCCGGCGCGTATCTCTGGTTGATGTTACTCGTCACTCCATTCAGCGTGATCGACTGGAACAGCAGCGAATTGTCAGATTCCCGCTGTGCTTGAATCGTCACATGGTTCCAAACGTTCTTCACGGGATTACAGGTCACGCCGGTCGGAACCCATCGCGAGTTCACGTTGTCCCAAATATCCCATTCGTTTCCACCCGCAACGCGGCACTGGTTGCCCCAAATCAATCCCAGCCCGTTGAAATACATGCTGATATCGAACTCCAGAACCTGCGTCGCTCCGAGGTTCGTTGGGTAAAAGTAGGCATCGTAGGTGAAGTTGTGCAGCGTGGGAAGGAGCGTGTGACCCGAGTCGGGCAGCCCCTGAGTCGAACCCTGGCCGATCAGGGGAATGCTCCACAGAACGTCAGAGTAAGGTGTTGTGCCGCCAATATTGAACCGAGTTGAACTACCGCTCATCGCGGGTGATTTGATCCCTTGCGTCATGGACCAGGTCACCCCCGGACACGGTCCGGAACAAATCGCGTAATTGGGCGGCAATTCACCCCAACTCTTCCATCCGCTGCTGGCCTGCAGTTTCGAGAGTACATTTCCGCCCTGGACCGTGATTGTCACGGGAGTGTAGGCGGCGCCGCCACAATGATCCCACTCTTCCACGACGGTGTTGTAGGTTCCTGCGCTCAGGTTCAAATTCGTGTTCAGGCTCGCCCCATTCACGACGTATTGGAGTACGTTATTCACGTAAATCCCCATGGAAGCTACCCCCTTCGAACAGGTGGTCGTGCTCGCTGTCGCTACGTATTTCGTCGGTGAGCCCACCCTGCTGTTGTTCGTGGGCGAGGTCACCCAGACGCCCGTTTGGCTGTTGACGGTGAGCGTCAGGGTCGTGTAGGTTGCGCCGCCACAGTAATCCCACTCTTCCACCACGGTGTTGTGTTTTCCTGCATTGATGGGCCAAGTAGTGTTCATACGTGCCCCATTGACGACATAGACCAGTTGGTTGTCCACGTAGATACCCATGGACGCAACTCCCTTCGAACAGGTGCTCGTGGTCGCCGTCGCCACGTACGGCACCGGCGACCCGACCGACGCACCATTACTTGGACTGCTGACACTGACATTTGCGAGCGCAGATGCCGCCGCCATTAGAAACATACAGATAGAGAAATAGGAAGTCTTCATTATGACGGGGCCTCCGGCATTTTGTATGGAACGCGTGCTTGCGGAATCGCAAGTTCTGAGTTGCTGACTAATTGGACGACGCCCGACGCGAACGGGACATGGCCCCTGTAGTTCCGCTGATCAATCCCTAAGATCAGAGATTCAGGAAATGTTGCCCAAACAGTAATACAGGGTTCTCGGTAGGGTCAACGAAAAATGGCTCGGATATTACTCGAAAGTGCACTGTCCTGCGCCTCGAATCGAGTATGCGGAATCGCTGAAGTCTTCGATTCACGGAATGCAGATCCGATCGACGGGACAAGATGCTGGCTGTATCCGGATTTAATCGGGAAAACGGACGATTAGGAACCCTTTTTGCAGATTCGGATCTGACATTAGACCGTTGCTATGGGAGTGAGCGACGCTCACTAGCGAGAGCCATTTTGCGTGAGTCACCCGCAGATGCGGTGCGTTTGGGCTGCACTCTTGATCTATTTGGTAGAAGGCGAGTTGATTGCAATCTTGTTGGCCACGTAGCGGGCGCCATCGAAGGCTGCGGTCACGGTCAAGTCAACCCCTTCGTGAAGTTCATGACTGATGGGGAAGCGAGCCGAATCAAAGGATACTTCATAGCGTTGGTCGTCCCGTGGATCGACCAGCACCAACAGGCCCGAGTGCAAGTCTAGGAAGGTGACATTTCCAACGAACATGAAGGCTGATCCCGGAGAGGCCAAGATAGCGATCTGGCTGGCCACTCCATGACCCTTGTTGTCGGATTGGAATCTGACCGAAATCAGAGTCCCTTTAGCCAGACTCGATAAGCCACTGTCCGAGGAGGCGGAATCAGCCTGCCCCTGGCGAACAATGGAGGTCCCTGCAGGCACCTTCAGTTTGACCGGTTGACGAGAGAGAGCGTCGCGCACCGTCAATTCACCGTCGCCAGGATTGTAGTTGAGCACCTGACCCTGGCATTCGCCTTCCGGCACTACCGACAATAGGTGAATGCTGCGCGCAAACACCGTCGTTCCATCCAGCACCGTCTCGACGGAGACTTGATCGCCAGGACGCAGATAGCGCAACGCGCTTCTTAAGCCGTCCCGATAGACCTGAGTACGTTCGTCGAACAGGACCTTCATTGTCCGCCCTCCGAAGACATTCAGGATGAACTGGTCACGAACACGGTCCACTGAACGAATTGCGCCGCCGACGACAGTACTCTTTCCCCGAGGCGTAGGGGGCAGTCCGGTCAGACTGCCAAATGCGCTTGCCGGAGTGGATGCAGCTTGAACACTATGATCCTGTGTCGACTTCGAGTCGGCAGACTGCACTGATTGAGCAAAGGCCGCGCTGCTAAGAATGGCTACCGCTAGAAGACGACCCATTTCGGACACCCTTTAACTGCTGCCTGGATTTTCGTCGTCTCTTTGATGGTATGAAGTGATCAGCAGTGGTCCCAAAGCTGCTTCCGCAGCAAACAATGTTGCTTTTGGCGGCTAGGCAACGCATTCCCGTCCGGTGCATCCAACTCACGCTCACAAAGGACAAAACATGTTTGGCAAGCGAATGACCTTGCTGGCGATCGTTGCCATCGCGGTGGCTTGGCCGCCCGGAAATGCCTGGTCCCGCGACCTCAAACTCACGCTCCCCAAGCGAAGCGAACTTACGCTTGTGCAGCGTCTCAATCGCGACGGGGTCGAGGCTCTACGGAAGCAACAGTACGAGAAGGCAGAAGGATTCTTTTACAAAGCATATCTTTACGACCCCAGCGACCCCTTTACATTGAACAACCTGGGGTACATTTCTGAACTACAGGGCCTGCTGGATCGCGCGCAGAAGTTCTACGCGCTGGCGTCGGAACAGGCGAGCGATGCTGTGATCGACCGCACCAGTGCAAAGCGCCTGGAAGGAAAGCCAATGCGGGAAGCATTTGGCGGCCTGAACGACGTCCCCATGCAGGTCAATCGGATGAACGTCGAGGCAATTCGGCTTTTGTCAGAGAACCGGACACCGGAGGCTGATCTCCTGCTGCAACAAGCTTTGGCCATGGATCCGCGGAATACCTTCACCTTGAACAACCTGGGCTTTGCCAAGGAGTCGCGAGGAGATTACGAGCAGGCGCTGACGTACTATATGGCGGCTGCGGATTCGCATTCCCTGGAACTAGTCATCGTCACGCTGAACCACTCTTGGAGAGGAAAGCCGGTCAGCGAGATGGCTGCAGATAGCGCAAAAAAGCTAAAAGAGCGCATGCAAAATGCAGCCACCGACCAGGCGCAAGCTGCCTTGCTCACGGCGCGTGGAGTTTCAGCAACGAATCGGAATGATTGGCCCGCTGCCAAGCAAGACTTCCTCCGGGCTTACTCGCTTGATCCAAACAGCGCATTTTCCATCAACAACATCGGTTATCTCGCGGAGAAGGATGGCGACCTCGAGACCGCGCAGTTCTTCTACGCCAGGGCGCGAAAGGCCGAGCACGCCAACGATCGTGTTGGGCTAGCGACCCAGCGCTCCGCAGAGGGCAAACACCTTTCCGCAGTCGTCACCGATAGTGACCAGAAAGTTGGCGACAAGATCGTTGTGGACAACCAGGCAAGACAGCGCCGCTCCGGCCCGATCGAACTGAAGCACCGCGACAATACACCTGTCGTGGAACCGACGGCGTCGCCAAAAGAGCCACGATCCTCAGCGTACCCGTCACCCCTCTCCAAACCACCAGTCGCGCAGGCGCCCCAATAACACCGATGCATTCTGGACAATATGAATAAGACATTCTCTCCCTTCGGTTCGAGCAAATCTCTGATCGTCCTCTCGCAGCTTCTGTTGCCACCGAGCCGAGGCGTCGACGGCCTTGCGCCCACGACCGCTGGGCTGGATTTGGGCATTGCGGAAATGAGCCGGGAAGAATTTGAGGATATGGTCGCACTCGCCAGCTCCCATCACGTGGTGATGCGGGGGCTTGATGCCTTTCTCCAGATCATAAGCGACGCCGGGGACCACAACCGTGCAGAGTGGGCGGCGACCGCGCTCGCGGCTGAGGGTGCGCGGATCGAGAACGCGATGTCGTTCTTGCACAGAGTTTGCGCCTCGTTCCGGGAGGAAGGTTACGACATTACGGTAATCAAATCACTCGATCACTGGCCCGATCTTGGCAGCGACTTGGATCTATACACGAACGCGGCCCCGACGGATGTACTCCAACTTATGATGCGGAGTTTCGCAGCGCAACTCGCGCCGCGCAGCTGGGGAGATCGTCTGGCACGCAAATGGAACTTCGTGATCCCCGGATTACCCGAGGCGGTTGAGATCCACATGGGCCGCTTGGGTCAAACCGGAGAACAGGTTGGGATCGCCGCGTCCTTGGCCAGCCGTGCCAAGCTCGCTCCTTTTGGGAGCCACATGTTGCGGGTGCCCGCTGCCGAAGACCGTCTCATGATCTCAACCATGCAGCGAATGTACCGACATTTCTACTTCCGGCTGTGCGACATCGTCGATACCGGCATTCTGTCGGAGACGGGCACTATCGATTACGAAGACCTGCGATTCTCGGCCGAAGTTGCCGGAATCTGGAAAGGTGTCGCGACTTATCTGGCGATTGTGTCGGACTATCTGAACCATTACCGCGGTACTGGTCTTGATCTTCCGCCGTTCGTGAAAGTCTCAGCGCGATTTGGCGGTGATGAACTTCACTTCGTACGCGGCTTCTTGCGCATCCCGATCATGCCGCAGTCCGCCAAACTGTATGGGGCACAACTCACCACGCTGCTGCTTCATCGCGAGTTAAAGAACAGCGTCCGGCTTAGTTTGTTGCCATGCCTGGCCACCGCGGCCGCTGTGGGACAGAAGATCACGGGAAGCGATAAGGGAATTTGGTAGCCCCTCGGTCCGGGAAACCAACGATCGGAACCAACACTGACAGTTGCTAGGCGTCGTCCACTTTTTAGCCTTGCCAAACATGATGGCCGCAAATGCAGGGCACACTGTCCGTAGGTTTTTGCTTGGTTAACTGCTGCCTGCAGATCGGGCAGGGTTTAGTCATCGTGTACGTCATATTCTCACTCCCCAGCTAGTGGACGCCCCACTTCAGCGTCCATCTAGCAACGATTACAAAATACAAACGCCGAACCGCTATCGGTTGTCTGGATTATTGTGCCGCCACTCCCAGTAGTTGGTCTGTTGCCGCGTACTCAACTGAACGAAAGCATGCTTTTGGTGGTGTTCGGTCTGGTACCGCTGGTACGAGCGGTCTTCGTCGGCGTCCCAGTTGTGATAGTCCTTATGTCCCTTGTCGTAATAGCGTTTGTGGTTCTCGCCTTGCTTGTTTTCTTCTTTCCGGTCGTCTTGTGCACGAGCAGCAGCCATCATGGCAACCGGTGCAGCAAGGACGGCAGTCAGAAGAATAGAGCTGAGCAATCGGTATCTACGTTGCAAGTGGTTCTCCTTAGCGCAAGATTCAAATTCACGAACCTCACTCACATTACTTTCTGCCTTTGGCGCCCAGGTGTCTGATCAATACGGCTCAACTCGTTCAGGAGAATTCGGGAAAGCTGGAAGCTGCGGGGAACGAATTGCTATT
>Ga0210385_10000919_pt1 | contig 18752 bp, 14 predicted proteins | sample IncBWH26OmetaG_FD_160107 | JGI IMG/M metagenome (GOLD analysis project Ga0210385, IMG submission 160107) | Forest soil microbial communities from Barre Woods Harvard Forest LTER site, Petersham, Massachusetts, United States - Inc-BW-H-26-O ...
ACTGCGAACAGACTTTTCGTCACGTCACTCAAGCGTCGATCCGCATAGCTGATTGCCCGCAGGCGAATTTGCCGGATGGCGGCTCATAGCGCCGCCATTTTGTCGCGGGCCACTGCCGCTCGAATTTCTTCGGCCAGCACACCGCGCTTGATCTTCATGGACGCGGTAAGCGGAAAGTCCCGGCGCCAGACCAGGTATCCGCTGAGGCGTTTGTAATTCGCCAGGCGCCGGTTGCGCTGGGTGATGTCTTCCACCAGCGCTGGAAAAATCTCCTGTCCGGGATCGAGGTGAATCACGAGCATCAGTTGCTCGCCTGTCATCGTGCGCGCAGGCCAAAGATAGTTGGCTGCGAAAACGCAGGATTCCTTCACCGCCAGACCGCCGAACGCCGCTTCGATGTCCTCGGGATAAACGTTCTTCCCTTCTTCGGTGACGATCATATTTTTCTTGCGTCCGAAAAGCTGCAATTGCCCGGAAGCATCGAGGCGTCCGAGATCGCCGGTCATCAACCAGCCATCGACAATCGTCTCCGCGGTCATCTCTGGGTCGTCCAGGTAGCGCGACATCACGGTCTTGCTGCGCACGGCAACTTCCCCCGCGCCGTCAGCAAGCGGATTGAGAATGCGAATCTCCATGCCCGCGACGGGCTTCCCCACAGTATCAGGACGAAATGGCCGCTGGTCGTTCAGCGTGATGGCTGTGCAGGCTTCGGTGCAGCCGTAGCCGTTGTAGATCGGAATGCCGAGGTCGTGGAAAAACTCAATCGTGCTCGGCTCCGTGAAGGCGCCGCCCACGAGCAGCGCACGCAATCCGCCGCCAAAGGCCGCGTGAATGTCCTTCAGTAAAGTACGGCTCAGCCCAGGCCGCGGCTTCGATTTCGTGAACGCGCGATTCACCGCAATCAGGACGTTCAGCATGCGCCGCTTGAATGGCGGCAGTGCGCCGAACTTTTCCGTGAGCCCGCGCTGAAGGCTTTTCAGAATCAGCGGCACCACAGCCATATAGGTGATGGCGTAGCGCGTGAACGCCTCGCGAATATACTCCGGGCGAAGAGTGCGCAGATGAACCACCGTGCCGCCGCCGGTGAACGGCATGATGAATCCGCCCATGAAATCGATCGCGTGATTGGTTGGGATAATGCTCAAATATCGCGCGCCCGGCCAAAAAGGAAAAATCGGCGCAACCGCCGCGGCCTGCTCCAGATAATTTCCGTGGGTGAGGACGCAGCCCTTCGGCCTGCCTCCAGTGCCGGAAGAATAGACGATGCAGACGTCGTCCTTGGGTTCGCGCGGCACGAACACCGCATCGCGCGCGCCACAAAACTCTTCCCATCGCTTCGCTCCGGCAAGGTCCGCGCCGGCGGGAGCCTCCGTGACGAGAATGTTGCGTACCGCGAGTTCGCCGAAGTTCGCCGCTTTCGTGATCGCACGCCACAGATGATATTCGACGACTGAGAACTCTGCTTTGGAATGTGCCAACAGCTTGAGCTGATCTTCGGCCGGGAGTTTGTAATCGAGCGGAACCAGAACGCCGCCGCAAAAAAGCACCGCGTAGGCCGAAATAAGCCATTTCGACTGGTTCGTCATCAGAATCGCCGCGCGCGTGCCGGAGACGAGGCCCGCTTCCTGCATTGCAGCCGCAAGAGTCAGCGCCGTCTCTCCAAATTGACGATAGGTCAAGCGAATGTTTTCGCGCTCGCGGTCGGCTTCGACCAGGCAGGTTTCGCCGGGCCATTTTTCCAACGCCGCGCGCAGCGCTTCACCGAGACATTTGTATTGTTGCAGGCGAAGCATCAGAGGCGGGATTGAATGCGCTCGGCCAGCGTGCGGAAATCGCTGACGCCTTGCAGTTCGTAGTCGGGCAGTTCGATGCGGAAATGCTGCTCCAGCCGCGTGAGCAGATCGAGCGCCTGCAGGCTATTGATGCCGAGCTTCCTGAAGAAATCGTCGTCAGGTTGCAGCGCCGCACGGGGCACTTTGAAGTGCGCCGCGGCAAGAGTAAGAATCTGCTCCGTCGTTTGGTCCAGGGTAGACATAAATTCCTCAATCACTTTGTTCTACGCGCTCAAGGCAAATAAGGAAGCGCGTCCGTGCTCTCCACAAACTTCCTGAGCCCTTCGTTCACAGCGGGCCGCGTAAAGAGTTCGCAGAAGATTTCGATTTCGCGCAACAATTCCTCGCGCGGGATCGGCTTGATGAAGCGCTTCGCCGCCAGCGTCGTCTCGCGGTCGAACTTTGCAATCTGCGCGGCCGTCGAACGGGCCGCACGCAACGCGTCGCCCTCCGCCACAACCTGGCTCACCAATCCGGCCGCCTGCGCCTTCGACGCATTGATGCTGCGACCGGTAAGCAGCAGGTCGCGGACGACCGCATTCCCCAAATCCCTTTTCAGCCGGGGGATTCCGCCAAATCCCGGAATCAATCCTAGGCGCAGCTCGGGAAAGCAAAAGCGCGCCATTTTGTCCGCGACGATCAGATCGCACACCAACGCCAGCTCGAATCCGCCGCCACACGGGACGCCGAGAACGGCCGCGATGGTGACGAACGGCGCGGCGTCAATCGCGTTCATCACTTTGTGTATGCGCTCGAGAAATTCGCGCACGCCAGCGATGCGCGCTGCGGCGGATAATTCGTTCGAACGGCGATACAGCTCGCGCAAATCAGCTCCGGCGCAAAAGCCCTCGCTGCGCGCGCTGGAAATAATCAGCGCATGCGTTTCGCGCTGCAGCGAAGCCAGCGCGCCAATAAATTTCTCCAACTCCACCAGCGCGACCGAGCCAATTTCGTTGCACGGCGCGCGATCGAGCACAAGTTCGATCACGCCGCCGGACAATTCCCAGGAAAGCGCTTCGCCGCGAAAACTCTTCACGCGGACCTCTTCGCATACACACTCTCGATTTCAGCGGCGAAACGCGCGGCGATCGCGTCGCGTTTCATTTTGCCCATGGTGGTGAGCAATCCATTTTCAGGGGTGAAGGTCTCGCGCAGCACACAGAATCCGCGAATCTGCTTATAGTGCGGCAGGTCAGTATTGAGTGCGTCGAGCACGCTTTGCACGCGCGCATGCTCGTGCCCGTTGGTGCCAGGCATGGCGAGCAGAGCGCCCAGAAAATTCCGCTGGTTGCCGATGAGCAGGACCTGCTGGGCCTCCGGCAGCAGCGAAGCCAGCTTTTCTTCCAGCGGCTCTGGAGCGACGTTGTGGCCCGAATTCAATATCACCAAATTCTTCAGCCTGCCGGTGATGCGCCAATTCCCACTCGCATCCGCCTCACCCTGATCGCCCGTGTGAAACCATCCGCCGGCCATCGCTTTCGCCGTGGCTTCGGGACGCTGCCAGTAACCTGCAAAAATATTCGGCCCGCGCACCAGGATCTCGCCGTCCTCCGCAATTTTCATTTCGACGCCCGGAATCGCGCGGCCCACGCGGCCGGGCTCAACATGCCGCGGATCGTCCATTGTGCAAATGGCCGTCGTCTCCGTGAGTCCATACACTTGCAGCACGGGAATGCCAAGCATGATGAAGAAACGCTGCGTCTCCTCGGCCAGTGGAGCCGAGCCACAGATCAGCGCCTTCACATTTGGCCCCACGCTCTTGCGAATTTTCGGAAAAATCATCGAATTCGCGATCTTTAGATAAATCGCGTCCAGAAACCCGCCCTCACCGAAATAGGCGCGCCGCGCGCCATTGAACACCTTCGCCGCGAATCCGCCTCGCTCGGCGATCGACTCTTCCACGCGACGGCGAACGCGTTCCAGAAACAGTGGGACGTTGACGAAGTAATTCGGCTCGGCCAATTTCAATTCGTCGGAAAGCTTCGTCAAATCCGTAGAGAGCACGAGCAGGCTATTTCGCGAAAGCGAAGTGAGCAGCAAGATGCGCGCCGCGCCGAAACAAAACGGCGCATACTGGAACACACGATCCGGCTCGCTGCGCGCACCCATCAACGTGTCGAGCCGGGCGTTCGTCGAGCTCAACATGAAGCTGATGTTAGCAACGGTGAGGATCACGCCCTTCTGCTCGCCGGACGTGCCCGAGGTGTAGACGATCGTCACCGGCTCATCATCGCCGCGCTTCAGCGCCGCCGACGGAGCCACATCCGCCCCGGCAAAAATGCGCTCGAAGAATATCGTTTCGGGTGCGGGCGGAAGGTTCGCGGCGAAAGCTTCATCCGAGCAGAAAATCAGCGCGGGCGACGCGTCGCGAACGACCGCCGCGATTTCGCTCGCCACCTGTCTCGGGTCGAGCGGCACAACCACAACGCCCTGCGCCATCAGCGCCAGATCGACGGCGATCCATCGAACACCATTCGGCGCATAGAGCGCGCAGCGATCGCCGGGCTGAAGTCCGCGCCCCGTAATAAAAGTTCGCGCCTTCTCGACCATCGCCAGCAGTTCGCCGCCCGTCACCCAGGCGATCTTCCCCTCGCGCACCTCGCCGACGACCGGCGCGGCCGCCGCGCGCTTCATACGTTCGAGAATTGCTTCCAGATAGTTCACGAAGCGAGCACTCCGCTGTGCGTCTCGAGCAGTTCGCGCAGTTCGCGGCTCATCGGAGGCAAATATTCCTCCCAGCCCAGCACGCCGTGCCGAAGCGGAAATTCCGGATACTGACGCGAGACGCGCTCCTCGAAATAAACGCCCATGCGCGCCATCATTTGCAAATTGCGCGCTACGATGCGTCCGCACGCGTCGCGAATTTCATCGGCCTCCGCGTCCAACGCTCGCAGCGCCACCACAATTTTGTCCGCGAGATCCGCGTCGTCCACTTTCATTAGCAGGTGCGCGTGGCCCCGATCGCGCATCAGGTTGCCGATGCGTTCGTCCATAGTGACGCCCGCCGAAGGCACGCGCGCCGGCATCGACGTGACAATCGCGTGAAAGCGCGACGAAAGCATGCGATGGCACTGCCGCAGGATGCTCACCATCTGAAACATGTCCATCTGCGCCGAACTGAAAACCGGAGCGCCGCCGAGCTTTGCCGCCACGCGCTCGCACGCATCCTGGTCGAGCATCTCCATCGCGATCATCACCGGGAAAACGGAGCGATCCTTTCGGTACGCGTCCAGACCCGCGGCCATCGCGGAAATATATTTTTCAAACGCCGCGTCCACCTGCTTGCCGGCGCGATGGAAATAGACCGTGCGGTACTGGCTCTTTTTGTAAGCACCGGTGGTAACGCGCGCGATCCATTTTCCGATCGAAGGCTTCACCGGCCAATAAAACGGGTTGATCGGGCAAACGGCCAGCACGGGAGTGCGGCCATCCCAGCCCGCGTCGCGCAGCGCCTTTGCACCAAACTCAGGACCGAGAGGCTCGAATGTCCACGCCGTGTCTGTGCCGAGCTCGCTCGCGATGCCGAGCTTGCCGAGCACTTCCTGCGACTCCGGATTGCGCGTGATCACCAGCGAATCGCGAACGTATCGCGCGCAAATTTTTTGCAGCAGCGGATCCATCACGCCCGCCTCGCCGCCGTAAGCCACGCTCAGCTTATTCTGCGCGGAGGCAATTCCCAGCCCCCCTACGATCATCGTCGTCACGGCGTTGGCAAATTTGCTCTTGAACATCGAGCCTTCGCACGCGATCACGCCGTGATTTTTGCGCACTTCGGAATGAACGAACGGCGGAAACACGTCCGGCAGATGGACCTGGCGCGCATCGCCAAAATATCCACGCGTCAGCTCGAAATTCTGCGTCATCACGCTGGAGTCAACATTTTGCGGGCCGAGAATCTGCCGCAACTGGCGGGTGATTTCCTCCACGCGGATGTCCGAGCCGGTGTTGCGTGTGCCGTTGTAACCCGCATAAAGCAATTTGAGCTTTTCGCCGGGACGCCACGCTTCGCCCGCGCCGAGCATCCATTCGAACTTGTTCAGTTCCACCAGACCGCTGACCCAGGTCTCCAGAACTGCGTCCATATCGAACATCAGCGGACATCCCCTCCGGATGCAGCGCCCGGCGCAGCAGCAACGAGCGTCCCCGCGGACCAGGCGCGATAAGGATAAGAAAACTTTGTCTCGCGGCTGAACTTCAACAACGGAAAACAGTACTTCGAAAACGGCTCAGGCTTCGCGCCCATCTCAGCCACCACGCGCGAGTTGTCGAACACGGTGTTCCAAACAAGGTAAGGCAGAAAGACCTTCAGTAGCGTCGCGAGCCCGCCAATCTTTTTTCCCGCGCGGCCCGCCAGCGCGTTAATCATTGCAGAAGACGGCCCTTCCAGCCGCGGCACAAACGCCGGCCCGCGCTTTCCCTGGGCTGCGGAGAGCGCGTCCGTCAGTTGAACGAAAGTCTCCGAGCCGGTGCCCGAAGAAAGATGATAAATGTCGTGCTCGGGTTTCTCTTTTTGGTGCAGTGAGGCCACGGCCGCGGCGACGTAATCCACCGGCACCACGTCGATCTTGTCGGTCGGACGAAAAGGCAAAGCCGGCAAACCTGCGAGAAACACAAACGCGCGCACCATGTCGAACTGGTTCGTCTCCGGCCGCCGGCTGTCTCCCAGCACGATGCTGGGCCGGAAAATCGTCCGCGGCACATCCGGCAAAAGCTGGCGGACCATGTGTTCGCAGAATTTTTTCGTGCGCGCGTAGGGATCGTAGTCCGAGCGCGCCCAATCGATCGACAAATCTTCCTGGACCACTTCGTCCTTGCGGTGCCCCGCCACGGCGACCGTGCTCACATGGCTGAAGCGCCGTAGACCGTGCTGATCGCGCCCGCGCATCGCCAGCTGGACGACCTCGAGCGTGCCGCGCAAATTCACGTTGAGGCACATTTTTTCGGATTTGCGATTCAGCGAAGCGGCGCAATGAATTACGGAATCGGTCGAGCGGACGAGTTGCGCGTATTCGCCGTCGTCGAGGCCGAAGTGCGCCAAGGTGATATCGCCCCGGAAAATCCGGATGCGCGAGTGAAGGGCGTCCTCAAATTGAGGAAAATCCATGTGAAGCTGCAGCGAACGCCACAGCCGCTCGCGCCCCTCCTGCTCGTCGCGCGCGCGGACCAGCAGATTAAGAGGTTCGCGGTGATCCGCGAGCAGATTTGACGCGATGTGGGCGCCGATGTAACCGGTCGACCCCGTCAGGAAAATAGCCACAGTGTTTGGATACCCTGCTCAGGAAGTCGCGGCCGAAGCCTCGTGCGCGGCCGCGCTACTGGCGCCACTACTTGTGCCACTGCTCGCACCATTAGCGCCGTTGCTGCCTGCAAGCGGCACGCTTCGCCGGGGGCGCGCTTCCGGCTGCCGCCCTTCGATGAGAGGATAGCACCACTTGCGCAGCGCCGGAATGTGCACGTTGATCCAATAATCCCACCAGTCGAGCGAACGCGCGTCGTACCCAAAAAGCGCCTGCTCGTCAGGAGGCAGCGCCGCGCTCAGCCGCTCGACGTTCGACGCCTCAAAAATGTGATTGTTATGCAAAATGAACGGTTCAAACAGTGCCACCAGCTTGATCACTCGCTCGAGGTCGCGCTCCTGCCGCGCAAATGGCGAACGCACAAACGGAATCGGCTCGATGCTGCGGTTGATCGCCTGCACGATGGCTTTTTGCGCCGGCGCAGAAAACGCTTCGTAACGCGTCTTCGAGACTGGTATCGCGTCAAACCGCGCCCGAATTCGCTCCTGAAATCCATCCTGAGCGCGGTAGTAGCGCCTGTGCCCCAGGCCGGTCAGCTCGATTGAGCGCCGCATGTCGCACGGATTCGCAACGGAAGTCGCCAACTGGTAGACCTCGGCGTTGCGACGCGCTGCCAGCGCTGCGGCGATCAGCGTCATCCCGCGGCACACCAGATCGACGGGAATCAGATCGAGGCACTTATGCTCGTTGGTGGGAAGCTGCCGGAAAAACGTCCCCAACAAATAGGAGAGCGAGGCTGACGTGTTGATCCCTTCGTTCCATCCGAGGAACGGCTCGCCAATCGACGATTCCACAATCGCCGGCCGCACCACGGCGATGGCTGCGTCCGGCGTCGCATCCAGATAGTTGCGGATCAGGGACTCGGCCAGGCTCTTCGTGAACGTATAGGTATTCGGCCAGCCAAGCTCATTGGCGCGGCGAGTTCCTGCTTCGGTGAGCGTCTGCCGCAGCCAGCGGACGCGATTCTTGCGGATCTGATTCTCCAGCGCCGCGCCCTGCAAATTCTTCGCGGCCTTTTCCTTCTTCAACGCAGCGCCGCGCAACTCCTCATTCACCTCAGCGGAATTCGCGCGCGCTTCCGTTTCCGCAATAAAGCGCTCCAGCGATTCCCACTCCTTCACCGCGTCATAGCCGCGCACTCCGCGTGGCGTGTAATTCGCGCGCAAATCTTCCATTACGCGGCCGTCTCGACGGCCCGCCACATAGCAGGTGGAAAGATGCAGCAGCGTGGCGTGGTCCGAGTTCTTCAGAAAATCGAGCAGGTAGGACATCGACCGCACGTTGGAAGAAACCGCATCGCGCAGGTCAGGATTGAAATCCGTGAGGCCGCCGCTGTTAATCAGCACATCGACCGTCGCGCCGAGCCGCGCGCGAACGTCCGCGGCAAGACCCAACCCCGGCTTGCTCGAATCGCCATCGACCACATCCACGCGCTGGCGCACAAATTCCGCGAACTGGTCGCCATACTTCGCGGCCAGGGGCTCGAAAACTGGCGACTCCTCCATCATTCGCTGCACGCGCTCGATTGCAGACGCCGTCTTATGTCCGCGAACCAACAGCGTCACGCGGCCAATGTCCGGCAAGTCCGTCAACAGATTCGCCAGCCACACTTTGCCGATGAACCCGGTACCGCCAATCAGCAGAATGTGCTTTCCGCGCAAGGCCGCGCGAACAGACGAGTAAGCCCCATTGTTGTTCTCATCGAAATGCACTACGGGGACGTCTGTCTTCGGCACCTGCCGTGCGGCCCGCTGAATCGCACGATCCAGCGTCTCAGGATTCTTCTGGAATCCCAGATCCCGCAGCAAACGTTCGCGCTCCACACGCCCGTCCGGTTGATGGCCGGAAAGATTCGCCAGCGGCCCGCGCGGACGTATCACCGGATCGACCAGTCGCCCCGTGCAGATGCCCTCGCGAAAGTCCAGCCGGTTGCAGACGAGCCATTCCGCGCCCAGATGCTCCGCCAGCGGCCTCATGATGTGATCCAGCCCCTGGCTCACCAGCACCACGTCCGCGCCTTCGGCCATCACCTCGCGCAGCTTCGCCACCCCCTTCTGCTTCAGGCGCGGTTTCAGCACGTACTGAAAGTATTCTTCTCCCAGCAGATCCAGCCGGTCGCGGCTCACGCCTCGCAGCACGGTATGCAGCACGCGGGTGGCAAACACGCGGTTCGTGGAATAAAGCACCGGCCTGAGCAGCGCCAGCAGGCCCATCGCGCCTCGCCTGCCCCAGCGTTCCAGGAAAGTCTGCGCGTTCCAGCTGAAAAATCCCACGGGCCGCACCGCCGTCAGGTCGAGCAAGCTTCCCTCGACGCGCCAGAAGACACGTCCGCGCGCTTCCGCCGACGAGTGTTCCCGCGGCTTCGAGTTATTTTCGTTTTCCCCGCCGGAAAAGGATGGGGACATAATGAAAAAAAGCTACTTAGGCTGCCGAACGCCCTGAAATTATCACGCCAGCCGCCCACCAAGCAAGCCGGTGCGCCAGCGCCAGATCCCAGTCTCGCACTGGACAAACTACAAAGCTATCCCGCAGCGAACTTCAGTGAGGTTTGTCCGGCAGCGCCCAGGCAAACAGCACGCCGCCCGAAGAAGCCAGCACGTACTGCCGCCCGTCCAGCAGGTACGTCACAGGAGCATTATCGAGATGTCCGATGCTCGAATGCCATAGCGTCGAGCCATCGCTCGTGCGCAACGCGATGAAGCTTCGCGCGGCGTCTCCGGTAAACGTCAGCCCGGAATCGGTCGTCAAAACGCCCGCGCCGCTCCCATTTCCCAGTGGATGGCTCCATCGAATTTTCCCGGTCTGATAATCGATCGCTCGCAGCGCACCAATGTCCAGAATGCCGTAATCGGCGCCGGCCCAGCCGTAAGCGCCATCCTCGGGCTTGTAGAAATAGACCCCGTAGCTGTCGTCGCTGCTCACGATGAAGAGGCCCGTCTTCGGATCGAAGCTCGGCGGACGCCAATTCGTCGCGCCGCCTTCGTCCGGTGATACCAACCGACCATCGCGCGCGGGCTCTTTTTCAGGATCGGGCGCCGGGCGGCCATCCTTGTCGACGCCCTTCGACCAATTCACGCTGCGAACGGCACGGTAAGTAGGCTCTTGCCGTTCGTACGATCCAGCACAAAGAAATATCCGTTGCGCGAAGCCTGCATCAGCATCTTCTTAGGCGTACCGTTGAAATTGCCGTCCACCAGCACGGGCAATTCCACGGCATCCCAGTCGTGCGTGTCATGCGGCGAAGCCTGAAAGCCCCACACCTGCTGCCCGGTGTCTGGATTGAGCGCGACGATACTGCACGTCCACGGGTCATCTCCAGGCCGCGCGGCTCCGTTGAGCACTGGCGTAGGATTCCCCGTGCCCCAATACAACAAATTGAGATCGGGATCGTAAGTGCCGGTCACCCATGTGTTCCCGCCGGTCGTCGAGTTTGGCGTACCCGCGGGCTGAGTGCTGAACCAGGTCCACTGCGTCTTTCCTGTCTCGGGATCGATGGCCTTGATCATCCCCGGCAGGTTATCGAAGTCTCCTGAGAGCCCCACCAGCACATGGTCGTGCACCACCAGCGGCGCCATGGTTGACCAATAGCCTTTCTGATAGTCGCCGATGGTCACGTTCCATCGCACGTCGCCCGTCTTCGAATCCAGCGAGATTAGGTGCGCGTCCGGCGTCGTCAGGTAAATCCAATCCCGATAGACGGCAACGCCGCGGTGCCCGATGTGGAACGCCTTGTTCGGCGGGTACATGTAATGCCAAATCTGCCCGCCCGATCGCGCATCGAGCGCCCAGAGATTATCCGGCGCCGATATGTACAGCGTGCCGTCCACCAGAATCGGATTTGAAGCGATCCGCACAGTTCCGCCGGCCTCAAACGCCCAGGCCAAGTTCAGATCGTTGATATTCGTAGGCGTGATTTGCGTCAGCGGACTATGCCGTTCGCCCGTATAGTCGCCGTTCGCCGTCGGCCAACTATCTGTCGGCGGATGAACCAGCGTGGCGGGATCGACGCCCTGCGCGCCGGCGGCATGCCCGAGCGTCATCGCGGCGGCGAGCGTCACTGCATAGGCCCAGTGGCAACGAAGTCTCATAGTTCCCTTACTTCAAAGTCTCGAGATAGACGAGCACGTTGTGCATGTCCTCGTCCGTGTACTTCCCAAGCTGCGCGACGTGCGCATCCATCGGATCGTTGACGGTGTACTTCACTTGATCCGTCGGCCACGAACGGTATCGCCCGGCCACGTCCCGCAGCGCGATCGTAAACTCGTCGCGATAGGCCATCTTTCCGGTCACCGTTTCGCCGTTTGCCAGCGTCACGGTCACCGTGGCCGTAGGTCCCGTTCCGCGCCCCGTCGGATAGAGCATCCGCTGCAACAGCGCAAGCCCCTGGAAACGCGTCGCAACTCCCGCCAGATCGCCCGTAGGTGAATGGCACGTGGCGCATTTCCCCGCCCCGTTGAAGAACTCCTTGCCCGCGTCCGCATTGCCCGTCTGGAGATCCTCGGCAGTCACATGCTGGCGTCCACCTTCCTCCGAATCAGCCTTCGTCTTCTGGTCGTGAACGAACGCCACCAGCGCCATAAAATCGTCGTCGGAAAGGGTGAATGCGGGCATCCCCTTGTCCACGCGCCCGCCGTGAACCACCGGCGCGATCTTGTCTCCGCGCACGTCCTCCGCGACCACGCTGGACCTCGTCAGGTCTGGGCCAGTTTCGCCGCCACCCGCGTCGCGTCCGTGGCAAAAGGCACAGTTCTGCAGAAAGACGGCCTGGCCGGCGTTAATTTGGGCTTGCGGATAGGTTTGCGGGGTTGCGGTCGGCGGTGGGGCCACCGAGGCAGGACTTGCGCTCGCGGGCGCGGCTTGCCCCTGCACCGCGAATTTCGGTGCGCCGCCGGTCAGCCAAAGCACTGCCGCGCAGAACGCACCGAGCACGATGGCGCGAAAGGACAATCTCATCCCGAATTCCCCCCGAAAAGCATTTGCGCGCAATGTAGTCGTATTCAACACGAATTACAAGCGCAGCCGCGGGCAACTCTCAGGGAAGAATTTGGTCTTGAATGTGAGGAGGCAAAAAAAAACGGGGACGGTATTACCGTCCCCGCGCCAGGGAATACAGAAGCTACCTACTTCGTTGTCTCGGAGGGAAGATGTCGTATCGAGTTGCGAGCCACCACTTCAAGTACATCGATCGAGTGGCGCGCGCCTTGCGCGGCCATCCGGAATCCGGTCTCGGTCAAATCGATGCTCTTCAAGCCGATGGTTCCGAGTGCGTAGCAGATGCCGACGATCGCCATCACCACCACGAAGCCGACGGCAAACAGCGCTTCGGCGACGAGCAGCTCTCGCACAAAGTAAATTTGCAGAATCAGAAGTATCGCCAAACCCTGAAGCACCGGCTTGCGAACCTTGGGTTCTTTCGCCGCCTTCAGGATCAGCTCTTTGGCCTGTACTAACAGCTTGTTCATGCTCTTGGTCCTCACCTGTTCTTCAGTACAGTTTGATGCACGACGATGCCCAAAAGACGCAGCTTACTAAAGTGCTGAAATCAAGCAGGTTGCAAGCACGAGGTACAGGTAGAAGAGGAAAAGGCTTTCCGTTAATTGGGGAATTTCTATGGACTTCGGGACAGGTACTACGGAGTACTGTTGGCCGAATCGGTTAACACTTTGCGGCTACAGGAAAATCTGCATTTGATTTAATTTCGCGGCGAAACACGGCTCGCACTATTTCCCCTCGAAGGGATAGCGATTCTGCGCAAGCGCGGCGCGCGCGATTTTCCTGCGCAGCGCGATGGCATCCACCGCCGCGTGTTTTGTGAAACGCCGCAATACAGCCAGTTGCGCGGTGAGCGCGTCGCCTTCGGCAGTGGCAACCAAAGCGGTCCTCGCTTCCTTTTCGATGCGATCCACGGCGTCGTAAACGTAGCAGCGGGCCGCGTCGCTCATCACACTGGCCTCTCCTGCAGCCAACGCCTTCTGCGCCCGCAGCACCGAGGACTCCATCGAGTAGATATCGATCACGATGTTCGAGAGCGCCGCGACAATCTCCTGTTGATCGGCCAGCTTATCGGCAAATCGCTGTACCGCCGCGCCCGACGCCAGCAAAAACGCCTTCCTCGACTGAGCGATCGCCTGCAGCTCGGGAGCAAAGTCGCCCGACGGCGTCTCTTCAAACGACGGCCCGGCCAGAATCTCGTCCGCCAGCCTCTTTCCGGCCGCAATCAGCGGCAGGACGCCCGTCATCGCGCGCTTCATCAGCATCTGGATGATCAGCATCCGGTTAATTTCGTTCGTGCCCTCGAAGATGCGATTGACGCGGCTGTCGCGATAGGCGCGCGCCATCGGGTAATCCTCGTGGAAGCCATAGCCGCCGAAAATTTGTACGCCTTCGTCGACGCAGTAATCGAGGATTTCGCTTCCAGCCACTTTGCAGATTGAGCTCTCGATGGCGTATTCCTCGAGCGTCTGCATCGCCGCCTTGCTTCGATCGGAGCCCTCGGCTCCGGCGGCCACTGCCGCCTCGATCGTGCCCGCCGTGCGGTAAATCATCGATTCGAGCGCGTAAGTGCGCACCGTCATCTCGCCCAGCTTCGCCTCGATCAGGCCAAATTCCGCGATGGGCTTGCCGAACGCCGTGCGCTCTTTGGCGTACTTCGCCGAGTCTGCAATAGCTTTCTTCGAGCCGCCCAGGCAATAGGCGCCGAGCGAAAATCGGCCGGCGTTCAACGTGTTGAACGCGACGATGTGCCCGCGTCCGATCTCGTGCAGCAGATTCTCTTTCGGAATCGCGGCGTTTTCGAAGAAGAGCGGCACCGTGGAACTGCCGCGAATGCCCATCTTGTTCTCTTCCGCGCCGATTGAAAAACCGGGCGTGCCGCGCTCAACAATGAAGCAGGAGAATTTCTCGCCGTCCACTTTGGCGAAGATGGTGAAGATATCGGCAAAACCCCCATTGGTGATCCACATTTTCTGCCCGTTCAGAATCCACCTCTTGCCATCCGGCGAGAGCACGGCTCGCGTGCGCGACGCCAACGCATCCGACCCAGCCTGCGGCTCAGAGAGGCAATAACACGCCAGCCATTCGCCCGTCGCCATCTTGGGCAAGTACTTGTTTTTCTGCTCTTCGGTACCGAAGTAGACCAGCGGAATCGTGCCGATGCCGGCGTGGCCGCCGTGCGCCACGGCCATCGACGCATAGGCCGCAAGCTTTTCGGCAAGAACTGTAGTCGCCACTTTGTCGAGCTGCGCCCCACCGTATTGTTCGGAAACCAGTCCGCCGAGCAGGCCAATTTCGCCGGCCTTCTTCAGCAGTTCGGGCAGCAAGCCCTTCTTGTGCTGCTCAAGTTCTGCAATCCGAGGCAGGACTTCCTTCGTCACAAACTCCTCGGTCGTCTGGCCGATGAGACGCTGGTCGTCTGTAAGATCGGCCGGCGTGAAAACTTCCTGCGGCGCGCTTGCGGCCAGCAGAAACGCTCCGCCGCGGCGCAAATCTTGCGAAATCGTCGTCAGTGCCATGTTCACCACCCGCGCCCGCTTCCACGCAAGCGCTTCCCGCTACTATTCTAATCCTTCTTTGCAGCCAGGCACCCGTTGCGATTCGACCGGTTGCCCGCCCCGATAACGACGAGCAGCCGCGAGACAAACAATAGGTGAGCAAGAGGTAAACGCGGACTTGGGTGGTCTAGAACGAATAGGCACACGCCCTTGCAAATTCGGTTCAATCGGCGCGCAAGGCGTCGTATAAAGGCCTATCGACTGTACGAGAGGGTAATACGCAACGCTCACAGGCCATTTCGGAGAGCCCATTTGCCGCAACTTCCGTAGCGCGAGCTTCTGGCTACGGTGAGTATGTGTCCGCCAGGCCGGCCCGGCGCGGGACATGGTTCCTCGACGAAATGCCGAGGACATTCGCGGCGATGGCCAGGACCAAACCGGCGCGCTACTGCGCGGCGCTGCTCGTCACCGCGCTCGCCCTGCTCGGCAGGCGGCTGCTGGTTCCGGCCCTTGGAGACCACGTCCCCTTCGCTCTGGTATACGGCGCGGTGGTCGCTTCGGCGCTTTGGCTCGGGCTCGGGCCGTCAATCTGCGCCAGCATAACGGGAATCGTTTGCGTAAGGCTGTTTTTCACGACCCACGGACTCTTCACAATCTCCAGCGTGACCGAACTATCGGAGACTCTCACCTACATCGGAGGATGCGTCCTGATCATCGCCGCGTCCGAATCCACGCGGAAATCAAGAAACAAGCTGAAGACGGCCAATCAGGAACTCGCGTTGCGCGCCGAAGCACTCAGCACTTTCAACCAACAGCTCGAACAGCGCGTGCACGAGCGGACCGCCGAACTGGAGAAGGCGGAAGAATCCGCGCGGCAGCTGGGCGCTCAGGTGCTCAAGATGCAAGACGACGAGCGCCGCCGAATCGCACGCGACCTGCATGACAGCGTGGGACAAGCCATCGCGGTTTTAAGCATGAATCTTGGCGTGCTAGGACGTTCGCCCAACCTGAGCGTGGCCGAATCGGCAATCGTTGAAGAAAGCAAGACCGTGGCGGGAGGCGTTGCCGACGAAGTGCGGACCATCTCCCACCTGCTTCATCCGCCGCTGCTCGACGAACTCGGCCTCCCGGTCGCGCTGAAGTGGTTTGTAAGGGAGTTTTCCAAGCGCAGCGGGATCTTCACGGATCTGGAGCTCTCGCGCGAGTTCGGCAGGTGCCCCGCGGATTGCGAGATCGCGATCTTCCGCATCGTCCAAGAGGCGCTGACCAACGTGCATCGCCACTCGGGAAGTATGCGCGCAGCCGTCCGCGTGCGGTGGACATTCGGCAGCGTCGAAGTGAAGATCGAGGACCGCGGCAGAGGCGTTCCCCTGGACAAACGCCGCGCGTTCGCCGCAGGAGCGGCAATGGGCGTCGGTTTGAGCGGGATGCGCGAGCGAGTTACCCAGCTCGGCGGGCGCCTCGAGTTGCTATCCAGCGCCAACGGAACCATCGTCAGCGCCCTATTTCCCCTTGAGGCGGATGAGAGCGTGATGATCGCCGGCCACAGCGCCGCCTGACAAGCGTTACTCGATGCGTTCGAAAATCCCCGCCGCGCCCATTCCTCCGCCGATGCACATTGTCACCAAACCATATCGAGCCTTGCGCCGCTGCATCTCTCCCAAAATCGTCGCCGTGAGCTTCGCTCCAGTACACCCCAAGGGGTGCCCGAGAGCGACGGCACCGCCGTTCACATTCACCCGCGCGGGATCGATGCCGAGTTCTTTCATCACGCTCAGCGATTCGGCAGCGAAGGCTTCGTTCAGTTCGATCACGTCGATATCTTCCAGCTTCAACTCGGCCAATTTCAGCGCTTTCGGCACAGCGTAGACCGGCCCAATGCCCATGATTTCCGGCGGACAGCCAGCCGTGGCGTAAGCAATGAAACGCGCCATCGGCTTCAGCCCGAGCGATTGCGCGCGCTCGGCACTCATCACGACGGCCGCGGCCGCGCCGTCGCTCATCTGCGAGCTATTGCCCGCCGTCACCGTTCCCCGCGCGTGGAAAGCCGGCTTCAGCTTCGCCAGCGCTTCCATCGACGTATCGGCGCGCGGCCCTTCATCCACCTCGAAGCGGGTGCTGACCGTCTTCGGCTTCGCGCCGGGCTTGCTGCCGTTGCCATTCGCTTCCAGGTAGCTGAAGGAAGCCTCGTAAGGAACAATCTCGTCTTTGAATTTTCCGGCGGCGATCGCAGCCACGGCCTTCTGGTGACTCGCGAGTGAAAACTCGTCGGCTTGCTCGCGCGTGATCGAATATTTCTTCGCCAGATTTTCCGCCGTCAGGCCCATGTTCAGGTAAGCGTCCGGATAGTGGTCCATCAGCCAAGGATTCGGCGCCACTTTGTTGCCGCCCATCGGAACCATGCTCATGGACTCAGTACCGCCCGCGACGGCGACATTCGCCTGGCCCGAAATAATGCGCTGCGCTGCGATGGCGATTGCTTCGAGACCCGAAGCACAGAAGCGGTTGATGGTCATGGCAGGCACGTCAACAGGAAGTCCGGCGCGCAGGCAGGCGATCCGGGCAACATTCATCCCCTGCTCGGCCTCCGGCATAGCACAGCCCATCACGACATCCTCCACGTCTTTGGGCTCAAGTCCCTTGGCGCGCGCGATCGACTCGGATATGACGGCAGCGGCCAGATCGTCCGGGCGCGCCGCACGGAGCGTCCCTTTACCGGCTTTGCCTATGGCAGTTCGCACGGCGCTAACGATTACGGCATCTCGCATGCTTCACCTCGAAGACGGCTGACTCATCTCTGCCGAGAGCAACGAACGCGCGTGGGATTCCGCGGCCCACACAAATTCATTGGATGCTTTTGGGATACAAAATGCAACAGCGATAGGCAAGGCGAGCGTCGAAGGCGGGTGCGCCTCATGCAGCTCGGGCGATGCGCGATTTCTGCAAAAGCCCCGAAACCTTTGCTTTTCGGAGAGGCCGTCCCGCTTTTAAACGGGCAGCTTTTGAGTTCCGCTGTGTTGGCCCGAGCCTGCCTGGATCTCTTCAGGACGCCCTGAGATTCGTGCAATTCGGGCAAATCTACCCAGACACCCTATCGTCCGCTTCACGCAATCGGATGTCTGGCAAAAGGCCTCACTGCGGACCGGAGAACTTGAGAGTTACCGTCACTTCCGTTGCGATGGGTTGTCCATCCAGAGTGCCGGGAGAATACTTCCACTGCCTCATCGCGTTTGTCGCCGCCTGCTGCAGAGCAACGGGACCGGAAAGGATCTTCATGGTTCCCACATTACCGGCTTTGTCCACATCTGCTCTGATGACCACATCACCGACAATGCCGGCGCGCGCTGCGGCACCAGGATATACCGGCGGGACGGAATGAGAGAGTTTGGGAGCGATCAGCAATCCTCCCACGTGAATGCGCTCCATCGGCAGCGGCGGAGCAGGACCAGCCGAGGACGAGCTCAGAACGTCGGGCAACGCACCTCCGGAACCGGCTGCGTTAACGGCAACGGCGGGTGCATCAGCCTGATTCGCAGCACCAGCCTGACGCTCGACTGGGCGCGCCGCGTTCGTCGCGAAATTAGGCGCTGCAGGTGCGGGCGCGGGTGCCGGTTTCAGTTGATGGGCCGACGGCACATTCGCCGCGCGAGACTGGACGGCTGTGGCCTCCTGCACCGGCTGCTGGATCGGCGCACGGTCAGTAGGAGCAGCGGAATCCGCTACCGCGGCGACGGCGGCTGGTTGGGTCGCCTGCACAGCGGAAGGTTGGGAAGCGGGCTGAGAAGCGGCTGGAGCAGTCTGTCCAGCCTGCTGTGACGGCTGAGCAGCCTGCTGCGCGGACTGCGTCGCCCCGGGAGAATGCTGGCGGAAGTAAAACGCGCCGCCCGCCAGACCTGCGACCAGGAAGAAAGCGCACGCCGCAATCCACATCCAATTGGCGCTGCGTGGCGCGGCTGACACATGAGACTCCGCAGGAAGCGACGAGTCGAGCCGTGCCCCGAAATCCGTTGCTTTGGCCGATGGCGCCGCAGACCTGCCGACGCCGCCCGTCAGGGTGCCAAACGACCCGGCGCTGCGTGGCGATTCCACTTCGGGCTCGCTCTCAAGTTCGAGGGTTCTTCCTGAACTGGCGT
>Ga0210385_10000921_pt1 | contig 18748 bp, 15 predicted proteins | sample IncBWH26OmetaG_FD_160107 | JGI IMG/M metagenome (GOLD analysis project Ga0210385, IMG submission 160107) | Forest soil microbial communities from Barre Woods Harvard Forest LTER site, Petersham, Massachusetts, United States - Inc-BW-H-26-O ...
ATGGAAGCGGCCGCCAAAAATCTGACTCCGGTTCTTCTCGAACTCGGGGGCCAGAACCCAGCCTTTGTTGATGCGACCGCCAATATCCCGGACGCAGCCAAAAAGATTGTCTGGGGGGCGACGGCCTGGGGCGGCCAATGGTGCACTTCGCCCGGATACGCCTACGTACACGAATCGATTGCGGAGAAGTTTGTTGCTGAGTGCAAGAAGGCGATGGTCGAGTTGTACGGGACCGACCCCAAGAGCAGACCGGACGACTACTCCCGCATCATTAGCCCCCAGGCGACTGAACGTTTGGCAGGACTGATCGATCAGAAGAAAGTCATCATAGGCGGGACCTCTGACCCGGATGCACGCTATCTCGATCCCACGGTTATCTACCCAGTGACATGGGACGACCCGATCATGGAGGACGAGATCTTCGGGCCCCTTCTCCCAGTCCTCACCTACAAGGACCTGGACGCTGCCATTCGCGAGGTGAAAAAGCATCCGAAGCCTCTTTCCGGCTTCTTGTTTAGCCGCGACCAAAAGGCAATCGATCACTTCCTCGCGAGCTTGTCCTTTGGCGGCGGTGCGATCAATCAGGTGAACATTCACCTGTTTATCGAAACCATGCCCTTTGGAGGGGTCGGATATTCCGGCATTGGTCACTACTACGGCAAGGCCGGGTTTGACGCCCTCACGCATGCGAAATCGGTTTTCATTTCGCCGCCCGACGTCGCCATCGAGCACCTGTTCCCGCCGTACACGGAGGAAAAGGTCAAAGCGCTCAGCCAGTGGTTTGAATACTAGGCCGCAAAGGTCCCAGAAAAAGCGATCTAAAGGAGCACCGAGATGAAAACGAAACCGAAAGACTACGTATCGGCTGCCCAACAGTTCTTCACTGCGTACGATGCCCACGACGTCGATGGCATGCTCGGTCTTTGCGCAGATGGCGCACTAGGACGATATGCTCCGTATGGCCGCGAGAGCGTCGTGCCAATCCGTGGTGGTATCGATGTTATTTGGCGCGCGTTTCCGAATGCCGTTCCGAATTTCCGAGTCAAAGTGATCGAGCTGATCCCTGCCAAGGGGAACACAGTCGTGATCCAAGCCGAGATGAGCGGGCCCATACCTGCCGAAGTACCTGGAGTTGCAAAGAAGGGCCAGGACGTACACATCCCTCACTGCTATATTTTGCGTTTCGACACCGGCTCCAATATCACACGGCTCGACGCTTACTGGGACAACACCGTCCTCAATAGCATCAAGGCGAGCGGCGTGTGATGGAGCGAGCCAATTGCAAGGTCTCCGATTTGCGGAGGCATTGCTGAATGTTGCAGCGGAGGTGCACTGCCTAGCACGCCCCGCTGACAAGGACAACGAAAACCGTAACAGCTACTACATCGGAAGGAAGGTAGGCCATGGCTAACGCAAGCAACACTAATGCTTCGACGCAATTCATCGAGACCAAGCTCGAAAAATATGCCTATCGTCGCTTTGGGAAAGGTAACGGTCTGCCGCTGTTGTGTCTCCAGCACTTCACCGGGACTTTGGACAATTGGGACCCCGCCGTCACAGATCCGCTCGCTCTAGGACGTGAAGTCATTCTTTTTGAGAGTGCGGGTCTTGGCCGTTCGACCGGTCAGGTTTCCGAAAACATGGCGGGGATGGCGGCACACGCTCTCGCATTCGTCGATGCACTTGGCCTAAAGCGCCTGGATGTCCTCGGCTACTCCCTGGGTGGAATGGTGGCGCAGCAGGTAGCGTTGGAACGTCCCTCGCTCGTCCACAAAATGCTGCTTGTCGCCACCGCTCCGGAGGGAGGCGAGGATATTATGCACATGGATAAACCGGAGCTCAGGAAGATTACGGAAGATCCGAATATGCCTGGGCTGGAGAAACTAGTGAAACTCTTTTTTGCGCCAAGCGAATCGAGTCAAGCGGCAGGAGAGGCCTTCGCGGCTCGGCTCGCGGAGAGAAAGCTAGATGGCGAACCTCTGGCCGGCCAAAATGTAGCAATCGCTCAGATCACGGCCTTTCGAGCTTGGGAACAATACAGTGGCGAGCGTTTCGCCAAGCTCGGCAAGATCACGCAGCCGTGCCTGGTCGTCAACGGCGTCTTCGACAATATGATTCCAGTCCGCAATTCCTACATGCTGAGCGAGCATCTCCCAAACGCCATGCTGTTGACCTACCCCGACGCTGGCCATGGATCGTTGTTCCAGTTTCACAAGTCATTCGTTCGGCAAGCTTCGCTGTTTCTCGATTCAGAAGGCATCAGCTGAAGGCTTCGGTAGCATTGGTAACGGATTGGCGGTGATGACGTGGTTGAAAGAGGCAAAGAAATGACGACCGACGAAAAAATGGGCTGCAAGCTGGTAGGGAAAATCGCACTTGTCACCGGTGGGACAAGCGGGATTGGTCATGCTACCGCGAAACGCTTCGTAGCGGAAGGAGCATACGTCTTCATCACCGGTCGGCGCGAGAAGGAGTTGGCTTCAGCGGTCAAGAACATAAGGGGAAGCGTCACCGGGGTGCAAGGAGATGTGTCTCAAATCGGTGACCTCGAACGACTCTTCGCCCAGATTAAGCAGGAGAAGGGTCGTCTCGATATTGTGTTTGCCAACGCGGGCATCGCAAAATATGCGCCCCTCGGAGAAATCACCGAGGAGTTCTTCGACTCGATATTCGATGTCAATGTGAAAGGACTGCTCTTCACCGTACAAATGGCATTGCCCTTACTTAAGGACGGCTCTTCCATTGTGCTTTGTGCGTCTGTGGTTGCCAGCAAGGGCCTGCCGTCGAATAGCGTCTACAGCGCTACTAAAGCCGCCGTGCGCTCATTCGCCCGCACGTGGGCGACGGATCTGCGGAGTCGCCGCATTCGCGTGAACGCCGTGAGCCCAGGTTCCACCGATACTCCGGGGCTTAGCGAACTACTGGGTTCCTCAGAGACGGGACAGCAACGTTTGAAGATGATCTCGAACATCGTTCCGCTCGGCAGACTCGGGGCCCCGGATGAGGTCGCAAGAGCTGTCGTGTTTCTCGCCTCCGATGATGCGAGTTATGTCACAGGGGCCGAGCTGTTCGTCGATGGCGGTTTCGCACAGGTATAGCCCGCTCCAAACATTCGCGCGAAAGGAAGAATGGAATGGCAATTCAAACAATCGAAGTACAACGTTTCAGCCTGACAACGTCGCGATCATTCGAGGCAGTCGTAGTTTCATTGAAAGCTGGTGTCGGCCGACTGGATCTTGCCGCGTTTGCGAGAGCATCCAAGTCGCCGGGCACGTTCGCCGAGTTGGAAGAGGTGATCAACCGAGACATGGGCAAGACTCATCTGATGTTGTTTCTAGAGTTCGATCATGGCGCAGTTCTGCGCAAGGAGACAGGATCGAACAAACCTAAGATAGTGCGGCTCATCATCGGCAATCCCCTAGTGATGAAAGAAATGGCAAAGCATGTGCCCGACGCGGGGTCCTATGCGCCGGTGACTGTCTTGGTTGATGAGAGGGAAGATGGTGTCCATTTGTCATATGACAAGATGGTTAGCTTTCTGAGTCCCTACGCAAACCAGGACGCGCTCACGATCGCGCACGATCTCGACCACAAGATTGTGAAGCTTCTGAATGATGCCGCGGTCGAGTGAAGCATCCTCCGCTAAACGAACAACGACGCTAACAACGAAGGAGGAGACTATGGTTTTCGCAGGAATCAAAGTGCCCGACACAACTCTCGTCCGCGACGCGACGGAGTTAGCTCGCGGTCTTTTAGAGCCGTTCCTATTCAACCATGTCATGCGCTCATGGCTGTTTGGGGTCGTGCTTTCAGAGGGCGCCGAACATGCACCAGACGCGGAACTCTTGGCCGTTGCTGCGGTGTTGCATGATCTGGGCTTGACAGATCGCTACGCGGGAGTGAACCGCTTCGAAGTGGATGGAGCAAACGCTGCCCGCGTGTTTCTGAGTGATCGGGGCATCTCAGCGCACCAAATGCAGCTTGTGTGGGATGCAATTGCACTCCACACCACCCCTACTCTCGCGCTTCACAAAGAACCCGAGGTGGTCATGGTTCACTCAGGCATCGCGGTAGACGTTCTCGGAGTGGGCCTCGATCCAATCCCGCAGGACAAACAGCGTGCGATCCTGAGTGAATTTCCGCGCTTGGCATTCAAGACCCAGTTCAAAGGGTGCCTCTGCAACGTCGTTCGCCAGAAGCCGATGACCACCATAGACAACATTCTCAGAGATTTCGGCATTCGTTACGTCGAGGGGTTCGCGCCTCCGAATTTTGCCGACCTCGTGGCAAATGCGCCATTTTCCGAATAGCCGACCTCCCGATCATCGGATTGCGCACAAATTAGGCTTCGGGGTCTTGATCACGACCTGGTCTTACTGGCGAACAAAAGGCGAATATGCTACGCTTTTGCACGTGGTTCTGCGAACGTGCACAGTGGCGATAAAGGATCTTGGGGACGTTGAGCACTCCACAGAGGTCACTGCGGAGACTCTCTATGAAGCGATTGCCACGGCTCTCGCCGTCTTGCGGCAGGATAACTGGGTAGGAGAGATCGGTCAGGGATTCACAACGGTGACTGTTGTTGTCCAGCAGCCGCCCGTAAAGCACGAAGTCAAAATGAAAGACTTTGTTTCATGGCTCGCACGTCAAGGACGCTCTCCTGCAGAGGTCATGCTGAAGCAGAAGCTGGAGAAAATATTGGGCAAAGTAAACCACCCCAGGACGTGACCGAAAAGGCTAAGCAAACAGATCAGCAGAAACAAATCTCGGAAGTCTCACTGACTCGGAGTTCGAGCCGCTTTGTGGGAGTGCTTAGACTGCCTCGCTTGCGCACCACCCGCTTTCGTAGATGAGGGCTGTGTGATGCTTGCACCTGGCGCGAACGGGTCCTTTCCTTGAAGCACTGAAGATGCAACGAAACCAAAGAGTATCATCGCGCTCAGCAATCCCCACCCGAGAACGACTGGCTTCCAGGGAACCAGAATGTACATGGCAGACCTCCGCGGACGAAGAGCGCGGGCTACAACGTACCTTTATTGTAATGCGAAGAACCCCAAACTTATTCCGAAAAAATCTTTGTTGTTTCCTGATTGTTAACGTCGACCTACAAGCCAAAGCGCTAGAAAGCGATCTTCAAGCTAAACTCAATTTCACGAGGCGATCCGAGCGTGAACACGCCGGTCCCCACGCCGACGCGATTCGTATTGTGTGCCGCAGGATCCGTGCCATTGATGGTACCGGCGGTGCCGGTAAGGAGGCCGGACATCATGCTCGTCGGCAAGTCGAAGTTGGCAAAGTTGAAGAGGTTGTAGAACCCGACGGACGGTTTCACGGTCACTCGCTCGTGAAAAGAATAAGTCCATGACAGAGTCGTATCGAAGACCCGCAGCCACCCCAAGTTCACCTGATTGGCAGGTGCTTCTGGCAACGCTGGAGCTACGGCTCCTAAGGCTGTCAGCTGAGGTGATGTCATCAAGCCCTCCTGTACTAGAGCTTGGCCTGCAGGGGTGGGATTGCCAGCAACTGAGTTGTTGTAATTCCCGATGACTCTGTTGATACTGCCGGCGCTGATCCCGCGACCAAACTCGCCAACATGGGTTCCTGGAACCGGGTCTTGTGTCGTGCCGTCGCCGGTAAAGTCCGTTCGGAATATTTCACCTGCCCCTTTGGCAGTATTAGGAACAGTGACGGTGGTTGAAAGAGGGCTATAAAAGTGAGACATCAATCCCACTTGAAGTCCGACCGGCAAATCCAAATAGCCGCCGAACGATAGTTGATGCGTTCGATCTAAGGTCGAAGGCCCGAAATATCGATTCGGGTTCCTGTTGTCCAAAGCAGGAACAATGTAGTCCTGGTCAGACTTACCGGGACCCAGCGAGCCGTCTGGAGATGTGGCACCGCCAGTGTTTTCGAAGCGAGACAGGGCATACGACACCTGAACATTGAGAGTTTTTGCACCCCGAAATGGACGGTTGAGATTCGTTGCCAACTTTGTCTCCAAGCCGTTGTATACGGATCGACCGACCGGTGATAGAAAATTGAGTGTAGGTGCCTGTGGATTGACGCCTCCGAAGGCACACGGGTACCCGAGCGCAGCGAAACAGTTGCTGCCGCCCATATCGGACGAGGAGCCTAAACCAAAACCAGCGTAGTCGGATATCGTGGCGCCGACTCCTCCGTGGTTTATACCCGAAATCGCACAGTCGACTCCGGCTCCCGGGGTGGGAGCACACCCAAATTTTGTATTCGTTGCTGCAATAGCATCTAAAGCACCGTTTTTGTTGAAATAGCGAATGTCTCCAGCGTGATTTTCATCGATGCCTAACAAATAGTGAGTTTGAACGTTGCGGATGTAGTCGACACTCAATACGACGCCAGATTTGAGTTGCCTCTGAACCCCGATATTCATCTGCACTGAACGCGGAGACTTGTAGTTCGGATTAAACATCGAGACGCCCGGTGTGAAGAAGCAATTGGGACCGCCTGTGCTGCAGCCGGTAAGGTACTGTCCCACATACGACGGATTTGGCGCCTGCAGGTTTAGCGGCGAGTCCGCCTGATAGGTCTGCTGCAATGCCACAATTGCCGGCAGCGCGTTTCCAATCAGAGAAGCGCCAGTCGACGTGCCGCAAACTGAAGTGGGAGTGCCGGAGCTCGGTGTGAGAAAGCCACCTGGAATCGGGATCTTCGCAGGCGTTCCAGGGGCGGAGCAAGCGCTCGGGAATTGTTCAAACGCTCCCGTGGACTCACGATTCGGAGCATCAAAAACAACATTGTTCCAGATGGCATTTTCATAGAACAATCCGATGCCACCGCGGAAAGAAGTTTTGCCGTCTTTCCATGGGTCCCAGGCAAATCCCATCTGTGGTGCGAAGTTGAGGTTGGGTTGCGATACTCGATTTCCCAGGTTCAGGCCAGGCAGTAACGCATTGAGCTCAGGGAGGCCGGCGTATTGACTGTCCGTGCGGCCCGTGTCTCGATCCCAGCGCAAGCCGTAGGTTAAGTTAACGTTTGGCTTGATCTTCCAACTGTCACCCAGATACGTCAGTACACGGTTGTCAGGTCCGAGCCCACCAGCCTGAAATCCCAAAGCAGGCTCGCTCGTGAAATATCCGAGGCCGTTGGTAATCGTGATGGAGTCAGCCGGGTAATTCAACGGATTCGATGATCCTCCCGGGAACGGACCACCTGCTGCATCTGCTACTTCAACAGTGGAAACAGTCGATACGATCTGCGGCCCGTACTTTAACAGTGGGGCGAAAACGGCACTCTGAATGTGGTTGAATGCGACACCATATCGAATCACATGGGACCCTGCGATCTTGGTGCCATCGTACTTAAGTTCGTGATCACTCTGTGCAGTGGTTTGCGGAGCCAGGAAGTTTGGTCCGGCTGCCAAACCAGTGCTGCCCATGATGATTTGCACTCCCAGGTTGTTGAGCGGAAGGGCGCTGTCTCCTGCGGTTGCGTCCACGATTTGGTTTTGAAATTTCAGGAACGAGAAGCGAATACTGTGTATGAAGTTCCCGGTTTTGAAGTCCACTCCTATTACGTGATCACGCGTGTTGTTCTTCGTGTCATATAGTGAGTAGCCGGCGCCACTCGTCGCGTCCAGGGAATTGTTGAAATACGAAAAGCGATAGAAAAAATGAACACCATTGCGCCACTGATAGTCGACTCTGCCCAACAAGTTGCCCTCGTGGAATGGATCAGAAAAAGTACCTGCATATTGAGAGAAAGGGGCAGAAACGGGAACTGGTGCGCTCGTATGTTGTATGTTCCGCTCCCCATCGATGAAGAAGAACAAGTTGTCCCTGAAGATCGGCCCACCCAAGTCGCCACCGTACTGGCCGCGCTGATAAGGCGCTGTGATTGCAGGTGGAGTCGGTAGTAAAGCACCCAGCGAGCTGTCGCGAAATTGACCGAAGGACTCGCCATGATAGTTGTTTGTCCCGGATTTCGTGGTTACATTGACGGAACCGGAGGAGGTCAACTCGGTGGACATATCGAGACTCGATTGACTGATTTGAAACTCCTGTATGGCGCTGGAAGGAATATCGGTTGTCGTCGTGCCCACGGTTTCGTCGGAAACATCCGCGCCGTCCACCTCGATGCGGGCAGTCCGGCCGAAACGGCCGCCAAAGGAGATTGACGAATAGCCGGCCTTTGTAGGGTCGAAATTTTGACCGTCCTGAATCTGGACACCGGGTTCAAGCTGGGCAAGATCAAGAAAGTTCCGACCGTTTACTGGCAGAGTCGCGATCTGGGTCGAAGTGAGTACACCCTGCACCGTGGCTTGGATAGTATTGACCTGGAGATCGGAAGCTGAAACGTCAACTGTCTCTGACGAATCGCCCACTACCAGCGTCGCGTTCCCATTCGCCGTTTGGTCAACCTTTACCGTAATCGGCAATCGGGTAGTTTTAAAACTCCTAGCTTCGATCCTCACGACATAGCCCGCCGGTCTCAGAAAAGCGAACGTGTAAGCGCCAGAGGAACTTGTGTTGACGGAAGCAGTCTGTCCGGTGGCGGTGTTCGTAATAGACACGATGGCACCGGTCACGAGAGCTCCGCTTGGGTCGGTAACGGTCCCTTGGATTCCTCCGGTCGAAACTGTGGTCTGGGAAAATCCCAAAACAACAAGACAAAGAAGAGCGACGAGGATCGCCCCGTGTAACCGAATTGTTCGAATTTGTCGCCGAACCACGGGCAACGCGATCGCGAGAATGCGCTTAATACGCGAGCGCGTACGATTCTCGGTTGCCAACATGTCTTCCCCCAGAATCGTCGGATGGCATGTGGGAAGTATTCTACTGCCTAGAACGCTCCACGCTCAAAAGAACGACTGCCGGACATTCGTTCGAGAGCGATTCCGGCCGTTGTCGCGAGAAAGCTAGGGATCACGAATATCAAAACGTTTTCTACCATAGCGCAGCGCATCGATAGATCGAATGCCAGGTCCTAGAACAGCGAGCGCAGCTCCCAAAGCTCCCAACAGAATGTTACTTCGCACGTGAGTTGTTCCGAGAAACCCGAAACAAACCTCAACGAGGATCACCAGCGTACCGGCGATGGGCGTCCACAACCCCAATATCAGCAGCGTCCCGGTTCCAATGGCCACCGACTGCAGGATCGTGGTTTGCAGGTCAGGCCCTGTCCGAAGAGCAACGACTCCGTCATAAATCAGCAGAGTACCCGCGACCAGCCTGAGCAGGAGCAGAGCAGCTCCAGGCCATCCATTGGGAAACATGGAGAATAGGCGTTGCAGAGCAGTGAATCCTCTGTCTTGGGGTGTAACTGCCACGCCCAAGAAAACTGCAATTCTTGAGGCCGTTCGCGGTGCCGAAGGACTCACGAACGGCTCCAAATCGAGCAGCGTACCCGGAGACCCGCGGCAGTCGATACCCCAAAAAGAGTTGGTCTCAAGCGACCCTCTTGAGGGGGGCATTGCACAGACTCGAAGAGCGATCATTGCGTACCGCCGCGGCTAAACAATGTAGGGAATAGACGCCGGAGGGCAACGTGGTAGACGAGCCGCAATTCCGATAACATTTCAATCCTGTGGAGTCTGATGAATTCTGTTGCTGGGGTTCATGAAACGACTGAGGCGATTATCTAAAAGCTGGAAGAAATCGTCAGGGATGGTTTGCCCAGGAGAGTTGCACGTGCAACTTTGCCAACGAAAAGTGCGCCGGCCAACACTTCGAAACGGGAGGCTTATCTCTGCATTCGCATTACTCCTGATTGCCTTGCCTCCGTTTTCCACGGCGATCGCTTCAACGAATGCTTCCTCAGAAATGCGTCGTGGCGATCCGCGCTCCGTTCGAATTCCAGCAATTGATGGCGACGATATTCGATTCTCCAGGCTGTCGACCGCTCAAGGACTCTCGCAAACCCAAGCTAATCAAATCGTACAGGACGATCAAGGATTCATCTGGTTCGGGACTCAATATGGTTTGGATCGGTACGACGGATATGAATTCAAGGTGTTCACACATGATCCTGCGCACGCCAACAGCCTCAGCTGTGTTTATATCCACTCGTTATTTAAGGATCGTTCTGGAACGCTTTGGGTGGGCTGCGATCAGTTTCTGGACAGGTTCGATAGTGTTCACGAAACTTTCACTCACTATCGGATCGATGCAGGTGAAGTAGGGGCCTACGTCGGTGATATCAGTCAGGATCGCGCCGGCATGCTTTGGTTGGCAACTGGGAGTGGCTTGTTTCGGTTGAACCCGGATACGGCTCAGATCATCCACTACGTTCATGATCCCGCAAACCCAACCAGCCTTGGCAGCAACCAGGTCAGATCTATGTTGGAAGATAGGACTGGCCGATTCTGGGTAGCCGATGGGGAGAATCTGGAGGAGTTTGATCGTGAGAGTGGAAGAGTTCTCTCGCGGGTCCGTCTGAGTGAGGGTCTAAGGTTAATTTCGTTCTATGAAGATCACCTTGGCGTCTTTTGGATTACGTACATCACGAATAATAGTGGAAGCGGATTAGCTGTGCTGGACCGATCCACAAATAGCCTGATTCCCTATTCAATCTATGACAGGAAGTCTGGTAAAGAATTACCCGCTGGATTCCTGGCGGCAACCGAAGATAACAGCCAAACGCTTTGGTTGGCGACCTTCGGGGGAGGGTTGTTGAAATTCGACAGGGAACATGGCGTTTTCATTCGGTATCGGAACGATCCCGAGAATCCTGAGAGCATCGCAGAAGACCGTATGATGTCGCTATGCGGGGACCGGGAAGGAAATGTTTGGGTGGGCTTGTATGTGAGCGAGCCCAACTTTTTCCGTACTGAAAAAGCACCCTTCATGCCTCTGCGTGTTATGCGAAGCAATCCCCGCAACCACGGCGAAAATATTGTAGGCGCCGTCTATGAAGACCGCGACCAGATTTTGTGGATGGCGACGACAGGAGCGCTGAATCGCATCAATCGAAGATCCGGAGAGTCCACCGCTTATCAGCCTCCCGGACAAGGACTGTCGAGCGACGTAATTGCAATCACCGAAGATCGGGGCGGGGAGCTCTGGATCGGAACCTATGGCGCTGGATTAAGTCGGTTCGATCGGAGGACTGGGCGATTTAAGACCTATCTGCACAAACCAGAAAACCCATCCAGTTTGAGCAACAACATAGTGAGCCGGATGCTGATCGATCATGCGGGCACCATGTGGGTCGGAACCTACAATGGTCTTGATCGATTTGACCCTCGGAACGAGAGCTTCGTTGTTTACAAGCAGGATACTAAGAGTGACGACGAAGTGTATGCCAATTTTAGCGAGGACAAAAGCGGGTTCCTCTGGATGGGCGGCTTTCGAGGTTTGAACCGTTTCGATCCGAAGACTGCTCAATTCACCGTCTATGCGCACAGAGTGGATGACCCCAGTTCTTTGAGTGACAACGCCGTTACCTCAACTTATGTAGACCATTCGGGAACGCTTTGGGTCAGCACGGAAAATGGCTTAAACAAGTTGAACCGCGAAAGCGGTACATTCACCCACTACTACGTGAAGGATGGCTTGCCCAGCAACGCCGTGAGTTGCATTCTCGAAGACCACTTCGGCATGCTCTGGATGAGCACAAACCGCGGGCTGTCCAGGTTCGATCCCGTCGCAAATAGATTCACGAACTACTCTACGGTTGATGGTCTGCCCGGCAATGACTTTACGGGTTGGGACGCCTGCTTTAAGAGTCCTAGCGGAGAGATGTTTTTCGGTGGATTTGCCGGCGGGGTGTCCTTCTTTCCCGATAAAGTGATCAATACGTCCTACCCGCTACCCCTCGTTCTGACCGATTTCCAATTGGCGGGGCATTCGGTAGAGGTCGGAGCCAACTCCCCGCTCGGGAAGTCCATCAGCTACACCAAAGATGTCACACTGACTCACGACCAAAACATATTTTCACTGAGTTTTGCTGCGCTCACTTATTTCAATCCAGATGCGAACCGCTATCGATACAAGCTGGACAGCTTGGATCGCAACTGGATTGAAGTTGGCAGTGATCGAAGGCTCGCGAGCTACACGACGTTGCCAGCTGGCAAATACACATTTCACGTACAGAGCGCAACCAGACAGGGAGTTTGGAACGAGCCTGGTCTGGCACTAGGAATCACCATATTACCGCCCTGGTGGGGCACATTTTGGTTCAGGTTATTGTGCATCGTGGCGACCGTTAGCATCCTGTGGACGCTCTATCTGATTCGGCTCAAGCAAATGGAGGCAGAGATTCGAGCGAGGATAGAAGAGCGACTCGGTGAACGAGAGCGGATTGCGCGGGAGTTGCACGATACTCTCCTGCAGGGTATACAAGGCCTAATTCTGCGTTTCCAGGCTGTAGCCGAACGAATACCTGCGTCAGAACCTGCCCGGCAGATGATCGAGAAGGCCCTCGACCGAGCCGACGAAGTGTTGGTGCAAGCACGAGATCGCGTTAAGAACCTCCGTCTCACAGCACAAATGAAGACCTTACGAGAGGCTCTAACGGACGTCATCAAGGACCTTGCTGTCAGTAAGGGCGTTGAATTCAGCGTTGTCGTCGAGGGGGATCTGCGCAAGCTTAACCCGCTGGTCAGAGACGAAGCATATTGGGTCGGACACGAGGCACTGGTAAACGCGCTCCACCACTCGGCTGCAAAACGCATAGAAGTTGAGATTGCATACAACCCCTCGCACTTGCGTTTGCGAATTCGTGACGACGGTTCCGGTATCGATTCTAAGATTATCGAGGCCGGTGGCAAACCTGGCCACTGGGGGATGCGAGGAATGCGAGAACGCGCCGCGAAAATCGGCGCACACTTGGAGACTTGGAGCCGGCCGGGAGTTGGGACTGAGCTAGAATTAAGGATTCCCGGATCCGTTGCCTACAACGCTCAGGGGAACGGTTCGCTGTGGCGAACGTTCCGCCAACTGTGGCATGAGGAGGTGACCGATGATGCCGATCAAAGTTCTCACCGTTGACGACCATCCTATTCTCAGAGAGGGGATAGCGGCAATCATCGAAAATCACGCTGACATCGTCTTGGTCGGCGAAGCTGGTAATGGGCGTGAGGCGATCGAATGCTTTCGCAAGTTGCATCCCGACGTAACGCTCATGGATTTGGTGATGCCCGAAATGAATGGCATCGTTGCGACCATCGCTATTCGAAAAGAATTTCCCAATGCTCGCATCGTCGTGCTGACGACATATAAAGGGGATGTCCAAGCCGCTCAGGCTCTCGATGCCGGAGCCTGTGGATACCTGCTCAAAAGCACTCTGAGGAAGGATCTCGTAGATACAATCCGCGGCGTGCACGCGGGCCAAAAGCGAATTCCACCTGAGATTGCTCTTGCGATGGCCGAACATCATGCGACGGACACCCTTACCGCGCGCGAACTGGAAGTGCTCCTTGAAATCGCTGCAGGCAACGCGAATAAAATTGTTGCGGCGCATCTTTCCATTGCTGAAGAGACCGTGAAAGGCCATGTGAAGGCGATCCTTGCTAAACTCAGAGCCAATGACCGCACTCATGCGGTAACCATTGCAGTCAAGCGCGGAATCATATCGTTGGAAGTATGAATCGAGTTGCTCCTCCAGATAGCTTTATCCCGTCACAAATCATCGAAACTAGCTTAGCCATCCGCAAGAATGCATGCGAAGCACCAGTTCAGCAATTCGCAAGCCCACCTCACCGAAGCCACCTAGAACCTGGCCTTTAGATGAATAGAACGGCGACTAGTTTTCATGCTCTGGTGATCGGGTGTGCGCTCCCCCGAAAGAGGCGCTGTGTCTCGCCTCGATTTGGGCTTACGCGTGTCGAGAGATGCGTTTAGAGTGGCCAGCGAAATCGGGCAAATCCCAAACAGACCATTCGTCGGCCCGAACAAAAAGCTGTAAGGAGAACAACATGAAATCTAACTGGAGAAACGTCATGACGAAGCTTTATGCGGTTGCTGTGCTCGCTTCTGCGCTGCTGGGTGCGGCTCTAAATGCCGCTGCGGCGGGTCCTGCGCCGACGGGCATCAAAAACGTGGTTCTGGTCCATGGGGCATTCGCCGATGGCTCCGGTTGGGACGCCGTCGCGAAGATCCTTGAAAAGGACGGTTACACGGTGTCGGTGGCGCAGCCTCCCGAAACCTCCTACGCCGACGACCAGAAATACACCAAGGCCGCCATCGACGCCATGGGCGGCCCGGTCGTCCTGGTCGGTCATAGCTACGGCGGGTCCATCATCAGCGAGGCCGGCAATGATTCAAACGTTGCGGCACTGGTGTACATCGCCGCGTTTGCGCTCGATGAAGGTGAGAGCTGTGCGTCGATTGAAACAGCCGTGCCGCAAGCCTCCAAGGCATTCAAGCCGGATAGCAATGGGAATTGGTGGATAGAGCAAGACCATTTCGTTGCCGACTTCGCAGCGGATATTCCCGCGGCCCAGGCTCACTTCATGGCTATAGCGCAGGTGCCGATTTCCACCGACTCGTTCACCCACAAGGTCACGAATCCCGCTTGGAAGAACAAGCCGACGTGGTACATGGTGGCCGGCTCAGATCGGTCGATCAATCCGATACAGGAGCGCATGATGGCGAAGCGCGCCAACGCCAAGACGGTCGAAGTGAATTCCAGCCATGTGGCCTACATGTCTCACCCGAAGGAAGCAGCCAAGCTCATCGAAGAGGCTGCCACCTCTGCACACGCCAATTAGCAGCGCGTAAATCTTTACGCTGAAAGTTAAAGGTACGTCGCGCGGGCAGGACAAGAGCCGTTTGGCGACGCAAACGTTCGAGATCAAAAATCAATCGGTCCGAGTGGATCTTTACTACAAAGGAGAATGATCGTGAAACAGAATATTAAGAACGTGGTTCTCGTGCATGGAGCTTTCGCTGACGGCTCCGGCTGGAAAGCCGTCGCTAACATCCTCAAGAACGATGGATACAAGGTGTCGGTGGTGCAGCATCCCGAGACCTCCTACGCCGATGACCAGAAGTACACAAAGGCGGCCATCGACGCCATGGACGGACCGGTGGTCCTAGTGGGGCACAGCTATGGCGGGTCCGTCATCACCGAGGCCGGCAATCATCCAAAGGTTGCGGCCCTCGTTTACATCGCCGCCTTTGCTCTCGATGAAGGTGAGAGCTGTGCGTCCATCGAACAGGCCCTGCCCCAAGCGTCCAAGGCCTTCAAACCGGACAGCAACAACAACTGGTGGATAGAACAGGAGCATTTTGTGGCTGACTTCGCAGCGGATATCCCACGGGATGAGGCAGAGTTTATGGCTATATCGCAGGTGCCGATTTCCACCGACGCGTTCACCCATCAGGTTAAGAATCCCGCATGGAAGCACAAGCCCACGTTTTACATGGTCGCCACCGCAGACCGATCGATCAATCCGGACCAAGAGAGGATGATGGCGAAGCGCGCCAACGCCAAGACGGTCGAAGTGAATTCCAGCCATGTGGCCTACATGTCGCATCCGAAGGAATCAGCCAGGCTCATCGAAGAGGCTGCTACCTCCGCGTCAGCTACGGCAGCAGCGTGAAGTGCGTCGGTGATCGGATCGCGATGCTTGGCCACCCTACGCTGATACTCTCGATGCCCGTTTCAGTCGGGCATGAATGACTTGGCATAAATTAACGGGCCTTCGCCGATTCTGAAGTTCGCATCAACGACTTCGGCGGAGGCCTAATAAAAGTTGTCGTCGTAGGAGAACACGATGAAAGATCACATCACGATAGAAGGGCATGACGGCGAGTTTCCGGCCTACATCGCGAGACCAATGACTTTGCCGGCTCCGGCCGTCGTTGTTCTGCAGGAACTGTTCGGGGTGAATGCCGACATTCGCAAGCACTGCGATGAATTGGCGGAACAAGGTTACCTCGCGATCGCTCCGGATCTGTTCTGGCGGCAGGAACCCGGCGTCGACCTGAACGTCACCTCCCAAGCCGACTGGGACCACGGCCTTCGCCTCTATCAGGCTTATGACAGAGATGCCGGGGTAAAGGACATCAAAGATACTATCGATGCAGTACGCACTCTCCCGGAATGCACCGGCAAGGTTGCCTTGCTCGGCTATTGCCTCGGAGCGCTAATGGTCTTCATGACCGCTGTGCGCAAGAACGGCATCGACGCTGCCGTCTGGTATCACGGCGCCGATACTGACAAATACCTGGGAGAGGTCGATGGGCTTCACGCGCCCATTCTCGCGCATCTGGCCGAGGAGGACGAGTTCATCTCCAAAGCTGCACAAGCGGCGATTAGGGCGGCGCTTACTAAGAAGCCGAATGCCACGGTGTACAGCTATCCGGGGCAGTGTCATGCTTTCTCCCGCCATAACGGAAAACACTACAACGCCGCCGCGGCTCACCTTGCCAACGGTCGGACGAGCGAATTTCTACATCAGCAACTCCAAAGAGATTCGAGATGATAGGAAAAATCGAGATAGAGCGGTTCACTCTGACGACTTCCAAGCAGTTTGATGAAGTAATAGCCGGCGTGAACGCCGCCGTTGGTCATCCGGATATGGCTGAATTTGGGAGATCTACTCGCGAAGCGCGCTCTTTTGCCGAGTTGAAAAGCGCAGTTGAGAAAGGCATGAGCACAGTAGGACTGATGCTGTTTATACAGTTGGATCACGGCGCAATTCTACGCAAAGAAACGGGCCGCGAGACTCCGAAGATGATTCGATTCGTCATTGGCAATCCCCTCATAATGAAGGAAATGGTAAAGCATGTTCCGGATGCGGGCTCTTACGCGCCGGTTACCGTGCTTGTGGATGAGCGCGCCGATGGCGTGCATTTGTCATACGACAGGATGGCCAGCCTCTTAGCGCCTTATGGGAATCACGACGCACTACAGGTCGCGAGGGATTTGGATAAAAAAATCGAGGATCTATTGCGGGAAGCCGCAGCGTGAGCACCTTGACATCACTGCGAAGTTTGAGGCCGGACTCAACGAGGTTAAGAATTCCGTAGGCATGAATCACACTCTGCGAAAATCTCCGCCTCGTCGAATCCAGTGTGGCACTTAAAGCCTAATATGCGGCAGCATTCGTTGCGCCTTCTTTCGTTGCCACCAAGGCACCTGTTGCGGCTTGCTCGATAAGATGAGCGACGGCTTGAGGATGGGACAGGAACACGGAGTGACTGCTTTTGACCTCGACAACGGTTGAGCCTGCGCGTTTGGACATAGCCCTCTGGGCGTCAGGCGGGATCATCTTGTCCTCGGTAGTGATGAGGTACCAGCTTGGCTTTGTTCTCCATGCCGGCTGGGTGATCGCACCACCGAGCGCTTCCACACCCCACGGGACCTGCGAGTCGGCCATGAACGAAGCCAGGTCAGGACTTACGTCCGCGGCGAATGCGGCCGGAAACTTGGCCTTATCGAGGAATAGGTATCCATCCTGAGGCGGGAGGATCGGCGGAGCAGGCGCGCCCGGGGGTGCACTTTTAATGATCGACGCCGCCGATTCGCCCTTGTCCGGAGCGAATGCCGTGACGTAGACCAAACCAGCGACCTTTGGATCGTTGCCCGCTTCGGTGATCACTGCTCCGCCATATGAGTGGCCGACGAGGATCACCGGGCCGTTCTGACTGTCGATCACGCGCTTCGTCACCGCCACGTCGTCTGGCAGCGAGATGGTCGGTTCCTGAACAATCGAAACCGCGTAGCCATCCTTCTTCAGGATTTTATAGACATCCTTCCAACCGGACCCGTCCACCAGACCGCCGTGGACGAGAACGATGTTCTTCACAACTGCCGTTGATTTTGTTTGTGCCATTGTGTTTTCTCCCACGCTTAGAATGATTGTCATGATTGCCAGCGCACAGTAGCTGATTCGTGTTCTGACGCCTATTGCCATCGCTTTACTCTTCATCGGACATCCTCCTTTTCATCGATTGCGAAGTCCTAAAATCGTTCGAGTCTTGAAGCATTTGATATATCGCGTTCTTCCTGTTCAGCCGTCCGTCTCTAGTGGGCTGCTTTTTATTGCGACGAAGCTACGGTTTCGCCACGTGCGCCGAACCCCATAGTGAGCCCGGATTGGCTCGATCCGGATAGATCTCCAGTATCTGGTCGTATAGATCTTTCGCCGTCGACGTCATCGAGGCGACGCGCTCAAAATCGCGGATGTATTGACGGGTCTCTTCAATAATTCTTGGACTGTCATCCCTATCGGCTTTCTTGTGCCCCGCGATCACGGCGCGCGGTTTCAGCGTCTCAATGGTGTCGAGCGCAGTGATCCAATCGCGGCGAGTTTGCGCGGTGGACTCGGTGAGGTAGAGGTGAACATCGTTATAGGCGGCGTCGCCAGCGACGACCAACCCGACTGATGGCACGTGAAGACACGTCGTGTTATCGGTGTCGGTATGTCCCACTTCGACTGCGATAAGTTCACGACCTTCGAGGTCGATCACATTCCCCCGGAGTTCCTCGGGAAGAACCAGGTGCTCCGGAATCTGGCCGGGATAGCGTGCATTCCAGAAACTCGCGACGAAATCCCGGGACACTTGCTGGCGCATGACCTTCAGAACGTCAGCCGTAGCAACCGCTTTGGCATTCGGAAACCGATCCAAAAGGGCGCCGATGCCAAAGAAATGATCGCCGTGGCCGTGAGTGATATAGATCGTAGTCAGGTTCTTGCCGCTCGCCGCGACCCATTCCACTGCGGCGTGCGCCTGCTCGACGGTAAGAAAGGCGTCGACGAGAACAGCGTCTCGTTCGCCATAAATAAGTGTGGCCGATGTCGGCACCCACATCCATTTCTCTT
>Ga0210385_10000925_pt1 | contig 18710 bp, 19 predicted proteins | sample IncBWH26OmetaG_FD_160107 | JGI IMG/M metagenome (GOLD analysis project Ga0210385, IMG submission 160107) | Forest soil microbial communities from Barre Woods Harvard Forest LTER site, Petersham, Massachusetts, United States - Inc-BW-H-26-O ...
AACCAGGCACGCGACATCGGCCGCTATCAGCGGGAGAACCAGCGGCTGGTTGGCCTTGAGGTCCGTCAGCAGATGATCGGCCAGGGCTTCTACGCCGTCGTGCAGTCATTCTTGTCGATCACCCCGGCGCTGATCTACCTGACGGCGGGCCTGCTGCTCGCGCACCATCACGCGGTCTCGGCCGGAACCGTCGTCGCCTTCACCACGCTCCAGACCCGGCTGTACTTCCCGATCGGGCAGCTGCTTCAGGTCTCGGTGGAACTACGGTCGTCGCTGGCCCTGTTCGACCGGGTCTTCGAGTACCTCGACGTGGTCCCCGATATCGTCGACGCCCCCGACGCGGTCGACCTCCCGGTTACCGAGGCTGGTGGCCGGGTGGCCCTGCGGGACGTCTACTTCCGCTACCCCGGCGTGGCGGCCGACGCCCTGTCGGGCGTCAGCCTCGGAGCGGGCCCCGGCCACCTCGTGGCCCTGGTGGGGCCGAGTGGAGCCGGCAAGACCACCATCAGCTACCTGATCCCGCGCCTGTACGACGTCACGGCCGGGTCGGTCGAGGTTAACGGGCTCGATGTGCGCCACGTCCGCCAGGCCTCGCTGGCCGCCACCATCGGTTTCGTGACCCAGGAGAGCTACCTGTTCCACGACAGCATCCTGGCCAACATTCGTTACGGGCGTCCCGGCGCATCGCGGGAGGAGGTGGAGGAGGCGGCGCGAGCGGCGTACATCCACGACCGGATCACGGAATTCTCCGACGGTTACGACACGGTGGTCGGCGAGCGCGGGTACCGGCTGTCCGGCGGGGAGAAGCAGCGCCTGGCCATCGCCCGGGTCCTGTTGCACGACCCGCGCATCCTGATCCTGGACGAGGCGACCTCGGCGCTGGACACCGCCAGCGAGCGGGAGGTACAGAAGGCCCTGGATGCCCTGATGGGGTCGCGGACGACCATTGCCATCGCTCACCGGTTGTCCACCATCGTCAACGCGGACATCATCTATGTCATCGACGGTGGCCAGGTCGTGGAATCTGGCTCGCACCGCGACCTGCTGCGCCAGGGCGGCCTGTACGCGTCGCTGTATGAGGAGCAGTTCGAGGGCGGGCGAGTCCAGTGGCGGTGCCCGGATGGCGACATCATGGCGGACGGAACGCTGCGGCCACGCGAACCGCAGCCGAGCTAGCTGCCTCGGCGCAAGGCAAACGGCCCGCTAGCGCGAAGATTCGCAGCTAGCGGGCCGTTTCGCAACAGATGGGGACACGCGTTCGGTCAGGCACCCTTGGCGTTGGCGCCGTACCGGCGACGGAACTGCTCCACCCGGCCGGCCGTGTCCATGACGCGCGCCTGGCCGGTGTAGAACGGGTGACTCGCCGACGAGACGTCGACGTCCACGACCGGGTAGGTGTTGCCGTCCTCCCAGGTGACGGTGCGCTCGCTGGGAGCGGTCGACCTGGTGAGAAACGCGAAGTCCGCGGCCCGGTCGCGGAACACGACCGGCCGGTAGTCAGGGTGGATCCCCTTCTTCATGATTACCGCTCCTCACGAAATTCGACGTGGCGGCCAACGACCGGGTCGTACTTGCGGACCACGAGGCGGTCGGGGTCGTTCCTCCGGCTCTTCCTGGTCACGTAGGTGTAGCCGGTCCCGGCGGTCGACCTGAGCTTGATGACGGGGCGAAGTGTGCTGCTGCTCATGGCCGTTGCAACAAGCAACTAATGAAAATCATTCCCACTAGTGCGGGGTCCTGACCGGGAAGGCGGCAGCCGCTAGTGTCTCATCCTGTAAGCCGGGAACGCCGGCCAAGATGGCTGGGGGAAAACGTGACAGTGGCGAGCCGCCTGTTCGCGGCCATGCTGAAGACCGGGCCCGCGGTGACCCGCGACATCGACGTCCGCCGGGACATCACGGTCCGCGCTCCCGATGGCACTCCCCTGCTGACCGACGCCTACCTGGCCCGGCCGGGCCGGCCGCTGCCCGTCATCCTGATGCGCTCCCCGTACGGGCGCCGCGGTTCGTACGGCACCATCGCCCGGCTGTTCGCCGAGCGCGGCTACCACGCGGTCGTCCAGTCCACCCGGGGCACGTTCGGCTCCGGCGGCCGCATCGACTTCGACGCCGAGGCCGCCGACGGCCGCGCCACCGCCGACTGGGTCACGGAGCAGCCGTGGTCCGACGGGACGATCGGCACCTTCGGCGGCAGCTACCTCAGCTTCACCCAGCTCGCCCTGGCCTCGACCCGGCCGCCGCAGCTCAAGGCGATGGCGCTTGCGGTCTGGGGCGCCGAACGGCGCGCGTACAACTACCCGGGCGGTTCCTTCGCCCTGGACCGGGCGCTCGGCTGGGTGTTCACCATCGAGAACCAGGAACGGCCCCTGGCCCTCGTCCGCACCCCGCTGCGCTCGCGCAAGGCCCTCGCCCCGGCGTTGGGCCATCTCCCGCTGCTCGACGCTGACACGGTGGTCGCCGGGCACCCGGTTGGCTTCTACCGGGACTGGGTCGAGCACGAGAAGCCGGGTGACCCGTACTGGGCGCCGACCGACTTCCGCCCGATCCTGGCGGACCTCGGCGTCCCGGTGACGATGCTGGCCGGCTGGTACGACCTGTTCCTGCCGCAGATGCTCGGCGATTACCAGCAGCTGCGCGACGGCGGTCAGGACGTGCGGTTGCGGGTCGGCGCCTGGCACCACACCAGCCAGGACCTGTTCCGCTATCTGACCGCCGACGCGCTCGACTGGTTCGGTGTCCACCTCCTCGGCCGCGCGCCCGCGGCCGGGAGCGCCACGGTCCGGGCGGAGGTCATGGGCGGCGCCGGATGGCGCGCCCTGCCCGACTGGCCGCCGCCCGCTGCCGTCCAGCGCTGGCACCTGGGACCCGGCGGCACGCTGGGCAAGGACGCCCCGGCGGGGGGCGGCCCCGACCGCTACACCTATGACCCGGCCGACCCGACGCCCGCCGTCGGCGGCACCAGCATCATGAGCTGCGGCCCGCGCGATAACCGCGCCCTCGAGCAGCGCCCGGACGTCCTCAGCTACACCAGTGAACCGGCGGCCGTCCCCCTGGTGATCACCGGGCCGGTGGCCGCGGAGCTGTTCGTCGGCTCGAGCCGCGCGCACACGGACTTCTTCGCCCGCCTGTGCGACGTGGACCCGGACGGCAAGTCGGTGAACATCACCGACGGCATCCTCCGGCTGACCGGCGCGACCGAAGAGCCGCAGCGGATCACCGTCGGCCTGTGGCCGACCGCGCACCAGTTCCGGCCCGGCCACCGGATCCGGCTGCAGGTCTCAAGCGGCGCCCACCCGCGCTACGCGCGCCACCCCGGCAGCGACGAGCCGCTCGCCACCGCGAGCGCCCTGCACACCGCGCACCAGGCCGTCTACCACGACCCGGCGCGCCCGTCCGCCGTCCTCCTGCCCGTCACCGACGGCCGCTGAACCGGTTACGCGTGTACCGGCGGGTGCCGCTCGCTCCACGGCGCTGCCTGCTCGAGCTGGCTGGCGACGCGGATAAGCACGTCCTCGCGCCCGTAGGCGGCGACCAGCTGCACGCCGACCGGCAGGCCGCGTTCCGTCCAGTGCAGCGGGAGGCTGATGGCCGGCTGGCCGGTCATGTTGAACTGCGCGGTATAGGGAATGAAGCTGGCGATCCGCGTCCCCTCCTCCTCCGGCCCGGCCTCGGTGAACCAGCCCAGAGGCGGCGGCGGCGCGCCCACGGTGGGTGTCAGGAGCAGGTCGTGGCCGGTCCACCAGTCCGCCATCCGGCGGCCCCACAACCCGAGCCACGACCGGCTCTGCAGGTAGTCCACCGCGGTAAGTTTCCGGCCTGCGCGCCGGTAGGCGGCGTTCCGCGGTTCGAGCTCCGCCTCGCCGATCGGGCGGCCGAGCAGCGACTCAAAGGCCTGCAACGTCGCCTCGCTGTCGGCGGCGATGATGGTGGTGAAGTGGCCGAGCAGTTCCGGCTCGAACATGGCCGCGGGCGCGGACTGCTCGACGTGGTGGCCCAGTGACTCAAGCAGCGCTGCCGCGCCCGCCACCGCGGCCCGGCACTGCGGATCATCGAGGTAGCCGTCGACGCCGGGACGGTCGAGCACTCCCACCCGGAGCTGGCCAGGGACAGCGCCGACCTCCTGGGCGAGCGGGCGCGGCAGCGGCGGCGCGTAGTAGGGCTCGCCCGGCATCGGCTGGCTGATCACGTCGAGCACGCCGGCCGCGTCGCGCACGGTGCGGGTGAGCGCTCCGTCGATCACGCTGCCGGCCCAGGCCTCCGCGGTCAGCGGTCCCTGGCTTACCCGCCCGCGGGTCGGCTTGAGCCCCACCAGCCCGCACTCACTGGCCGGGATGCGGATGGAGCCGCCGCCATCGCTGGCGTGCGCCACCGCCACCATGCCCGCCGCCACCGCGGCGGCCGACCCGCCCGAGGAGCCGCCGGTTGAATGGGCGGGATCCCACGGGTTCCGTGCCGGGGGGAAACTGCGCGGCTCCGTGGTCACCGTGGTGCCAAGCTCCGGGACGTTGGTCCGGCCGAGCGGGATGAAGCCGGCCGCCAGGAAGTGCCGCGCCAGGTAGGACGTGAGCGGGAACGGCACGTCGCGCATGGGCCCGACCCCGAATGCCGTCGCCTCGCCCTCGACCACGCAGCCCAGGTCCTTGAACAGGGTCGGGACACCGCGGAACGGGCCATCGGGCAGGTCACCCGCTGCTGCCTGCCGCGCCGCGTCGAACCTGGTCCTGATCACGGCGTCCAGCTTCGGATTGACCTCCTCAATCCGGGCGATCGCCGCGTCTACCAGCTCCCGGGGACTCACCTCACCGCGGCGGACCAGGTCAGCCTGTGCGGTGCCATCCAGCCACGTCCACTCGCCCATACCGCGAACGCTACCCGCGCACCAGGCAATGCGATAGCACTCGCTGACCGAGGCCGCCCTCGCCCGACCGCGCGGCGAGCGACTACCCGGGGAATCCGGCGACGCCGGACAGCAGTTCCGGCTTGGCCACCGCGCAGAAGTTGTAGACGTAGCCGGCCGGCATGCTGAACGGCGTGAACTCGTCCGCCACGACGGATGACAGCTGGTGGCGGTCGAGGTCAAATTCATCGATCGGGTGCAGCGTCGCGCCGTCGATGAAGTAAAGGGAATACCCGATCCCCTCGATCTCGGCGAAGACATCCTTAATAGGATGGTCAAGGTGCCGCTGCTCGATCTCAATCAGCATGGGGGGCAGGTATTTGCGGAGCATCGCGGATGCCCCGCGGAGCACGGAAATCTCATGCCCCTCGACGTCAATCTTGATGAAGTCGATCTCACGGTCGCCAACCTCGTCGTCCAGCCGTACCGTCGGGACCGATACCTTCTCGACCCGGACGCCCTGCTGGCCGTCAAACCCGTGCGCGATGCTCGACTGCGCGGTCACGTGCCGGTTACCGAACACCGGGACCTGCATCTCGGCGCTGCCCACGGTGTCAGACACGGCGACCGGCCGGAAATTGACATTCGGCCGCGCCTTGGCCAGCTTCTGCAGCACCGTCCTGTTCATGGGGTGCGGTTCGTAGCTGAACACCGTGCCCGAGCCGCCCACCTTGCGCGCAAGGTGATAGCTGAACAGCCCCCAGCTCGCGCCCACGTCAACCGTGACGGACCCGCTGCTGACGAATCGGTCGGTAAGCGCCGCGGCGAGATCCCCGCCCTTGACCTGGCGGCCCCACACGAACTCAACCGTCGCCTGCATGGCCTCATATCCGAAGTAACGGCCAACGTTACGAGGCGTCGCGAAGGTCGCGACCGAATTGACTAGAGCGCCTTTTGCATCGGAATAACTAAAGGGCATTATTTTCCATCCTAATCCTGCCTGCTTACTTCCCGTTAGCCTCAGTTAAGGCCTGAGCCCGGGGCCTCCCGGACACTTTAGCTCTCGGTGTACCTTTAAGGTGCGGGTCTGCCCGGATCTGTCACATTCCACAGTGCACCGCGGGAACTGACCTACGGCGGCTGCCCTGCGGCGCCCAGCGACCTGGTCTGACTGAACGACGACCGTGCCAGCGCCTCGCGGCCTGGGCACGGCGGCTCGGCGATGGAGCTCGCCGATGCGGACCGGGGAACAAGGACGCACCGCCCCGGATCAGCGTCGAGACCGCGCGTACACGGTACCAGGCAGCCGGCCGCCCACGCCGGGCGTGTCGGGCGCCAGGTTGGGGAAAATCGCTTCCGGTCTGCGAAACTAGAATCATGGTGGACGAAGCGCGGATAGCCGCCGTGATCGCGGACTCGGTCGCCGCTCTCAGGGAAGCGGGGGCACGTTTCGCGTACCTGCACGGTAGCCGCTCCACCGGACGGCACCACCCTGACTCGGACATCGACCTCGCCGCCTACTTCGGGACTGCGCCGCCCAACTCGTTTGACGTACTGCTGCCGCCAGGAGTCGACCTGCTGATACTCGACACCGCTCCGCTGGAACTCGCCGGCCGGGTAGCAGTCGGCGGCAAGCTGGTGTTCGACGACGATCCCGTCGCCCGGGTGCGCTGGGAAGCGACGACGCGGAAGATCTACTTCGACGAGCTTCCGCGCATAAGGCGCGCCCATCGCGAGTTCGCCGCCGCCGTCATCGCCCGAGTCAGGTAACCGAATGGTTGACGAGGACCGGGTCCTGCGCCTGCTGCGCAGCATCACCGGCTTAGGTCCCTTGGGGACCTGGACGCGTTCGTAACGCAGGTGGCAACTTTTCTCGCCGCCGGGCACTGACAGCCGGCGGGCGGGTCATGCCCAGGGCCTTGAAAACGCCGATGGCGTGGGCGCGCTCGCGGATCTGCAGGGCGACCGTGGGGCACGCCGAGGTGTCGCCGAGCGCCGTCTGCAGTCCGGCCGCGTAGTTGTCGGCGTTGATCCCCGGCTAGAGCCAGGCCACGTAACGGCCGCGGCCGGCCCCTCCCCCGGCGGGTAACCGCGAAAAATGCACCTCGTGATTACTTCCCCCGCGTGGGACTTTCATTTATCGGGTGCGGAGCATGGAGAATTGGGTAGGTCAGACGACGGCCGGGGGGCCAATGTCGTGCCAGGGGTAAACGGGGGATTCATGAGCGCCGAGATCACGTCCGTCGCGCCGGTGGTAGGTGCGCAGCCGCACGGGGCATCCGCTGATGACCGGGGCAGTCTCGGCACGCTCTGCTGGGCGCGCGCGGTGAAGGTCGCCGGCCTGGCGGCCGCGGTCGCGGCTCTCCTCGCGACCAGCGTCGTGGCCTCGCACATGACCCGGGTGGTCGGCCCGCCCGCGCAGGCCCGCTACACCTCGGTGGTGTCACCGCAGCGCGCCGCCGCCGAGGTTCCCTGATGCCGGGACCCGCCGGTTACGCGATTAGCCGAGTACTCGCCGATTGAGTTCGCGCGGGACGCGCGCGCCATTTCCCTGGCCTCCTGGAGGCTTCGACGACGCCATCGACGCGACCGCCGAATTCCTCCTCGACCGGCTCACCGGGAGTGGCCGGCACCGGCGTCACCCGGCTTCGCCCGGGTGCGTCCCGGCCTGACGCACCGTGCCGAGGAGAATCTGGGTGATCGCGTTGATCGCCTGTGACCGGTCGAGCCGACCGGCGGTTGCCTCGCGCGCGAGCGCCTCGGCGGCGCCGATGATACCGAGCATGAGGGTCTGACCCTGGTCGGCCGGCAGCGGGGCGAACGGCTCGATGGCGGCCGTGACGAGGCGGGCATAGCGCTCGTGCCCTTCGCGGAGGATCTCCCCGAACTCAGGGCCGGTCGACAACGCGGCCGTGATCGCGCCGTATTCCATGCCGATGTGCAGCACGCAGTCGATGTACGCTGCCGCGAGGATCGAGACGGCCTGGTCCAGCGAGTGCACGCCGGTAGCGAGGGCTGCCTGAACGGCCTCGGCCTGCAGCCCGTCGATGCGGCCATAGAGCGCTTTGAGAAGGCCCGTGCGGGTCTGGAAGTGCTCATAGGCGATCGGTTTGGAGACGCCGGCCAGTTCGGCCACGCGGGCCAGAGTTAGTGCGTCTGTGCCTTCGGACCGCACGATGGCCGCCGCCGTTTCCAGCAGGTCGGCGCGTCGGGCCTCGCGGGTCATCCGGTGCCCAGCCATACGGTTCTCCGTCATCAGGCGCCAGCTAAGTTACGGCTAGTACCTTACCGCCCCGCCCGTAGCGCTTGACAGATAAGCTACGAATAGTAGGTTACTTCTCGTAAGTTTCGTGCAGCGCCCAGCCCGGCGACGGGCTGTCCCCCTCCAGGATGTGAGCGATGAAACGCGTACTTGTGGCCGGCGGCTACGGAGTGGTGGGCGAATGGATCGTCCGCAACCTTCGCGCGGCGGGCCATGACCTCGAACTCGTGATCGGCGGCAGGAACCCGGAGTCCGCGACCGGGCTGGCCGTAGCGATGGATGCCCGCACCGCCCGGATCGACTGCGCCGACGCGGCCGGCTGCCTGGCCGCTCTCGGCCCGGTTGACCTGGTGGTTTCGGTTCTGCAGGATCCGAATGACGATCTGCTTAAAGCCGCGCTCCGCTCTGGTGCGGCCCACCTCGGCATCGTGCGGAAGGTCGATAACGTCGGCCCGACCGCCATCGCCGCGGCCGCTCTCGCCCGCCGCCCGGCGCTGCTGGCAGGTCACTGGCAAGCGGGCGTGGCCACCTACGCCGCGCTGGCCGCGGTGCAGCGTCTCAGCTGCGTCGAGAGCATCGAGATCGGCGCCTTGTTCGATCCGGCGGATGCCGCCGGACCGATGGCGCGCGAAGACAGCGGCGCGTTTTTCGCGGCGGCGCTGGCACGACGCTCCGGCCACTGGGTGCAGGCCGAGAAGTCCGGGATCCGCATGGTCGGGCGCGGCGAGTTGCCCGCGTTCGCGGCCCAGCCGATGGGCGTACTGGATGTCGCTGGCCTCGCCGCGGTAACGGACGCGCCCGAGGTCCGCTTCGACATAGGGCTGGGCGAGTCCGTCGGCACCAGCGCGGGCCGCCGCCCCTCCCACGACATCTACATCGACGTTCAGGGGGTTGATGAATCCGGGGACCGGCGGTCGGTGCGCACCGTCGTCAGTGACCCGCAGGGCCAGGCCCACCTCACCGCTCTCGGAGTGCTGATCGGGACCGAGCGCATCCTGGGCCTCGATGGCGCGAATCCGCCCGCCGCTGGCCTGGTGCTTCCGGAACGCGCAGTCGACCCGCTGCACGCCGTCTCCCGCTTGCGCGCGTTCGGCGTGCAGGTGAGTACCGGCATGCCGTAGGGGCACGGCGTCAGATCTGGAGTTTGAAGCCGATGTGCGAAGGGACGAAGCCGAGTCGCTCGTAGAAGCGGTGAGCGCCGGGCCGTGTCTTGTCCGAGGTCAGTTGGACGAGCCCGCATCCTCGCCGGCCGGACTCCTGCACGGCCCACCTGATCATCTGCTCGCCGATCCCGGCACCGCGCGCGGAATGGTGGACCTGCACGGCCTCGATGACCGCGCGGGTCGCCCCGCGCCTGGACAGGCCCCGGACAAGCGTGAGCTGAAAGGTGCCGACAACCACGCCACCGGAGACTGCCACCATGAGGTACTGGTTCGGGTCCCGTTCAAGGCCCGCGAAGGCGGCCTGATACGGAGCCAGGTCGTCAGGGGACTCGCGGGCCGCGCCAAGTTCGTCATCGGCCAGCATTTCCACGATGGCCGGGATATCGGCCGAGACGGCCCGCCTGATTTCCATACCTGACACGCTTCCCCGGTCCCCTCTCCGGCAATGTGCAACCGCGTCACCGCAGTTCACGCGGCGGCCGCGCAAGATAGGTTATGCGAGCCCCGAGGCCGATGGGCCGGACCGCTTGATCCTCGGCCCACAGCTGCCCGGCCTCCCCGGCGGGCACGGCCGGCACCATTCAAGCGGCTCCAGGCGGGATTCTGACCCCGTAACGGCACGGGCGGCCCGCGGCCGCCTCTCTGGCAGCATGCCGTCAAGCTCCCACAGCGGCCAGAGGCGACAGGTGGCATCACATGACTGCACCGCTAACTTCCGGGCGAGACATCGCGGACGGGTCGGGCCTGCTGCTCGGCTGGCCGACCGCGTACGACGAGCGGGCGGAGTCGGTACGCGCGACCCGGCCGAAGATAAAGACCCTCGGGTCGAGGCAGAACCTGCGCAATGCCATCGGCTACAAGGGCGACGGCCATCTGGTGACCTTCGCGCCGACCGGCGCGGGCAAGGGCGCCGGCGTCATCATCCCGAACCTGCTCCATTACAGCGGGTCGATGATCGTGGTCGACCCCAAGGGCGAGAACTTCGTCGTCACGGCCCGCTACCGGCAGTCGATAGGGCAGAAGGTCGTCCTGCTCGACCCGTTCTCCACCGTGCCGGACACCATCTTGCAGCGGCACGGCGTTGAGCGGGGGAAACTGAATCCCCTCGACATCTGCTCGCTGACCGGTACCGCCACGGAGAACGATGCCCAGATGATCGCCGAGAGCCTCTCAACGGGGGGCTTCGCCAGCGACCCGTTCTGGGACCTGCAGGCGATGAAGGTTCTCGCCGGAATCATCTCCATCGAGATGGAGGACGCGATCGGCGGGCACCGGGCGCCCAGCTTCGAGAACATAGTCGCGCTCGTCTACGCCACCGACCCGTTTGAAACGGTCAGGGAAAAAATCAAGAGCAGGCCCTACCCGCCGTTTATCGTCCGGTCGGTCGGCGCCGGCGGGTTCCTCGACCTGGCCCAGGGCACGCGCGACGGAATACTCGCGACCGTGCAGAGCTACCTGGCCATCCTCATATCGACCGAGCTACTGCCGTATATCGACAAGTCGACGATCTCAATCAGCGAGATCCAGACGAACTCGGCCTACACGCTCTACATCGTGATACCGCCAACCAAGCTCGACTCGCACTCGGCCTCCTTAAGATCTGGATCGCCACGCTGCTCTACGCGATCATGGAGCGGAAGTCCACCCCGGACCTGCCGACCCTGTTCATGCTTGACGAGTGCGCGAACCTGGGCGAGCTCGAGCTGCTGCGCAAGGCCGTCACGCTGCTTCGCGGTTACGGGCTGCAAGTATGGATGTTCTTCCAGGATCTCGCCCAGATGGACGTGCTCTACGCCGGCGACTCCAGGACGATGATCAACAACTGCGGCGTCATGCAGTCCTTCGGTATCGCCAGGCGGTCCGCCGCGCAGCCGCTGTCGGCGATCATCGGCACCTACGGCGCGTCTTATCTCCAGGCGATGGACAAGAACCACCAGGTGCTGTCAATCGCGGCCGGCCGGACCTCCATCGCGCGGCTCATGCGGTACTACGCCGACGGGGCCTTCTCCGGCCGTTTCGAGCAGAACCCCCTCATTCACGCCAAGTCCGGGCGGCCACTGGGGGCCGTCTCGCGGCTGATCGACCACGCCGTGACCGGCTAAAGCGGCGGGAAAGGTAGCGACATGCCCAGCCTTCGCTCCAGCGTCCGATTCGGGATTTTCATCATCGCCGGCATCATCGTGGTGGCCGCCATCGTGCTGTCCCTGCAGGCACCAGACATCCGCGGGCACCTGGGAGTACTGCCGGGGATTCTCGCGAACCCGCTGTCGGTCGCGATCGCCACCGCCGTCCTGATCTTCCTCGTCGTTGAGCGCTGGCGGAACCTGGAGTCCGACCTGGGCAAACTCAGGGACGACCAGCACCAGACCCTCCGCGATATCAAGAGCGACTCAGAGGACCTGCTGAAGTCGAAGATGGATCAGGTCACGAACCGGGCGCAGTCGATCGAGGGCAAGATCAGCGACCTCATCGACAAGCACCCCTGGGTCACCGACATATCAGAGATGGAGATAATCCCCGATTCCCCGCTCTGCCGGGTCGTCCTCGCCACCGCCGAGGAACTGCTCACGACCAAGGCTCCGCTCCTGTGCTACGAATACCTCTCCGCCGTCCTGCGGAACAAGTCCGAGATGAACCTTGAGGGCGTCAGCGGCGACTTCCTTGACCTCGCCGCCTTCTGCGAGATTGCCCTGCAGGACAGCTACCTCGCCTACCGGGCCATCGCCAAGGGAATCGACTGCTCGACGTCTTACAGCGAACTTGTCCCCTACTATCTCCGCCTCGCCGTCCGGCACGGCGATTACCGGACCGCCTCCAACATGGCGCGCGCCATTACCCGGCAGATAACGCCCAGCGGCATCATGAACTACCTCATCATGCGCCAGATGAACCGGGGCGGGGCACTCCTCTACCTGCCGATCGCGGTGGAGCGGAGCAGGAAGCGCAACTCCGACGTGGAGTCACTCGTCTCGCTCGCGCTCTTCCAGGCCGCCTACGGGCGGAGAGACCGGTCGGACCGGTTCATCAAGAAGGCCCAGACGGGGATGCTCAACCCGGAGACGACCGCGGTCAACCCGGAGGAATGGGCGCTGGTGCAGATCGCGGCGGCAGAGTCGAAGCTGCTCGACGGGATGTGGTCGGCCGCCAGGCGCAGCGCGGCGTCGCTGAGCATCGACGAGAGCCTGAGCACGCCCACCCTCGGCGAGGCCCTCCACGTGCTGCGGCGAGTCGACCTCAGGGACCCCGCCTCCCGGGCGGAGGAGATTCTCCGCGACCGGCTCAGGCGGCACCTGAGGAACCGCGGGTCCCACCTGGACGACGGCCGCGGGCAGGGCGTTCCGGACCCGACGGCCGCCGGCGCGGCGAACGGTCACAACGGTGCCGAGCCGGTCCCGACCAGGCACCGGAGCCTGCTGATGCCGGACGGGGTGGTCATCGGGCAGGCCGGGCCGAGCCACCAGAACAGCGAGCACGAGAGCCCCGTCCCGCCGGGCGCCCCGCGGGACCCGCTGTAAGCGGGGCCCGGGGGCGAGGCCGCGCCGCCGGGTCAGCCTTCCCTCCGCTGCAGGGTGTGGTAGCCGTGCTGCTTGCGCGCGTCGGCGATCGTCGCGCCGTCAAGGATGGCACCGAGGATGGCGTCCTCGCGGGAGGCGATCTCGGCCGCGAGCTCGGCGACCTGCGCCAGGCGGTGCCGGGCGACCACGACCACGCCGTCGTCGTCGCCGACCACGATGTCGCCCGGGCGGACCTGGACGTCGCCGAGGGCGACCGGGACCTGCGTGTCGGCCACCTCGACCCGGTCCTTGCCGGTGCGCATGAACCGGCCGTGGCTGTACATCGGGTAGCCGGTGCGCAGCGCGGTCGCGGTGTCCCGGCAGACGCCCCAGATCGCGGTGCCGGCCAGGTGCCTGGACGCCGCGTACTCGGTGAGGATGTCGCCCCAGACGGTGGCGTCCGTGCGGCCCTGGTTGTCGAGGACCGCGACCCCGCCCGGCGGGATCTCGTCGATGTAGTCGCCGACGGTGCCCTTGGGGTCGCCGGCCGGGACGTAGCGGACGGTGTACGCGGGGCCGGCCATCCGCAGGCCGTTGGTGAGCGGCGCGATGCCGTGGGCGCTGCCCGGCAGGCCGAGGCGGTCCAGGGCATCGGAGACGGTCGCGGTGCCGGCCGCCAGGAGCTCGGCGACGTGCCCGGCCAGCACCGGGTCTTCCTGCTGCGCATTCATCGTGCTGTCATCACTCTCCATCGTGGGCCGCGCCGTCGCGCGCCGAACCGGATAGTACTGCCGTCAGCCCTGGTCGCGGCCGGCCAGGGCGGCGTGGAACTTCGCGTCGGCCATGACGTCGATGACCGACTCCCCGGCCCTGATCGCGGCGGCCATCGCCTCCTGGCGCGCGGTCAGCCGCTCGGCGGTCTCGAGGACCTCCTCCGCACGGCTGGCCGGCAGGAAGACGACGCCGGAGCCGTCGGCGAGCACCAGGTCACCGCCGTGCACGAGCACGCCGTCGAAGAGCACGGGCACGTTCGAGCCGCGCTCGGCGATCCGGCCGCGCGCGGTGACCGGGACGGCGGCACGCGCCCACAGCGGGTAGGCCGCGCCGGTCACCGCGTCCAGGTCGCGGCAGGCACCGTCGATGACGGTGCCCTCGATGCCGTTGACCTGGGCGGCGACCGTGAGGATGTCGCCCCAGCAGGACACGTTGACCCGGCCCCGGTTGGCGATGACCACCACGTCCCCCTGCCCGGCGGCCGCGACGGTCCTGGTCGCCAGGTGCTTGCCCGCCGGCGCGGCGGGCGCGTCGACGACCTCGACGGTGCGGGCGCGGCCGGCGACCTTCGGGCAGGCGGCCCACATGGGACGGACGCCGGTCGTGGCCCCGGACAGGTGCAGGTGATCTAGCGCGTCGGAAACCGCGCAGGTGTCGAGCGCGTACAAGCGCCGCAGAAGCTCATCCGTCATGATCATTAGCCTTCACCCCCGGCAATCCCGGCGTCCAGCCCCGATTTGACCGGGGCAGCCGCGCCGCCCGGCCCGCGGTCAGGCAAGGCGAGTGCTGATCTGGCGCGCCGCCTCGGCGACCGCGGGGAGGGCCGACTCGGCCAGCTGGCGGTCGACGGTGACCAGGTGCACGCAGGCCGGGCGCTCGCCCGGGAGGCGCGCGATGGGCGCGGCGATGCCGTAGACGCCGGCGGTGACCTCGCCGTGGGTCATGGCGCAGGAGTCGCGGCGGGCCTTCGCGACGCCGGCGGGCTCGCCCGGCTCGGACGGGAGCTGCGCCCGGAGCGCGTAGGCGGCGGCGCCGCGGTCGAGCGGTGAGCGGTGGCCGGGGCGGTAGACGAGGTGGGCGACCGTCCCGGCCGGCTCGGCCGCGCAGACCGCGACCGCCGAGTCGCCGTCGTGCACCATGACCAGGGCGGTGGCGCCGGCCTGGTCGGCCAGGTGGCGCAGCACGCTGGCGGCGGACGCCTTGAGCATCGGCTCGTACAGCCGGGCCAGGGCGATGACGCCGCTGCCGACCCGGTAACGGCCCGCGGCGTCGCGGGTGATCAGCCGGTGCTGCGCGAGGGCGCCGAGCATGCGGGAGGCGATCGTGCGGTGCACGCCGAGGCACTCGGCCACCTCCTGGACGGTCATCCCGTTTTCTGCGGTCGCCACCATCTCAAGCGCGGACAGCCCGCGGGCGAGCGTCTGCGCCCCGGCCGGGGTTCCGGGTTCCGCCGCTGTCGCTCTCCCTGCCACGGCCGGGCGTGCCCCTCACGCCCACAGGCCGAAGGCCAGGCCGGTGCCGGTGCCGGCCGGCGACCGGTAGGCGGGGATGTACTCCGACCACTGGTGCTTCAGGTCCTCGGCGCCGCCCGCACCCGCCGCGACGAGCCAGTTCCTGCCTTCCGAGGTGCCGGAGTTCATCCGGTGCGCGGGCAGCGCCCTGAGCGCGCCGAGGTCACCGGAGCGCATGCCCTCAAGCAGGCGGGTGTCGAGCTCGGTGTCGACGATGAAGTGCGACAGGCCGCCGGAGGCGATGACGACCGCGCGGCGGCTCCCCGGCAGGGTCCTGACGGCCGCGGCAATGGCACCGCCGAGGTCGACGCAGCGTTTCGGCGTCGGCTGGTTCGGTGCGTAGTAGGTGTTGAGCAGCACCGGCACCGACGGGATGCCGGCGGACTTGAGCAGCCGGACGAGGACGAACGCGACCGCATGGCCGAAGCCCTGGTGCGGGCCGTGGTCGCGGATCTTGTTCCCGCCGGCCACGTCGAAGTCGCGCGCCGTCAGCTCCGCGATGAGCTGGCGGCCCGCCTCGGCGTCGCCGGGGTGCGCGGAGCCGTCGAGGCCCTGCATGAGCCTGACCTCCCGCTCATGCGGCAGCGTCGGCTCGCGGCTCGGAGGCGGGACGATCCTGATCTCCTCGCCGTAGTACAGCGAGAGGGCGGGGAAGTTGTCGAAGTCGTACAGCTCGCGCTGGTCGTCCCCGACCGGAATGACCAGGTCGGGCTCCAGCGCGAGGATGTCACGGCCCAGGCGCTCGATGGACTCGAGGGCCAGGGCGTGCTTGGCGGCCCAGACGTCTTCGCCGAGTTCCCGGTCAAACTTGCCCGCGGCCGCGGCGACGTGCTCCGTATAGGTCCTGATGGCGCCCGTCGTGTCGTAGAGCCCCGGGTTGGTGACGTCGACGAGGGCGCGGGCCGGCCAGATGAGGCCGGGGTCGAGGGTGACCATGGGGCTGTGCGAGGTGCCCGCGACGGCGATGACGCGCGAGGTCATGGTGCGCTGCCTCTCTTTCGGGCGGTCGAGCCGGGCGGTCGTGTGCCCTGGGCCACCTGCCAACGCAAACACGGCTGCCGCCGCGTGTCAATAACGCACTTTAAGGTGCAAATAGTGAGCAATCCCCTTGACGCCCCTGGGGTACCCATCGACGATCGTGAACATGGATTCCTGCGGCGACCCGCCGGGGCGTCGCGTGCAACCAGCACCCGGAGACGGTGCTCAAGGAGGAAAGCCAGTGACCGACACGGACCCGCTGCTGCTGACCCGTGACGGGGCGGTCGCCACGCTCACGATCAACCGCCCCGAGCGGCTGAACGCCCTGAGCTACGCCATGTTCACCCAGCTGCCGAAGCTGGTGGCCGAGGCCGCCGCGCTGCCTGGCGTCCGCGCCCTCGTGCTGCGCGGCGCGGGTACCAGGGCGTTCTCCGCGGGCGCGGACATCTCCGAGTTCGAGACGACGCGGATGACGCGCGAGCAGGCCGCCGCCTACGACGACGCGGTGCTGGCCGCGGAGGAAGCCGTCGCCAACTTCCCCTTCCCCACCCTCGCCGCCGTCCACGGGCACTGTTACGGCGGCGGCTGCGCCCTGGCCATCGCCTGCGACATGCGGTTCGCGGCGGCCGGCGCGCGGTTCGCGATCACCCCGGCGAAGCTTGGCATCGTCTACCCGCTGCGCGGCACCAAGCGCCTCATCGACCTGGTGGGCCCGTCCCGCGCCAAGATCATCCTGATGTCCGGGGCGGACTACAGCGCCGCCAGGGCCCAGGCGTTCGGTCTCGTCGACGAGGTACACGACGACCCGGCCGCCCTTGACGCCGCGGTCCGTGAGTTCACCGCCCTGCTGGCCGCCCGTTCCGGCGTCACCCAGCGCGCGGTCAAGGAAACCGTCACCCGGATCATGGACGGCGCCACCCACGACGACGAGTCCCACGCCCAGCTCCGTGAATCGGCCCTGGCCAGCCCCGACTACGCGGAGGGCGTCCGCGCCTTCCTTGAACGCCGTCCCCCGGTCTTCGGCTGACCCGAGATCACCCGGAACCGAGCGCCCCCACCTTGAGGGAATGTCAGCGAGCCACCCGGCTCGCCCCGGGCTTGGAATAGCGGAATAGCGGAGGCTAAGCGGGGCACGCGGTCGGCGCGCCAGCAGGTTGAGCGCATCGGGACCTCGATCAGGCCGGAGACGTCGGCGCGCCGCAGCAGCCCCTCGCGAGCGCGGGCCCTGGTGGCCGCCTGGTCTTCGGCGGATGCCGTGATGAGGCCGCTGTAGGTGCCCACCCAGTCGACCACGTCATCCACGGTCATCGTCCGGACGAAGGTGAACGACGCGCTTTCCACGTTCTCGAACGGCGCGTCCCCTGGCAGCGTGACCGCCTGCCGGCGGCGGCGCCGGGAGCCGGCCTCTTCCGCGCTCCCGTCGACCTGTTGCCTGCGCTGCCGGTCGAGGACGCCCACCCAGTCGACCTGGCGGTCCCGCCCGGTCCAGATCACGCCGAGACGGCCGCGGTCCCGCAGCACCCGGCTGATCTCGGGGATGGCCCGGTCGGGGTCCAGCCAGTGCCATGCCGCCGAGACGAAGACCCCGTCCGCGCTCGCGTCGGGCAGGGGGATGTCCTCACCCCGCCCCGCGACGGCACGGACCCCCGGTGACCGGGCCTCGAGCACGGCGCGCATCCGGTCGTCGGGCTCAACGGCGATGACCTGCGTGACCCGGCGCTGCAGGGCCCGGGAGAAGAGCCCCGTGCCTGCGGCGAGGTCGACCGCGACGGCGCAGCCCGGCGGTACCAGCCAGTCAAGCGCCTCGTCCGGCGGCCCGGGCCGCACCCGGTTATAGTCGTCCGCCACCTGGCCGAATGAGGTCGCCCGCTCGTCACTAGGAGCCACGCGCGCAAGTTAGCACACGCGTGCCCGCCCCCGCCGGGCCGGCCCGCCGGCGCGGCGGCACGACCGGTTGCCGGGATCCAGCCGCTCACCGCCCGGGGTTCTCGCCATGCCCGGGCCGGCCAGCCGGCACCGGCGCCGTTAGCGGCCCCGGCCCCGTCGGCAGCTAGCGGGCGGTGACGGCGAAGTCCGCGAGCTCGGCCGCTACCGCGTACGGGAGGTGCCGGGGCCAGGCCAGCAGGCCGCGGGCCAGTGACCTGATCCGCAGCCGCAGCGGCGTTAGCACCTCGACGCAGTGCCGCCAGGCGGCCGCCTCGTCGCCCGCGAAGCGGGTCCCCGCGAGCCCCGCGCGGAAGCGCCGGGCGTCGCCGCCGTCGTCCCGCCACGAGGCGAGCCAGGCGTTGAGCTCCACGTCGGACGACGGCAGCGTCCAGCCGCGCAGTGCCTCGGCGACCTGCCCGCCCGCCGCGATCACGAACGCGTCCGCGCCGCCGCCGGTGATCGAGTGCACCCGCCCGGAGCTTCGGCCGCCCGCCCTGATCGACGCCGAGCTGAACCGCGCCCCGACGGCCAGCGCGGCCACCGCGTGGCCGGCCTCGTGCCAGGCGGTCACGACGGCCTGCTTCCTGGCCGGCGCGTACGTCTCGGCGTACCCGCCCTGGTACCGCTGCCTGATCCAGGCGTCATGCACGAGGGACTCGTCGTCGTACCGCATCAGCCGGGCCAGCTCGGCCCGCACGGACGACAGCGTCCGCTGCTCGCCAGGCGTCATCCCCGCGACTATATAGCCCGCCCGCCGCCGGGTGCG
>Ga0210385_10000926_pt1 | contig 18696 bp, 16 predicted proteins | sample IncBWH26OmetaG_FD_160107 | JGI IMG/M metagenome (GOLD analysis project Ga0210385, IMG submission 160107) | Forest soil microbial communities from Barre Woods Harvard Forest LTER site, Petersham, Massachusetts, United States - Inc-BW-H-26-O ...
CCTGGCAGCAGAGATCGGTGGCGAGTGGTTCGGTCGAGAAGTGATCTGGTCCGCTGGTCCGGCTCGCAGGGAGAAATCAAGTACAAGTGCGTCTGCGGCGGGATGAATCAGGCTTGACATCGGACTAGAAGAGCGCTTTGAGCCCGAGTTGCAAAATTCGCGGGTCTCGCGCAGACACGACTTCACCGAAAACCGAACTCTGGAAGTTCGTATTTACGGCACCATAATTGGTGTGATTGAATACGTTGAACGCTTCAGCGCGAACCTGCAAGCCTAATCGCTCAGACACCAAAAAACGCTTATATAACCCCGTATCCCACCGCTGCATACCAGGGCCGCGAGCAGCACCAGGTGGAGCATCGCCCGGACGGCCAGATAAAGCTGGTACATTCGCAAAAGCGGCAGTATTGAACCATTGCAGCAGAGTGTGCGGTGCATGGCTGGACGGATTTCCCACGAGGTCTGGTCGGGGGCGACCCTTACTCAGCGCGTCGAGAAGCCCTAATCGGGCTAGATCAGTAGATTGCCCCGTAACTGTGAGGCGATCTTGTTTTTCAGTTGAGGCATGTTGTTTCCTTTTCGGCTAGGGCGCTGCCGTTCAGACGCGCCGGGGCTGGAGCACCAGGTCGGTCGCTTCCTCAGCATCTTTGAGGAGCGTGTTGCGCGGCGTGCCTATCTGCGCACGCATGAAGACCACGAGCAAAGTCCGTGACTTGGATCGCGCGCGCGGCTACCGGAAAGTCAGGCGGAATGTCTCCCGCACTGATCCCGTCCCGGAAACGGTTCTCCAGAAGCGCCGCGCCGCCCGCGACAGTCCTCTGCAGAAACGGCTGGACCTCGGCGTCGTTCACAAGCGGCGCGACGCACATCAGAAGGCAACCCCGGGAGCACACTTCAGTTCCTTTTCGGACGCGGACAGGTACAGGTACACCACCGCGCGCCAAACGCCCGACGCTATAATCAGGTTCTCCGCGGCGACTCTCATCCGCGGCACTTATCTAAATCGGCTCTCATGCTCGCCCGGCGGGTAGAGGCGACAGGCAGCAAGGCACTTCATGTACTCGATCGTTTTTGACTCCATCCCGGCTTTTGTCGAACGAAAAAAGTCCCAAGCACCAGATGAGACAGCTCTGTTTGGCAGTAGCGTCGCGAGGGACGAGATGCTGCGAGCCTTCCATCGATATGGCACAGCAGAGCATCAGGTGTTCTTCATGAGAGATCTCAAACGAGACTTAATCGATGCTCACGTGGAACTCGGACGTACGAAGGTCTTAAGCCCTGGGTCGCTTGCCGAGTTGAGAGACTTGCACAACGTCATTCTGTTCAGCCCGTTCCCCGTCCCGCACGCATTGACCCCGGTTCGGCGAGTCATGGGTCGCAAGTGGCCGATCGTTACAGTTTCACATGCGATGAGCGATCTTGTGGGCGTCAACTTAAGCGTCCAGCTATTGTCTCGAGAATCCATGCCGTACGATGCGGTGATCTCATCGTCTTGCGCCAGCCGGCGTGCTCTCGAAAAGCTGGTGTCTTCCACGGCGGAGGCCATGAGTAGCCCAGAACGCGGCGCTCGATGCCACTTGCGGGTCATCCCGCTAGGGGTCGACTGTGCGTCTTATTGTCAAGATCGTGATTCAGCTAGAAAGAGTCTTCAGATTCCAGAGGATGCAATTGTTCTGTTGTACTTCGGCCGGCTTACTCCATTTGCTAAGGCCGACCTCGGACCCCTCCTGTTATCGTTCCGGGAGATCCTTCGCGAGAATGAGAACGTCCTACTAGTTATCTCAGGCGACGACACGCGCCACAAGATGTCGGTGTCGCTGTGCGAATACGCTGCACAGTTCGGAATCACGGCGTTAAGAGTTATGGCTGATGTCGACGCCATAACGAAGCGACAGCTATTCGCGAGCGCGGACGTTTTTGTAGCGCCGAGCGATCACATACAGGAAAGCTTTGGGATCGCGTTGATCGAGGCGATGGCGGCGGGACTGCCTGTTGTGGCGTCTGACTGGAGCGCATTCCGAGAGATCGTCCTGGATTCCCAAACTGGATTTTTGGCGCCGACTTACTGGACGGATTCGGAAGGCCGGTTCGAACTTACCAGCATTCCGGCAGAGATGGAGCAGAGAAACACATTCCTCGCTCAGTCTACGGTCGTGGATTGCCGGGCTTTGAGCGCGTCGCTCAGCGCGCTTATCCGCAACAGGGAGCTTAGGAAAAGTTTTGGAGCAAAGGCCCGCGAAATAGCACGCCAGAAATACGATTGGCAGGTAATCGTGAAAGCATACGAATCCGTCTTCGACGACCTAAATCGGGAGGCGGCCATAAGCGATCGGCAGGAGCCGCCAAGTGGCCCGTTTTCCTACGACGTGCAGCGAATCTTCTCGCATTTCGTCTCTGCCCCGGTTCCTCGGTCGGCGATTTTGCGCGTTTCCATCCGCGGACAAGAATGGCTGCAGGCTCATTTCCCGTTAACAACGATTTCCGAGCCGATGGTCTCGTGCGAAACCATCGAGCAGGTTCTTTCCGCGGTCGAGGCCGCCGCTTCATTGACCTTCGGGGAATGTATTGCGCGAGCTCACGATCACGACGCGCTCGTCGGAGGCTGGATCGTCGGGCGTCTCATCAAGTATGGACTGCTAGAAATGGACACGCCGCCAGAAAACGGTCTTGGGGCATCCGCCGACCGAGGGGCGTGAACTCACCGATCGAACGATGGACCGCCATTCGGAAGAATTTTAAGGTTTCGATATAATTCAATCGAGATATAGGGATTTGACTTACTTTTCGCCCTAGTTGCGCCCTTATTTTTACTATCCTTCCAAAGGTGCAGCAAAATACTGTTTGATTGTCCAAATAAACTGTGATATATCCTTCTTGGGCGTTTTTACGACCCATGCTGATGAAACGGCTATGAGTCAAGATTACGACCCGGAAGGTTTTGGATCGCGTTGGTGCACGCCCTTCCAAGCCTTCGATTTCTAGGGAAAGGAGGATCTATCCGGTGGCTGAGAAGAATGTCAATCAAAATGAGCACGATATTCAGAAGGTCAATGAGTTCGAGTTCGAAGAGCTTGAGCAAAAAATTGCGCCTACGGTCGTTGCTTCGTGCGGATCGTGCAGCGGCTGCAGCGGCTGCAGTACGTCTGGCTGCGGTGGTTGCGGAAGCTGTTCTGCGGCAACAGCCTAGTGTCGGAAGGCGCGCGGTGAACGCGTGTCGTCGCGCGCCAACTCCCTCACATGGTATTCCACAGTGAAAGGGGATCAGGTTGTTCAATAATCTACCGCATTTGGGCGTGGGTCTCGGATATCGCAGCCCGCTGCACCGAGAGATCGCCCGAAATCCAGGCAAGATTCAGTTCCTGGAATTGGTCACAGATCAGTTTCTTTACACCCCGGAAGACAAATTGTCCGCTTTTTTGGACAGTGTCCGTGATTTTCCCCTAATCCCGCATAGCGTGGCGATGTCGGTCGGTGCAGACATGCCGCTGGACTTCGATTACTTGAGGCGAAATGCGACATTCGTGGAGCGAACGTCCGCTCCATGGTTCAGCGATCATCTCTGTTTTACGAAAGTGGCCGGCGTGGACCTTGGACAACTCACACCGCTTTCCTTCGATGAGGAGACCGTGGAGGTGGTTTGCCGTAACGTCGCCGCGGTGAAACGCACGTGTGACCGTCCGTTTTTGCTTGAGAACATCACGTATTATTTTGCGCTCGGGTCCGGCGAGATGACGGAATCACAGTTCATCACGAAAGTGCTGCAGAAATCGGACTGTGGACTTCTGCTGGATCTCAATAATGTCTATCTGAACTCAATCAATATCGGGTATGATCCATATCAATTTCTTCGCGAACTTCCGCTCGACCGCGCGGTGCAGGTTCACTTGGCGGGTTTCGAAACAGAAGACGGAATGCTGATCGACACTCACGCCGCGCCGGTGTCGAAAGAGGTTTGGGAACTGTTGAAATTCGTTTGTGCCAAAGCCGACGTGCGCGGAATCTTACTCGAGCGGGATGAGAATTTGGATGACTTCGGATCTATCCTCGAAGAGTTGGACATTGCACGCGACATATTGAGGCGCTTTCACTAGTCTGTGAGGATGCATCGTGTCCATCTACGGCGTACAAACCTTTCTGTCTGATGTTTTAACGAAGCAGCCGATTCTCTCGGCTTTCGAAAGCGATGCACAGAGGACGCTCGCGAATTACAACCTTACTGAGAACCAACAGCGGATGCTCGCCGGACTGCCTACCGCTCGCCTGACGAAGTACTTCTGGATGCTCGTCTCAAAGCGCCTCTGGCTGGGGATGAAAGCGTTCCCATTGACGAAGTCGCTTTTGCCTGACGATTTTGCCGCCAGATTCTCGGCGCGGTACTCGGAACTGAATCCGCCCGCGCCGGTAGCTGGGTCGCCCATGTTTTCCGAAGCGATGACGCTGTACCGATTTTTGGTAGCCTGCATCCAGGCAGGCGAGCTCTCCTCTCCTCCATATCTGCTGGATGTCCTTACATACGAGATGCTGCTGTTCAAGCTGTCGAACTCGCCGGGCGTTCCCAAGCGAGCGGCTGTAGCGAATGGATCTCATCCGAGCGACTACACGGATGCCCGGCCGGTTCTGCATCCTCAAGTAGAGATAGCCCGCTTCTCCTACGACATTATCCCGCTGGTGCGCGCGTTACAGGCCAGACAAGAGTCCGCCCCGCAAGTCTTGGCGTGTACTCTTGTTTTCCTTCGCGTCGAAGAGGAACGTGAAGTGACCGTCTCCAAGATCAACGAGGCAACGCGCGAGCTCATCTCTCTGTGTGATGGCAATCGCACCATGCGACAGATTGCACAGGAGCTGAGCGAGCGAGTGTCGGAGGGCTCGAGCCTGCAGTCAAAGATACCTGGGATTCTAGCCCGCTTAACGACTGCGGGCATTATCTGTTCGGCTACCTGAGAGAACCTCGATGAGCGGAATCCTGGAATTCATGCATGTGCGGAATTAGTGGCAGCGTTGGGGTCCGGTCCTCCGATGCGCTGGAGAGCATGGTGCTGGCGCTTAAGCACCGAGGACCCGACCGATCTGGATTTTTTCAGGACGGCACGGTCTCGCTCGGCATGTCCCGGCTATCGATCATCGATATCGATGCGGGATCTCAGCCTATCTTCAACGAGACCGGAGATGCGTGCATCGTCTATAACGGAGAGCTTTACAATTTCCGCGAGTTGCGTGCGAGCTTAATCGCTGACGGGTATGCCTTCCGGACGGCGTCCGACACGGAGGTCGTGCTTCATTTGTACGAGCGGTATGGCCGCGAATGCGTCACGCATATGCGCGGGATGTTCGCATTTGCGATCCGCACGAAAGAACGGCTATTTCTCGCGCGTGACCGCCTGGGCATCAAGCCGCTGCACTATTTCTACGACAGTCTACGCCAAGTTTTTATCTTCGCATCTGAGATCAAGGCGCTGTTAACGAACCCCGCTGTCTCCGCCGACCTGGACGAGCAGGCATTCGTCGACCGCGTTCTCCTGGGCCATACTGTTGGCGAGCGAACCGTATTCAGAGAAATCAAGACCGTCCTGCCGGGGCATACGATGGAAATTACCTGGGGGTCAGGGACGCTAGAGCTTACATCCCGTAAGTATTATTCGGTGAAACTAGCTCCGGCCGAAAGCTCCTATGAGCATTGTGAACAGCGGTTGGACTCGCTGCTGGAAGGTGCAGTCGACTGTCACATGCTGGCTGATGTTGACGTGGCGCTTAGCCTTTCTGGGGGGCTGGATTCCACTGTCCTAGGATTGTATCTGAAGGATCGACACTCGAGCAACTTATCGACCTTTACCATCGCCGACGCCGACCATATGCCGGACGTACTGCAGGCCCGGGTGATTGCCAAGCACTTAGGCAGTGATCATCATGAGATTCGCCCTACAGCGAAGGCGTACCTAAGTCACATTGCCGTCGCGATCGCGGCCGAAGAACAGCCTGCAAGTCTGTTCGCAATGCCGCTACTCCTGATGTGCCGCGAGATTCGCGACGCAGGGTTCAAGGTGTGTCTGAACGGAGAAGGGTCCGATGAACTTTTCGGCGGATATCCCGAGTACCTGGATAGCGGCCGGAAGATTGCATTCCTGCAGAGCGCTCTGATCGGCATTCGTAAGAGCGGTTTGCGTGCGTCACCGGAAGCCGTGGACGTTGCGCGGTCCCTCACTTCTGCCGATACCTACGAGCGCTACTTAGCTGCTCTGTTCCAAGTTAATTTGACGGATCAGCTGACGCGGCATCATCTCGACGTTCTCGACCGGTACTCCATGGCTTTCAGCGTTGAGATGCGAGTGCCCTTTCTCGACAATGAAGTCGTGGAGAACGTGAATACGATGCGAATTGCATGGCGGTGCAATCGAAAGCTCGGCATCGGTAAATACATTTTGAAAAAACTCGCGTTGCGTCGATTTGGGCCGATCGCCGCGGACGCAGTTATGCGGCGGAAGTTGGGAATGCCATCGGCGGGTTTCGCCTTCCTGGAACAGTTTGAGAGATTATGCAATTCTGAATTGCCGGACTCCTATGTCGCGAAGCACCCATTCCGTGCGCTCAATCAGCGCTTCGTTCCGGGTGGGCAAAGCCTGGTGTCCAAACGTGACCTATTGCTGTTTGACCTTTTCGAGTTCATCTTTGTCACGAACCGCGGCGCGCTTCCGAATGGTTTCGACTTATATGAGTTCATCCGTATGAGATCCTCAAAGGGCTCGGGTTCGGAAAAAGCCGCTGCGCCATTCACTACCGACGAGTCGTTAGCGGCCGATCAACCTCCAGAGGCAGGTCAGAATGACTATGGCGTTTCGTTTCGCGCTTCGGTCTCTGCTTAGGTCGCCCTGGGTCACGGCGGGGCTAATCATCAATCTTGGTGTCGGTCTCGGGGCCAGTTCAGCCATCTTCGCGATCATTGATGCGGTGTTCCTTAAAAATCTGGCCGTATCGAATCCCTCTAACTTGGCGTTCGTCTGGCACTCCTACCCCAAGCTCAGGGCTGATTTGGCGAATGTATCGGTTCCGAGTTTTCTGCTCTACCAGCGCAGGTTTCAATCATTCGACCAGTTGGCGGCCTTTGTTCAGCCGCGCGTGACCAATCTTGCCGGCGAGAATGAGCCCTCATCGGCGCTGGTTATGCCCGTCACTCCAAATTTCTTCACCACACTCAGAAGCGAGGCGCTGCTCGGACGAACGTTCAATTCCGGTGACGGCACGAACGCAAATCAGCATCTCGCGATTCTCAGTTTCTCTACATGGCAGCGGATGTTCGGAGGATCGCCCGAGGCGCTCGGGAAGAAAGTCTATTTGAATTCGACGCCGTTCGTCGTCGTGGGTGTGATGCCTCGAGAGTTTCAAGCCATCGTACCCGCCGATTTGTGGACCCCGCTGATCTTTTCCGCCGCTCAGTCGGCGGTCACTGAACACGGCAACGAATATCTGACCGTCTTCGGTGCTCTCCGTCCGGGTCAGACGATCTCTGCCGCAACCCAGGAGGCCGCACGGCTCACTTCCCAGATTCGGAAGGAATACCCCAAGTACTATTCCGATTCGACGGGTTGGCGGCTCAAGTTAGTTGATTTTCGCAGCGAATTGATCGGGAGTTATCGGAGCGCGCTCCTCCTGTTAGAGGGCTGCGGAATCCTGCTCTTTGCAATTGGCTGCGTGAACGCGATGAGTCTCACGTTAGTGAGAACCGTCCGTCGCGAAGGACAAATGGCTACTCAACTCGCGTTAGGAGATACTCCCGCAGGAGTTGCGAAAATGATGGGCGCCGAAACACTGATCTGCGCGGCCCTAGCCATCCTGCTGGCCATCGCTGTCGAGTTCTGGACGCTCTCCTGGCTCCGGTCTTACGGTGCCACATCCGAACTATTTCCTCCCATGTTCCGCTTCGCCTGGTCTTGGGAGGACGCTGCATTCGCGACTGTGTTGGCGATTGTTATTACGGCGCTCTCTTCGTTGGTTCCGTATCGGGTATGCCGGCGGTTCGATCTTGCAACCAGCCTCCGAGAAGCACACCGCAGCACCATTGGCTGGCAGAAACGCCGGTCGCTGAATGTCCTCGTGATCAGTGAGGTTGCAATTGCGACTATTCTTCTGGCTGCGACAAGTTGGGCGTCTGAAAGTTACCTCTACTTAAAACACGTGCCACTCGGCTTTTCTCCCCAGCGGGTCCTGACAATGCAGTTACTGCTGCCGCGAGCCAAATACACGGGTGCCCGTGTGCAGCAATTGTACGACTCAGTGCTGGATAGTATCAGGGACACTCCCGGCATTCAGTCCGCGGGATTGGTCTCCGACCTGCCGCTATTCCCCTCCAACCGTGGTGCGCGGTTCGAAGTGGAAAATCATCCCGAAACGTCCGGAGAGCTTGCAGCGGCAGCCGCATACCGGATCGTTAGCGACGGATATTTCGAAACCATGGGCATACCGTTGCGCAAGGGCCGCGGCTTCAATCGAGCGGATTCGTTGACGTCTGAGCCCGTGATCGCGCTGGACGCAAATGCCGCGCGCCGATATTGGCCCTCTGAAAATCCCATCGGACACCACGTCCGGCTAACATTTGAGAAAAATTTCAAAGGTGAGCCAGTGTGGCGAACTGTAGTCGCGGTTGTTGGTCACGTTCGGGATTCCGACCTGCAGGATGCAGATTCCATGCAACTATATGTGCCCAGGACTCAGGCGCTATTGCCGCCGATGTTCCTGGTCGTTCGTTCACGCGAGCCGGATGAGCAGTTGGCTCTGGCCTCTGTCCGGCAGGTCATAAGAAGCATTGATCCACAGCTCCCACTTCATCGCGTAGCGACGATGGATCAAGTTGTCGATAGGAAGCTCTCCCGGCTGCGGCTAGGGGCCGAACTCGTGTCTGGCATCGCTGTGACCGCCTTTTTGTTTGCGGTCGTGGGCTTAGGAGCGATCCTTTCGTATCTCAGCATGCAGCGCGTCTCGGAGATGGCGATACGCTATGCCCTGGGTGGAACGCGCTCACACCTATTCGGCAGAATCCTCTACTCGGGCGTGTTACTGACGGCGACAGGTCTTGCCACGGGTCTGTTGGTCGCCTTTCCCATCCGAGCAGTCTTCCAATCGGAACTGGTCGGGACAAGCGCCCTTGACTTACAGACTTTTCTTTTGATTCCGTGCGTCATCTTTTTGGCGGGGAGCGCAGCGGCCTCACTTTCGGCATGGCGTTCACTGCGGGATGATCCCGCCGTCCACCTACGCACCGTGTGACTATAAAGGAGCCGATTATGAAGATATGTTTCATAGGCAAGTATCCTCCGATAGAAGGCGGGGTGTCGACGCAGAGTTACTGGATCTTACGCGGTTTAGCATCTCGCGGCCATACGATTCAGGTAGTAACTAATGCGTTCGAAGTGGAAGATCGATTTCGCATGCAGTTTCCCGAAGAGTGCGATTGGGCCATGTTGCAGCTCAGCGATCCGGTGTCTCGCGGTTCCGTCCGGGTTTGGCCAACCGAGCCTTTTTCCGGCGCCCGGATGGCGCACATACCTACTCATAACCCCTTCGCGACTAAGCTTGCTTCGCTCGCTACCGACGTCATACGGCGCGAAAACTGCGAACTCATCTTCGCGTATTACTTCGAGCCATATGGAATCGCGGCAGCTCTGGCCGCCACGTGGACGGATCGTCCGTATATCCTCCAACACGCTGGGAGCGACTTGGATCGTTTGATGAAGTGTTCCGGCTTGGCGACGGCATACCAGGAGATGATCCGGCGAGCCCGAGTAATCATCACGCGGCCCGGTTTAGCCGAACGCTTTCTGCGTATGGGTGTATCCGAGGACGCTCTTTCAACCGACATGACCTTCGGGTTGCCTGCCCATGTGTTTTCGCCAAACGTCAAGCCGGCAGACATGCCCGATTTGATTCGCCGGCTGCAGGTGGATCCGTCAACCTTCGACCCTTCTGTGCAAACGATCGGAATTTACGGGAAGGTGGGAGAGACCAAAGGCTCCTATGACCTCGTCAGCGCGTTGGGCGCCCTCCGCCGAAACGGAACGCCCTTCAACCTGCTCGCAATCACAAATGGTTGGGACCAGAATCGTTTCAACGCCGCGCTCCTGGAACATGGGATTCAGGACCGCACTACGATTCTTCCGTTCGTGCCGAATTGGCGCATTCCGGCCTTCGTTCGGGCATGTTCCGCCGTGTGTTTCCTAGAACGTGACTTCCCGATTCTCATTCACGGGCCGATGATCGCCCGCGAGGTCCTCGCCTGCGGCACGTGTCTCGTCTTATCGCGCGAAATCGCGGCGAAACAGTTCTTCCGTGATCAGTTCCGGAATGGCGAGAACGTTCTCATCGTGGAAGACCCAAAGGATGTCGATCAGTTGTCGACAGCTTTGTCCATCGTGCTTTCCGAGGATTCCCGCGCAAGTTCGATAGGCGCGAATGGTAGACAAATATCGACCGCCATCGAATCGTATGATACGGCGGTAAACCGCTACGAAAGGCTTTTTGAAAAGGCGCTGGGGCGTCCGTCCGCTTCGCCCGTCCCAGAAGAAGCGCCAGAACCGGATGCGGCGCCGGTCGGTCATCCGCTGGAGCGGCTTGCACCACACACTTCGCGCCTCCTCAACGGCTTCAATGCGTTTGGGGATGGGCAGCTAACCAACGGTTCCGGCTCGGTCGCGGGAGCCATCGCACGTCTTGATGTAATCGCGGTCGCTCCGGAAACCAATGAGATCCGCCGCGAGATTCCCTACTTCGCTGAAGTGGTTCAGTATGAGCGTGCGCGTCTTCAGTTATCGATTGATGCCCTGCGCGGCCCGGATCGCCCGTATTTCTCCGCAACAAATCAGATTACAGCAGGAGTTCCCGAAGCAACGGCACTTTCCGGCTTAGTGCCTGTCCGAAACCAGCATAGCCATATCGAACATTTTCAATCCGATATCTTGGCCGTCATCACCGAATTGCAGAACGGAGTGGTCCCGCCGTCGGCGCCCCAAAAATCAACCGCGCTTCTGATGGCGCAACTTCCGAATGCATCCATGACGGTGATCCGCATCAACGCCGCGACGGAGCGTTTGTTGGAGCTGTGCGATGGAATCCGGACCACGGAGCAAGTCGTGGAGACTTACAGAAGGGACAAAGCGGAGTCGGGTAAGGACCGTACGGACTCGCAAGCGATCCTTGCGATGTTGAAGACGCTCTACCAAAAGAACCTGATCGTCTTCTCGTCACTCATTCAGCGGGAAACAAAATAGCACTGCGTGCGCCACCGATGGACTCAGCAACTTATCCCCTAGTACGCCGTGATCTTCTTTATTACCCCCAAAACGATAGCTGCACCGTTATCCTGAAAGACCCTATAAGTTGCCGATATTTTCGTATCGAGCAGGAAGAATACCAGTTACTTCAGCTCCTGGACGGCTCTCGCAGCCTAGAACAGGCCTGTCGCGAGTTGGAGCGGCAAATGCGGCTTGATATCGACCAGGGTCTTGCCGAAAGGTTTCTCGCGAAACTCGACTCCGCGAAGCTACTCGGCGAGGCCGTGGTCTTCAATTCGCCCCCGGTGGGCGCGGGTCGTCCCGACCGGCCCCGAATTCTCCGCTGGCGGAACCGCATTCTATACGTTCGTTTTAAGGCGGTCAACCCCGACCGCGTTTTCTCGCGCGTTATACCTCATGTCGGGTTCTTGTTCGCTCCACTGTTTGTGTGCGCCATGGCGATCCTGATGAGCGCCGCGTTGGCACTTCTAGCGCTAAACACAACGCAGTTACATGAAGACCTTGCCGAGATCTTGAAGATGCGCCTCGTCGCCGTTTTCTGGCTTGTGGCCCTCGTAACTGCTATCGTTCATGAGTGTGGCCACGGTTTAGCGTGTAAATATTTTGGCGGGGAGGTTCGTGAAATCGGGCTGTTGTTGATCTATTTGAACCCGGCGCTGTATTGTAACGTCAGCGATGCATGGACGTTTACGAGCAAGTGGCGGCGCATTTGTGTACTGCTCGCCGGCCCCTTCTTTGAAATGATACCTTGGGCGCTGAGCGTGTTTGTCTGGTTTTTCTTCCCCGGCCATCTTTGGGCCAAGACAATAGCTCTGGTGATTATCTCGCTGTGCGGAGCAAGACAGCTTTTCAACCTGAATCCTTTGATCAAACTTGACGGGTACTATCTACTCAGCGACGGTCTCGGCATTCATAACCTTCGCGCCCGTGCCTTCGCCTACATCGGCGCGCACATTAGAAAGTTGTTCACCGGCCATTACGGCGAGGGTTATAGGAAACCGAAGATCCGGGAACGAATCGTGTTCACGCTTTATTGCGCGCTCGCGGCGCCGTTTTCGGTAGCATTTCTCGCCTTGGCGATCTGGCGCCTGTCGTTGGCCATCGTTCATCACCTGTCCGTCAATTTATGGGCCGTAGTCTCCGCCGTTGGGTTGTTTATTCTCTTTGAGCCTTTCTTTCTGGGCGGCATGAGAATCGCCATGATGGTGCGCAAACGCTTACAGCCCAGGCATGTTGCCGTCGACGGCGTGAATCCAGCAGGCACGAACCCACAAAGATGACCCGAACTGATTTCCTAGCCCTTGCGGGACGCTTGTGCCTTACTGCGCATATGTCGAAATTGTCGGGATACGCCGGACCATCTGCCCGGTCCAATCCGAACCCGTATCTCTGGCATCAATATACCGGCACGCGTTTTGTCATCACGGCTCAAACCTTGTTAGATCTGGAATATTTGATCGCTTATGCAGATCCGGCGTCATCTTGGGCGCGCACGCCCGCCGCGGCGCTGTATAACGGCCTTCATGCTCCAGACGCCGATTTCAATCTGCTCCTGCAACGCCTACGCTACCCCATTTCGCGCGCATCGAATCCCGAGACTCTCAAATCGGGATTGCGGACCTGTCTCACTGATTTAGCCGATGAGATCGCAGGCGACCTTCTTTCGCTATTCGACACGTACACTACCGAGATCTTACCTGCGCACGCGGAACTATTCTCGTCTGCCTTTGCGACGGTTGACAAAGATCTTCGCCCGCGCGAAGCGGAGCTATTCGACGCAGTAATCGAAACGCTGCACCTGCGGATGCCGTTCCCGGTAGAAATGTTTTTCGTGGGTCATGGAACGGTTTTCGGAGCTTTCACATCACAGCCCTCGCTGTCGGTGATCGACGTGAGCCGAAATGCCGGATTGAACCTCATCGAGACAATTCTGCACGAATCCGTTCACGGCGTGGAGCGGCTGAATGCAAACAACCAAAGCGCCTATGCGCTACTCAGGCGCGAGCTGAGTTCGCGTGGGCTTCAGAGAGACACCGAAGCCGCATGGCACGCCCTGATCTTCTGGAACTCGGCTAGCATCATCAAGCAAAAGATCGATCCTGCCTACGTCGACTACGGAGAAACGTTCGGCGTATACGACCGCGCATTTAAGACTCAGGTTGTCGCGCTGAGGGTCGTCTGGAATCAGTACCTACAAGGGGATCTGTCTCTGTCGAAGGCCATCTCTCTATACGTGGATAAACTGACGTGAGAGGCGCGCCGACCAGTATGTAGGATGGGTCCTAAAGACCCGGTTGCAACGACGATCTACTTTCCAAAACCGTCAATATCGTGGCAAGTTCAGTCGCAGAGTCAATTTGGGAGCTCGATAAGAGAGATGCCGTGAGATTGCGCGACTGTAGTCAAGTCTAGTGGGGCGGAGCCCTCAAGACGGCTCGCTTGATCCGAGCGTAGGCGACGTGCCGCTGCCGCACTTGGAAGGCGGATATGGCTATTTACCTGAGGGAAAGTCCGGATTACTCGCACTGTGTAGTCAAAATCGTAGTACGCGCAAGCATCGGCTTTCCACATGCTTCCACACGGAACCACACCGCCGCCGCATCAGCTAGAAACGTAAGCACCCGATTCAGGCGATTTATTAAGAACCTGTATTAGCTGCCTTGGGCGCAGGGGGTCGCAGGTTCAAATCCTGCCGCCCCGACCAATGGAATCAAAGAGATACGGGGATTTTGGGAATTGGCGCAAAAGCGGATGTAGTCGATTTTGTAGCTGGTGGTTTCCTCACGGTTCAATAACAGTCATTCGAATCGGCACAGCCCGGTCTCGCAAAAAAACGCAGCGGTTGAAGCATAGATGCGTTTAGCAAAGGTTGGCCGGCGAACGGTTGATATGTTAAAAGACTCTGGGGCCGTCTTGAGAACCGGCATGGTCTTTCGGCATGGAAAAACTTGACAGCTCATCGGCATCGCGTACTGCCATTGTTTTGGTCAGCGGTGGATTGGATTCTACAGCCTGCTTGCATTTTTTGCGCGCCACTGGATTTTCGGTGATCGGGTTGTTTGTAGATTTTGGCCAACCCGCGTCCAGGGTTGAGAGAGCGACTGTGCAAACGTTAGCGCGTGAGTTGTCGTTCGATGTGACATGTTTAGAGTTTCGGGGCTTTGGGTGTGTCGGTGCTGGGGAACTTCACGGACGAAACCTGCTGTTGATTGCCGCCGCGATCTTTTACGCAGAGAAAAGCAGTTGTGTTGTTGCGACAGGTATCCATGCCGGCACAGGTTACTACGACTGCTCCGAACATTTCTTGGCGGCGGTAAACCACATCGTATCGTCGCAAAGCGACGGGCGTGTTTCTCTCTTGGCACCCTTTGTAACGTGGTCGAAGCGCGATGTGTACGATTATGCTGTAGTGGAGAAGTTACCTGTAAGTCTCACCTACAGTTGTGAAAACGGCTGTGTGCCTCCTTGTGAGGGTTGCGCCTCATGCCGTGACCGAAGGGCGCTGAATTGTTAGCGAAGAGACGTTCTTTGAAGCTGGGCGATGCCGAGATTGAACGCACGCCACTTTTACTTCCATCCTTCTCCAGCAAAGGCTTCCCTGAGGTCGCAGAAATTGTTCGTTACTGCTCGGAATTGATCGAAGGCCCAATGCTGCTAAGCGCGTACGACCTGCACTACCAAGAGATTGCGGGACCTTTCGACTTCGCCTCCCTGATATTCCTGGACAGCGGCGGATATGAGGCCTCAAAAGATCTCGATCTCTCTGATTTCGGGAGCCGGAAACATGTCCCCAGGTCGTGGAGTCGAACAGAGCATGAAGCGGTTATTGCCAACTGGGCACCCCATGTGCCAACGGTACTAATTAGTTACGATCACCCTCGTGAACGCCTCCCCATTGCGGATCAAATCCTACGTGCGCGTGAGTTTGCACCGAAGCGGGAAAATACATTGCGGGAGATTCTCTTAAAACCAGAAACGGAGAGGCAATCGCGCTTAGACATCAACAACGTACTCAAGAACATACACTCTCTGGCCGGTTTCGATGTGATTGGCGTCACTGAGAAAGAGATAGGCACATCGATGCTAGAACGGATGAAGAACATTGGCCTCTTAAGGCTAGCGCTTAGTAAGGCGGGATTAGAGATGCCAGTTCACGTTTTTGGAAGCCTCGATCCAGTGACCACGCCGATGTATTTCCTGGCGGGAGCTGACATCTTCGACGGCCTGACCTGGTTGCGCTTTGCATACCAGGATGGTCGAACGCTGTACAAACAGAATTATGGAGCAACCATCGGTTTGAGTATCAAGGCTCACGTGCTGGACGGAATCTGTTGGGATAATAATTATCGTTATTTGCAAGAGCTGCAACTCGAGATGCGTCGGTTTCTAAACACTGAGGATTTTAAGACGTTCCGGTTCAACCATGAGCTTTTTCAACGTGCTTTGGAAAGTGCAACAGAAGCCATGGGGGCTACGGATGGGAGGTAGCGGTGGACGGACCTTTGGCCGGCGTTCGCCTGACGAATTGAGAGAACTTGTCCGAAAAGCCGAAGCAGAAATCTCAGATAATAAATTTGACGGAGAACTCGCACGGACATTGGGTGAACTTCTCGCGGGCTTCAATGCACGTGACGTTCCGCTTGTACGTGAACGGCTCGACACTTTGAAGGCGGCCCTCGGCGAGGAAATCGAGGGCAGCTTCGACCAATTCTTTGGCGGCTCAGTGGCGAAGCACACGTACGTGGATGGCTTTAGCGATATCGATTCCCTCGTTCTTATAAACGATACCGAACTTGAGGGTGGAAAGCCGCGGGTCGTGCTGCAGAAAATGGCGCGGATACTCCGGAGCAAGCTAAGCCCTGATGTTGAGATATCACACGGCCGTATGGCACTCACGATAAAGTACAACGACGGGATGGTAGTTCAAGTGCTGCCGGCGCTCGAAATGAGTGGCAATCAGCTACGGGTGCCTTCTTTCATCAAGCCGGGGTGGGCGAAAATCGATCCAGTGGCGTTCCAAAAAGCTCTCACAAAGAGAAATGAGCAGTGCGCCGGAAAACTTGTACCCACGATAAAGTTAGCAAAGGCGATAGTGCGGCAGTTCCCACCCGCACAGACCCTTAGCGGCTATCACATCGAGAGCTTAGCAATCGCGGCGTTCCGGGGGTATACGAGCGAGAAGACTACGAGAGCGATGTTGCCCGTTTTTTTCGAACGCTCTAGAGAACTCATTTTATCGCCCATTAGGGATCGAAGCGGTCAGTCCGTTCATGTCGATGCCTACTTGGGTCCTGCAAACAGCGAACAACGCCAGATTGCCAGCCATATTCTTGGCCGAATTGCCCGACGTATGAGAAACGCCACCGCCTCTGCTTCCATAGATCAGTGGCGGGCGCTATTCGGAATAGATGAATGAGCTTCCATGGTCTCAGTCGGAGGAGCTAAAACGCGTCCGACGCGTGGCTGATATGCTCTGCACGGGACACGCTATGCTCCGCGACCGTTATACCCGCCGAGCATTGTTACTGGACCTGTTTACGTTGGCTTTCTCTACGTGGGTTGTTGCGCTAGCATTCGTTGGGCCTTCGATCGCGAAAGCTCTAACTCCGTTCGGATGGGGGCCCACAATATGGCTGGGAGTGTTGTCGTCAGGCACGTTTTTCCTAACGCTTGTGCAGCTCAAAACAGATTGGAAAAGTAGGGCCGACGCTCACAAAAGAACACTTGATCTCTACGCAGAAGTCAAACGCGAAGCTGGCTATTTACTCGCCTCACAGGAGTGGGACGACGCGGGCTATCGGCGCGTTCTCGCAAGGTACGATCTCGCATCAGCAGTCGGGATGGCGATTCCTGAAAGCGATTTCCTGTCTATGAAAAAGAGACATAAGCTTAAGGTTGCGTTAAGCAAGGTGCTCGACGACGCACCAGGGAGTTCAGTAGTACTCCTCCGACTGCGTTTCTGGATTCGCGACAATCTCCGTCGAAAACAGAATGGGACTCGCTGAGGCCACAGCCACATTCGATAGGGCTTGTTGCTATGTACGTGACATCGGCTTCTGGGGCGAAGTATCGCGATATCAGACTGTGGATTTCAATTCATTTTCAGAGTCAGAGCTGCTCAAGGAAATCGCCTGGGTCATCCTCTGTTCAGGATTCCGTGAGGCCTTAGTAAAACGGGTTTTTGATCGGATTTCCCTTTGCTTTCTTGACTGGGAATCCACTACTGCGATCCGTGACAGTAAATCGATATGTATTAGGTCCGGCATGTGTTTCTTTCGGAATCATCGGAAGTTAAAAGCCATTGCATCCTGTGCCGAGATGATTTCGGATGCTACCTTCGAAAGCTTCAAGTGCGCCGTAATTGAAAATCCAATCGCTGAATTACAGAAGCTTCCATATATTGGGCCGATCACGGTTTGGCATCTCGCCAAGAATCTTGGGCTGGACGTCGCAAAACCTGATCGCCATTTGAATCGCTTCGCTAGAAGCTGCCAATTTCGAGACGCCCATGACCTTTGTAGCGCTATTGCTAATGCTCGTAAAGAGCAGGTACGTGTCGTCGATCTCATTCTGTGGCGATACTTGGTTGATCATCCCAACGTTTCTGAGCGCTGTTCGCGTCGAGATCCTTCGATCGGCAGCGTTGGAACCGCCATTTAGAGGGCCGTAGCACCAAATGCCCATGCAAAGCCGCGGCGGGGAACCGCAGCGGATCACAACGAGAGGTCTCCGTTTCTTCTCGAAATGCATGGCAGAAGCCGAGCGCGTTTGTGGATGCCAATCCGGCTTCAATTTGATACTCCCGTGATCGTCACCCAGAATTGATCCTCCTATCAACTCGGTGTTTCTCGTCTGAACGCCACGGAACCGCGAGCGTCACGACAATCGGCTGCGCTCGATTAGTTCTAAGAGTTCATCTACATATGCAGGTATTTGTGCGTCGTCCGGCCAATGTTCTGCGACGAGTTCGGCTAGGCTCACCTTGTCTTTCAGCTTGCGCGTCGTCGTCTTTGCCTCATCAGCCGTAAGGCCCAGATGAGCAACAATTTGTCCAGCATAGCCCCTGTCATCCGACAATTGAAGTGTCGTTAATTTTTCGGGATCGATATTGAGTAACCGAGCGACTGCACTTCGGAAGACCACTAGGTCAACGTCGTTCTCAATCTCTCGTCCAAGCGTGAAAACTGCTAGCCGGTGAGCGGAGTCCGCCTGAGCCTCTTCTGCGACGCGGGATTTAGTTTGCCGTACGGCCTGAGTTGGATCTGTGGAATCTACATCTCGATCCATAATTACCGCGCTAAAACGGCAGACACGTGTTAGCGCAATAAGTTCTTCTGTGCCATCTTCTGCGAAGGCGAAGTGGCTAAGGATCTTCCCACCATAGAACACAAACGTAAAGTCACTACCTTCCGTGTAGACG